>OGRU01000081.1_pt1 | contig 89795 bp, 69 predicted proteins | sample 1553541 | NCBI WGS metagenome assembly OGRU01 (sample SAMEA2580068, study PRJEB22360) | human gut metagenome | biome: human gut; feature: human-associated habitat; material: faeces | place: Denmark | collected 2008/2010
GGCGTGTTGCTTCTGTGAGTTTCTGTCCCTTCAGGGCGCTGCCCTGGGCTAAGAGCTTCTGCCCCTTCAGGGCGTGTTGCTTCTGTGAGTTTCTGTCCCTTCAGGGCGCTGCCCTGGGCTAAGAGCTTCTGCCCCTTCAGGGCGTGTTGCTTCTGTGAGTTTCTGTCCCTTCAGGGCGCTGCCCTGGGCTAAGAGTTTCTGTGAGCTTCTGCCCCTTCAGGGCGTATAGAGCATATTTACTAAAGTTCAATAAGGTAATATTAATTATGAAATACGGATTTATCAAGGTTGCCAGTGCCGTTCCGATGGTGAAGGTGGGCGACGTAAAATATAATGTAGAGCAGATAGAAAACCTCACCGTACAGGCAGAGGGCAAGGGTGTGGAAGTCATCGTCTTCCCAGAGCTCTCGGTCACAGGTTACAGTTGTCAGGACCTCTTCAGCCAGAACCTCCTCTTGGAGGTGGCAGAGCAGGGCGTGATGATGCTGCTCGACTTTACACGCAAGCTCGACATCATCACCATTGTAGGAGTACCCGTGGTGGCAGGCGACCTGTTGCTCAACTGCGCTGTAGTGATACAGCAGGGACAGATATTGGGCATTGTGCCCAAGACCTATCTGCCCAACTACAGTGAGTTTTATGAGAAACGATGGTTTGCCTCAGCGCAAGACCTCTTGGAGACAGAGATTCGGTTTGCCGGACACACGGTGAAGGTGACTCCCGACCTGCAGCTGTTCCGTACTTACGACGGTGTGCGCTTCGGTGTGGAGATATGCGAGGACGTATGGGCGCCAGCACCTCCCAGCAACAAGTTGGCGCTGGCAGGTGCCGATCTGATATTCAACCTCTCAGCCTCGGACGAGCTGATAGGCAAGCACAACTATCTGAAGAGTCTGCTGTCGCAGCAGAGTGCCCGCACCATGACAGGTTATGTATACAGTTCGTGCGGCTTCGGCGAGAGTACCCAGGATGTGGTGTATGGCGGTAATGCCCTTATCTACGAGAATGGACAAATGCTTGAAGAAGGCGAGCGTTTTGCCACTGTTTCACAGATGGTTACAGCACAGATAGACGTGGAGCGACTCCGCTCTGAGCGCCGCACCAATTCTACCTATGTCAATGCACAGCGCAACATTAAGTATTCGATACTCGACCATCAGTTTGGCATTCGCAGCATCGAGGCATCTCCAGCCGAGAACGACCGTGAGTTTGTGTTGGAGCGCCCTGTCAACCCTCATCCCTTCATTCCTACCTCTGCCGACATGAAGGCATCGTGCGAGGAGATATTCAATATCCAGGTGATGGGACTTGCCAAGCGCATCGTGCATACTGGCGCCAAGACAGTGGTAGTGGGTATCAGCGGAGGTCTTGACTCAACTTTGGCCCTCTTGGTTTGCGTGAAGACTTTCGACAAGTTGGGTATGAACCGCAAGGGAATCGTAGGAGTCACCATGCCTGGTTTCGGAACCACCGACCGCACCTATAACAACGCTCTGACGCTGATGCAGAGCTTAGGCATCACCATTCGTGAGATCAGCATCGCCAAGGCAGTGACCCAGCATTTTGAGGACATAGGCCATGACGCCTCCGTGCACGATGTGACCTATGAGAACTCACAGGCACGCGAGCGTACACAGATACTGATGGACCTTGCCAACCAGTTGGGAGGAATGGTGATAGGTACAGGCGACCTGTCGGAACTCGCCTTGGGATGGGCCACCTACAATGGCGACCACATGAGCATGTACGGTGTGAATGCCAGTATACCCAAGACCTTGATTCGCCACTTGGTGAACTATGTGGCAGAGAGTGGGGTAGACGAGCAGAGCCGCAACACCCTGCTCGATATCATCGACACACCTATCAGTCCGGAGTTGATACCTGCCGACGAGAATGGCAACATCAAGCAGAAGACCGAGGATCTTGTGGGACCATACGAGTTGCACGACTTCTTCCTGTATTACTTCCTGCGTTTCGGCTATCGCCCTGCCAAGATCTATCTCTTGGCAAAGAAGGCATTCATAGATACAGATGTACAGCGTGTGAAAATCAGCGACAACGATCCTGACAGCTATGATGAGGAAACCATCAAGAAATGGCTGAAGACCTTTGTGCGCCGCTTCTTCAACCAGCAGTTCAAGCGCAGCTGTCTGCCCGACGGTCCAAAGGTGGGAAGTGTGAGTCTGAGTCCCCGTGGCGACTGGCGCATGCCTTCGGATGCCAACTCCACTATCTGGCTGCAGGATGCCGAGAATCTATAGACAGCATAAACTCAGACAACTTTCATGGTTATCATCCTGACAATATTGGCTTACTTCGCTGTGTTGCTGCTCTTCAGCCGCCTCACATCGAGGCAAGCCAACAACAATACGTTCTATCGTGGCGACCGACGTTCGCCCTGGTACATGGTGGCTTTCGGAATGGTGGGAGCTTCCATCTCGGGCATCACCTTCGTCAGTGTGCCTGGCATGGCGATGCTGAGTGGCATGACTTACCTGCAGATGTGCTTAGGCTTCATCGTGGGTTACTTCCTGGTGGCTTTCGTCCTGTTGCCGGTATATTATCGGTACAACCTCACCACCATCTATACCTATTTGCTCCACAGGTTGGGCAACCGTTCCTACAAGACGGGAGCTTCCTTCTTCCTGTTGTCGAAGATGACAGGAGCAGCCGTGCGCTTCTTTGTGGTGTGCTTCATCCTGCAGCACTTCGTGCTCGACAACATCGGTGTTCCCTTCTGGCTCACCGTGCCATCGATGGTGGTGCTCATCTGGCTCTATACACGCAAGGGAGGCATCAAGACATTGGTATGGACCGATACCTTTCAGACACTCTGCATGTTTGCCGCGCTTCTCCTTATTATATATAAGGTGACAGGACAACTCGGAATGACACCCACGGAGGCCATCGCAGCTATCAGCCTGGATGAACACTCGCGCATCTTTGTATTCGACGACTGGGTGTCGCGACAGAACTTCTGGAAACAGTTTCTCAGCGGTATCTTCGTGGTCATCGTGATGACTGGTCTTGACCAGGACATGATGCAGAAGAACCTGACCTGCAAGACATTGCGTGAAGCCCAGAAAGACATGTGCAGCTATGGTTTCGCCTTCGTGCCAGCCAATCTGCTCTTCCTCTCCCTCGGTGTGCTGCTGATGATGCTGGCCAAGTCGCAGGGCATGGCCCTTCCCGAAAAGCCCGACGACCTGTTGCCTATGTTTGCTGCCTCGGGAGCCTTGGGGTCTATGGTGACCGTGTTCTTCACGATAGGAGTGGTGGCAGCCAGTTTCTCGAGTGCCGACTCTGCTCTTACCGCCCTTACCACCAGTGTATGCGTGGATATCTTCGGGCGCGATGAGGATGAAGATCTCCGCAAGAAGGTGCATCTCGCCGTGGCATTGGTCTTCATGCTCTTCATCATAGGCTTCGGAGCCCTCAACTCGACGAGTGTCATCGATGCCATCTATATCCTATGCTCCTATACCTACGGTCCGCTGTTGGGACTCTTTGCCTTCGGACTGATGACCCACAGAAAGGTGAACGACAGGTGGGTGCCCTGGATATGTATCGCCAGTCCGCTGATATGCTTTGCCGTCGATACCCTGACCATGCAGCTTACGGGCTATAAGTTCGGCTATGAGCTACTGATGCTGAATGGCGCCTTGACCTTTGCCGGTCTGGCGCTGATACGAAAATAGAATATTCAATTCAATTAAACAATAATGAAAACAAAAATGGTATTAGCAGCTTTGTTGTTAGGAACTACAGCTGCTTTCGCCCAGCAAGACAAGTTGGGCTCTGGCATTGACAAGGCCAACATGGACCTGAGTATCAAGCCAGGAACTGATTTCTATCGTTATGCCGCCGGCAACTGGATGAAGAATCATCCACTCGACGGAGAGCACCCTGACAATGGTGCCTTTACCGATCTCTTCGAACAGAACCAGAAGCGCATTCAGGACATCATCCTCGAATATGCTTCCAAGCCACAGCAGAAGGGTTCGCTCGGACAAAAGATAGGTTCACTCTACAACCTCCGCATGGACAGCGTTCGACTGAACAAGGAGGGATGGGCACCTATCAAGCCTACTCTCGACCGCATCGCTGCCATCAAGGACCGCAGAGAGTATCAGTTGGTTACTGCTCAGCTTGACTTCCGTGGCGAGGGTACCATGATGTATGGCATCGGTGTGGGTGCCGACCTTCGTGATGCTGCCAACAATCTGGTGGAAGTGGGACAGGGTGGTCTTGGACTGGGAGTGCGCGACTATTATCTCAATGACGACGACCAGACCAAGAAGATCCGTGAGGCTTACAAGACATACATAAAGAAGCTCTTCCAGATGGTAGGCAACGACGAGGCTACTGCCGAGAAGAAGATGGAGGCTGTGATGGCCATTGAGACTCGTATTGCCAAGGCAAGCTACAGCCAGGTGCAGCTTCGTGACATCGACAAGAATTATCACAAGATGAGCTACAACCAGTTGGTTATCGACTATCCTGGTATCGACTGGGGTAATGTGTTCCTGGCATCAGGCTTCCCAGCCTTCAAGGACATCTGCGTGGCTCAGCCAGAGCCTATCCACGAGGTGGAGAAGATTCTTGCCGAGACCTCTCTCGACGACCTGAAGACCTATGCTGAGCTCAAGGTCATCTCAGGAGCCACCAGTGTGCTGAGTGATGACTTCCGTGCCGTATCCTTCGAACTGAGCAAGGTGATGAGTGGTGTGCAGCAAGACCGTCCTCGCTGGAAGCGTGCTGTGAGCAGCGTGAGCGGTGTCTTGGGCGAGGCCATCGGTAAGCTCTATGTAGAGAAGTATTTCCCAGAGAGCAGCAAGAACCGTATGCTCCAGCTGGTTCACAACCTGCAGACAGCCCTTGCGCAGCGCATCGACGAGGCTACATGGATGAGCGCCGCCACCAAGGCACAGGCAAAGGATAAGTTGGAGAACTTTATCATCAAGATAGGTTATCCAGACAAGTGGAAGGACTACAGCGGACTGCAGGTGGACGACAGTCTGTCGCTCTATGAGAATATGGCAAACATCTCTGAGTTCTTCACCAAGGATGAAATCGCCCGTAAGGTGAACAAGCCAGTAGACAAGATGGAGTGGGGAATGACACCTCAGACCATCAATGCCTATTACAACCCTACCACCAACGAGATCTGCTTCCCTGCAGCTATTCTGCAGCCTCCTTTCTTCGACCCATCAGCTGACGATGCCATGAACTATGGTGCTATCGGTGGTGTGATAGGACATGAGATGAGTCATGGTTTCGACGATCAGGGCAGTCAGTTTGACAAGACCGGCAACCAGCACAACTGGTGGACGGCTGCTGATAAGAAGAACTTCGAGGCCCGTACCAAGGTGCTCGTCAACCATTTCAACACGATAGAGTTGGCAGGCAAGAAGGTAAACGGTCAGCTGACATTGGGTGAGAACATCGGTGACAATGGTGGACTGAATATCGCCTTCCGTGCTCTGCAGAACGTGATGAAGACAGAAAAACTTGGTGTGAAGGACGGTTTCACTCCTGAGCAGCGCTTCTTCCTGTCATGGGCTCGTGTATGGGCAGGCAATGCCCGTCCTGAGTATCTGCAGTATCTCATGACAGTGGATGTTCACTCTCCCAATGAGGCTCGTGTGAATGGTGCACTCCCAATGGTTGACGCATGGTACAAGGCTTTCGGTATCAAGAAGGGCGAAAAGCTCTTTGTTCCAAAGAACAAGCGTGCCCATATCTGGTAAAAAGGAGTTGACTCCTGATATAAAAAATATCCTAAGTTACATTGACAAGTAACTTAGGATATTTTTTTTATGTTTTTTAAGTGACTAATGAATGAGAACAGCCTTAGGAGGAATGTTTATTGTTTGATGTTAATTTTAAGTCCACTAAAGCATTTGTCTTAACTCCTTAACTTCTTAACTCCTCTAACTCCCACATTTGTTTGTACTGAATTTTACAAAAATATGGGCTTGTATCGTTTTTTCCAAAAAAATGAGTGATTTTTTAAAATAGCTTTCTACAAAAATAAACTAAATTTGCAGCGTTCGAATCACTAAACAACTAATAACTTTTAAAACTAACTGAATTTAGAACTATGGCTACAGCTATTATACTCATCCAATTGGCCCTTGTACTGGCCCTGATCTTCATTGGCGCCCGTGTTGGTGGCATAGGTCTGGGAATCTATGGTATGGTGGGCGTTTTCATCCTCGTCTTTGTCTTCGGACTGAAGCCAGGAAATCTGCCTATTGACGTGATGCTCATTATTGTATCAGTCATCACGGCAGCCTCCACTTTGCAGGCAGCAGGCGGATTGGATTATTTGGTAGGTGTAGCAGCACGTTTCCTGCGCAAGCATCCTGAGAAGATAACATACTACGGTCCGCTTACCACATGGCTCTTCTGCCTCGTAGCAGGAACCGCACACACCAGCTATTCGCTGCTTCCTATCATCTCCGAGATAGCCACCAACTCTAAGATCCGCCCAGAGCGACCCCTCAGCGTGGCAACCATAGCTGCCTCCTTAGGTATTACCGGAAGTCCGGTATCGGCAGCAACGGCAGCCATCATCAGTACCGACTTGCTGGGTTGCAAGGGAGTAGAGCTGGGTACCATTCTCCTGGTTTGTATTCCTGCTTCCTTCATCGCCATCCTGGTGGCAGCCTTGGTGCAGAACCACGTAGGAAAAGAATTGGTAGACGACCCTATATATAAAGAAAAGGTACGCGAGGGAATCATCAAGCCCGAGGAGGACAGCCGTCTTATCGACGAGATGATCAAGAATCCTAGCCCACGCTCCAAGTATGCCGTGGTAGCCTTCTTGCTCGGTGTACTGGCGGTAGTTGTATTTGGCAGTTTCCCATCCCTTCGTCCTTCGTTCATGGTAGGCGACGAGATACACCGCGTGTCTATGCCCGAGACCATTGAAATCGTCATGATGGCAACAGCATCCCTGATACTTCTGGCAGGCAAGGCAAAGGTACAGGATGCTGTGAAGGGCAACGTCTTCGGAGCAGGAATGAATGCCATGGTAGCCATTTTCGGTATTGCCTGGATGGGCGACACCTTCTTCAATGGACATTTGGATTTCTTCAAGGAGCACATTTCTACTGTGGTGACTCAGTATCCTTTCCTCTTCGCCATCGCTCTGTTCTTCATGTCGATCATGCTCTTCTCGCAGGCGGCAACAGTAAGAACCCTTTATCCCCTGGGTATAGGACTGGGCATCTCGCCTCTGGCACTCGTGGCAATGTTCCCTGCTGTCAATGGCTACTTCTTCTTGCCTAACTATCCTACAGAGGTGGCAGCCATCAACTTCGACCGTACAGGAACCACACGTATCGGCAGATTTGTTGTGAATCACTCCTTCCAGCTGGCTGGCTTCATCACAACCTTTGTCAGCATCGGCGTAGGATACCTCATTATCCAACTGCTTTAATGCGGGAGAGATAAATATATGTAAATCAGAGAGTTTATTAACAAATATATTAACCTAAATTAAAACCGATTGTTATGAATAAAAGATTTTTCTCATTAATGACACTCCTTTTGTTGGTAGTGGCATGTGCGTTTGCAAAACCTAAGGTACGTATTATCGCAACAGGTGGAACCATTGCTGGTGCAGGAACTTCAGCTACAGGTTCAGCATATACAGCAGGTCAGGTAGGTGTTCAGAGCTTGATAGCAGCTGTGCCTCAGATGCTTGATTTGGCCGACGTAACAGGCGAGCAGCTTGTTAATATCGGTTCACAGGATATGAATGACCAGGTATGGCTCAAGTTGGCTAAGCGTATCAACGAGTTGTTGAACAAGGAAGGATATGACGGCGTTGTGGTTACTCACGGAACCGACACCATGGAAGAGACAGCTTACTTCCTCAACCTGACTGTTCACAGCGACAAGCCTGTAGTACTCGTAGGTTCTATGCGTCCAAGTACAGGTATCAGCGCCGATGGTCCTGCCAATCTCTATGGAGCCGTTGCTGCAGCTGCAAGTCCTAACTCAAAGGGCCGTGGCGTGATGTGCTGTATGAACAACCTCTTGCTCGATGCAAAGGATGTCATCAAGACTCACACTACAGACTGCGCTACATTCCAGGGTGGTAACTATGGTAAGATTGGTTATATCTATGGTGGCGAGGCTATCTATAATCGCCAGGTAGAGAATCTGCACACCACAAAGAGCGAGTTCAGCGTAGAGGGTCTTACCGAGTTGCCAAAGGTAGGTATCGTTTACGGTTACTCCAACTGCTCTCCACTTCCTTTCAAGGCTTTCGTTGACGCTAAGTATGATGGTATCGTATTGGCAGGTGTAGGTGACGGTAACTTCTATAAGGACGTATTCGACGAGGCTCTCAAGGCACGCCAGAAGGGTATTCTCGTAGTTCGTTCAAGCCGCGTTCCTACAGGTCCTACATGTCTCAATGGTGAGGTAGACGACACCAAGTATCAGTTTGTTGCTTCTTTGGCTCTCAACCCACAGAAGGCTCGCGTACTCTTGATGCTTGCTCTTACCAAGACCCACGACTGGCAGAAGATCCAGGAGTACTTCCAGAAGTATTAATTTTTCACACTCTCTGATTTCCAGTTCCTCCTGAGCCTCTGTCTATGAGCAGGGAGGAACTACCAAGAGGGAACAATTTACCTTATTATTATACCTTAATACAAAACCCAAAGATTATGAAGAAAATTATAATGATGTTTGCAGCGCTTGCCATGACAATGGGAGCTAATGCACAAGGAAACAATATCGGCATGGGTGGTGGCGACGGTGATATTCAGTCAATTCACGAGCGCATAACCAAGTTGGAGAAGAAGAACGATATGTTCAATCTCTATTTCAACTATGCAGCTTCATTCCAGGCAGAGCACAACAGCCTTTCTGATGAATGGGGCACCAAGTTTGCCAACAAGCAGTTGCGTATCGAGATCAAGGGTAACTTGACCGACAAATTGTACTATCGTTTGCGTCATCGCCTCAACAAGGCTACTGACGCCAAGGGTGAGGACAACTTCGCTAAGGCTACCGACATTATGATGGTAGGTTACAACTTCAATGACAAGCTCTCTATCTCGGGAGGTAAGATGTGCCAGATCTGGGGTGGCTTCGAGTTTGATGAGAACCCAATGTACATCTATCAGTATTCAGACATGGTAGACTACATGGATAACTTCATGGCCGGTGTTACCGTGAGCTACAAGCCAATTCCTACTCAGGAAATCGCAGTCGAGATCAGCAATTCTTACAATGGTAAGTTCGCGGATGAGTATGGTGACGAAGCAGTTGTTGTCAACAACGACGAGGCTCATGCTCTCCAGAAGTCAAAGAATCCTCTTACCTATATCATCAACTGGAATGGTAGCTTCTTTGATGGCAAGTTGAACACCCGTTGGGCATGGGGTCTTCAGACACAGGCCAAGGGCAAGTACAGCCGTATGCTCACTCTCGGTCAGCAGCTCAATCTGCCTAAGTTCCAATGGTACTTCGACTATATGGGCGCATTCGACGACCTCGACCGTCTGAAGATTGCTACCAATGAGTTGAGAGACGCATTTGTTGGCGGTGATGCTCCCGGTAATGTTTATCTGGGCAAGGTACACTACAACAGCTTTATCACAAAGGCCAACTGGCAGTTTGCTCCAAGCTGGAACTTAATGCTCAAGGGCATGTACGAGACAGCAAGTGTAACAAAGATGGAGCAGTTCAAGAACTACCGCAAGAGCTTCGGCTACATGGGCAGCATCGAATATTATCCAGCTAAGCAGCAGGATTTCCGCCTCTTCTTGGCATACGTAGGCCGTAAGTACGATTACAGCACAAAGTGCGGTTTGAAGGACTACAATACCGATCGCATCGAACTTGGTTTCATGTATCGCATCAAAGCTTACTAAATCATTTTTCCAGTCTTATTAGAAATAGTTGGAGCTGAAGGGGAAACCCTCCAGCTCCTTATTGTATAAATCTATTGGCTAATTCTTATCTATGATGTTCAGGGTAAAACTTAACTCTTTGGTATAAACAAAAGTTTTCGACCGTACAGGTCGAATTTCTTTCCGACGATGTTTGCTGAATAGTAAAGGCTCTAAATGAAAGCGGCTTCGATAGTCAATGAAGCCTATTTCGTAGAGCAATGAAAGCGGCTTCGTAAGCAGTTGAAGCCTATTGCATTCTGATAGAAACTATAGGTTGTGGTTTAATCAATTATATAGATATTTTTATTTTTTGCCCTTTTTCTTGTTTTTATCCTCTTTTTCCTTGTCCTTACTCTTTTTCTTAATGCCCAGCAGGTCGCGAAGATTGAAGAAGTCTTTCTTCATGATGAGACCCACACCCTGGGTGTTCAGACTGTTGCGTGTGAAGTAGCGGTCGTTAGTCTGATTGTAGACGTGAATCGAGAGGTTGCCGTTAGGGAAGATGAGGTAACGCAGGTCGAAGTCGCCGATGAAACTCTGTGTGGCGTTGGCGTTGTCGCGATAGCCAAACTGTCCGTTGAAGAGCAGACGGTTGTTGAGCAGTCGTCCGCTCAGAATGCCTTCGTACTCTGCATTGTTGAATCCCTCGTTGCCTGTCGAGATGTTGGCTCCGAAGTTCCAGTTGCTGCTGTTGACGAAGCTCGACAGCACGTTGTTGATCTGCTGAGAAATGGTTCCGCTCAGCAAACTCTGCATCGCCAGTGAGGTCTGACTCTGTTGAGATGCGTCCTCGCTTGTCTGGTTGTTCTTGGTCTGCGTGTAGAATCGTCCTATGCCGAGGAGATAGAGCACCTGCTGGTTCATCTCTTCCTGCGAGTTGATGACGGAGTAAATCATCTGTTTGGCGTCACTGTTTACCGTTGGCAGGTCCATGGAGAAGTCTACCTTCGGAGCGCCTGGTGTGCCGGTGATGTCCATGAGGCAGTCTACACGGATGTTGTTGCTGGAGAAGGAGCGTCCGATGTTAAGATCGCTCAGCGGCACTCCGTTTACGGTGTATTTGGCCTGCAGATTGAGCGGAGCATTATAGGGGTCGCCTCCGAAGGCGATAGTGCCTCCGGGCTGGAAGTCGAAGTCTTTCTTGATGATGTTCTGGATGGTGAGTTTATACTGTCCGTGATCCACCACGTAGTTGCCAAACATGTCGAGTCCGCCCTTGTTGTAGTAGTTGGCTCTGATCACTCCGTTGCCGTTGAGGGTGATGTAGTCGCCTGTCTGGTCGTCCATCATCAGCTTGAGTGTGAGGTTGGGGTTGGTGTTGACGAGGAAGTTGATGCGCATGTCCGACGAGAAGTCTGAGCTGCTGTCTTTCTTCTTGTCCTTGTCGCTGTCGGGCGAATAGGGTCTATAAATATAAGGTGTGGCGTCGTTCCAGTGGATGAAACTTCCTGCGCTGATGGCGTCGGGGCTTGCCACATTGTAGACGAAGATGGAGTGGGGCTCTGGAGTCGCATCGATGTCGATGATCGTCTCGCCGCTCTTGCCGTGAATGCCCACGGTGCCGGTGGCGAAGACGGTTCCATAGAACGTGTCGTCGCCAAACTCGTGTGTGTCGAAGCCTAAGAAGTTGTTGGCGTCGATGTCGAGGTCGTAGCTCAGGCGGGTGAGGTGCTTGTGGTGTATTCCTCCTCTGATGAGCGCAAAGTGGCTGTGCTTGCCGTTGTAGTGGCTGTCGTAGATGGAGTCGCCTTCAAACTGGATGTCGTCGGGAATGGCGTGAGCGCGCAGATGGTTGAAGGTGTAGTCGGTGCCGAGCTGTTTCATGTGCATCCTGCCGTGTGCCACGACGTCGCCCACGAGGTTGATGTTCTTCAGGTCGCCCACGACGTTGAGCTTGCCCTTGCACCATGCCTCCACATTGTTCAGGAAGCTGCCGCAGAAGTTCTCCATGAACTTCAAACTTGTGTTGTGGGCCTCGATGCCCAGGTCTATGTAGTTGCGCTTGGGCGATACGTATCCGTTGATCACGGTGAGGTGTTCGGGTCCGTCCTCTGCCGTTGCGTCGATGTTGATTTGTCCTTCCTGGTTGTCGTAGGCTGCCTTGGCATGAAGGGTTCCCAAGGGGCCGTTCTCGAAGACAAAGTCCTTGACGTCGAGGTTTGCGTAGGCCTCCGGAGTCTGGAAGATAGACTTCACCACGGCCTTGCCCGAAGCTTTTCCGGCAAAGTCGACCGAGTGGAAGTTGACCAGGTTGAGGATATAGGCAACGTCGACATCCTTCAGGTCGGCTACGATGGAGTCGGTGGCCTGGGGTGTGGCTTTTCCGTTGATGATGATGTGCTGGTCGCCATGCGAGAAGTTAAGCATGTCGACGGTCAGTTCATTCTTTCTGTATATGATGTCAGCAGGGTTGAGAAGCCATTTTTTCTCTCCGAGCATGATTTCTGAAGGGTTCACCGTGACGTGGACACCCGTAGCTCCGTTGTCGGAAGTGAAGAACTGTGTTCTGGCGTCAATCTTTCCCGTGATGGGCAGTTTGCTCGACTGGTTGGCATAATAGAGCAGGGTGGACAGGTTGTTGTCGGCTGCCGCTGCGCGTAGCCTGTAGACTGGAGCTTTCTCGTAGGGAAGTCCCTGACTGATGCGTGCTTCCATCCTGAGTGAGTCGCCTATGGTGTTGAGCTCGATGTTGGCATCGTGGAATGCTGATCCATCCCAACTGAAGTTGGGCGCATTGATGTAAAGATTGATGTTCTTCTCGGCATCTGAGATGTTGCCGTTGATGTGTACGGGCAGGCTGAGCGACAGGGGCAGTCCGAACATGCGCTGCAGCACTTCGGCAGATGTGATGTTGGCCTGCAGGGTAAAGTCGTTGTAGCCCTTGGCTGCATGCTTGCTGATTCCGGGAATGGTAGGCAGCTTGTCGGCCACTAATCGCATGATGCTTCCATAGATTGTGGTCAGGTCGTATTGGCCACGTGCATAGAGACTTACGAAGGGCGCTTCTATGTCGAGATGACCTTCCTTGCCCTTGTTGTTGGCGCTGATGCTGATGTTGTCGAGACTGTAGGAGGGGTCGTGCATCTTCATGCCCAAGACTGTGGGACGGAGATGGTTGATGGCTGCATCGAGCGCATACAGGCGCGAACCTAAATGGTAGTCGCCCTTGACGGACAGGTTGACGTTAGGGTCGGCGATGGAGGCTGTTCCGCGGAGGGTCTTCATGTCGTAGTCGCCATCTATTTCGATGTTGTGGAAGTCGTAGTTGCCATAGTCAAATCGTGCTATGTTGCCCTTGGCAAAGATGTGCTTCATGGTGCCATGAGCGTCGATTTTGGCTACTACTGTTCCCAACTTGCGGTTGTCGAGAATGCGACCCAAGTTCACGCCACGAGTGTCAACAGAAGCCTTGATGCGGTCATCGTTTTTGACGGCCTGCAGGCTTATGTTGCCAGCATCGGTCTCTATGTTGCCCTTGGCAGAGAGGACCTTTTCGTAGCCCTTGGCCTTGCCGGAAAGGTGGATGGTACCCAAACGCTGGATTTCCTTTGGTATTTTCACTTTGCTGCCTAAGTTCTCGGCCAGGAATTCCACGCCGGCAGGGCTGAGGTTCAGGTTGGCGATGTCGGCATTCCAGGCTGGATGGCTGCTTGCATGGCTGTAGCTGCCCCGTGCCTGAAGATTGATGCTGCCGCTGCCTGTACGGAGGTTGAGCGAGGGGACGGATATTGACTTGGCTGTGCCCGAGAAACGGGAACTGACAAACACCGCATCGTCGAAATGGCGCAAAGCCGGCACCAGACTTGCCACGTCGGCAAAGGTGATCTTCGACTGTTGGATGCCTCCCTCGAAGCGCAGGCTCTCAGGAATGAATCTCTTGCCCTCAAAGCGATAAGTGGCCTTCAGGTCGTCGAGCACCAACTCGGAGCGTGGCATGAGCAGACGGAACTCCTTGAGTGTGGCTTTCTGCCTGTCGGCTTGCAGCTTGAAGTGAAGTGACTGTAGTTTGAAGCCTGATTCGTCCTTAAATGATAACTTCTTGAGCAACAGGTCGATGCTGTTGTCGGTTATATGATTTAACAGGATGTGTGACGAGAGTTCGCTCACCCTGATGTGCTGGGGCGAGAAAACGCCGCTGCGGGGAGCCACGTCGCGCTGGTTGTAGGCGATGGCGCCTCGGCGGATGATGAGACTTCCGATGTGCAGGTCGAGAGGCTTGTGCTGGGTGGTGTCCTTGGAAGCCAACGAGTCGAGTACAAACTGGAAGTTGGCTGGGCTTTTGGCTGTCTGGCGGTAGAGGTTGGCACGCAGACCGAAGATTTGCGCAGACGAGACGGAAATTTTGCCCTGTGTAGCAGCCATGTAGTCTACCTTGGCCGACAGACGGCTGGCATAAATGAGGCTGTCGCCCTGCTGGTCGTACATCATCACGTCGTCGATGATGATTCGGTTGAAGAAGCCCAGGTTGACTTTTCCTACTTCCACCTTGGTGCCGAATTTGTCGGCAAGAGCCTCTGCCACCTCCTTGCCCAAGAAGGTCTGTACTGATGGCAAGTGCATCAGTACGATGAGCAGCAAATAGAGGACGATAAGTGTCCAGATGATGCCGTTACATATATGTTTGAACTTCTTCAAATGTGAATATTTCTTGAAAATTGGTACAAAATTACATTATTTTTGCGTCAAAATCGAATAAAACTACAGAATTTCTTTTCCCACTCACATTTTTTTGCTATTTTTGCACCACTATTCAGCACTTTTAAAGGAAAATCAGTAATAAAAATACCATCAGCAGATAAGAAATAGAAAGACGGCATCATCGCGCTTGCCGAACCATGCAAAAAAGTGAGAATATAAAGTATAATAATAAAAATATAAAAAGTTTATGTAGTTATGGCAGATGTAATCAAGTTACGTAAAGGACTGGACATCAACCTGAAAGGCAAAGCCTCAATGGATGTGACGCTGCAGGTGAAGCAGGCAGAGGAGTATGCTCTCGTGCCTGATGCTTTCGTGGGCGTTACTCCTAAGGTGGTTGTGAAGGAAGGTGTTCATGTCAATTCGGGCGATGCGCTGTTTGTTAACAAAGCATGTCCTGAGGTGAAGTTTGCCTCGCCCGTGAGCGGTACTGTGACCGCCATAGAGAGAGGTGAGCGCAGAAAGGTGCTCTGTGTGAAGGTGAAAGCCGACGCTGAGCAGCAGGCTACCGATTTCGGTAAGAAGAATGTGGATGTTTTGGACGGAGAAGCTGTAAAGAATGCCTTGCTTGAGGCAGGTCTCTTCGGATACATCAACCAGTTGCCTTATGCTGTGTCCACTACTCCCGACACCAAGCCTAAGGCAATTTTTATTTCTGCACTTCGCGACATGCCTTTGGCTTCAGACTTCGAGAAGGAACTCGAAGGGAATGAGGATGCTTTCCAGGCTGGTTTGACAGCCTTGAGCAAGGTGGCTAAAGTCTATTTGGGTGTTGGCATCAATCAGCACAGCCGTGCGCTTGAGGAGGCAAAGAATGTGGAGGTCAATGTGTTCGACGGTCCTTGTCCTGCTGGTAATGTAGGAGTACAGGTCAACCATATCGACCCGGTCAACAAGGGCGAGGTGGTATGGACAGTAGACCCATCGGCTATCATCTTCTTCGGTCGTCTTTTCCTTACTGGCAAGGTGGATCTTCGCAAGAAGGTGGCTGTGGCAGGAAGCGAGATAAAGACTCCCGGTTATGCTGAGGTCTTGGTAGGAACACCTTTGAGCGCTTTTGTAGCCGACCAGTTGAAAGCTACTGAACATGTACGACTTATCAATGGCAATCCTCTTACAGGCGTGCAGACTGATATGGCAGGCTTCGTAGGTGGACATACATCTGAGATAACTGCCATCCCTGAGGGCGACGACAAAGACGAGATGCTGGGCTGGATACTTCCACGTACCAGTCAGTTCTCTACATCACGTTCTTATTTCTCCTGGCTCTTTGGCAAGAAGAAGGAGTACGACCTCGATGCCCGCGTGAAGGGTGGCGAGCGCCACATGATCATGAGTGGCGAGTACGACAAGGTGTTGCCAATGGACATCTTTGGAGAGTACCTCATCAAGGCCATCATTACCGGCGACATCGACAAGCAGGAGCAGCTCGGAATCTATGAGGTGAGTCCTGAGGACTTTGCCGTAGCTGAGTTTGTAGACAGTTCTAAGCTCGAGCTCCAGAAGATAGTACGCGATGGCTTGAACACCTTGCGTAAGGAGAATGCTTAATTGTAATAATGAATAAAAAAATGAGTGCATTAAGAAATTATCTCAACAAGATAAAGCCCAACTTCCAGAAGGGAGGTAAGCTTCATGCCTTCGAGAGTGTCTTTGATGGCTTCGAGAGTTTCCTGTACGTGCCTAACACGACAGCGAAGAGCGGAGCCCATATTCACGACGCCATTGACTCGAAGCGCATCATGAGCTTTGTGGTAATCGCCCTGATTCCTGCTTTGCTCTTCGGTATGTATAATGTGGGTTACCAGAACTATCAGGCAGCCGGAACATTGGCAACAGCCAGTTTCCTCGAGGTTTTCGGTTTCGGATTCTTGGCTGTCCTTCCTAAGTTGCTCGTCAGCTACATTGTGGGTCTCGGCATTGAGTTTGCCTGGGCACAGTGGAAGCACGAGGAAATCCAGGAAGGCTATCTCGTCAGCGGTATCATCATCCCATTGATCATTCCTGTCACTACACCGCTTTGGATGCTCGCCTTGGCTTGCGCCTTTGCTGTTATCTTCTGCAAGGAAATCTTCGGTGGTACAGGTATGAACATCTTCAATGTGGCTGTAGGTGCCCGTATGTTCCTCTTCTTCTCATATCCATTGGCTATGAGTGGTGATAAGGTTTGGATTGCCAAGGATGCTATCTTCGGTCTCGGCAACACCTTGACAGACCCAGACGGATTCACAGCGGCTACTCCGCTCGGACAGTTGGCTCAGAACATTACGCCTACAGCTAATCTCAGCGATGCCATCACAGGTTTCATCCCTGGCTGTATCGGTGAGACATCCGTCATCGCCATCGCCATCGGTGCCGTTATCCTTCTCTGGACTGGTATTGCATCTTGGAAGACCATGGGCTCTGTATTCGCAGGCGGTATCGTGATGGCGCTTATCTTCCAGGCGCTCGGTATGACTCCTATCGCCTGGTATGAGCACATCGTCCTGGGTGGTTTCTGCTTCGGTGCCGTATTCATGGCTACCGACCCTGTCACCTCTGCCCGTACCGAGAAGGGCAAGTACTTCTATGGATTCTTCATCGGAGCCATCGCCGTCATCGTGCGTGTGATGAACCCAGGTTATCCAGAGGGTATGATGCTCGCCATCTTCTTCGGCAATATGTTTGCTCCACTCATCGACTACATCGTAGTACAGAGCAACATCTCTCGCCGTGCTAAACGTGCTATTAAATAATGTAAGGAGGAATGTAGATATGAAGACAAATTCAAATTGCTATACAATTATCTATTCGGTTATCATCGTAGTAATCGTGGCATTCCTGCTCGCGTTTGTGTCTTCTTCGCTGAAGCAAACACAGGATGCTAACGTGGCGCTGGATACTCAGAAGCAGATTCTGAACTCACTCAACCTGCGCGACCTCGACAATGCAACTGCGGCTGCCAAATATAAAGAGGTGGTAAAGGCTGAGAAGGAGAAGGACGGCATGAAGTATTACGAGTGCGAGATTGATGGTCAGAAGAAGACTGTATATTCTGTAAAGGGTATGGGTCTCTGGGGCGGCATTTCAGGCTTCATTGCCGTAGATGCCGATAACAATACCATCTATGGAGTATATTTCAATCATGAGGGCGAGACTGCCGGTCTGGGTGCCGAAATCAAGGATAACCTGAAGTGGCAACAGAAGTTCCAAGGCAAGAAGATTCACAAAGATGGAGTAGAGGGCATCGCTCTTGGCGTGGAGAAAGATGCTCCTGCCGGCGACCCAAACAATGTGGACGCCGTGACAGGTGCCACTCTGACATCCGATGGTGTGGACGCCATGCTCAAGGAAGGACTTGCTAAATTCATTAAATAATCAAGCGAAATTATGGCATTATTTAGTAAACAAAATAAAGAGGCATTCATCAAGCCATTGAACGGCGACAACCCTGTGCTCGTTCAGGTGCTTGGTATCTGTAGTGCCTTGGCTGTCACTTCACAGTTGAAGCCAGCCATTGTGATGGGACTTGCCGTTACCATTATCACGGCATTCTCTAATGTGATTATTTCTATCATCCGCAACACCATTCCTCAGCGAATACGTATCATCGTACAGCTGGTGGTGGTTGCTGCCCTGGTAACCATCGTGAGCCAGGTGCTGAAGGCTTTCGCTTACGACGTGAGCGTGCAGCTCTCTGTGTATGTGGGTCTGATCATCACCAACTGTATCCTGATGGGCCGTTTGGAGGCATTCGCCATGATGAACAAGCCTTGGCCTTCATTCCTCGATGGTGTGGGTAATGGTTTGGGTTACGCCCTCATCCTTGTGATTGTGGGTGCAGTTCGTGAACTCCTGGGCCGCGGATCATTGCTCGGTTTCCAGCTGATTCCTGAGGGAGCTTACAACTTCGGATATGTTAACAACGGTATGATGACCATGCCTGCCATGGCGCTGATTCTCGTTGGATGTGTAATCTGGGTACATCGTGCCTTTATTTATAAGGAGGAAAAGTAAGATGGAGCACGCTATTAGTTTGTTTTTCCGTTCGATTTTCGTCGACAACATGATTTTCGCCTACTTCTTGGGTATGTGCTCTTATCTGGCAGTTTCCAAGAATGTGAAGACCTCTTTGGGCTTGGGATTGGCTGTAACCTTCGTGTTGCTCATCACCGTGCCTGTAGATTATCTTTTGCAGACCAAGGTGCTCAGCGCTGACGGAATTCTGGGTGTGGATCTCACTTATTTGAGCTTCATCCTCTTCATCGCCGTCATCGCCGGTATTGTGCAGTTGGTCGAGATGGTGGTAGAGAAGTTCTCACCCTCGCTCTATGCAGCCTTGGGTATCTTCCTGCCTTTGATAGCCGTAAACTGTGCCATCATGGGTGCATCGCTCTTCATGCAGCAGCGCATCCTGATGGATCCTGCCAATACTCAGGCCATCACATCGGTATGGGACAGCATCGTATATGCAGTAGGTTCCGGTCTCGGCTGGACACTCGCCATCGTTCTGATGGGAGCTATCCGCGAGAAGATGCAGTATTGCGACGTGCCAAAGCCTCTGCAGGGACTCGGCATTACATTTATCACAGTTGGCCTCATGGCAATGGCTATGCTTTGCTTCTCAGGCTTGAAAATCTAAAAAAGGAGGACTTTAGATATGGGTAATACATCATTTATATTGGCCAGTATAGGAGTTTTCCTTATAGTGATTCTCCTGTTGGTAATCATTTTGCTTGTGGCAAAGAAATACCTCAGCCCAAGCGGAAATGTGAATATTGAAATCAACGGCGACAAGACCATCAACGTGCCTCAGGGCAGCAGTTTGATGACTACGCTGAATGAGAACGGCATCTTCCTGCCTTCTGCCTGTGGCGGTAAGGCAAGCTGTGGCCAGTGCAAGGTTCAGGTGCTCGAGGGCGGTGGCGAGATTCTCGATTCTGAGAAGCCTCACTTCACCCGAAAGCAGATTAAGGACCACTGGCGTCTGGGATGTCAGTGCAAGGTGAAGGGCGACCTGAAGATCAAGGTGCCTGAGAGTGTGATGGGCGTGAAAGAGTGGGAGTGCGAGGTCATCTCGAACAAGAACGTTTCCAGCTTTATCAAGGAGTTCAAGGTGGCTCTTCCTCCAGGTGAGCACATGGACTTCGTTCCGGGTTCTTATGCTCAGATCAAGATTCCTGCATACGACTGCATTGATTACGACAAGGACTTCGACAAGGATCTCATCGGCGAGGAGTACATCGGAGCATGGAAGAAGTTCAACATCTTCTCTCTGAAGGCTCACAATCCAGAGCCTACCGTTCGTGCTTACTCTATGGCGAACTATCCTGACGAGGGTGACATCATCACCTTGACTGTTCGTATCGCCACAACACCATTCCTGCCACGTCCACAGGTAGGATTCCAGAATGTACCAACAGGTATTGCTTCATCTTACATCTTCTCGCTGAAGCCAGGCGACAAGGTAATGATGAGTGGTCCTTACGGTGACTTCCATCCTAACTTCACCTCAGGCAAGGAGATGATCTGGATTGGTGGTGGTGCCGGTATGGCTCCTTTGCGTGCGCAGATTATGCACATGACCAAGACCCTGCACACCACCGACCGTGAGCTCCACTTCTTCTACGGAGCCCGTGCGTTGGGTGAGGCCTTCTTCCTCGAGGACTTCTGGGAGCTTGAGAAGGAATTCCCTAATTTCCACTTCCATCTTTCACTCGACCGCAAGGACCCAGTGGCAGATGCTCAGGGCGTGAAGTACTACGAGGGATTTGCTGTCAACTGCATCCGTGATACCTATTTGAAGGATCACGAGGCTCCTGAGGATTGCGAGTACTATCTCTGCGGACCTCCAATGCTGATCAAGACTGTTACTGATTATCTCGACAGTCTCGGCGTAGACCAGGAAAGTATCATGTATGATAATTTCGGATAAAGCAAACAAGCATTAGTATATAGGTAATAAGCCTTATAGGTAATAAACAATACAAAGCCGCTGAATTTCAGCGGCTTTGTTGCGTTTTGTAGGAGTGGTGTTAACAGCCTGGCTCTTACTTCCTTTGTTTCTTATTCTTTCCCTATTTCTTCCACTTCTTATTTTTCTTTAAATTCTTTAACTACAACTAGTGCGATTATTCATCAAAAAAATGTACCTTTGCTGAAGTTTTCGCATATAAAAATGGATGGAGGGTGTCGTGAGACTGTACTCCATCTTTCATTTAGCCAAATGGCTTATGCTTTTATGTATTAATCGTAAAAATAAATAAAATGAAGATACAACCTGAAGAACAATATAAGTTTTTGAAGATATCCTTGCCCGATGGCGTTTCTGCCAACGAGCATTCGGTGTTGTTGCATGCCTGCTGTGCTCCTTGTTCGGCAGCCATCGTGGAGTGTATGTTGCGCAACGGTATACGCCCTACCGTATATTTTTCCAATTCCAATATCTATCCTCAACAGGAGTTTGATATTCGAAAGCATGAGCTTATCCGCTTTCTGCAACAACAGAATGTGCCCTACGTGGAAGACGAGTACGACCATGCTGACTGGAAAAAGGCTATAGCCGGACTGGAGAATGAGCCGGAAAGAGGATCACGCTGTTCGGTGTGTTTCCAGTATCGGTTGCATCATGCAGCCTGCTATGCCCAAGCGCATGGTTTCAAGTGGCTTACTACTACGTTGGCTTCCTCGCGCTGGAAGAACATCCGACAGATAGATACAGCGGGAATGGTGGCAGTGAGCGACTGTCCCGACGTGGAATGGTGGAGTCAGAACTGGCGAAAAGGTGGTTTACAATTAAGGCGCAGCGAGCTGCTGCGCCTCAATGAGTTTTATAATCAGTTGTATTGTGGCTGTGAATTCAGTCTTGCCGCTTCGGAAGCGATGCGGAATCAGGACGAGTGATTCTTCTGACAGCCATTCATGAAAAGCTATTTATGACAAGCCTGTAATCTCTCCATTCACCACGTCGATGCGCTCGGCTTGTGGTGACTTGGGGAGTCCGGGCATGCGCATGATAGGGCCTGCAATGACTACTATCATCTCGGCACCCATGTTCAGGGTAATGTCTCTTACGTGAAGCTCGAAACCCTCGGTAGGTCCATAAGCCTTGGCGTCGGTAGAGAAACTATACTGAGTCTTAGCAATGCAGATAGGGAAGTGGGCTACACCCAGCTTCTTGATCTCTTCGATCATGGCCTGGGCCGATTCGCTTAGTGTCACACTGCCTGCGCCATACAGACGGAATGCCACGTCCTCTATCTTTTGCAGGACAGGCTCATCGTCGTTGTAGGTCAACTGCAATGGGGCTGAAGGACGCTCGTCGATGGTCTTCACTACCAGTTCTGCCAGTTTCATGGCTCCCTTGCCGCCTTCTGCAAAGGCGCTGTTTACGGCAAAACCGCAGCCCATTTCCTCGCAATGCTTGCGAAGTACCTCTATCTCTTCATCTGTATCCGTAGCAAACTTGTTGAATGCAATCACTACAGTCTGACCGAAGCTTTGCATGTTGCGCACGTGCTTGTCGAGGTTCCAGTATCCATTCTCCATTCCCTGGATGTTAGGCTTCTTGATGTCTTCGAGAGCCACACCGCCATGCATTTTGAGAGCTTGCAAGGTTACAACCACTACGGTAAGCGCTGGTTGTAGACCTGCTTTACGGCACTTGATATTGAAGAACTTCTCCGCACCTAAGTCTGCACCGAATCCTGCCTCAGTAATCGCATAGTCACCATATTCGAGTGCCGCAGCTGTAGCCATTACCGAGTTGCAGCCATGAGCAATATTGGCGAAAGGACCACAGTGGACAAAGGCCGGAGTACCCTCGGTGGTCTGTACCAGGTTAGGACTCAAGGCATCGAGCAGCAAGGCGACAATACTTCCGCCTACGCCCATGTCTTTCACTCTGAAAGGTTTGTCGTCCTCGGTAATGCCGAGCAGAATATTGTCTATGCGACGGCGAAGGTCGTCCAAACTTGTCGCAAAGCACATAATCGCCATGATCTCAGAGGCTGGGGTGATGTCGAAACCTGTCTGTGTCTCTATGCCGTTCTTTTCGCCTAAGCCCGTGATAATCTGTCTCAAACCACGGTCGTTGATGTCCATGACACGGCGCCAAAGTATTTTCTTCAGTTTGAAACCTTCTGCCTCGTGCTGGAAACGATAGTTGTCCAACAGGGCTGCTATCATGTTGTTGGCTGCTGTGATGGCATGGAAGTCGCCAGTAAAGTGAAGGTTGATCTTGTCCATTGGCAATACCTGAGCATAGCCGCCACCTGCAGCTCCACCCTTCATGCCGAAGCAAGGTCCTAAGGATGGCTCACGAAGTGCCAATACAGCCTTCTTGCCAATCTTGTGCATTCCTAATGCCAAGCCTACAGACACGGTAGTCTTACCGTTGCCAGCCTTCGTAGGACTGATGGCTGTAACGAGGATAAGATGATGATTCTTGAACTTTTTCTTGTCAATAATGTTGGTAGAAATCTTGGCAATGTATCGGCCGTAGTTCTCAACCAGGTTCTCGTTGATTCCCAATTCGGCAGCTATGTCGTTGATGGGACGTAGTTTTACCGATTTGGCTATTTCTATATCTGTCAGCATAAGAATAATATGTTTTTGTTGCTGCAAAGGTACTCAAAATAATTGATATAAAATCAAGATGTTCGTGAAATAATTCAATAAAGGTTGAAAGAAGGATATAAAAGTATGAAAAATAAACATAAATCTCTGATTTGACTTCTTTTATTTCTGAATTTAATTGTATCTTTGCAGAAAATTAGCTGTATTAACATGAAATCGAGTAATCATACCGTATTGTTTATTTGTTTGGGTAATATTTGCCGTTCGCCTGCTGCCGAAGGCATCATGAAAGCCAAGGTGGAGGAGAAAGGACTGGCCAGTCAGTTCTATATTGATTCTGCTGCCATTGGTCCATGGCACATAGGGCAGTTGCCCGACAGTCGTATGCGCCGTTGTGGTGCCGCTCATGGCTATTGTTTCGACAGTCATGCCCGACAGTTTGATAAATCCGACTTTGCCAAGTTCGACTACATAGTGGTAATGGATAATGATAATTATCGTGCCATCACGCGAATGGCCTCTTCGGATGAAGAACGTGAAAAGGTGGTTTGTATGGCAAGTTACCTGCGTCAGCATCGCGATTATACTACTGTTCCTGATCCATATTATGGTGATGAATCTGATTTTGAACTTGTCATCACTCTTTTAGAGGATGCTATTGAGGGACTGATAGAAGAAATCATAACAAGGTAAAACATATAAATAACTCAACTTTCGCGAGTTTTATAAATTCAAAACTTTCGCGATTTCAATGAATAATGTAATAAACACATAGTAAGGTAAAAATGCAAGAATTATTGTTTTTAGGCGGATTCATTGTCTTCATTGTATCCATACTGTTGGTAGACATGCTTGCTATCGACCGTAAGGCACATGTGGTGTCTATCAAGGAGGCAGGAATCTGGACTGGGGTTTGGATTATCCTGGCATTGGGTTTCTCGGTATTCCTGTGGTTTCATGGCGACATGGTACACGGAATTCACGATTTCAACGATCTTCAGGCTGTAGCTACGCGTTATGCCTCTCATCTTCAGTTGAACCCGGATGACTTTGAGGGTAGTCTGCATCAGTATCGCAAGTACATGACCATTGCCTATATCTCTGGTTATCTGATAGAAAAGACGTTGTCGGTAGACAATCTGTTTGTGATGATGATGATCTTCACTGCATTTGGTGTCGACAAGAAACAATATCAGCATGTGCTCAACTGGGGCATCATGGGCGCTATTGTACTTCGCTTTGTCTTCATCTTCTTAGGAGCTGCCATTATCAGCCGTTTTGATTGGGTGTTGTTGGTCTTCGGTGTGTTGCTTATGTATAGCGGAATCAAGATGTATCTCGACCGCAACAAGGAGGCTCATGTCGATACAGCCAATCATCCTGTGGTAAAGTTCTGCTCTAAGTATTTCCACTTAAAACCATTGGTAATCACCGTGTTGGTGATAGAGTTCAGCGATTTGATTTTTGCTTTCGACAGTATTCCTGCTGTGTTCTCAGTGTCGCTCGATCCTTATGTAGTGTTCTTCTCCAACATCTTTGCCATTCTTGGTTTGCGAGCCATGTTCTTCCTCTTGGCAGCTGTGGCCGACAGGTTCAGATATCTGAAGACGGGTGTTTGTTTCCTGTTGCTGTTTATCGGTTTGAAGCTGCTCATTCACGAATACTTTGAGATTGATGCTGTGGCTTCGCTGCTTATCATCCTGGCTGTTATCGTGATAAGTATAGGAGCTTCGCTGGTTATTCCTCAGAAAAAGAAATAATAGGGGCTTGTACATCAACGTGATGGTTTCCGCTTTCGAGTTTCGAGTTCTCTCTATACACAAAAATCGCTGCTTTCAACGTTGAAAGCAGCGATTTTTGTTTTCTTTACTTCGTCTCCTGTTCTTCCTGCATGTCGAGGAATTGGTTGTCCTTGTCGTAGAATTCGTACTGAAGGAAAGCCAGTTTCTGAGAAGGAACGACTTTGATTCCGAATCCATACTTGAATTGCCACTTCAGGCGAAGGGAAACGAAACCCTTGTTGATGAATGCGGCAACATAAGGATTGACATACAGCGTGAACTTCTTGACGCCAATCTTGTTGACCAGTTGGTCGATTTTTCTTTCCAGTTGATCGGTAAACAGAATGCTCGACTTCACCTTGCCAGTACCGAAACAGGTAGGGCAGGTTTCCTCTACATTCACATCCATGGCAGGTCTTACACGCTGGCGTGTAATCTGCATCAGTCCGAACTTGCTCAGAGGCAGAATGTTGTGCTTGGCACGATCCTTCTGCATGTTCTTGCACATACGCTCGTAGAGCATCTGTCGGTCTTCTGCCAGATTCATGTCGATGAAATCGACAACAATGATGCCTCCCATGTCTCGCAACCTCAACTGTCTTGCCAATTCGTCGGCAGCACCCAGGTTTACATCAAGGGCGTTAGCCTCCTGACCTTTTTCTCTGGTGCGGTTGCCGCTGTTGACATCCACTACATGCAGCGCCTCGGTGTGCTCGATAATAAGATAAGCTCCGTGCTTATAGTTGACCACACGTCCGAAGCCAGACTTAATCTGCTTTGTAATGTTGAAGTTGTCGAAGATAGGTACCTTTCCTGTATAGAGCTTTACGATGTTTGCCTTGTCTGGTGCAATGAGTGAAACGTAATGCTTCACCTCCTTCATCACATCCTCGTCGTTGACAAAGATGTTTTCGTAAGAAGGATTGAACAAGTCGCGAAGCAGGGCAACAGCTCTGCCGGTTTCCTCGAAGACGAGCTGTGGTCTCTTTTGAGTTTTCTGTACCTTGGCGATTGCATCCTCCCATCGCTTCACCAAGACTTTCAATTCGGCATCAAGTTCAGCCACCCTCTTGCCTTCAGCCACCGTGCGGACGATTACTCCGCAGTTTTTGGGCTTGATGCTGTGGATGAGCTGCTTGAGTCGGGTACGTTCCTCACCGCTCTTAATCTTTGACGAAACAGAAACTTTGTCACCGAATGGCATGAGTACCAAGTAACGTCCGGCAAAAGAGATTTCGCCTGTCAGTCTTGGTCCCTTGGTTGAAATGGGTTCTTTTACGATTTGCACCAGCACTTCCTGTCCAGTCTTCAGAATGTTCTGGATGCTTCCGTCCTTTTCGAGGTCGGGCTGCTTGCTGGCTTTAGAGAATGGGAAAAGTTTCTTTCTGTCGCTCTGTACTTGTTTAAGGTACTTCTGGTAAGAATTAAAATGACTTCCTAAATCAAGATAATGAAGAAAGGCGTCGCGCTCATAACCTACATCCACAAAGCATGCGTTAAGACCTGGCATCAGTTTCTTTACTTTTGCTATGTAGATGTTGCCCACAGAGAATGAAGCCTCACGGGGTTCGTTCTGGTATTCCACCAGCTGTTTGTCCTCCATGAGCGCTATTGAAATATCCTTCTGTTGGACATCAATTACAACTTCGCTTGTCATAGTCTTCAAATTCTTAAAATGTAAGTGAATAAAAAAGGGCATGTCAAACTTTTTTAAGCTGACATGCCCCCTCAGCCAGAAAAGACTGAGAGCAAGGATTTACTTGCTCTTATGTCTATTCTTACGTAATCTCTTTTTACGCTTGTGAGTAGCCATCTTGTGGCACTTCTTTTTCTTTCCGTTTGGCATGATTTTAAAATTTTAAAATATTGTTATTATATAATGTTGTTTCCTTAATAATCTTTCGACTTGCAGCTCTTTCGTCTTGCTGTGCTCTTGGATTGAGGGTCGTGTAGATTAGCCCTTCATCTCTTCAACGAAGCTCTTGGCTGGCTTGAAGCAAGGCAGGTCGTGAGCTGGAATGGTGATAGTAGTGTTTTTGGAGATGTTGCGGGCTGTCTTAGCTGCTCTGCGCTTGATGTTAAAGCTGCCGAAGCCACGAAGGTATACATTCTCCTTCTTCTTGAGAAGGCTCTCCTTTACTGCGTCCATGAACGCTTCTACCACAATACCTACTTCTTTCTTTGGCATTCCTGTGGCCAAAGACACCTCGTTGACGATATCTGCTTTTGTCATTTTCCTATTGTTTTTTTCTGTTTTTACGATGTTTTATCTTGAATTCGGTGTGCAAAGATACAAGTTTTTTGCGATATAACAAAATTGTTAGCACTTTTTTTGAAAAAATAATGCCCTAAGTATTTGCGTATAAGGTTTTTATTGCGTATTTTTGTACCGAAAATAGCAAAAATGGAAAAACTGAGATATTATATATTGACTTTATGTCTGTGCCTGTCGGTCTCTTTTGCTGGTGCTTCGAAGGTATGGAACGCAAAGAATATACCTGTACCATACTTGCAGAACTCGACGCAGTATGTGTCTGACCCTGATCATTATATAGACAAACAGGCGCTTGATTCTGCCAATTTCTACTTGGATAAGCTCAACAAGGAGTGCAGGGTACAGAATGTGTTTGTCATTGTGGGCAAAGTGGAAAATGGCGATGCCTTCCGTGTGGCTCAAGATCTGGGCAACGACTACGGTGTGGGAGACAAGAAAACACGGCGTGGTTTGGTGGTGGTTGTGGCTGTCGAAGACCATAAGTACTTCATTGCTCCCGGTATGGGACTTGAGGGGGAGTTGACGGATGTCGACTGTGATGATATCGCCAGGGCTTGTATTGTTCCCAACATGAAAAAGAATATGCCTGCCGAGGCTGTTGTAGCTACGAGCCGTGCTATATATAATAAGGTGAAGAGCGGCAAGACGGGAATTTCGGATATTGATGACGGTACGATAGGCGAGGACGACTGGGTTCTTGTCGTGATTCTGCTTGTTGTCTTCTTCGGTATTCCTGTGTATATGTTGGTACGTTATTTGCTGGAAGTGTTTGGAGTCATTAAGCCCGACACGAGTCAGCGAAATAAGAATAAGCGCTCATCCCGCCGACATGATGACGACTATTTCCCGCCTTTCTTTTTCGGAGGAGGCGGAGGCTCTTCGGGTGGCGGCTTCTCTGGCGGCTCATTTGGCGGAGGTTCCTTTGGCGGTGGAGGAGCCGGCGGAGGATGGTAAGTCTGGGATGCTTGGAAGTACTTGTCGGGTCGTCTATTAAGAGCAGGCCCGGTCATCTATTAAGAACAGGCCCGGTCGTCTATTAAGAGCAGGCTCGGTCGCCTATTAAGGGTAAACTGCGTCTTTTATGCATTCCATTTTACGCAATTTGGATTTAGATAAACAGTTATTAAAACAGAATAGAAAATTATGAAGAAAACAGGTTGGATTATTGTAGCAGTAATTGTAGTATTAGTGCTTTGGTTGTTTAGTGGTTACAATGGTATGGTAAGCTCTCAGGAGGAAGTTACCACCGAGCTTGCCAATGTACAGACTCAGTATCAGCGTCGTGCAGACATGATGCCTCAGCTGGCGAAGATAGTGAAGGCTTATGCCAAGCATGAGCGCGAAACCTTCGAGCAGGTGACAAAGGCCCGTGCTGCCGTGGGACAGGTGAAGCTTGACGCTAATAATCTGACCGAGGCTAACCTGAAGCAGTTTACAGCTGCTCAGGGCGAGTTGACCAACGCTTTCTCCAAGCTCATGTTGGTGGCAGAAAGATATCCTGAGCTCAAGGCAAGCGAGAATTTCAAGTCGCTCCAAATACAGGAGGAAGGCACTGAGAACCGTATCAGCGAGGCCCGTCGCAAGTACAATGAGGCCGTGCAGTCATACAACGTGAAGGTGCGTCGCATGCCCAATGCCATTATCGCCGGTTTGTTCGGTTTTGACACCATGCCGAAGTTCGAGGCTGCTGCCGGTAGTGAAAAAGCACCAGACTTGGATATTTAATCAGCACATAATGCTTTGTTTTTCAAAAATTCTTTGTAACTTTGCAGAGTTTTTAGAAATTAAGGTAAAAAAGATATGAAACAGACCAAGATTGTTGCATCCATCAGCGACCGCCGCTGCGATCAGGACTTTATCCGTAAGTTGTTTTTTGCGGGCATGAATGTGGTTCGTATGAACACCGCTCATGCCTCAGAAGAAGGAATCCGCACCATTGTCAATAATGTAAGAGCTGTATCTCCCCATATAGGAATTCTGATAGACACCAAGGGCCCTGAAGTTCGTACCACAGGAGTCAAGGAGCCTATACATTATAATATAGGTGACGTGGTGAAGATTTTCGGCCGTCCTGAGATGGAGTCTTCTCATGATATTGTCAATCTCAGCTATCCCAATATTACCGATGACGTGAAGGTAGGCGACGACCTGCTCTTCGACGATGGCGAGTTGGATATGAAGGTGATCGAGAATACCGGTCCCATGCTGGTGGCTCAGGTGCAGAACGAAGGAACTCTGGGTGCTCACAAGAGTGTCAATGTTCCTGGCGAGCACATCGATCTTCCTGCGCTTACCGAGAAGGACCGCAGGAATATTCTCTTGGCCATCGAGCTTGACATCGACTTCATCGCCCATTCATTTGTGCGTAGTGCTGCCGATGTGAAGGCCGTTCAGGACATTCTGGACGAGCATCATAGCGACATCAAGATCATCTCGAAGATAGAGAATCAGGAAGGTGTCGATAACATCGACGAGATTATCGAGGCTTCTTATGGTATCATGATTGCCCGTGGTGATTTGGGTATTGAGGTGCCTATTGAGAAAATTCCTGGTATTCAGCGCCGCATCATCGACAAGTGCATTAAGGCCAAGAAGCCTGTTATCGTGGCTACACAGATGCTTCATACGATGATTCACAACCCTCGTCCTACTCGTGCCGAGGTGACAGATATTGCCAATGCCATTTTCTATCGTACCGATGCCTTGATGCTTAGTGGCGAGACAGCCAGCGGAAAATATCCACTCGAGGCTGTTCAGACCATGGCACGTATTGCAGAACAGGCCGAGAAGGACAAATCGCCCGTTAACGATATTGACCCAATGGAGGAGGGCGATATTGACCAGAAACTCTTCCTGGCCCATGCAGCCATCGAGGCCACCCAGAAGTTGGGTGTTAAGGGAATCATTACTGATGGCGAGACGGGTCAGACAGCCCGCGATCTGGCAGCCTTCCGTGGTCCAAACCCAGTGCTGGCCATCTGCTATAAGGAGAAACTTCAGCGCTGGCTCAACCTGAGTTATGGTGTTATCCCAATTGTGCAGAAGGATCAGATTTCTACCAAGGCCATGTTTACAGCCGCTGTACGTATGCTTCGTCAGAAGGGCTATCTGGAGGCAGAGGACAAGATTGCCTATTTGAGCGGTAGCTTCGGTGAAGGTGGTGGAACAACCTTTGTTGAGATCAACAAGGTAAGAAAGATCTTCGACAACAGTTACAGTTTCAACCTTCCTTCCAACGGAATAGAGGATAAATAGCTCAACTTTCGTCTTTGATGAGGAAATTTTAAGCCATCAAAGCTTTCGCATCTTTCCTCAGTGGAGCTCGGATAAGTAAAGATGTCGTGCAAAAATGCGCCGTTTTTTACAATTTGTTGACTAAACATTTGTACATTTAAGAAAAATGACGTATTTTTGCACACAAAACTATAAACGAATTGCCGATAATGAAAAAACTGATATTAGTTGTAGTAGTAGCTTCTACTATGATTTTGGCACTTAGCGGTTGCCAAAGTGCTAAGCAAGTGGCTTATTTTCAGAATATAGATTCTCTCAATTTGAGCGCATCGAGAATGTTGTATGATGCTAAAATTATGCCAAAAGACCAATTGTCGATTATCGTAAAAGCGGTTAACGAGGATTTGGCAGAGCCATTCAATCTATATTCTAAGTCTATGATGTCTTCTTCACAAAACCAGAATCTTCAATATTACTTGGTTGACAATGAAGGCTTCATAGATTTTCCTGTTGTCGGCAAGATTCATGTAGTGGGCTTGACTGGAAGAGAATGCGAGAATTTGGTGAAATCTAAAATCCAGCCATATTTCAAGGATGGTGAAGTTCCGACGGTAACAGTTCGTATGGCGAGTTTCCACGTTGTTGTAACAGGCGAAGTGGGAAGCCCGGGTGTCGTTACGGTACCAAACGAGAAGATGAGCATAGTAGAGGCGTTGGCACAAAGCGGCGACTTAGGCTTGCAGGGTAAACGCAAGAATATTCTGCTTATCCGCGAGGATGCAACTGGCAAAAAGGAAGCGCACCGATTGGATATGACAGATGCCAACCTCATCAATTCTCCTTATTTCTATTTGCAGCAGAACGACATCGTATATGTAGAACCTAATGGAGCCAAGAAAGGTACCGCAGGCCTGAGCAACTCTATTACATTCTGGATAGGATTGGTTTCCTCAATTTTATCTTTGGCTACACTTACTGTCAGTTTGTGTAAGTAAGGACAAACTTAATTATGAATTTCAATTATATTAAAATATGTGTGGTATCGTAGGATATTTGGGTAAGGGACAGGCTTATCCAGCCCTTATCAAGGGACTCAAACGATTGGAATATCGTGGTTACGACTCGGCTGGTGTAGCTCTTATCAGCGAGGACGGATCACTTAATGTATATAAGGCAAAGGGAAAAGTTGCCGACCTGGAAGCTTACTGTGCCGACAAGGACGTGAGTGGTTCGGTAGGCATTGCCCATACCCGTTGGGCAACCCATGGTGAGCCATCATCAGTCAATGCTCACCCTCACTATTCTTCCTCAAAGAATCTTGCCATTATCCACAACGGCATTATTGAGAATTATGCCGCCATCAAGAAAAACCTGATAGCAAAGGGAGTTGAGTTTAAGAGCGATACTGATACTGAGGTGTTGGTACAGCTTATAGAATATATACAGATTACAAAGAAACTCGACCTGCTGACAGCAGTACAGGTGGCTCTTCGCCAGGTTATCGGTGCTTATGCCATAGCCTTGCTCGACAAGAATGAACCCAACCAGATTATTGCCGCACGCAAGCAAAGTCCCCTCGTTGTAGGTATTGGCAAGGAAGGTGAGTTCTATCTCGGTTCAGACGCCACACCTATTATAGAATATACCGACAAGGTGGTTTATCTGGAAGATGGCAACATCGCCATCATGCGTCTGGGCGAGGAACTTCAGGTTACCAATATCCAGAACGTGAAGTTGAATCCAGAGATTCAGACTGTCGACATGGACTTGGGTCAGATAGAGAAGGGTGGATTCCCTCACTTCATGCTGAAGGAAATCTTCGAGCAGCCAGAGTGTCTGCGCAACTGTATGCGTGGCCGTGTGGTAAACCGTACGGTAGAAACCCGCGTGATGACCGATGGCGACGAAGCCACAACTAAGAAAGAGACAGAGATGGGCGTAGTGCTCAGCTCTATTACCGACCATCGTCAGCAGCTGCTCAATGCCAAGCGCTTTATCATCGTAGCTTGTGGAACCTCATGGCATGCAGGTTTGATAGGCAAGCAGATGATAGAGAACTATTGTCGTGTGCCAGTAGAGGTAGAGTATGCTTCCGAATTCCGTTACCGCAACCCTGTGGTGACCAGTGACGATGTGGTGATAGCTATTTCTCAGAGTGGCGAGACTGCCGATACCTTGGCTGCCATCAAGTTGGCCAAGGAGAAGGGAGCTTTCATCTATGGCATCTGTAACTCTATCGGCTCCAGCATTGCCCGCGAGACAGATACAGGAACTTACATTCACGTAGGTCCTGAAATCGGTGTGGCTTCAACCAAGGCCTTCACCGGTCAGGTGACAGTACTTACCCTTCTTGCATTGGCCATTGGCAATGAGAAGGGAACCATCAGCGCCGACGAGTATCAGAACATTACAGAACAACTTTGGAACATCCCAGAGAAGATGAAGGAGGTGCTGAAGTTGAACAACAAGATAGCCGACCTCAGCCGCACATTCACCTATGCGCGCAACTTTATCTATCTGGGTCGTGGCTTCCAGTATCCTGTGGCTTTGGAAGGAGCCTTGAAGTTGAAGGAAATCAGCTATATCCATGCAGAAGGTTATCCTGCTGCAGAAATGAAGCATGGTCCTATCGCTCTTATCGACAGCGATATGCCAGTAGTAGTTATTGCTACACACAACTTCATGTACGAGAAGGTACTCTCCAACATTCAGGAGGTAAAGGCTCGTAATGGACGTGTCATTGCTATTGTCAGCAAGGGCGACGAAACCATTTCCAAGATTGCCGATGAAGTCATCGAACTGCCTGAGACTTTGGAGTGCATAGAGCCATTATTGGCTACTATCCCTCTTCAGCTCTTGGCGTATCATGTTGCCGTTTGCAAGGGTAAGGATGTTGATCAGCCAAGAAACTTAGCTAAGTCAGTTACAGTCGAATGATATAATTAAGGGAATCGTCATTTATTGACGTTTCCCTTTTTTTATAGAGGGAGGACGTTGCAAATGAATAATGACTAATGAAGGAGGAATGAACAACGAATGAAGGAGGACTAACGAATGAGGGGAGGAAGAACGATGAGTGAAGATAGAAGGAGGAAGACTATCAACGAAATAAATTTAACTATAAGATATCAAGGATAATAAGCGAGATGGAACCATTAAAACATGAATGCGGCGTGGCAATGATCAGATTGCTCAAGCCTTTATCGTATTACCAGCAGAAGTACGGCACATGGATGTACGCACTCAACAAGCTCTATCTGATGATGGAGAAGCAGCACAACCGTGGCCAGGAAGGAGCAGGTATGGCCTGTGTCAAATTGGGTGGAAAGCCAGGACATGAATACATGTTCCGTGAAAGGGCAGAGGGCAAGAATGCCGTTACAGAGATTTTCGGCAAGGCTAATGCCAACTTCAAGAACCTGACACCCGAGCAGCTTGCCGACGCTCAGTATGCCAAGGAAGAGCTCCCCTTTGCTGGCGAACTCTATATGGGCCACCTGCGCTATAGCACCACGGGAAAGAGCGGCATACAGTATGTGCACCCTTTCCTGCGCCGCAACAACTGGAAGGCTAAGAATCTCTGTCTTTGTGGCAACTTCAACATGACCAATGTGGATGAGATATTCCAGGAGCTTACACGTCAGGGCCAGAGCCCACGCATCTACAGCGATACCTACATCATGCTCGAACTCATGGGCCATCGTCTGGATCGTGAGGTGGAGCGCAACTTCATTGCTGCCAAGGCGATGGAGATGCAAAATACCGACATCACCAACTATATAGAAGACCACGTGAAGATGAGCAACGTGCTCAAGACAACGATGAAAGACTTCGACGGTGGCTATGTAGTCTGTGGTATTACCGGTTCGGGCGAGATGTTCTCTATGCGCGATCCCTGGGGCATCCGTCCTGCTTTTTACTATAAGAACGACGAGATTGTCGTTGTGGCAAGCGAGCGTCCTGTGTTGCAGACCACCTTCGACCTGGAGGCAGAGGAAGTGCAGGAACTCATGCCTGGTATGGCGCTTCTTGTCAAGAAGAACGGCGAATGCACCATCGAGCGCATCATGGATCAGAAGGGAGATTCAGCCTGCTCGTTCGAGCGCATCTACTTCAGTCGCGGTTCCGACAAGGATATTTATCAGGAGCGCAAGCAGTTGGGCGAGCAGTTGACCCAGCCTATTCTGAAGGCCGTCGATTATGATGTGGACCACACCGTGTTCAGCTACATTCCGAATACTGCTGAAGTGGCTTACTATGGCATGCTGAGCGGATTCAAGAAATATCTCAACGAAACCAAGATAGAGCAGATAGCCAATCTCGACCATGTTCCTTCGAAAGAAGAACTCAACGAAATCCTCGGCGACTTTGTTCGCTCTGAGAAGATAGCCTGGAAAGATATCAAACTTCGTACCTTCATAACAGAGGGCAACAGCCGTAACGACCTGGCGAGCCACGTGTACGATGTAACCTACGGAAGCATCGAACCTAAGGTGGACAACCTGGTCATCATCGACGACAGCATCGTTCGAGGAACTACCTTGAAGGAGAGTATTCTCCGCATCCTCGACCGTCTGCATCCTAAGAAGATTGTCGTTGTGTCGAGTGCTCCACAGATACGCTATCCCGACTATTACGGCATCGATATGGCCCGACTGGAAGAGTTCTGTGTGTTCCGTGCTGCCATCCAGTTGCTGAAAGAACGCAAGATGAGCGATATCATCGAGCAGACCTACGAGGCTTGTAAGGCCGAGCTGCTGAAGCCAAAGGAAGAGCAAATCAATCCTGTGCGTGCCATCTACAAGCCATTCACCACCGAGGAGTTGAACGAGAAGATTGTAGAGATGCTAAGACCAGAGGGCATGACGACTCCTATCCAACTTGTGTTCCAGAGCATTGAGGGACTGCACGAGGCCATACCCAACCACAAGGGCGACTGGTACTTTACAGGCCATTATCCCACTCCCGGCGGCACCAAGCTTTGCAACCAGTCTTTCGTGAACTACATAGAGAATGTTTATCATAAATAAGTGAAGAACAAAGAGTGGAGAATTCATTTGTTCTAATGAGTATGAAATAAAGAAAAAGAATATCAGATATGAAAAATGTAACCTTAGTTTTGAGCGATGGAACCCAATTCCATGGCAAATCTTTCGGATATGACGCCCCCGTAGCAGGCGAGGTTGTGTTCAACACAGCCATGATGGGCTATCCCGAGAGCTTGACCGACCCTTCTTATGCCGGTCAGTTGATGACACTTACTTACCCACTTGTAGGCAACTATGGTGTGCCACCATTCACTTTCGAGAAAAACGGTTTGCCAACCTTCATGGAGAGTGACAAGATTTATGCTTCTGCCATCATTGTGAGCGATTACAGCGAGCAGTACAGCCACTGGAATGCAGTGGAAAGCCTTGCCGACTGGTTGAAGCGCGAGAAGGTGCCCGGCATTACGGGTATCGACACACGTCAGTTGACTAAGGTGCTTCGTGAGCATGGTGTAATGATGGGTAAGATCATTTTCGACGATGAGCCCGACAACATCCCTGAGGCTAACTACGAGGGTGTAAACTTTGTAGACCAGGTGAGCTGCAAGGAGATTATCCGCTACAACGAGGGAGCCGGCAAGAAGGTGGTACTGGTCGACTGTGGTGTGAAGGCCAACATCATCCGTTGTCTCATCAACAGAGGTGTAGAGGTGATTCGCGTGCCATGGAACTACGATTATACCGATATGGACTTTGATGGTTTGTTCTTGGCCAACGGACCTGGCGACCCTGATATGTGCGAGGATGCTGTCAATATCATCCGCAAGCAGATCAGCCAGAGCCGCAAGCCTATCTGTGGTATCTGTATGGGTAATCAGTTGCTTTCCAAGGCAGCCGGTGCTACTATCTACAAGTTGAAGTATGGTCACCGCTCACACAACCAGCCAGTACGCATGGTAGGAACCAACAACTGCTACATCACCTCTCAGAACCACGGTTATGCCGTTGATGCCAAGACATTGGGCAACGATTGGGAGGAACTCTTTGTAAATATGAATGATGGCTCCAACGAGGGTATCCGCCACAAGGTGAACCCTTGGTTCTCAAGCCAGTTCCACCCAGAGGCTTGCTCTGGCCCTGTGGATACAGAGTTCATGTTTGATAAGTTTGTAGAAACACTTAAATAATTAGGAAAAAATGAAAGACGAAAATATAAAGAAAGTGCTCCTCTTGGGTTCAGGAGCCTTGAAGATAGGTGAGGCAGGCGAGTTCGACTACTCTGGTTCGCAGGCTCTGAAGGCTTTGCGCGAGGAAGGTATCGAGACTGTGCTCATTAACCCGAATATTGCAACCGTACAGACTTCGGAAGGCGTTGCCGACCAGATTTACTTCCTGCCTGTGCAGTCCTACTTCGTAGAGCGTGTCATCCAGAAAGAGAATCCAGACGGAATCCTCCTTAGTTTCGGTGGTCAGACTGCTCTCAACTGTGGTGTCGAGCTTTATCGTCAGGGTATCTTGGAGAAATATAACGTCAAGGTGCTGGGTACTCCTGTACAGGCCATCATGGATACCGAGGATCGCGAGCTCTTCGTCGAGAAGCTTGATGAAATCAACGTGAAGACCATCAAGAGCGAGGCTTGCGAGAACATCGAGCAGACCCGCAAGGCTGCTGCCGAGTTGGGTTATCCTGTCATCATCCGTGCTGCCTATGCCTTGGGTGGACTTGGTTCTGGTTTCGCCGACAACGAGGAGGAACTGAACAAACTCGCCGAGAAAGCTTTCTCTTTCTCTCCACAGGTATTGGTAGAGAAGAGTTTGAAGGGATGGAAGGAGATAGAGTACGAGGTGGTTCGCGACCGCTACGACAACTGTATTACCGTCTGCAACATGGAGAACTTTGACCCACTGGGAATCCATACCGGCGAGAGTATCGTCATCGCTCCTTCTCAGACCTTGAGCAATTCGGAGTATCATAAGCTTCGTGCCCTTGCCATCAAGATTATCCGTCACATTGGAATCGTGGGCGAGTGTAACGTGCAGTATGCCTTCGACCCTAAGAGCGAGGACTATCGTGTCATCGAGGTGAATGCCCGCCTGAGCCGTTCTTCTGCCTTGGCTTCCAAGGCTACAGGTTATCCTTTGGCTTTCGTGGCTGCCAAGCTCGGTATGGGTTACGGACTGTTCGAGTTGAAGAACTCTGTAACCAAGACCACTTCTGCCTTCTTTGAGCCAGCATTGGACTACGTGGTTTGTAAGATTCCTCGTTGGGACTTGTCCAAGTTCCGTGGTGTAGACAAGGAACTGGGTTCATCTATGAAGTCTGTAGGCGAGGTGATGGCTATCGGCCGCAACTTCGAGGAGGCCATTCAGAAGGGTCTTCGTATGATAGGTCAGGGCATGCACGGCTTCGTAGAGAACAAGGAACTTGAGATTGATGATATCGATGCAGCCCTGAAGGAGCCAACAGATAAGCGTGTGTTCGTGATTTCAAAGGCCATGCACAAGGGATATACTGTTGACCAGATTCATGAACTCACCAAGATTGACAAGTGGTTCCTCGAGAAACTGAAGCACATCATCGATATCGACGAGGCGATGAAGAAGTGCAACATCAATACTCTGGACAAGGAACTCCTGCGTACCGCCAAGGTCTATGGATTTACCGATTTCCAGATTGCGCGTGCCGTGGGTCTTGAACAGGAGTTGGGCAATATGGCTAAGGCCGGTCTTACCGTCCGCAGCCTTCGCAAGAACTATGGCATCCTTCCTGTAGTGAAGCAGATAGACACCCTGGCTGCAGAGTATCCAGCACAGACCAACTACCTCTATGTAACCTACGCAGGTGTGAAGAGCGACATCACCTTCGAGAACGACCATCGTTCCATCATCGTGCTCGGTTCAGGTGCTTACCGCATCGGTTCTTCCGTAGAGTTCGACTGGTGTGGTGTCCAGGCATTGAATACGATTCGCAAGGAGGGTTGGCGCTCAGTGATGATCAACTACAACCCAGAGACCGTATCTACCGACTACGATATGTGCGACCGTCTTTACTTCGACGAGCTCACCTTCGAGCGTGTCATGGATATCATCGAGCTGGAGCAGCCTCATGGTGTTATCGTATCAACGGGTGGCCAGATACCAAACAACCTCGCAATGCGTCTCGATGCTCAGAATGTGCCAATCCTGGGTACTGCTGCCAAGGACATTGATAACGCTGAAGACCGTGCCAAGTTCTCTCAGATGCTGACCAACAACGGCATCAACCAGCCAGAGTGGAGCGCCTTGACCTCTATGGAGGACATCGACAACTTCATCGAGCGTGTTGGTTTCCCTGTACTGGTACGTCCAAGCTACGTGCTCTCTGGTGCAGCGATGAATGTTTGCTCCAACGAGGACGAGTTGAAGCGCTTCCTGCAGTTGGCTGCCAACGTAAGCGAGGATCATCCTGTGGTAGTCAGCAAGTTTATTGAGCATGCCAAAGAGATTGAGATGGATGCCGTGGCTAAGAATGGCGAGGTGATAGCTTATGCCATTTCCGAGCACATCGAGTTCGCCGGTGTTCACTCAGGCGATGCTACCATCCAGTTCCCTCCTCAGAAGTTGTATGTGGAGACTGTTCGCCGTGTGAAGCGAGTTGGCCGTCAGATTGCCAAGGAACTTCATATCAACGGACCTTTCAACATCCAGTTTATGGCTCGCGACAATGATATTCTCGTTATCGAGTGTAACCTTCGTGCCAGCCGTTCGTTCCCATTCGTTAGTAAGGTGTTGAAGATCAACCTCATCGAGTTGGCTACCCGCGTGATGCTCGGTTTGCCAGTAGAGAAGCCACACAAGAACCTCTTCGACCTCGACTATGTAGGTATCAAGGCCAGCCAGTTCAGCTTCAACCGCCTTCAGAAGGCAGACCCAGTATTGGGTGTGGACATGAGCAGTACGGGTGAGGTTGGTTGCTTGGGCGACGATACATCTACAGCCCTTCTGAAGAGTATGCTCTCAGTGGGTCATCGCATTCCTGCCAAGAACATCCTTCTGTCTACCGGTTCTGCCAAGCAGAAAGTTGATATGCTCGATGCTGCCCACATGCTCATCGACCACGGTTACAAGCTCTATGCTACGGGTGGTACCAGCAAGTTCCTGACCGAGAATGGAGTAGAGAACACCCGCGTGCTCTGGCCTTCAGAGGAAGCCGAGGGTGGTGCTCCAAAGGCTTTGGAGATGCTTCACAACCACGAGATCGATATGGTGGTGAACATCCCGAAGAACTTGACCAGCAGCGAACTTTCCAATGGTTATAAGATTCGCCGTGCCGCCATCGACCTGAACGTGCCATTGATTACCAACAGCCGTCTGGCGAGTGCATTCATCTATGCATTCTGCACCACCAAGCTCGAGGATATCGACATCAAGGCTTGGGGCGAGTATAAATAGTTGATAGTTAGTAGTTAAGAATTGACAGTTAAGTCATTCTTGATGATTCCCAATAGAAAAATCCCTGCTGTAGGAAAGGCTTCCTATGGCAGGGATTTTTTATTATTTGTATGACTATTTTTTGCACATATCCTCAGCTACCATCATAGCTACATTTTGCGTATTTGGAAGTTTGTATGGACGATGGCTCTGTGTTGTGGTAATGATATCATCACCAAGAACCGTCGCCATCTTTGCGATTGTAGCTAATGTGAGATTATGTGTTCCACTCAACCAACGACTCACTTCTGTTTCTGTCTTGCCAAGTGCCTTTGCGAAATCACGCTGTTTCATATTTCGTTCCTGTAATAGTTCAAAGACTCTGTTGGCAATAGCAACGCATAAGTCGACTTGTTTGTTTGTATCCGCAGGAGTAGACTTGCGGATTTCATCCATCAGTTTATTTGTTTTCATATTAAATCCTCCTTGTTATAGTCGATATCTATAGTCAATTCAAGTGGTCCATGTAGATTTGTACCAATGATTGTTATGATTCTTCTATTTTCAAGTTTCTTTATAATAATGTCTATCGTACATCTTGGGCATATTGATCCTTATAGGTGAGAAGGAATTTTTCAAATTCGGTATATTCCTCACCCTCGAATCTTGGAGAATAAAGGCTGACTTTTTCTCCAGTTTCCAATAGCTCTATTAATAAGTTCTTTTCCATATAACTTATATTTTTGCTGCAAAGATAAACATAAAAGTTGATTTCTTCAAAGATTTTATGTTAAACTTTACTTTTATGTTTAAATTGCAGTTTTATTATCTCAAAAGATAAGTAGGATTTTAGGTTCGGTTTATGAAAAGTGAAGCCTGCCGGCAGTGATGCCGGCAGGCTTCTGCGTTTTTAGGGTAGGGTAGGATGTATGATATAGAATATCTTGCTTGTATCCGTAGAAATCATGCACATTGCAAGTACACAGGGGTAGTTACTGCTTCCTCAAACTATACTTGCCGTGCTTGTCGAACACGAGCCAATAGAGCACAGGCAGGATGGTGGCGATGAGTACCATCGAGATAAGCGTACCGAAGAAGATAACGGCTCCCATTGGCGACCACAGCGTATTGTTCTCTACCATCATAGGCAGTACGCCTACCGAGGCGGCTGCCGATGTAAGGAAGATAGGGCGCATGCGGCGCTCGCCAGCCTGGAAGGCGGCTTCCTTTACCGATAACCCCTTGTCGCGGCGCAGTTCCTCGGCATAGTCGAGCATGATGATGCCGTTTCTTACCAGGATACCCATCAGGCTCACAATGCCCAATATGCAGGTAAGACTCACGTCGAAACCCGTAACCAGAAGGCCTATCGCTGCACCGAAGATGCAGAGCGACATGGACGAGAGATTCACCAGTGCCAGACTGATGCGCTTGAAATGGAAGAGCAGGATGAAGAAGATGATCAAGGCTGCTATCATCACGCCCGATGTAACCTGAGGAAGGGTTTCGGCATCCTTTTCTGCCATACCGCCAATCTCCCAATCAAGACTGGAATCTAGCGGGAGTTTGGATACTTCCTGCTTCAGTTCGTTGGCCAATCGGTTGGCATTGAATCCCCTTAAAGGTTCACCTATGATAGAGATGGTACGCACGCCGTTTCTGCGTATGATGCTGCCGTTGTGCCAGTCGGGCGAAATCTTAGCCAGCTGGCGGAGTGGAACGCTCGATGTTCCTCCCATCACGGGGATGTATTCATTGGCAAGGTCGCTGTCGTTTTCCGATTTCAGAACCATCTTCACCGGATAGTCGCCTTCCCAAAGGGTGGTCATCGGGATGCCATCGCCAAAATGAATGGCAAGGTCGGCAGAGAGTATGGTCTTGTTCAAACCCAGCCGGTTGGCCTCGGTGGCATCTGGAGTTACCCTGATGCCAGGCTGGGGCTCTTCGTAGTTGGTACGAATCAGGTTGATGCCTTCTATCTTGTGCATGCAGACTTCTATCTTCCTGGCGGCAGCCTTCAGGTCGCCCATGCTGTCGCCGCTCACTCTTACTTCGATAGGGTAGGTGGCGTTGTTGTAATCCATCTGCTTGAAGCGGATGTAGCAGTCGGGAAAATAGTTGGAGTATCGGTCGGCATATCGGTCGAGTACCTCTTCTGTGGCATCGTTATCTACCGTATTCACGATAAACTGTGCAAAGTTCTCACCGCCAATCTGTGGCGCATAGGTGGTGTGGAAACGGGGTGAACCCTGACCAATAAACGTGGTTACGGCTGTTACCTGCGGGTCGCGCTGCAGAATGTGGGCCATAGAATCTGCCACCTGTGCGGTTCTTGCAGCGGTGGTTCCGCTAGGCAGATAGAACTCTACGGCAAACTGGTTTCTCTCGGCGATAGGCATCATTCTCTGCGGAAGATGTACGAAGATGATGGCTCCGGTGCTCACCAGCATGATGCCCACAGCGAGGGTGGTGCGTGGAAAGGCGAAACAGCGTTTCAGCAACCAGGTGTACCCCATCTGCAGATAGTCGAGCGGCTTTTTGCGGGCGTTGGGCTTGTGCTGGCTGCTGATGCCCTGGTGAATCACCATATACTGTAAATAAGGTGTGAGCAGCAGCGAAACCATGAGCGAGATGCTCAGGATGATGAACATGGCCCAGGGGAATGATTTTACGAAATCGCCCATGTCGCCATGCATGGTAAAGAGGAATGGGAAGAAGGTGAGCGAGATACTGAGCGTGGCAGAAAGCACCGACATGAAGAACTCTCTAGGAGCGGCGATGGCTGCATGCCAGCGCGACATGCCATGGCCCAGCTTCTCCATGTAGTTGTCGATGATAACCACGGAATCATCTACCACCATACCCAGTGTTACGATGAGGGCAGCCAGTGTAACGGTGTTCAGCTCCATGCCGAAAAGATAGAATATGCCCACCGACGAGAAGATGGTGATAGGGATGCTGAGGGCTGATACCTCTGCCACGCGGCGCGGCATGAGCAGGATGACCACGATGATGACGGAGATGACCGATATGAGCAGCTCGCGCAGGAAGTTAAGTACCGATTCGCTTACCACCTTGCTCTGGTCGGTAATGGTATTGATGTGTACATCGTCTGGCAGGGACTGTTCAAAATCATCCATCATCTTGTGTACGTCTCTTCCCATCTTCACAATGTCGTTTCCCGGTCGCATTTCAATGGATAGGAGCACGCATTTGTTGCCGTTGCTCTTGATGTATTTATTCAGTTTCGGATATTCTCTTTTAATCTGTGCGATGTCCTTCAGGCGCACGATGTTGCCCTTGGGGTCGGAATATACGATTTGTTCTGCCACATCCCGCTCGTTGTTGTAGGAGTCGGTGATGTGGATGGGCAGGTTGAGGTTGCCCATCTCCAGGTTTCCGCTCATGGTGGTGAAGCCCTGTTGGGCAAGGTTGTTCAGAATCTTATAGGGGCCGATACCGTATTTGGCCAGTTTGTTCTGGTCCAGGCAGATGCTTATCTGTTCGTTTTCCAGTCCGTAGGTTCGCAGGTTCGAGATGGCATCAATGCGGCGCAGTCTGTCTTTCAGCTGGTCTATGTATGTATTCAGTTCCCGATAGGTTTTCTGCTTGCTTTCCATCGTAATGAGCAGGGCAGAGGTATCGGCGATGTCATCCACAGCCTGCAGGGCAAGAACACCCGTAGGAAGGGAGCTCTTGAAGGCCTGCAGGCCATGCTTGAACTTGCTCCAGAAGGCATCCCGGTCCTCCACGTCGCCGTTGAGTTCCAGGAACACGATCAGCATGCCGTCCTTGCTTTGGGTATAGGTCTTTTTCTTGTTCACCTCCTTGTATCCGAAGATGAAGTTTTCCAGCGGTTTAGCCACCCGTTCTTCCACCTCTTCGGATGTAGCGCCCGGATATACGGCTACGCAGGCACCCTGCCTGATGGTGAATTGCGGCATCTCCTGCTTGGGCATGATGCAGATGCCGAGTATGCCTAGAAATACGAGCATGCCCATCAGAAGCATCACGATGTTGTGATTGCACATCGCTGACTCGATGAACGAGCGCTTGATGATGCGGTTGGGCTTCCTGGTGATGCGTGCCTTGATGTGGTCGCGAAGGGCGGTGTCTCTCTCCGGCTTTTTGGAATCCTCCGGTTTGTTTGTCTCTAGCCTTGTCTCTTGATTCATATCTTTTCCCTCCACTTTTTTATCGGTTATCGCTTTTTGCTGTATCTACATTCATTCCTTCCGAAACTTTCTGCTGGCCATTGATGATAACCTGGTCGCCAGCCTTCAGTCCCGAAAGGATGACGATGCCGTCGCCTTCGAAATCGCCGGTAGTTACGGGTTGCTGATGTGCCTTTCCGTTTACCACGGTCCATACGAATCGGGAGTTATCTACATCCAGTTCAATGCTTTGTGGCGGAACGGTGATGTGGGATGGGGTAGCAGCGCTACCCTGCACCTGGGCGTTGCATACCATGCCTGGGAGCAGACGGCCCTGCGGATTGGTGATGCCCACCTTGACATCGTAGGTATGCGAGATGGGGTTGGCATCGATGCCTTTTTCTGAAATCGTTCCCCGGAAAATGGCACCCGAAAGAGCGGCTACCGTCAGTTTAACCTTGTCGCCCACGTGCAGATGAGATATTTCAGCTTCGGGTACGGATACCTTGGCGTTGACTTGTGCCACATTGGCGAGTTTCAGCACAGGCTGTCCAGGGAGCACGTAGGTTCCCAAGTCCACGTTCTTGGCAGCGATGACGCCTGCAAAAGGAGCTGTGAGGGTAGAGTGGGAGAGTTGCTGGCGGGCGATGCTTTCAGCCGCCTTTGCCTGTTCCAGTTTGCTTTCTATCTCCACCCATTTCATATCCGAGATGGTTCCCGACTGGTGCAGGGGCAGGAATCTTCTGTAGGCATCCTGCGCCTGTTTCAGGGTGGTGAGTGTTGCCCGGTGAGCCTCCTTCACGGTGGTAGGGTTGATGGTGGCGAGCAGCTGTCCCTTGCTCACTCTATCTCCTTCTTCCACCCGTATGGAAGTGATGTTCCCGGCTATCTCGAAGCTGAGTGTAGATCCCATCTTTTCCTCGATGGTTCCCACATAGTCTTTCGTTCCCCCCAGGTTTGTATTCCCCACGGAGATAGTCTCAACTTTCACGTTTTTCTTCTCTAGCTTGCTGGATTTTTCGGTGCATCCCGCCAGCATCATACAGCTGATAATGAATGCGACAAGCCATCCCGTTATAACATCTTTCTGTTTCATATTGATTACATTTTGCTGTTTTTTGAAAATATAATGCAAAGGTATGAATTTTAGCTGAATGCATAGGAAAAATAGGATTAAAAAAGAAAAAAAAACAGTTTTTCTTCTTCTACTACGATTTCAACGCCGTTCATAGTTTCAATTTCAGATGGAAATCTCATCATGATTGTTGTAGTGATCGTGGCTGTGATTATCATAGTGTTCATCCTTGTGATGATACGCGACTACCGTCTCTATTATTCTCCTTCATACCGGCCACAGTGCCAACAAAGCCTGAGGAATTTTTGATATTGATATAGAGGAACCGGCACATATATATTTGTATATATATGAGAACCGGCACAAAAAAAGGCTAGCCCATTACCAGGACTAGCCCTCCGTTTTAATTATTTTCTAGGGTGCAATGAAATGTCATCCCGAAAGCTGCTTAGCACGTTATGAGTGATTACTTTACCTCAATGTGCTTAACATCGTCTTTCTTCTCCTCCTTGGCTACCTTAGGAATCTCAATCTTCAAGACACCATCGCTGACCTCAGCAGAAATCTTCTCGTGGTTGGCATCCTCAGGTAAAGCATAACTCTGAGAGTAGCTGCTGTAAGAGAATTCACGACGCAGGTAATGCTCTTCCTTCTTTTCCTCCTTCTTCTCGTTCTTGTTCTCGATAGATACATTCAGATAGCCATCCTTGTCGATGTTCATCTTAACCATATCCTTCTTCAAGCCAGGAGCTGCAATCTCCATTGTGTAAGCTGTAGCATCCTCTTTTACGTTAACAGCAGGAGCTGTGGCGTTCATGTGTGGCATCAATTCGGTATCAAAGAAGTTGTCATTAAACCAACTGTTCAACCAATTTGAAACACTGTTATTTCTACGAGCTAACAACATAATGTAAAACCTCCAAATTATATTTTTCTCGTCCTCTCTTCGCCTTCCGGTTCTGTCGGGATTTCTAATTGTTTATTAATTTATCCTTTTTCTTAATGAACGCTTCGGCTTTCAGGACTCAAGGATTTCGAGAAACCCTCAAATGCCATTGCTTAGGGTTCTTAACGTTCCCATTGCCCTTTCGGCTTCCGCTTTCATCTTATGTATTAGCAAGTTATGTGCCAGATGAATTTTTATATCAGGAGTGAACGGTTTTTGCCAGAATTGGCAATAAATGCTGCAAAAGTGGCATGAAAGTATAATTAATTTAATCATTTCTGCCAAAATATTCCGTTTTCCCTCCTCAGTCATTCCCGTCTGTTGCTTGAAGAACGAATGTATGTTAAACTTTTAATGAGAATACTTTTTCAAGTGAACTCTATCCTTTCAAGTCCTTATCCACCATGGCGCAGACACAAGAGTCTGACCATACATTCTCTGCCGTCTCTACCATGTCGATAATGGTATAGATTGGCAGGATGATACCCATGATGCCGATAGGAGCATTGATGCCGGACATCAGAGATAGGGTCAGAAAATAACATCCCATCGGCACTCCTGCATTACCCACTGCTGAGATAACTGAAATGAAGAGCCAGAGAATCATCGTAGTCCAAGGTAAAGGCATTCCTCCATTCTGCATCAGGAATAAGGAGGTTACGAGGATAAAGGCAGCGCAACCATTCATGTTGATGGTAGTACAGATAGGCAATACGAAGCGGGAAACCTGATTGGAAACTCCCAGTCTATCTTCTGCTGTCTGCATCGTTACCGGCAACGTAGCAGCCGAACTCTTTGTAAACAGAGCCATCAATACTGCCGGCATCATCTTGCCCAGTGTACGCACAGGGTTCAAGCCTCTTGCCAAGAGGAAGAGCGGGAGGATGATGAAGAATTGAATGACATTACCTCCCAGGATAACAGCTACGTACTTTCCTAGAGAAGCCATCACGATACCCGCAGAGAACTGGGCTGAGAGTTGTGCTGCAAAGGCAACGATACCCAGGGGCAAAGCCCAGATTAATCCATGAATCAGCATGAAAAGCAGATCCTGTAATCCAAACAATCCCTTCATCACGACTTCTTTCTTATCGCTTGATGGCATTTTGGTTAAAGCAATACCAGCAGCTGCCGCCAAAATCAGGATGGAGAGTACATTTCCTTCGGCAAACGGCTTGATGATGTTGTTGGGTATTACTCCAAGAATATGGTCATAATAGCTGGTTTCTCCCAGCTTTTGGGGAACATCTGCCATACCGCTCTGCACCAAGGCTGTAGGTAAATTGCCTGGAGAAACGATGTTGTAGAGCACCAGTCCCACTGCTGCAGCTGCTATCGTCGTGAGTAGGGTGTAGGTGATGGCGTGGCGGAATATCTTACCGGTATCTGCCTGGTTGCCCAAGGATGCCAGGGTTGTGATGACTGCCAAGGCTATGGTTGGTACTGCTAGAAGTTGGAATAAGCGGGTATAGACCGTGGCGATGAAATTCATCAGTCCATCCAGCCAGCTGATGCCGAACATACCTAAGACTGCGCCTACTATCAAAGCGCCAATCCATAGTGCCAACTGCCGGGTTTGCTTATTCTTCACTCCTTTTTGCTTACTGCTGCCGGCATTGCTATCCGGCTGTCTATTTCCCATATCATTTATTGTTTTTCCCATGATTTTAAATTATTATTTTTTTAGACAAAAGTATTCTCCTTATTCCAGCCCCCACATATCATTCAGCATACTGATTGCTGACTCCGAGCGGAAAACATGGTCGCGGAAGGTGATGATGCCTTCGGGAGCAAGATGGGCTTCGAAGGAATTCACCAGGAAATCTGCTTCGAGCAGAATACGATGGTCGAGGCTGGTTACATCCTTATAAGTATGATGGTGGGCAATGAGCCAGCAGATTCTATCTGTCTGCGCGGTTGTGAATCCATCAACTTCTGACAGTACTTTTCTTGCCTCATCAGGACCTAATACTTCCTGATGCTTGCCATCGCAGTTGCCGTATTTGGCTTCTGAAACGTGAATGCCCACATCGTGAAGAATGGCAGCTGCCTCGAGCACGAAGAGGTCTTCCTGGTTCATTCCCTCTGCTATCGCAATCATACGGGCAAAGTCGTGTACCTTCACGAAATGCTGGATGCGTGGCGCATCGCCACCATCGTATTTTATCATCGCCCTCATCAGTTGGGCGAGTGTCAATTCCTTGTTCGTCATCGCTTTATTTTCTGACAGGTATTACTTTTCATTATTGATATACTCCAGAATCTGCTCTGCGTGAATCTTGGTCTTGATCTCCTTGGGAGTGAAGATTTTCTCGATGATGCCTTCTTCGTTGACGAGATAGGTGGTGCGGAGGATTCCGATGGTCTTTCTGCCACAGGTTGTCTTCTCGCCCCAGCAGCCGAGTTCCTGCAATAGGGTAGTCTCGGTATCAGCGATAAGAGGAAACTGTAGGCCCTTAGTTTCGGCAAACTTCTTCTGCAAAGCCTGTTTGTCCTTGCTCACGCCGATAATCTCGTAACCTGCAGCTGCCAACTCCTCTTTGTGAGCCTGCAAAGAACAAGCCTCAGCAGTACAACCGCTGGTGTTGGCTTTCGGATAACTGTAGAGTACTATCTTGCGACCCCGAAAGTCGCTTGCCTTGATCTCACGTCCGTCCTGGTCTATGCCAAGAATCTCTGGTATTTTATCTCCAACATTCATAATTGTAATTTTTAAATTTGTTTTCTGTTCTTTTTATCACAAACTTTTGATGATAAATACAATGCATGGTTATGGCAATTTATTGCCTTGCCTTGACCACTTTTACAACAAAGGAAAATTTCTTGTTCTTTATTGGAAAGTAAGATGACTTTACAGATGCTTTATGGGGAATATGGGCTCAGTTATTTGTCATTGTAATGTCCTTCTACATCTAATACAAGGACAGTTATGACTTCATCATGAATCTCATAGATGATTCTGTCATGGGCAGTGATATGTCTCGAATACAAAATAGAGTTTCCACCTACCAAAGCCTCTGGATGACCGATACCTGTTCTTGGGTGATCCATGAGTTCATAATATATCTTTTAATATTTTTTGAATAGCTTTGGATTGGATTTCTACCATTTCTTGATGACATCTTCTGCACTCTTGGATGTAATGACTGTGTAAATCATAAACTCGCAAAGTAATTGTCTATATCATCATGCGATTTCAATGTGGTATATTGGCCACAATGAATTTCCTCTCTCACCTTGTCAATCTTATCCTGCAAGTCGGGAGTAATGACATTTTCTTCCACAGTCTTGTCCTTTCTCATGACATCTGTAAGAATAGATTCCACGTAATTGTTAAGGCTGCAATTAGTAGCCTTAGCTCGTTCCTTTAACTCCTCGAGAAGCTCTGATGGTAGCCTGAATGACGTAGGCATGCGTAATGTTGATGAGCTCATATTCTTCGTCTTAATTCTTATTTGTTGCAAAGATAATGCAAACAAGTGCAATGAAAGCTTGCTTTCAAATTGCCGAGTGCAGCTTATCTTCTGCAAAGATAATAAAAATACTGGGAATCAAGGTGATTCTTATGATTTTTAACACTGATAATCATATTTATAGTCGCTCTTTATTCTTGCTTTTTTAGCATCACAATAATCACATCAAAGTAATTGCGACGTTATGAAAAAGACCGTAGAATGGCAACTAAATGCTTTTTACGGGACTTCATTATTTTTATATAACCATTAGTAATTGTAAAAGACTTTTTAAGATACCCTTATTTTTCTCATCGTTGTATACTTTAAGTATTTTTTCATTTATAATATATTCTTTTAATTTCTTTCTATAGAAAGGATGGGATAGTAAAATCCATAGTTCTTGATCAATAAATGCATATTGGGTGTTTCTTTCAAGCCATGCCCTATTAGGAGATTCTGTCTTTAATTCAGAATTGGTCCAAGCTAAATGCCAGAAATTATCCGATTTTAAGAAATAATAAGGATATTGTAAACAGGTAAGATTTAATTGATGTGCCTTAATGAAATATTCTCCAAATAGTCCCTTATATATAGGCTCTATTTCTTCATAAGTAAATTGATTGATTTTTTTCCCATCTTCTATTAATTTAATGATGGTGAGAACTAATATTGGTTTTGCAATAATACGCTCATGGTTGTTCCTGTTAGTACATTGATTCATCTTTGCAATGAGTTCACAATAGTAATTTAAAGCTTTATCATAATCAAAAAATCTAAGATAACCAGTCATGGCAATTACTTTTTTAGATGTTCAACTTCTTTTTTGCAAAAATACACAAAAAAAATAAGATAAGCGCACGTATTTCTGAAATATTTATTATTTTTGCAGATACATTCTTCCGCAGAAAGCCCGAAGGGCTCAGCGGGTGGGTGTGACTTTTATGGAATAGAGCGTTTACTAACGTTCGTCTGCGACTACTCGTAAACTTCGCAACTTTACCTATAGTTGGACGTAGATGCGACAATGGTGAATGCTCACGGTGGGTGTATTGTATCCTGCTGCGAATTGTCGTATACATACTTTGATAAAATTATGGTATGTTATATGGTTGTATATTCGTGAAAGGAATCATCATATACCATAACGTGGGCTTTCTGCATTGTCCGTCTCTTTCAACTAAGGGCAATGCGAAGGCCTTCGAGTAGTGGGATGGGCAAGGAGAATCCCACGTTTCCGTTTTATAGAGGCCTAACAGAATACTAACAAAACTCACGATATCGGGATTCTATCGCTTTGAAGAAGATAGATGTACAACAAATATACACTCTCTGGACATGAATCTTTTCCTTGCAAAACCTTATGGCTCACCAAGGGATATAACTTTATAATAGATGGAGGAAACTTCAATGCTTCAGATGCAGTAATGGCTTTGGGAGTAGGGAAAAACATGGTTTCTTCTATCCGATATTGGCTCAAGGTGTTTGGTATTTCCTATCATGATGAGCCAAGCAGAATAGCAGATTATTTATTCGATGAATCAGAAGGCGTAGATAAGTACATTGAAAGTTTGGGAACTTTGTGGTTGCTTCACTACCTTCTTGTAAGTTTGAAAGAAGCAACGCTTTATCATATTACTTTTGTGCAATTCCAAAAAGAACGCAAGGTCTTTGAGAGGGAACAATTGGTGAACTTTGTGAAAAGACTGATGATAGAGGATGGAAAGGACAAAATCTTTAATGTGAACACCACCAAGAAAGATGTGGGTGTGCTGTTGCAGAACTATGCTCAACCTTATAAGGCCAAGTCGTTTGAGGATTATTCTTCTCTTTTGATTGATTTGGATCTGATAAGAACTGAGGATAATGGTAAGACGTTCGCCTTCAATATTGAAGGTAAGCGCATGGTTCCGATGGAGATTTTCTTATATGCCATTCTTCAGGAAAAAGGTAAGGATAAGTCTGTATCATACGATACATTGCAGGAAATAGGCTTGATGTTCTGCATGACAGATGCTGAGGTTATCGATATGGCCCAGTCTATCGGTGAGCATTATTCAGAGTATGTACAGTATAGTGATAATGCAGGTATCCGTCAGCTATTGTTTAAGGAAGGTTCTTCTTTGAAGGACTTTGATGTTTTAGATAAGTATTATAAGAATGCGACAGTTTAGTTTATCAGCAAACATAGAGGAAGGCTTTGCTAGTGAGGCCAAATATATCGTAACCCCTAATGCTCGCCAGGTGGCAGAGGGTATTGTGAATGGGTTCCGTTCTGGAGTTCATTCTTATACCATTATTGGCTCTTATGGAACAGGTAAGTCTAGTTTCTTATTGGCTTTGGAAAGAGACTTGATGGGAGGTAAACAATATGAATTGTTGAATCCTTCAGAACTTTCCGAGAAGAAGAAGTTTGAAGTTCTTAAAATTGTTGGCGACTATAAGGAACTGTCTGTCTTGTTGAGTCAAAAACTCTCTGTTGATGGCACAGCTGATAGCATCCTGGATGTACTCAAAGCCAAGTATAACAAACTGAAGAGCCAAGGAAAATTCCTGGTTATCTTTATTGATGAGTTTGGTAAGGTGCTGGAGCATGCTGCCAAGAATAATCCGGAGCGTGAACTTTACTTCATGCAAAAATTGGCTGAGTTCGTGAATGTGCCATCCAGAAATATCCTTCTTCTGACTACGCTTCATCAGAATTTCAATGCTTACTCCCGTAAGTTGAATGAAGTACAGAAAGAAGAGTGGACGAAAGTAAAGGGGCGTTTCCAAGAATTGGTATTCGTAGAACCGATAGAGCAGCTTCTCTATCTGGCTTCTACGCAGATTGATGCCAGTAGAACCATACAATATGAAGATTCTGTGATTGATTCACTGGCTTCGTTGGCAAAGAAGACTGGTTTTGTATCTCAAAACTTTTCTGGAGTAACTGCGCAGGCATTGGCTCCGCTGGAGCCATTTGCTGCATACGTCATTACACAGGCCATTCAGAGATATGGACAGAATGAGCGTTCTTTGTTTTCGTTCTTGAATGCAAGGGGACGTAACTCTTTGTCTGAATATGAGGGAAAGATATATCAGCTTCAGTGCTGCTATGATTATATCTACTATAATTTCTACTCTTACCTGAAGGAGGCAAATGCCGACTCCATGCAATGGAGTTCGATGCAGGTTGCCATCGAGAGAGTGGAAGGTCAACTATGGGATACCAAGACAGACCTTGTAGATGCTATCAAGCTGGTGAAAGCCATCGGATTACTGAATCTTTTCGGCAATGCTTCTTTCAAGATGAGCCGTGAAGATACTGCTCTGTATGCCAAGACTGCTTTGAATATAGAAAACCCAACGGGGCTTTTAAAGAAATTGGAGCAATTCAAGATTATCCGATATGCCAGCTATAAGTTCCGTTACATTCTTTTTGATGGCACAGATATCAATATAGAAGATGAAATCCGCAAGGCAGGTTTGGTGGTTAGCCGTCCAGTAAATTTTGTGGATGATATCAGAAACTATTGTTTCAAGAAGGTGGCTCCAGTCAAGGCTTGCTATTTCCAGAAAGGTACTCCAAGATACTTTGAGTATGAAGTGTTGGGTGAAGGAGTGGACAAGACTCCTACCGGTGATACCGATGGATATATTCAGTTGATTTTCTCTTCACGTAAGAAAGTGTTGGAGGAGATTTGCGAGCTAAGTGAAAAGAGTGAGAATGCCATCATCTTTGTATGTTTCAGAAATACAGACGAGTTGGTGTCTCACCTCTATCTGATAGAAAAGTACAAATATATATTGAGCAAGGTGTTGGTAGATAAATCTGATAAGGTTGCTATCAACGAAATCAACAATCTGATGGAGTATGAGAAAGTGGTTCTCAATAAATCTATCAGTGATAGCTTGTTTGCATATAATGGAGATGTAACTTGGATTTTCAAGGGCGAGGAAAGAGATGTTTGCTCCTTAAGAGACTTCAACCAGTTGCTGTCAACGGTATGCGATGAGATTTATTCTCAGACTCCTGTGATGAACAATGAATTGTTCAACAAGCATAAGTTGAGCGGTTCTATTTCTAGTGCGAAAGGTAAGTACTTGGCAGCATTGCTGAATCAGAGCAATGAACAGGACTTAGGATTCCCTGATGATAAGTTTCCACCGGAGAAAACCATCTATTATTCTCTCTTGAAGAATACGGGACTCCATGTGAATGGAGAGTTTGCCGATGTGCCATCCAATGAAGGAATCATGCCTTTGTGGGAGGCATGAGAGGAATTCCTGAAATCTACTACTTTCAAGCCTCGTAAGATTTCTGAGCTGATTAAGAAGTTGTCTGCTAAACCATATAAGTTGAAGCAGGGATTCTTGGATTTCTGGATTCCCACCTATTTATATATAAAGAAGCAGGATTTCTCTCTGTATGGAACCAATGGAGCATATATCCCAAATATCAACATGGAGTTCTTCGAGTTGTTGCAGAAGCATCCGGGAGAATATCTGGTCAAGGCATTCGACGTGACAGGTGTTAAGGTGCAGATATTCAACCAGTATCGTAAGTTTCTGAATGTTGAAACTATGGGAAGTATCAAGAGCGATGATTTCATAGAAACCATCAAGCCATTCTTTTTCTTCTATAACAAGAGATTGAATGATTATGCCAAGCATACCCGTAAGTTCAATCATGAGCAGACGGTAAGATTCCGTGATACTCTGGCTAAAGCAAAGGACCCGGAGAAGACTTTCTTTGAGGATTTGCCAGAGGCTTTGGGCTACGATAAGGAAGCTTTGCAGAATCCGGATAAGGTACAGGAGTTCTGTTATGTCATCAATCGGGCTGTGAAGGAACTTCGTTCTTGTTATTCTGATATGATAGACCGTGTGGAAGGTCGCTTGTTGGAAACATTGGGCATCGAGTCATACGATTATTCTGAATATGTGGAAGAGATTAGAAAGCGTTTGGCTCATGTCAAGGAATATCTCATGACAGATAGACTGAAGGAATTCTATCAGCATGTGATGGCTGAGTTTGATAACCGCAATGAGTGGTACCAGTCTATTTGCTATACGGCATTGGAGCAACCTTTGGAACGATTGCGCGATGAGCAAGAAGAAAAACTGATAGACAGTTTGATTATGCTCTTCCATGAATGCGAGAAATATTCTGATATATCCAAGATGGCTGAGGATGAATCGGATGAGATTTATTCGTTGGATTTGGTTTCAACGAAGGGCAGCAATATCCATTCCCAGACTTTCAGATTGCCTGAAAGCGAGATGCAGAAGGCTGAGGAATTGGAAAAGAGCATCGACAAGCTACTCGACGGCATCGGAAATGACAATGTATCGGTATGTACATTGTTGAAAATATTGAATAAGAAGTTGGGTTAAAAGCCTCTTCCGTAATAATGAATAGTGCAAAATGAAAGTAAGAAATATTTTAGGAATATCTGGCGGAAAGGACAGTGCGGCTTTGGCCATCTATCTCAAGCAGAAATACCCAAACTTAAAGATTGAGTATTATAATTCTGATACTGGCTGTGAATTGGCAGAAACGGAATTGCTGATTGATAGATTGAGTGCTTTTCTGGGAAACATCAAAAGACTTAGGGCTGCTGAAGACAGTCCTGAGCCTACGCCTTTTGAGCATTTCCTTAAGGCAGCAGGTGGATTCCTGCCATCGCCACAAGCTCGATGGTGTACCAAGAAGATGAAACTTGACGAGTTTGAAAGATATGTTGGTGATGACTATGCGGTATCATACGTTGGTATTCGAGGTGATGAAGACCGTGATGGCTATGTGTCTTCTAAACCAAATATTCAGTCTGTCTTCCCTTTCAGAAGAAACATCTGGAGTGTGGATGTTATCAATAAGTTCTTGCACAAAGAAAACCAGGAGCAGATTATTGACATCTACGATAAGTTGTGCCCTGATGGAATGATGAAGGAAGACTTGATGAATGTGTTGATGAAACCGATTACCAAGCAATTCTACTATTCCAAAAAGCTGAATGCATTGTTGGATATAGACGTGAAGATGTTTAACCATGCCGTCTTTGAATACTTGAAGACTACGGATTATCCTGTGGGGCATCTGGATTCATTTCCTTTGATAGACAACGATGAGGTGCTCGTAAAAGAAGACATCTTCAGACTGCTGAGGGATAGTGGAGTAGGAGTACCATCTTATTACGAGGAAATTCCTTTCGAGGTGGATGGTAAGACGGGAACCTATTGCAGAAGCCGAAGCGGTTGCTATTTCTGTTTCTTCCAGCAGAAGATAGAATGGATCTGGCTCTATGAGCAGCATCCTGACCTATACGAAAAGGCAATGTCGTTTGAGAAGGATGGTTATACTTGGATTCAGAATGAGAGTCTGGCAGACTTGATAAAGCCGGAGCGTATTCGACAGGTGAAACTGGATATCATCAAGCGACAGGAAACAAACAAAAATAAGAACAAAGGTACGAGTCTTGCCGAACTCTTCGGTGATGAATATGTTTGTGCCAACTGTTTTATTTAAGACTTAAAACATAATCGGAGGAACGTCTATGTTGAAAGATGTAGTATGGGCTAAGGATGGAACCTATATACCTGGAGAAGAGTTTTCTCCAGAAAGGTTCTTTAATGATGGATTGAAGAACAGTTGCAGTTTCGACCTGCAACTGGGCTATTTCAGTTCTGCTACTATTAGTGTATTGGCAGAAGGCTTTGCTACGTTTATAGCAAATGGCGGGGTTATGCGTCTTATCATCAACCAGATAGTTTCTGAAGAAGATAAGGAAGCTATCCAGAAAGGTGTCTTTGGTGAAGTAGTAGATTGTATTGATTTGTCTGATTTTGAATCTCTTCGAAAAACATTTGATGAGTATCAGAATCAGTTTTTCAGATGCTTGTCATATCTGATTTCTCAAAATAGAATTCAAATCAAAATCATTAAGCCAAAGAAACATAAGGGAATAGCTCATACCAAAACAGGGCAATTCCGTGATGATGATACCATTACTTCGTTCACAGGTTCAGCCAATTTTACAATTAATGGTTTGCTTTATAACATAGAGGAAATCAAGATAGACCGAAGTGATTCTCCTGATGAGATGACTCAGAATAGAATCAAATCTCAAAGAGCAAAGTTTGAGTTTATTATGAATGAGCAGGAAAGCGATATAGAGTATTTGTCTCCAAGCCAGTTGGAAACGGCTGTATCGTCATGCTATCAGGACACGACCATAGAAGAGTTGCTAGATGTAGAAAAGAAGTTGGACAGAATTCGCCAGGAACGAAAAGCTCAAAAGGCATTTATGGGTGGAGATATGGTAAGGGAGGACATTCGTCTGGAAGAGATAACCCCATGTTTTCCATATCCATCAGGTCCAAGAGAATACCAGCAGCAGGCTTTTGAAAACTGGAAAAACAATAAGCAGAAAGGACTGTTTGCCATGGCCACAGGAACGGGTAAAACAATCACCTCGCTGAATTGCTTGTTGGAGATTTATAAGCGATATAAGTACTATAAGGCGATTATATTAGTTCCAACTCAAACATTGGTTGAGCAATGGATTGATGAATGTAAAAAGTTTGACTTCTCAAAGATATATACAGTGTACTCTAAAAACCCTAATTGGTGTGATGAGATAGAACTGTTGCATTTGAAGGAAGACTTTAATCGTTTAAATGAAGAAAATTCGTTTATAATTATTTCGACTTATTCTTCATTCGTGAGGCCTAATGTTTTTCCAACTCTCAATTCTTTTCCAAAGAATAAAACTTTATTGATAGCTGATGAGGCTCACAATATGGGTTCAAAGAGAATGCTTGACAGAATGGATAGTATTAAGTATCTAAGAAGGATAGGCTTGTCTGCTACACCTTCGCGTCAGTTTGATGATTTGGGAAATCAGAAAATCAATGAGTTCTTTGGCAGTACTGGAGGTTTTACATTTGAGTATTCGATGAGAGAAGCAATAGATAATGGCTTTTTATGTCGTTATTATTACTATCCTCATGTTGTGAGATTGAATGACACAGAGATGTCTGAATATCTTGAAATATCAAGGAAACTATCTAAATTTTATAATTTTGATAAAGATTCGTTTGCTCAAAGTAATGACATTCTGATGGCTCTGTTGCTAAAACGCAAAAGAATAATTCATAAGGCTGAACAAAAAGAGATAATCTTTGAGTCTATACTCAAGGAACGTTATAAAGAAAAGGGCAATTTAAAATATACTTTGGTTTATGTGCCAGAAGGCAACAAACCGGATTCTATTGCTGATGTTTTTGATACGACAGATTCTTTGAGTATTGATGAAGAGTCAGTGCATTTGATAGATAGATATACTCAGATAGTTTGCGGTATTAGTCCCAAAACCACGGTATGTGAATTCACATCGGATTCCAAAGATCGTTCAAGAATATTGAATGATTTTGCTTGTGGAAAATTGGAGGTTCTTACTTCTATGAAGTGTTTGGATGAAGGTGTAGATGTTCCTCGAAGTGAGATGGCAATCTTCTGTGCAAGTACAGGAAATCCAAGACAGTTTGTACAAAGAAGGGGTAGAATCTTACGTAAACATAAAGACAAGTATCGAGCTGTCATACATGACCTGATAGTAGCTCCTTGGATTAGTACTGCAGAAGATAGCTACAAGATGGAACGCAATCTGTTGGAAACAGAGTTGAAGCGAGTTCGTGACTTTGCTTCTTTGTCTGAAAATTCAGATTATACTTATAGAGAATTAGAAGATATTACATCATATTATAACTTAACTATATTGTAATTATGGCATATGCAAGTAACAATGATAAAATGTTAGAAGCAGTATTGACAGATTTGGATTTAATGAAGTTTGGAAAATATACTCCATCAGAAATCACTTCTGTTTATCAGGCTGTTTCTTCTGACAATCCTGTTGTCAGTACAGTTGCTCAAATTATTCAACGATCATCTGAAGGAGCAACAGAGAAAGAAATTTATAAGGAAGTAACGGAATATTTAAAGAAAAACGTATGATAATAAAAGATATTATAATTAAGAACTTCCGTAGTTATTATGGAGAGAATAAATTCACCTTTTCAGATGGACTTACTCTAATTATTGGTGACAATGGTGATGGTAAAACTACATTTTTTGAGGCGTTGCAATGGTTGTTTGAGACGATGGTAGAAAGAAACACCATAGATAATGCTTCTGAAATGCGTAAGTCTAAACTGGAAATAGGTGAGAGTGATGAAGTATATGTGGCTATGACTTTTGATCACGATGGTGAGAAAAGTATAGAGAAGAGTTATACTTTTAAACGTACTTCAGAAAATACATTTTCTACTAGTAAAGTAACTTTTAGAGGATACGAAAATACTAATGCAGGTCGCGAACTTGTTGATGGTAAGGTGTTGATGAATAGATGCTTTGATGCGTTTATTCGTAGATTCAGTATGTTCAAAGGTGAATCAACTTTGAATGTGTTTCAAGATAAGACTGCGCTCAAACAATTGGTGGATAAATTTTCTGACGTCAAGAAATTTGATGATTTGGTGAATCTGTCTGCTGTGTTTGAAGAGAAATCTAACTCTGCTTATTTGAAGGAGTGTCGCTCAGATAAAAAAATATCAAATGCAGCAAAAGCTTTGGAGTCTCAGCTACAGCGTATAGCTACCGATATTTTTAACAAGAAAAAGGATATAAAGGATAAGCAGGATTCAATCTCTCTTTATTCTACAAAGTTGGATGAACTGGCACAGAACCAGGAAACTACTGAAAAGTATAATGAGGTTAGTGGACGAATTAAAACTTTGAATGAAAAAGCTACAAAGTTGAGAGCAAACCTTTCTTCTGTAGATAAGAATACGGCCCTCTTAGATAAGCAATGGATTCTCTGTGCCTTCCCTTCTATTTTGGCTGAGTTTAAAAAGAAAAGCCAACAGTTTAGTAAGGAAAAGAGAGTGCAGGATAAAGAGTTCCTTGAGCAGCGAGCTAAAGAAAAAGGTAAATTGGAAGCCTTTAATGAAGTAAGAGGGCTTTTGGCTGATGGAGTGCCAGAACTTCCTTGGTATCTTCCAAACGAAGAAACAATGCAGGAAATGATCAATGATCATGTTTGCAAGGTGTGTGGTAGTCCTGCACCCGTAGGGTCTCCTGCTTATAATTTTATGGTGAATAAGCTAAATGAGTACAAAAAGCACGTGGATGAAAAGTTGAAGTTAGAAGCAGCTAAAGCTAGTATTGAGCAAAAGCAGTTGTTTTCTTCAAATTATGTAGAAGAAATACATAATCTGAGTATTCGATTGGGTGGTAGTACAGAAGCTGAAGTTGTTCAGATCGCAACAGATATTGATAATCGCTTGTTCTTGGAATCTAGATGCCAAGATGACTTAAAGGTTCTCATGGATAAGATACAGGATGCAGAGGATGATAAGGCACGTTTGTTGATACAAGCAGGAAACGTCTCAGAGGAACTTCTGCAAAAGAATTTTACTGATATCAAAGGAATGTTTGAGCAGAAGGGACGTGCTGAACAGCGCTTGGTTGTGCTTCAAAGAGAATTGGAGGATTTAAAGAAAGAAGAGACAGAATTGCGCAAGAATTTTGACGAACTTAATCCTCAAAATAGTTTGGTTAAAGTTTATCGTGATGTACATCGAGTTTTCGAAGAAGTTGCTAAAGCATTCAAAAATGCAAAGAAAGAGAACCTACGTAGATTCCTTGCAGCTTTGGAGGAATGCGCAAATGGTTATCTTGTTAAATTGAGTGCTCAAGATTTTCATGGTGAAATTAGATTGTGTCAAACAATAGAGGATTCAACAGAAATCAAACTTTTCAGTTCTAATGGAACGGAAATCAAGAATCCTTCTGGTTCACAAGAGACGGTAATGTACATGTCTGTTTTGTTTGCTATCTCTGATTTTACTGATCAGAAGCGTGATGAGAATTATCCTCTTATCTTTGATGCAGCAACTTCTTCATTTGGTGATTCAAAGGAAGAAGGTTTCTATAACGTAATAGATAAATTGAACAAGCAGTGTATCATTGTAACAAAGGACTTTATCACAAAGGGGCAATTGAGACTCAATGAAGTAGAGCAGCTTACTTGTGGTGTTTACCGTATCAAGAAGGCTGATAGCTTTGATAGTAAGAATATGGCGACAATTAGAACTATAGTAGAAAAGGTAAAGTAGTATGGAGAGTTTATTTGATTTATGGAGTAGAAGAGACCCAAACTGGGAAATCCGCTACCAAGAGTCCATTATGGATGTATTTTGTGATTATGGAAAAGGACGCAATTCTTTCCAAGCTGCTCGTGGCAAATTTTTTGGAGCGGGCTATGAAATCTTCATTATTGCATTCTTTATAGGGCTATACTTTGATCAAACCAAACCTTTGGCCGATGATAAGGCTAAGGTTAAACATTTTGGATGGCCAATTCAGAAGTGGGGAAATATAGAATTTCGTTTAGGTAGAACGCCTTATGATAAAATTCAGAAATTCATATTTGCAGCATTGATTGCTCGTACTGATGTTGATTTGATAGCTTTGGATAAAGGTGAGATTTCATCAAGAAAAGTTGTGGACCAACTGATGGAAAAGATGGAGCAGTATGCTAATTTTGGTTTCTCATATATAGCAGAGAAAATGGAGGATGATCCTAATTATTTCTTTAAGGAGACTGCCTTTCTTCATTTGTTTCTTTCTTTTTTGAAAAAGGAAGATGAGTCGGATGAAGATAATGAACTGGAAGAATTATAGATAGCGATTTGTAGTATTGAGTGGTAATAGAAAACTGCTCAATGCTACAGATTGTATAAATCATAGACTCTAAGTAATTGTCAATCTTCTCTTGTAGCTCGGGAGTAATCGCATTAATTAATGTATCCATATCCTTTTGTTTTAAATTATCATTTGGGAAAGAGATAATTATAAATAAAGAGAAACAAGGTGATTTTAACATAGATAATCACAATTATAGTTGTTTAGCAAAAGTTTCCTTCACAAAATTTGTGAATATCGAATTTATATATTATCTTGATGCAACATCAAACCATTATAAATGAAATAGTTATGAGCAACGATAAAAAAACGATAAAGGAAATGCTGGCAAACGATATGACTCCGGCTTTTCCTACGCATCCTGGAGATGTTCTAAAAAATGAGATAGAATATCGTGGAATTTCTCAGCGACAGTTGGCGGAGGAAATGGGGATTGCCTATTCTGCTCTGAATGAAATTCTGAATGCTCGTCGTCCAGTAACGGAAAAAACGGCCCTGCTCTTTGAGGCTGCACTTGGAGTGAATGCTGAGCCTTTGTTGAAAATGCAGATGAGATATAATCTGCAATCAACAAAAAATGATTCTACCTTTATGGCCAGATTGGCAAAAGTTAGAAGGGTGGCTGCAGCCTTGTAAAAAGAAGGCCTGCAGTTTTTATTCCAGTCCACACATTTCAGTAGATTGCTGATAATGGCACAGGCATATACGCTACGCCCCCAGAAGGAAGGTTAATCCGCTGATTCCGATATAGGCATAGATGATGTATTTGAGCAGGGAGCCGCTGAGATGCCTGAATACCCAGGAGCCTATCAGGTTGCCAATGAAGACTCCCGCTATTCCATACACATAACCTATGGAGACCGTGGTGGTGAAGAAACCATTGTAGGCTCTTGCCAGTGTCATCATCAGATTGCCAGCCAGGAAATAGGTCTGCGTCATCGCCAGATAGCGATCCTTGTCTGGCTCAGAACTGACGAAATAGAGTACGGCTGGTGGTCCCTGCATTCCGAAGAATCCTCCCATCAGTCCGCTCAATGTTCCTGCCGTAACCTGCACAGGCAGCGTTGTCTTTACCTTGATGCGCTTGCTGAAGAAGGCGAAGTAGATGCTCACAATGATCAGTGTAATGCCTAACAATATGTTCAGAATATGATATTCCATCCGCCGGAGCACGAAGATGGCTCCGATGGAGATGATTATGAAGGTGAACAGAATAGGCAGCAGCCGCCTCCAGGTGATGTACTTGTATTTCTGAATGACGATGATCAGCGAGGTGGTCATCGCCAGTATGCCCGAGAGGGTTGTTGCCTCACCGAAGGAGGGCATGATAGAGGGGAGCATCGTCATGATGAAGATGCCAAAACCGAAGCCAGTGGTGCGTTGTACAAAACTGGCTCCGATGCTCAACAGGAAGAGTTCTACTACTATCTGATCCATTCTATAGTATTATTTATCTGAGCTTTCTGATAACTCTTGCAGGTTTGCTTTGTGGCAAGCACAGCTAAACATACGAAAGTTAAGTTACTTGTATGTCTGAGGTTGAATATCGATTGCGAAATTACAACATTTTATTCAACGGTGCAAATACTATAAACAAAAAATGACCCGACATCTCACTAAATATAAATTTAGTTTGGTGTCGGGTCTTATTATGAAGTGATTTATCTTTTCTTTATAGAACTTTCTTATGTACGGAAGTTATGGAAGTTTGAACTTACGTATTTGAGAAAGTAGAGTCATATTACTCACTGCATATCAGCGCTTTACTTAATCATGCTGACGCTTCTCTTGAGGAAGGCGTCGAGGGCAGCACCCTTGAGCATGCCGTTCTGCAGTAGGGCGAGGTCGATGAGCTGATGTACGATATTGTTGTCCTTAGCGTAATCGGCTATGATGTTGTCGCGCTTCTGCTTTTCGTCGCTCACGGCCTTCTGGGTGTTCTGCAGGTCGTCCTTCTCTTCCTGGGTAATCTCCTCGGGCTTCTTCTTGTCCTGCGACTGGTGCAGAACAGCCAGTCGGGCTTCCTGTCCCTTCAGCTCTGCCAGTACAGGCTTCAGTGCCTCGGCTGTATGCTGCTCGGCATCGGCGAGAACCTTCTTTACGAGCTCGTGGTCGCTGTTGAGCACGATGTTGTAGCTGTTGGGCATCTGTCCGTAGAAGTTCATGCCTGCCTGGAACTGGCTCATGGCCTTCATGCGTCGCATATATTCATTTTGAGTGATGAGTACGGGCTGGTTGGCTTCGCCCAAGGCCTGTATCTCTACGTAGAACTCTGTCTTGTCGAGCTTAGGCATCTGTGAGCGGAATACCTGTGACAGATTGGCAGTCTGCTCGTCTGTCAGGTCTGTCTTCTTGGCATCCTCCTTGACGATGAGTCGGTCGATGATGTCGGCATCTACACGTGTGAAGCGCGATTTCTCGAGCTTCTGCTCCAGCATGTTGACCATTGGAGTGTCGAGCTGTCCGTCCATCATGAGTACCGAGTAGCCCTTGTTCTTGGCAGCCTCGATGTAGGAGTATTGTTCCTCCTTGTTGTTGGCGTAGAGGTATACCAGGTTGCCGTCCTTGTCGGTCTGGTTGTCCTTGATGAGGGTCTTGTATTCCTCGAAGGTGAAGTACTTGCCGTCTACGTCCTTGAAGAGGGCGAAGTCCTTGGCGCGGTCGTAGAAGTCTTCCTGCGAGAGCATTCCGTAGTTGATGAAGATCTTCAGGTCGTCCCATTTTTCCTCGTACTCCTTGCGGTTCTCCTTGAAGATGGAGCTGAGTCGGTCGGCCACTTTCTTGGTGATGTAGGTGGCGATTTTCTTCACGTTGCTGTCGCTCTGCAGATAGCTTCGGCTCACGTTGAGCGGGATGTCTGGCGAGTCGATGACGCCATGCAGCAGGGTGAGGAACTCAGGCACGATGCCTTCCACCTGGTCGGTAACGAACACCTGGTTGCAGTAGAGCTGTATCTTGTTGCGCTGCATGTCGATGTTGTTCTTGATGCGTGGGAAGTAGAGGATACCAGTCAGATTGAATGGGAAGTCCACGTTGAGGTGAATCCAGAAGAGGGGCTCGTCCTGCATGGGGTAGAGGGTGCGGTAGAAGTTCTTGTAGTCCTCGTCCTTGAGTGTGCTTGGCGTCTTGGTCCAGAGGGGCTCTACGCTGTTGATGATGTTGTCCTCGTCGGTCTCTACGTTCTTGCCGTCCTTCCATTCTGTCTTCTTACCGAAAGCCACGGGCACAGCCATGAACTTGCAGTACTTGTTGAGCAGCTCCTCTATCTTATTCTTCTCGAGGAACTCCTTGCAGTCGTCAGCTATGTGGAGCACGATGTCGCTACCACGCTCCGCCTTGTCGGCGTCCTCTATCTCGAAGGCTGGTGATCCATCGCAGCTCCATTTCACGGCCTTGCTTCCCTCGCGATAGCTCTTGGTGATGATCTCCACCTTGCTTGCTACCATGAATGAAGAGTAGAAGCCGAGTCCGAAGTGTCCGATGATGGCATTGGCGATCTCCTTGTATTTGTCGAGGAAGTCGGTCACTCCCGAGAAAGCTATCTGGTTGATATATTTGTCTATCTCCTCCTCGGTCATTCCGATGCCGTGGTCGCTGATGGTCAGGGTTCCGGCCTCCTTGTCGAGGGTGACGCGCACGGTGGTGTCGTCAATCTCGCCCTTGAAGTCGCCCTGGGCAGCCAGAGTCTTAAGCTTCTGTGTGGCGTCTACGGCGTTGGATACCATCTCGCGCAGGAAGATGTCGTGGTCTGAATATAAGAATTTCTTGATGACAGGGAAGATGTTCTCTGTCGTTACTCCGATATTACCTTTTTGTGCCATAATATTGATATGTTTATTTAGTTGTTTTTATTATTGTTCGATTCATTCGATTGACCATGTCCTCGCAAAATGTGTGCCAAAAAGGAGGGGCATCAGTCATGTCTTGATTTATTTTTAGCTTTTTGTTCTCTTTTGTTTGGTCGTAGCAACTATTTTTCTTACCTTTGCAACCATCTTTCAAGAAGTGGATGAGTCTTCGGCTTATCCCACTGAATTTTGACCATCATGGACTATACAATAACAAAACAAGCTATTATTGCTGATTACTATACATTTCACTACGAGGAGCTTCTTGCCTTCGTGGCATCTCGCCTTCATATTTATTCTGATGAGGCTGAGGACATTGTCCAAAATGTCTTCCTGCGCCTACTGCAAACCGACAAGATGATTACTCCCATTACGCTTCCCTGCCTGGTCTACACCATGGCTCGCCATCTGATATGTGATTTTTGGCGGCACAGGAAGCGGGTAGAAGAGCATGAGCATTTCATACAGGGCAGCATGGGTACGGCAGGTTGTGGCGAGTCGGTCGAGATGGTTTATTCGGTTGTGGAGATTACCGAACTCATGGAGCGTGGCATTGCCCGTCTTAGCGAGAAGCAACGCAAGGTGTACCGTCTTAACGTGTGCGACGGTATGAAGGTGGGAGAGATTAGCCGTGAACTGGGGCTCAACTACAAGTGTGTGGAAAACCGACTGGGTGCAGCACGAAAGGAAGTGCGGGGCTATATGAAGCGCATGTTGGCATAATCTCCTCTCACACCGAATGCTGCGTTTCTCAAGCTCGCTCAGAGAAATCTCACACCGAATGCCATGTTTCTCACGTTCGCTCAGAGAAATCTCACACCGAACGCCACGAAATTATCTCCGAATGCTATGTGGAGCAAAGTGCTTGTTTCCTTTTACTCCTTACTGCCTCTAATATCTTGATTCTTCGACCTTTAAGGCTGTTGTCTTAACTCCTTAATTCAATTATCTCCTTAACTCCAGAAAACTCCTCTTTTAACTCCCCAACTACACGATTGTTTGTTTTTTACAAATAATCGTTCTCTTTTTATAAAGACGATGTGGAAAGAAAGCAGTACTTTTGCAGCGAGAAAAAGAAATAAAAATATTAACGCTTAATATAATAGTATTATGGTTGAAGAAAAGAAATACAGAGTAGAGTCCGACCTTCTGGGTGAACTCAAGGTTCCAGCAGAAGCTCTTTATGGTGTGCAGACACAGCGTGGTATCAACAACTACCACATCTCTCGCAAGACTATGGTCGACAACCCTGACTTCATTATCGCTATCGCTTTCGTGAAGCTGGCTGCCATTGAGACCAATCATTCCTTGGGTGTGATCAACGATGAGATCTCGGGTGCCATCGCTCAGGCCTGCCGAGAAATCATTGAGGGCAAATGGCATGAGAACTTCCCTATAGATATGGTACAAGGTGGTGCAGGTACATCAGTCAACATGAACGCCAACGAGGTGATCGCCAACCGTGCACTCGAAATCATGGGTCATGAGAAGGGCGACTACCAGTATTGCTCACCCAACGACCATTGTAACTGCGGACAGAGTACCAACGACGTTTATCCTACCAGTATCCGTTTGGCGCTCATCCGTATGAACACGCATCTCGTGGGTGCCCTTACAGGATTGATAAGCGCCTTCCGCTATAAGGCTGATGAGTATTCCGACGCCATCAAGATGGGACGCACACAGTTGCAGGACGCTGTGCCTATGTCGTTCGGACAGGAGTTCAATGCCTATGCCAACAATCTGGAGGAGGAAATCCTCAATCTGGAGCGCAACGTGAAACTGCTGCACGAAATCAATATGGGTGGTACAGCCATCGGTACAGGTATTAACGCTGTTCCTGGTTTCGCAAAGCTTTGTGCTGCCAACCTGAGCAAGTTGACGGGCGAGAACTTCGAGACAGCTACCGACCTTGTTGAGGCTACTCCTGACACGGGTGCCTACGTGAGCTATTCGTCAGCTCTGAAGCGTCTGGCTGTTAAGTTGTCCAAGATATGCAACGACTTGCGACTCATGGCTTCTGGTCCTCGCTGCGGTCTCAACGAGATTAATCTGCCTCCTAAGGCTCCTGGATCTTCTATCATGCCAGGCAAGGTGAACCCAGTCATCCCTGAGGTGACCAATCAGGTTTGCTTCAAGGTAATCGGCAACGACACCACTATCAGCTTCGCAGCAGAGGCTGGTCAGCTGGAGTTGAACGTGATGGAGCCTATCATCACAGAGAGCCTCTTCGAGAGCCTTACATGGATGAAGAATGCCATAGAGACCCTTACCTCGGAGTGCATCCTCGGCATTACTGTGAACAAGGAGCGTTGCTACGAAATGGTAAAGAACAGCATCGGTATCGTGACTGCCCTCAATCCCATCATTGGCTACAAGAAAAGTACCAAAGTGGCTAAGGAGGCTCATGAAACAGGCCGCTCAGTCTACGACATTGTGATAGAGCAGGGCATCATGAGCAAGGAGGAACTCGACAAGGCGCTCGATCCTAACGAGATGCTGCAGTCGCATAAGTTCACTTTGAAATAATGAATGTTTCGCGTTTGTGTTAAAGGTTTAAGTAAAAAGCTACGTTGAAGCTTGCTGCTCCTGCGGCTTTGGTTGGCAGGGGCGGGCTTAAGTTTTTCTGAATTAAGGTTGATAATCTTGGGCTGGAGGCATTTTGCTTCCAGCCATTTGGGGTTGAATACTTAGCCTTAAAACATTTGGCTTTAAATTCTCTAATTTCTTTGAGTTCTCTATTTGCGAAAGTTGAGTAAATGATAGAAGTTTCGGATAGTGTTAGTCTCTTTACTCATAAGTAGGTATTTAATCGGAATACCTATTTTTAATGACGTACGAAATTTGGAGATATCTCAGATTATATCTATTTTTGCACTCAGAAACAGAAATCGTATAGAGGCGATAAGTATCGTGCTTCAAGCGTTTTTGTTAATGTTTTATGTAATTTAAAATATTAAAGTATTATGATTATTGAAAATGTTCATGCAAGAGAAATCTTGGATTCCCGCGGCAACCCTACAGTAGAGGTTGAGGTTACATTAAAGTCGGGTATTGTGGGTCGTGCTTCTGTTCCATCAGGTGCGTCGACAGGCGAAAACGAGGCTTTGGAACTTCGTGATGGTGATAAGAACCGCTATGGTGGTAAGGGCGTCTTGAAGGCTGTGGAGAATGTGAACAAGGTGATTGCGCCTGCCTTGGTGGGCTTCTCTGCCTTGGAACAGCGCGCCATTGACTACAAGATGCTGGAACTCGACGGTACTAAGACCAAGTCGAACCTTGGTGCAAATGCTATTCTCGGTGTGTCTCTGGCTGTGGCACATGCTGCTGCCGAGTATCTGCACATCCCCTTGTATCGCTACATCGGCGGTTGCAATACCTACACCCTTCCTGTTCCTATGATGAACATCATTAATGGTGGTGCTCACTCTGATGCACCTATCGCCTTCCAGGAGTTCATGATCCGTCCTGTGGGTGCTCCTTCCGAGAAGGAGGCCATCCGCATGGGTGCCGAGGTGTTCCATGCATTGGCTAAACTGCTGAAGAGCCGCGGCCTTTCTACTGCCGTAGGTGATGAGGGCGGTTTTGCTCCTGCACTTGATGGTATCGAGGATGCACTCGAGAGTATCTGTCAGGCCATTAAGGATGCTGGCTATGAGCCAGGAAAGGATGTGAAGATAGCCATGGACTGTGCTGCCAGTGAGTTTGCCGTTCAGGAGAATGGTGAGTGGTATTATGATTACCGCCAGTTGAAGGATGGTAAGAAAAAGGATCCTAATGGCAAGAAACTGACTGCTGAAGAGCAGATCAAATTCCTGGAAGAACTGATTACCAAGTATCCTATCGATTCTATTGAGGATGGTCTTGATGAGAACGATTGGGACAACTGGGTGAAGTTGACTGCTGCCATTGGCGACCGTTGCCAGTTGGTAGGTGACGACCTCTTTGTTACAAATGTGAAGTTCCTGGAAAAGGGTATCAAGATGGGTGCTGCCAACTCTATCCTTATCAAGGTAAACCAGATCGGTTCTCTTACTGAGACCCTGGATGCTATTGAGATGGCTCATCGTCATGGTTACACTACGGTTACTTCCCATCGCTCGGGTGAAACCGAGGATACTACAATAGCTGATATTGCTGTGGCTACCAACTCGGGGCAGATCAAGACAGGTTCAATGAGTCGTACCGACCGTATGGCTAAGTACAACCAGCTTATCCGCATCGAAGAGCAGTTGGGTAATCGCGCAGCCTATGGCTATAAGAAGTTAAAATAATTGTGGTAGTTTTTTAAAAATTTAGCGTAATCCTTTCACCATGACAATACACGATTAGAATAGAATAGATCAGATATACGAGAATACATGGGCATGGATGGCTGAGAGAGTTGTCCATGCTTTTTTTCGTTTTTTATGTCCTAATGTAATTTCCCGAAACCCATGCTCATGGCTATCAGAAGCAAGCTACTTATGCCCTTCTCTTAGGTTTCATCACCTTTCATCGTCTTTCTCTGCCTTTGTTTCTGTAGGCGAGGGGAGTCATGCCGGCACGCATCTTGAAGAAGTTGGTGAGGGCGCTCTGGTCGCTGAAACTCAGGGCGTCGGCTATTTCGCCAATCGACATGTCGGAATGGGAGAGGAGGTTGCAGGCTTCCTTGTAGATGAGCGAGGTGACGTGCTCGTTGATGGTAGAGCCGCTTATCTCCTTGACCAAGCGCGAGAGGTAGGCCGTGGAGACATTCATATTGCTGGCATAGAAACGGATCTGGCGCTCCTTACGGAAGTTGCGGTACAGGTGATGGAGGAAGATTTCGTACACCTCCTTCTTGTGCTTGAAGTCATGGGAGATGGATCGTTCCTCGTAGGGCAGTTCCTCGAGGATGAGGCGAAGCACGTTGAACATCGACTGAATCATCTCTACCTTGTTGATGTGTTGATGGCGCACGATGTTGTGAATGATGTTGAACACATCGCTCACACTCTTGTGCTTCTCCTCCGTGAGGTGGTAGATGGTGTTTTCGTCCACCATGTCGGTATCTACGAGAACACATTCAGCCTTGAAGTCAGGCGTCAGTTCTATCTCGTTGATGACGTGTCGTGAGGTCATGACGAGGAGGCTGTCAGCGTTGAGCGTCTTCCTCTCGTCTTGTTCGTTGATGACTACGGTGGCTGTGCCTTTCCTGATGAGCAGGAGTTTGGTGAAGAGTGTGCGCTGTTGAACCATTTCCTTGAAATGATGGAGCACATCGACACCCGTAGGTAGGGTGGAACCCTACTGAAAAATAGGCGGCATAAGCGCCAAAAATGTCTGTCAACTGATATTTATTGGCAAACTCTTCCAGGTTGTATATCTGTTGATGTTTCACGGTTATGTGGTTTTTAAGTTATCATTTTTTTACTTGTTACTTGGCTTCTTCCATTTTTCTGAGTTCTTTCTCAAACCGTTGCCAGTAGAGGGCGCCGGCGATGGTGAGTCCGAAGGGGAAGGCTATCCAAATGCCCAGGATACCCATGCCGAGAGGGAATCCGAGGGTATAGCCCATAGGTAGGGAGATGACGAAGTAGGCGATGAAGGCGTAGAGCACCATCGGACGCACGCAGGCGATGCCGCGAAGAGCATTGGCAAAGCTGTATTGAAGTCCGTCACCAAACTGATAGACCATCATCATGATGATGAGCAACGCCACGTATTGCTGCACCTCCACGTTGTCGTTGAACCAGCCTCCTATCTGATGGCGCAGGAGCAGTACGGGCAGACCCATACAGATGGAGAACATCAGGTTGAGTCGCCAGCCGTCATAGGCATTGCGGCGAACCGCCTGATAGTCTTTCTGACCAACGAAGTGGCTTACACGGATGGCCATGGCGGCAGCCATACCCGAGAGTACGAGATAGAAGAGCTGGGAGAGGGTGATCATCACCTGGTGGGCAGCCAAAGGTATGGTTCCGAGCCATCCCACCATCACACAACTGAGGGTGAAAGCCGACGACTCCATGCCCAACTGCAAGGCTACTGGCCATCCTAAGCGGTTCATCTCGTGGAAGTCGGCCTTGGTGATGCTGCTATGCAAAATGTCGTGACGGTACTGGGCGAACTTCTTCCTGCCTGTCACGATTCCCACCATGGCTGCTGCCATGAGCACACGGCTCAGCAAGGTAGAGATTCCGGCTCCGAGAAGTCCCAGTTCGGGGAATCCTGCCACACCATAGATGAGCAGCCAGTTGCCGAAGATGTTGACCACGTTGCCTGCTATCATCACCCACATCGCCACACGCGTCTCTGCCACGCCATCAAGAAATTGCTTCATGGTGTAGAATATGCCCATGAAGAGTACCGAGACGAGGTTGACGATGAAGTAGGGACGGATGAGGGCGAGCAGCTCTTCGGGTTGTCCTATGTGCGAGAGGTTGAGGTAGAGCACCACAAGCGCTATGGAGAGAAGGGTGCCCGTAAGCATATTGGCAAAGAGCGAGTTGCGCACCTTCTGTCCGATGCTGTCGGTATGTTCCTCGCCATAGAGTCGGCCGATGATAGGAGTCAGACCATAGGTGAAGCCCATGTACATAACGAACACCAGGGTATAGATGTTGTTGACAAGTCCTGCCGCAGCCAGTTCTTCCGTGCTGTGGTGACCTATCATGATGGTGTCGGCAAAACCTAAGATGATGGTTCCTAACTGTCCTATGACGATAGGTATGCCAATGCTTAATAGATTCTTATAGTAATGTCTTTGTGTTCCTGTTATTTTTTTGCTCATATATAACATCTTGTCTTACTTATGCAAAGATACAACGTTTTCTTGTAACATACAAAAAAAATGCAGAAAATGTGCAGTCTCTTAGTTTCTTTATGAAAGTCTGTAGAATAGAAAGCTATTGAGTTGTCGCTGGGTTCAGAAGGTTAAGATGAGTCTAAACGAAAAACAGGACAGTGTGTCGGTCGTGACACCTGTCCTGTTGTATGATGTACTGAGTCTCTGTTGCCTTAAAAATCTTTATCGGCAGTAAGATTCAGTTTTACCTTTTTACTTTTTTACCTTTTTACCTTTATTACAATCCTCTTGCTTTGAGCAGGCCAGAAGCATCTGGTTGCTTCATGCCAGTGAAGTCGGTAAACATTTCGAGCTGATCCTTGGTATTGCCGCGGCTGAGAATCTTGGTGCGGAAAGCCTGACCAACAGCAGGGTCGAGTGCACCATGCTGAGCGAAGTAGTCGGCTACATTGACAGCGAGAACCTCTGTCCACAGATAGCTGTAATAGCCTGCTGCATAGCCACCTCCCCATACGTGGTTAAAGTAAGTGGTAGAGTATCTTGGAGGTATCTGAGTATTGAGAACTCCTGCCTTGAAGAGTGCTTCTTTCTCGAAGGCTCCAGCCATGTAGGCAGAAGGAACCTGTTCGGGAGTCAGTTCGTGCCAAGCCAGGTCGAGACAGGTGGCAGCCAAGTTCTCGCCCAAGGAATAGGCTGTCTGGAAGTTGATGCTCTTGAGCATGCGTTCCTTCAGGGCAGCTGGCATAGGAGCGCCTGTTTCGGTATGACGTGCAAAGTGGTCGAACACCTCAGGAATGGAAGCAAACGACTCATTAAACTGCGAAGGCATTTCTACGAAGTCTCGCGCTACGGCTGTACCGGAAAGGGTGTTGTACTGGCAGTCGGAGAGTATGCCGTGCAGGGCGTGACCGAACTCATGGAACATGGTGCAAACCTCGTCCCAGGTGATGAGTGAAGGCTGTCCTTCGGGAGCCTTGGCGTTGTTGCATACATTATATATGATAGGCAACTGACCGCGCTGTCTGCTCTGCTTAGCGAAAGCGCTCATCCATGCGCCACCTCGCTTGGTAGGACGGCGGAAGAAGTCGCTATAGAAGAGAGCTAATGGCTTACCGTTCTTGTCGCTCACCTCAAACACCTTCATGTCGGGATGATAGGTTGGGATGTCCTTGCGCTGTTTGAAGTTAAGACCATATACCTTGTGGGCAGCATAGAACACACCGTTGATCTGTACGCTGTCGATATTGAAATAAGGTTTTATCTCGTCGTCTGTAATGTTGAGGAGTTCCTTCTTCATCTTTGCGGAATAGTAGAATCGGTCGTAGGGTTGCAGCTTGAAGTCATTACCCTCCAGTTTCTGAGCGTATTCTTCGATAGCCTTGGTCTCTGCCTCAGCCTTGGGAGTGTATTCCTTGATGAGCTGTCCCAGGAAGCTGTTCACGTTCTGACTGTTCTTCGCCATGGTCTTCTCGAGCGAGTAGTCGGCATAGTTGTTGTAGCCCATGAGTTGCCCCTTCTCTGCACGCAACTTGGCTATTTCAGTAACGATAGGGAAGGTGTTGAACTCTGGATTGGTGGCATCGGCACGATGGATACTTGCCTCGTACACACGGCGGCGAAGGTCGCGGTTGGCAAGCGAGGCGAGGATAGGCTGCTGGGTGGTGTTGATGATTACCACGCAGTAAGGAGCCTTACCGCCACGGCTCTCTGCATCTTTCTTGCACTGAGCTATATCAGCATCGCTCAGGCCAGCCAACTCTTCCTTGCTCTGTACCCATACCACAGCATTGTTGGTGGCTGCAGGCAAGAGGTTGTCCCATTGCTCCTGCAGTTGCGAGATGCGGGTGTTGATCTGCTTCATGCGCTCCATCTTCTCTGCCGACAGCAAGGCGCCAGAGCGAACAAAGCTCTTGTAGATCTGCTCGGTCAGGCGATGATCTTCGCCCTTGAGCTTCTTCAGTTCTTTGTCGTAAACGAACTTGATGCGGTTGAAGAGTTGCTTGTTGAAAGAAATCTCGTTGTCCAGCTCGGTAAGCAAAGGCATCACCTTCTTCTGAGTTTCGGCAATGCTAGGAGTTTTGTGGGCGCTGGTGAGTCCGAAGAAGACGTTGCTCACACGGTCGAGCAGGAGTCCGCTCTCTTCGAAAGCGAGGATGGTGTTCTGGAAGGTTGGTTTCTTCTTGTTGTTGACAATCTTCTGGATGTTCTCACGCTGGCTCTTGATGGCTATCTCGAAGGCAGGAAGATAGTCGCTCTCCTGAATCTTGCTGAAATCGGGAGCGCCGAAAGGCAGAGTGCTCTTTACGAGAAGCGGATTATGGGTGGAAGAACTGGCACCAGCGGATTGGGCAAACGTAGTGGCTGGCATCTGCAGGAGGGCAGTGGCCAGGCCGAAGGTAAGTAATGTCTTGTTTAGTCTCATGTTGGTCTTTTCTTGCAAAGTTACGACTTTTTTTCGATAAATATGCAAAAACGCATAAAAAAAGCCGAGAGGACTAAAAAATCCTCTCGGCTTGCATTATATTACTGATATAGAAGAATCAGATTAGATTTCCTCGCTCCAGTCTTCCTGGCTCTTACGAACGTAAGTCTGGTAGCGGAGCTTAGCCATCTTCTCTGCCTGAGAGAAGAGCTCATCAGCCTCCTTAGGGAATGCCTTCTGTACAGAGAGGTAACGAACCTCACCGAGCAAGAAGTCGCGGAAGTTCTCCCAGTTAGGAGCCTTAGAGTCGAGTGTGAATGGGTTCTTACCCTCATCAGCCAAGAGTGGGTTGTAACGCCACAAGTGCCAGTAACCGCACTCAACAGCCAACTCTTCCTCGTGCTGTGAACGACCCATACCGCCCTTACGCTTCAAACCGTGGTTGATACATGGTGCGTAAGCGATGATGAGTGATGGACCTGGATAAGCCTCTGCCTCACGGATAGCCTTCAATGTCTGAGCATTGTCAGCACCCATAGCTACCTGAGCTACGTAGATGTAACCGTATGTAGTCTGCATCAAACCGAGATCCTTCTTACGGATACGCTTACCCTGAGCAGCGAACTGTGCGATGGCACCGAGTGGAGTAGACTTAGAAGACTGACCACCAGTGTTAGAGTAAACCTCAGTATCGAGTACCAGGATGTTAACATCCTCACCAGAAGCCAATACGTGGTCGAGACCACCGTAACCGATATCATAAGAAGCACCGTCACCACCGATGATCCACTGTGAACGCTTAACGAGGTAGTGATCCAAAGTCTTGAGCTCCTTGCAGATTGGGCAACCCTTCTCAGCGCAAGCAGCGATGAGAGGCTTCAACTCTGCAGCAGCCTCCTTAGAACCCTCAGAATCGTTCATGTTAGCAATCCACTTGTCAGCAGCAGCTACGAACTCAGCAGAAACCTTCTCGCTAGTCTTAGCCTCCTCGAGCAAGTGAGCGATGCGCTCCTTCATCTTCTTGTTACCCATTACCATACCGAGACCAAACTCGCAGAAGTCCTCGAACAATGAGTTGTCGAATGCAGGACCCTGACCCTTAGCGTTCTTTGTATATGGAGTAGATGGGATAGAAGCTGAGTAGATAGAAGAACAACCAGTAGCGTTAGCGATCATCTGACGATCACCGAAGAGCTGAGAAATCAACTTAACGTATGGAGTCTCACCACAACCAGAGCAAGCACCAGAGAACTCGAACAATGGCTGAGCGAACTGAGAGTTCTTAGGACTCTGCTTGATGTCTACGAGATCCTGCTTAGAAGCAACGTTGTGTACGAGGTACTCCCAGTTAGCTGCTTCCTTGACCATATCCTCTGCGTCAACGTTGAATGGAACCATTGTCAACGCCTTCTCACCCTTCTTACCTGGGCAGACGTCAGCACAGTTACCACAACCCAGACAGTCGAGTACTGAAGTCTCGATGCGGAAGTGCATGCCAGCCAAAGCCTTAGGTGCCTTAACATCCTGTGTCTCGAGACCCTCGATGCCTGCGAGCTCCTCGTCGGTCAATACGAATGGACGGATAGCTGCGTGAGGACAAACGAATGAACACTTGTTACACTGGATACAGTTCTCAACGTTCCATACTGGCACGAATGCCTCAACACCACGCTTCTCGAATGCTGCAGTACCATTCTGCCATGTACCGTCAACTGTGTCGTGCTTAACGAAATCAGAAACCTTCAAGAGGTCACCTGCCTGGCCGTTGATAGGACGAACGAGCTCCTTAACGAATGCTGGAGCGTTATCCTCCTTAGCCTCATCGTCAGCGAGGTTAGCCCAAGCTGGATCTACTGTCAACTGCTTGTACTCACCACCACGGTCAACAGCGCCGAAGTTCTTGTCAACAACGTCCTGACCCTTCTTAGAGTAAGACTTAACGATGAATGCCTTCATCTGCTCTACAGCGAGATCCAAAGGAATAACCTCTGTGATACGGAAGAATGCAGACTGGAGGATGGTGTTGGTACGGTTGCCGAGACCAATCTCCTGAGCAATCTTAGTTGCGTTGATATAGTAAACTGTGATGTTGTTCTTAGCGAAGTAACGCTTTACCTTGTTAGGGATGAAGTTAACCAACTCCTCGCCGTCGAAGATAGTATTCAACAGGAAGAAACCGTTCTTACGCAAACCACGTGTTACATCGTACATGTGGAGGTAAGCCTGTACGTGACAAGCTACGAAGTTAGGAGTATTTACCTGATATGCGCTGTGGATAGGGCTGTCGCCGAAACGCAAGTGAGAGCAGGTGAAACCACCAGACTTCTTAGAGTCGTAAGAGAAGTATGCCTGGCAATACTTGTTGGTATTGTTACCGATGATCTGAACTGAGTTCTTGTTAGCACCAACAGTACCGTCAGCACCCAAACCGTAGAACTTAGCCTCGAACAAGTCGTCGCCACCCATTGGAATCTCCTCCTCTTCTGGGAGAGAAGTGAATGTAACGTCATCAACGATACCTACAGTGAAGTGGTTCTTTGGCTGTGGCAACTCAAGGTTCTTGAATACAGCAACGATCTTAGCTGGAGTTGTATCAGAAGAACCGAGACCGTAGCGACCGCCAACGATCAATGGCTTGCGCTCGTCATCGTAGAGAGCTGACTTAACGTCGAGGTACAATGGCTCACCCTCAGCACCTGGCTCCTTAGTACGGTCGAGAACAGCGATGCGCTTAACTGTAGCTGGGATAGCCTTCTTCAAGAAGTCAACAGAGAATGGACGGAAGAGGTGAACAGCAACCATACCAACCTTCTTGCCCTGCTTGTTCAAGTAGTCGATAGCCTCGCGAGCTGGCTCTGTAGCAGAACCCATCAGGATGATGATGTTCTCAGCATCCTCAGCACCATAGTAGTTGAAGAGGTGATACTCACGACCAGTGATCTTAGTCATCTCCTGGCAGTACTTCTCTACTACCTCAGGAATTGCATCGTAGTAAGAGTTGCAAGCCTCACGGTGAGTGAAGAATGTCTCTGGGTTCTCAGCGGTACCGCGAGTAACAGGACGCTCAGGAGTCAATGCACGGTTACGGAAGTCCTCGATGTACTCTTCCTTAACCAATGGACGGATGTCTTCCATATCCATCTCCTCGATCTTGTGGTACTCGTGAGAAGTACGGAAACCATCGAAGAAGTTAATGAAAGGAACCTTTGTCTCCAATGTAGCCAAGTGAGGAACTGCAGAAAGGTCCATTACCTCCTGAACAGAACCAGAGCAGAACATAGCGAAGCCAGTCTGACGACAAGCCATAACGTCCTGGTGGTCACCGAAGATACAAAGAGAGTGAGAAGCCAATGTACGAGCTGATACGTTGAACACGCAAGGGAGCAACTCACCAGCGATCTTGTACATGTTAGGAATCATCAACAACAAGCCCTGAGAAGCAGTGTAAGTTGAAGTCAAGGCACCAGCCTGAAGAGAACCGTGAACAGCACCAGCAGCACCAGCCTCAGATTCCATTTCCTGGATAGAAACTCGCTGACCGAAGAGGTTCTTACGACCTTTGGCAGCCCATTCATCTACATGCTCCGCCATTGGTGATGATGGAGTGATAGGGTAGATGGCAGCAACCTCAGTAAACATGTAGCTTACATGAGCGGCAGCTGTGTTACCATCACAAGTGATAAATTTTTTTTCTTTAGCCATTTTACTTTTAGATAAAATATTAAAAATGTTTTGTATACTTATTTTATTTTTGTCTTAATAGTCTTGCTTTGCTTTTATTTTTCCTTCGAGGTGTAAACTCTGAGGTTTTTCTTCGAGACCTTTCTTGTTGCGCTTTCCTTTTAGTAAAGGAATCCCAATAGCCAGAGCGGTATTCTGTTGTCCTTTCCCACCTCGGTGTTGTAACGAGCGTAGATGGTGTCGGGGTTATACCTTAATTTATTAGTAGCCTGGGCGTCGCATATGCGGAACTTCCTGTTACCGTCCACCATATAGAAATGGTCGTGTCCGCCCTGATGCACCTTATGGTCTTTCCACATGGAGTTGACAAAGAATGTTTCCATCACTTCCTGTTCGTCAATCTGCAGGGGGAAGATGGCGTACATCAGATTGGGATTGTGCAACATCACCTTGGATGGCTTTTTGGGGAACTCTTGATTGTCTGGATAAATCATGTTGATGAGTCGTGCGTCTGCGAGATACTTGATGTAGTTCATTACCGTGGCACGGCTGGTCTCTATGCCTTCAGCCAACTGACTGATGTTGGGCGCCTTGGCTCCCCCTACAGCCAACTGGTAGAAGAGTCGCTTAATCTTAGTGAGGTACTTCAGTTCTATCTGTTTGATGAGCAGAATGTCCACCTCGGTCATCATATTCATGGTTTTGAGCAGGTTCTCGGTAAAGTTGCGCTGCTCCAGGAAGAAGGGATAGAAACCATGGTGCAGATAGTCCTTGAAGTATTTCATCGGACTCACCTTGGGCAGGATCTGCTTGATGATGTGCTCGTGGTTCTGCAGGATGTCCTCCAACTCGTATGGCTGGAAGTTGTTGCCTGTCTGCAGGTTGATGAACTCGCGGAAGGAGAAACCACGCAGGTTGTAACTCTTCACGATGCCGTTGAGCTCAGGATTCTCTTCTTTCAGTCGCATCACACTCGAACCAGTAAAGACGATCTTCAGTTCGGGATAGAGGTCGTAGCAACGACGAAGCTCCTTGCTCCAGTCTGGCTGTTTGAAAACCTGGTCGATAAGCAATGTGCGTCCGCCCTGTCTGACAAAGTCGCCGGCAAAGTCGGCTATTCCACGTCCTTGGAAGTAGAAGTTGTTCATGTTCACAAAGAGACATTTGTGGTCATCAGCACCAAACTTTTCCTTGGCATATTGCAGTAGGAAAGTAGTCTTTCCGACTCCTCGTGTACCCTTGATACCAATCATGCGGTCGTTCCAGTCAATCTCATCCATCAGGGTGCGACGAACCGGAGCGTTGATGTGCTCGACCAGATATCGATGTGTTCTGAAGAAAGCCTCTTCCATGAGTTTATGTTCTTTCGTATTGTTTTTAATAGTGCAAAGGTAATATTTATTTTCTAAATTGCAAACTCAAGATAGCAAAAAACAACTTTTTTTTCATTATTTAGCACTAATCTAAGTAAAATGAGGCAAAATATAGCGAGATTTTAGTAACTTTGCACTCATGAAGTTGTATATTTTCAATCCAGACCACGATTTGGCGTTAGCAGCCAACCAAAAAATATTCACCGCACCCCATGCTGGTCGTCTCCTTCGGGGCGACCTGTCTTTCATTCCTGCCTTATGGGCTGACGATGGAGATTTGGTGCTGGTCGACGACATAGACAATGCCCGCGATAAGGTGCGTCATCTCTGCGGTTATGAGAACCAGGACAGGGTGGAGTTCGTCACCAAGTTGCAGTTGCAGAAGATATTTGCCGATACCATGTCGGTGGACAGCATTCATCCCTGGGGCTGGAATCTCTCGCTCAAGGAGGAGTTGCGCCGCATAGGATGCCCTGACATAATGCTTCCTACCGATGAAACCATGCAAAAGATAAGAGAGCTGAGTTCTCGCCAATGGGCATCCACGCATCTGCAGAGAGACGTGAAGTTTGTGTCGAACCTGCAGGATCTTATCCTTCTGGTGCAGCAAATGCAGCGGGCTGTAGTCAAAGCTCCTTGGAGCAGCAGCGGCAGGGGCGTGCGCTATCTCACAGCTCAGATGTTGCAAGACCCAGGCTTCTCGCGCTGGGCTGAACGTATCATCGAAAAACAGGGCGGTGTCACAGTAGAGCCCTATTATAATAAGGTGAAAGATTTCGGTATGGAGTTTGAAGCCATCGACGGACAGATTGTTTATCGAGGACTGTCTCTTTTCCAGGTTGCGAAGAATGCCTATACGGGCAATGTGCTTGCATCGGAGGAAGAGAAGGAGGAAATGCTGCAGTCTTATGTCAGCCATGAGCAGCTGGAAGCTATCAGCCAGCATGTCTGCGAGGTGATGCAGTCTGCTCTGAAGGGAGTCTACAGCGGTCCGTTCGGAGTTGACATGATGGTGTGCGCCAAAGAGCCCGGAAGCAAGGATGTCTTTATCAATCCCTGCATCGAACTCAATCTCCGTCGCACGATGGGACATGTCGCCTTGGCTCTCAGTGGTCATGGTGAGCATCCTCTACGCATGATGCAGGTTCTCTTTGATGGTAATCGCTATCATCTGATTGTAAGAAAGATAGAGCAGAATACTAAACAAAATGTTTAATATGTAACTTCTTTCACCAAACAATATGTTTACTACGTTATTTCTTTAAATAAATAAAATATCATTCAGATAAACTATTTTTTAACAAACTAAATCTTTTCATAACCAATGAAGAAAAAACTAATCGTATTATTTCTTGCATCGGCATCTTTAGGAGCCTTTGCTCAGACAGCCAAACCTTACGTGTCGCAGGTATGGAATCCGGACAATGGTAACGGAACTTATACCAATCCTGTAATTAATGCAGACTATAGTGACCCCGATGTGGTGGCTGTAGGTGATGACTATTACCTCACAGCCAGCAGTTTCAACTGTATTCCTGGTCTGCCCATCCTTCACAGCAAGGATCTTGTCAACTGGGAACTCATCGGACATGCTGTCACCAAGCTCCAGCCTGAGAGCGAGTTCGATAAGCCATCGCATGGCAATGGTGTGTGGGCTCCCTGCATCAGTTATCATAACGGCGAGTTCTATATCTATTGGGGTGACCCCGATTACGGTGTGTTCATGGTGAAGACCAAGAATCCAGCCGGCAAATGGGACGATCCTGTGTGTGTGATTCCTGGCAAGGGAATGATCGACACCTCTCCTCTGTGGGACGAGGACGGCCGCGTGTACTTGGTGAATGGCTGGGCCAATTCGCGCAATCGCTTCGCATCTGTCATCACTGTTCGCGAGTTGAATGCCGAAGGAACCAAGGCCATCAGCGATCCTGTCATAGTCTTCGACGGCAACGGAACAGAGAATCGCACTTGCGAAGGTCCTAAGTTTTATAAGCGCAACGGCTGGTACTGGGTGATGTTCCCTGCCGGAGGTGTTCCTACAGGTCATCAGATTGCCATGCGCTCCAAGTCGCCTTTCGGTCCTTACGAGGCTAAGAAGGTGCTTGCTCAGGGCAAGAGCAAAATCAATGGCCCTCATCAGGGCGGATGGGTTCATACAAAATACGGCGAAGACTGGTTCTTGCATTTCCAGGACAAGGAAGCCTACGGACGTGTGGTTCACCTGCAGCCTGTCACCTGGAAGGACAACTGGCCTGTGATGGGCAAGGTGCCAGCCAAGGGCTATTGTGGCGAACCTTACGAGACTTATAAGATGCCTAAGGCAGCCGTTCATGTGAACGTAAACCCTGTGGAGAGCGATGAGTTCAATGAAACTAAGTTGGGTCTTCAATGGCAATGGCACGCCAACTACCAGCAGTGGTATGGAATGCCAACCTCGATGGGCGTGATGCGCGTCTATACCGACAAGAACGACGGAACCATCTGGCACACACCCAACCTGTTGTTGCAGAAAACTCCAGCCGACAACTTCACTGTCACCACCAAACTACAGCTTACTGCCAAGGACCAGAACCAGATGGGCGGTATCATCATGATGGGCCTCGACTACACGGCATTGGTAGTCAAGCGAGTGGGCGATGAGTTCCAGTTGCAGCAGATTACCTGCAAGAGTGCCGACAAGGGCAAGCCCGAGACAGTGAAGGTTCTCGACACGCTGAAGCCAAGTTTGGTAGACAAGATAGACTATCAGCCAGCCATCCACGAGCAGGCTTATATGCGAATGGTGGTACGCCAGGGCAAGATGCAGTTCTATTTCTCCCAGAATGGCAAGTCGTACAAGAAGGTGGGCGATGAATTTACCATGCGCGAAGGCAAGTGGATTGGAGCCAAGGTAGGACTCCTCGCCAAGGAGCCCGAAGGCAAGACCAACCGTGGTTGGATAGATGTGGACTGGTTCCGCATCACCAAATAATAACGTAAAAGCAAAAAAAGTTGAAACTACATCGAATATCCATATTGTTTGTCCCCCTCGTGTTGGGTGCGTGCTCTGTGAGTAAGCATGTTCCCGAAGGCGAATATATCCTTAACAAGGTAGAGGTGAAGAGCGACGATAAATCCTACGATGCTTCGTCGCTCAAACCCTATGTCCGTCAGAAGGAAGCCCCCAAGATATTCTCGCTTTTCAGAAATCCCTTCAGCCGCAAGCCCGTCATCTTCGATACGTTGCAGGCACGCCTGTCGTGTCAAGACCTCCGTGTGGCGATGCTGAACCAGGGATTCCTGCAGGCAGGAGTCTCGCTTTTCACCACTACGAAGGGCAAGAAGCTCGATGCCCAGTATCTGTTGCATCCGGGAGAGCCATTCCGGATAGGTAAGATGACCTATGTGGTCGACGACGACGAGGTGCGCAAGGTGCTGAGTCAGGGCGATGAGAGTCAGCGTTTGCTGAAGCCAGGAATGCGTTTCAGTGTAGAGGCGCTCGATGCCGAGCGCAAGCGTATAGCAAGACTCTTGGCAGACAGTGGATATTTCCGTTTCAACAAAGACTTCATTCAGTATGACGCCGACACCATCTCCGGCGAGAAGGATATCGACCTGAAACTCCATCTCCTGAACTACAAGGCAAGCAGCAACCAGCCTGCCACCGACCATCCGCGATACTGGATTCGTCAGGTCAACTTCTTGAGCAATGACAGTCTGCCCATCCATCTGCGCCACCAGGTGTTGCTCAACGCCACAGCCGTGAAGGAAGGAAAGCCCTACAGCGCTTCCGACCTGCAGCGTACGTACAACAACTTTGCCCGTCTGCAGGCTGTTAAGTATACGAGCATACGTTTCGTAGAAGTGCCCGACACCAATCAGCTGGACTGCAACATACAGATAAGCACCAATAAGCCCCACACCCTGTCGTTTCAGCCCGAGGGCACCAATACGGCAGGCAACCTGGGAGCAGCAGCCTCGCTTACCTATACCAACCGCAACCTGTTCCATGGCAGCGAACAGTTCAGCATCGAACTGCGTGGAGCCTACGAGGCCATCAAGGGACTGGAGGGCTACACCGACCAGAACTACATCGAGTATTCGGCAGAAGCCAAGTTGATGTTCCCGCGATTCTTAGCACCATTCCTGTCGAAGAGTTTCCGTAGGAGACAGACGGCAAGTTCTGAGCTCTCTGTGAGTTGGGACATGCAGAACCGTCCCGAGTTCTATCGCAGGGTGTTCTCGACAGCCTGGCGCTATCGCTGGGCAGAACCCAGACACCATCTCAACTGGCGCATCGACCTGCTCGATCTCAACTATGTGTATATGCCGTGGATTTCTCCTACCTTCAAGAATGACTACCTCGACGATGCAGACAATCGTAACGCCATCCTGCGTTACAACTACGAGGACCTTTTCATTATGAAGATAGGTTTTGGTATTACATATAATAATGGTATAGACGCCATGAGGGCAAATATCGAGACAGCAGGCAATCTGCTCAACGGAGCAGCCAAGGCGTTCGGACTGAAGAAGAATGGAGAGGGTCAGTACACCTTATTTAATATAGCCTACGCTCAGTATGCTAAGTTTGATTTCGACTACACCCATCTGATGCAGTTTGACAAGCGCAACGCCCTGGCGCTGCATGCAGGCTTCGGCATAGCCTATCCTTATGGCAACAGCCGAGTGCTGCCTTTCGAAAAACGATATTTCTCGGGTGGAGCCAACTCCGTGCGAGGATGGGGTGTAAGAGAGTTGGGACCAGGAAAGTTCAGAGGAACCGACGGCCGTATCGACTTCATCAACCAGACGGGCGATTTGAAGCTCGACCTTAATGCCGAGTACCGCACGTCTTTGTTCTGGAAGTTCCAGGGTGCGTTCTTCGTAGATGCCGGCAACATCTGGACCCTTCGTTCCTACGATGAGCAACCAGGCGGACAGTTCAAGTTGGATGAGTTCTACAAGCAGATAGCTGTGGCTTACGGCTTGGGAATACGTCTTAACTTCGACTATTTCATCCTGCGTTTCGATATGGGTATGAAAGCCATCAATCCCGCCTATGAGAACGAGCAGGAGCACTGGGCAATCATTCATCCACGACTCAGTCGCGACTTTGCGTTTCACTTCGCAGTGGGCTTCCCATTCTAACCATCCATCTTCCGTCTCTCTTTACCATGGGGAGGCAGAAGCTGGCTTCCTCTGTCAGTCGGGCAACCTTTCCTATGGTGTCCATCTGCAGAAAGTCTGAAACCGTTATTTCTATTGTGGCAAGCGAATCATTGTCTTGCCATTCGATGTCGCCCAGTTCAATCTGGGCGTCTTCGCTTTTAGCACGCAGCGAGTCGACATCCGCCTGGTGCACATTGCTGGCAGCAAACCTCAGCCATTTCTCCGACTCGGGCGTGCAGAAACGCAACGCTTTCTCGAAATGCCAGTTGTAGTAGTTCACGGCGAAGGAGTCGGCATCCATTCGCAGTTGTTCCTCTTCGCTCAGTTCGTGCTTGCAAGAAGAACCTGCCATCATCATCATGCCGCTCACGGCAGCCAATAGGATCCATCGAAGATAAATTCTTCTTGTTCTCATATCAGTATCTTTTTAAATTAGCTTAAAAACGCCACAAAGGTAAGAAAAAACTTTGTAATTAGAATCTTTTTAGCTAACTTTGCATGAAAATAAAAATTAAGATGCTAAGATTTATTTCCTTCGGCAGCGGAAGTAGTGGTAATTGCTACTATCTTTTTACTGAGACGGATTCACTATTAATAGATGTGGGAGTAGGAATAAGGACACTGAAAAAGCACTTTCATAACTATGGATTGCGCTTCGAGGATGTGCACAACATTCTTATCACCCATGACCATGCCGACCATGTCAAGTCTGTGGGAAGCCTAAGCAATGATTATCACTTGCCTGTTTATACAACTCGTAAGGTGCATAGTGGCATTGAGAACAACTATTGTGTTCGCAAGAAGATCAATGGTGCCAATGTGCATGTCGTAGAGAAAGGTGTGCCCTTCGTGTTGGGTGAGTTTCGTATCACTCCATTTGGTGTTCCTCACGACAGTACCGACAATGTGGGCTATCAGGTGGAGTGTGGTGGTGTCACCTTCTGTCTTATTACGGATGTGGGTCATATCACCGACGAGATGAAGGCCTTCATCGGTCGTGCCAATTATCTTGTTTTAGAGGCAAATCATGATGAGGAGATGCTTCAGCAGGGTCCATATCCCCAGTATCTCAAGGAACGCATTCTCGGTCCTAATGGTCATCTTAGCAATACCTCCTGTGGTAAGGCGTTGGCAGAAAATGCCACCGATGCTCTGCGTCATGTCTGGCTGTGTCATCTCAGCGAGGAGAACAATCATCCCGAACTTGCCCGCAAGACCATCGAACAGATATTGCGCAGCTATGGCATTGTGGCAGGCAAGGACTTCATGCTCGAAGTGCTGAAGCGCAAGACGCCCAGCGAAATCTATACATTGAAAGCGACAGAATAATGTCTGGATGTTTACCATTCATTCATCATGTGTCTTATTGCAGCAATGGGGTGATGCCACAACATACGGGGGCCTGCATAGCGCATAGCAGCCTGCATTTGTATTTTTCTGTCAGGCTTATAGCAGTGAATAGGACATTTCTTGCAAGTCGGCTTCTTCTCGCCAAACTTGCAATGCTCCAATCTGGTGTAGGCATAGTCGAGTAGGGCCGAACACTCCTCGCAAAGTCCTTCTTTCGTATGCTTCTTGCCTTGGCAGTATATCTCCACCATTTGGCTTACCGTTTTCTTTTCTTGCTCTATGCGCGTCATGAGACTCCATTGCCTTTAAAGCTTTTGTAGATAGCGGTCGGCTTCGATAGCGGCCTTGGCACCAGATCCTGCAGCTACAACTCCCTGACGGTAAACGGGATCGGCCACATCACCTGCAGCAAAGATACCGGGCAGATTGGTGGTGGCAGTGCCGGGAACCACCTTGATGAATCCCTGCTCGTCGAGATCGATATGGCCCTTGAAAAGCTCTGTGTTGGGCTTATGACCAATGGCAAGGAAGAAACCGTCGATGGCAATGTCGAAGGCCTCCTCGTTGGGCTCGCCGAGATGACGCACCAGGTGGGCACCCTCTACACCGTTGCCGCCAAAGAGCCCCGTGGTGTTGGTTTCGAAGAGTATCTCGATGTTCTCTTTTTCCTTGACTCGTTGCTGCATGATCTCAGCAGCACGCAGGAATGGCTTTCTCACAATCATATACACCTTCTTGGCGAGACTTGCCAGATAGAGAGCTTCCTCGCAGGCAGTGTCTCCACCGCCCACAACAGCCACAGTACGCTTACGATAGAAGAAACCGTCGCAGGTGGCACATGCCGATACACCCTGTCCCTTATACTTCTCCTCGTCTTCAAGTCCCAAGTATTTGGCTGTGGCTCCTGTGGCAATAATGATGGTGTCGGTTGTAAAAGCCTTACCGTCTTCGTCTTCCACACGATAGGGACGATTCTCGAAGTCGATGTGAGTGATGCTTCCGTCGCGCATTTCAGTTCCGAATCGTTCAGCCTGTTCACGCATGTCCATCATCATCTGATTGCCGTCCACACCATTGGGATAGCCAGGAAAGTTTTCTACGATGGTGGTGGTGGTCAACTGTCCGCCTGGTTGCAAACCGGCATAAAGTACAGGTTTCAGGTCAGCACGACCAGCATATATGGCAGCTGTATAACCAGCAGGTCCACTTCCGATAATGAGAGTTTTGATATGTTCCATATTTTTGATTGAGTTTTATTGAATTCCTATTATTTTGTGAGTTTGCAGCGAGAGTTGCCATTCCGGGTGCTGCTTGATGTATTCGATGCAATGCTTCATGATGATGGCGTTCTGCTCATCGTTGCCTGTGTCGCAAGGCTGCAGATACAGGTAGTCGGCCTTCAGATGGCAGCAGTCCACTGGATGCTTGTCGTCGAAAACGAGTTTCAGTTCGTTGGCATGAGGGATGACGACAGCCGCCTGAGTCTCTACAAAGGCCTTCTTTGGCGAACAGGTTATCCAGTCTATTCCCTGTGGCAGCAGATGCGTTCCGTTGGTCTCCACAGCCACATAGTAGCCAGCCTGATGCCATGCCTCAATGAGGGCGTCGTCGGCCTGCAGAGAGGGCTCTCCTCCCGTCAGCACGATAAACCGACATTCACTTCCCGTGCGTAAACATTGCTCCACGATGTCCTGTGCCGTCATCTCCGTATAGTGTGTGAAGTCGGTGTCGCAGAAAGGGCACGACAGGTTGCACCCGCTCATTCTTACGAAGACGGCAGGTCTGCCTGTCCATCTTCCCTCACCCTGTAGTGAGTAGAATATCTCGTTGACTCTGTAAGTTTTCATTCTTTGTTATCTGTGAATATCTGCAGCCAGTCTGTGTTACTTGACGATGAACTCTATACCCTTTATTTTGTTCTCGTCGATGACAGTAGCTGTGTTTCCGAAGCTTTCCTGTATGTTAACCTTGTAGCATGCGTCGAACTGTTCGACAATCCATTTACCGATATTCTCGGCAGTAGGGTTGAAGTCGAAAATCTCGTTGAGGTTGGCATGATCCATCTTGCTGTGTATGACTTTCTTGATGTGAGTGAAGTCTTCCACCATTCCGTCCTCGTTGAGTTTGTCCCTGCTGACGAGGAAAATTTCTATCTGCCAGTTGTGTCCATGCATGCGGCTGCACTTGCTTTCGTAGCTGAGCTGGAGCGAGTGGGCAGCGGATATTTCTAACTTTTTGGAAATACAGTATATCATATCTTGCTTCAATATAATCTAATAAACTTTGCAAAGATACATCAAATCGGTAAAATATCAAAATAAATGTGTGATTTAATTTTGTTAAGAGCCTGATTTTGTCAAATCTTCATGACAATGAATAAAAATAGTATCAATCTTTTCGTTACCTCAGAATTTTGCATTAACTTTGCATTAACTTAGCAGAAATAAGCAGAAAAAGATACGCAAACCATATGAATAATATTAAGAAAATAGTCCTTACGGGCGGTCCTTGCGCAGGCAAGACCACAGCTTTAGTACGCATCATAGAACATTTCTCGGGATTGGGTTACAAGGTATTCACCATTCCCGAGGTACCTACCATGTTTACCCAGGCAGGTATGAACTATCTTACCGACAACGCCAAGTTCTTCTATGAGGGCGAGAAGGCTACGCTCCAGATACAGTTGGCTTTAGAAGACAGTATGATGCGCATGGCAGAGACGATAGACAAGCCTGTCATCATCGTATGCGACCGTGGTGCGATGGATATCTCTTCGTATCTCACTCCCGAGCTTTGGAACCGTATCATCGGAGAATTGGGGTATACCACAGCCCAATTACGCGATGAGCGTTACGATGCCGTACTCCATCTTGTTTCAGCTGCCGATGGCGCCGAGCAGTTTTATACCACGAGCAACAATGCCCAGCGCTTGGAGCGTGCCGACGAACAAGGTTTGCAGATAGCCCGCGAACTCGACAAGAAGGTTATCAGTGCCTGGACGGGTCATTCTCATCTGCGTGTCATCAACAATCACGACGACTTCAACAACAAGTTGAACCGTGTTCTCAAGGAGATTAGCAATGTGCTGGGTATTCCTCAGCCCGTGGAGGAGGAGCGTAAGTACATTGTCGAGGTGACGGGCGATATAGCAGGAAGCATCGACAGCGACATCGTACAGACATATCTTACCACCGAACCTGGTTGCGAGGTACGTCTTCGCAAGCGTGTCTTCGAGGGCAAGACGGTGTATGTACATACCACCAAGAAGTTGCTTTCTACCAACGAGCAGATAGAGACGGAGCGCCAGATAGGTAAGAATCTCTACGAGTCCATGCTTCAGCAGGCCGATCCTTATCGTGTCACCATCCGCAAGCATCGCAAGAGTTTCATCTGGAAGGGTCAGTACTTCGAGTTGGATTCTTTCGAGTCTCCCGCTCCAGGATTAGTCATTCTCGAGACCAAGGGCATCGCGAAGCAAGAGAGTGTCAAGTTTCCTCCCTTCATCCATGTGAAAGAGGATATCACGGGCAATACACAATATTATAATTATAATATCGCGTTAAGGAAGTAGTTTTCTTGAGAAGTTATAGGAGATTATCAGGAGTTAAGGGAGATTATCAGGAGTTAAGGGAGATTATCAGGAGTTAAGGGAGATTATCAGGAGTTAAGGAGTTAAGACAACAGCCTTATTGTTTGAGTCCCCTGCTGATGATATTTTTTAGTCAAGAAACGACGTTCGCTGGCCGAAGCCACCCTTGCTGCCCATATAAGCAGCACGCCCTGAAGGGGCAGAAGCTTTACATATCGTAAAGAATTTTCATTTTTTATTAGGTGTTTCTTAAAGCTTTTGCCCTTACAGGGCGCCAGGCTAACGCCCACAAACCCAGGGCGTTGCCCTGGGCTAGGAGCTTCTGCCCCTTCTATTATATTTGCACTTGGAAAAATAAAGAGGTGAAAATC
>OGRU01000084.1_pt1 | contig 88904 bp, 67 predicted proteins | sample 1553541 | NCBI WGS metagenome assembly OGRU01 (sample SAMEA2580068, study PRJEB22360) | human gut metagenome | biome: human gut; feature: human-associated habitat; material: faeces | place: Denmark | collected 2008/2010
AGGAATTTCGCTACCTTAGGACCGTTATAGTTACGGCCGCCGTTTACCGGGGCTTCGATTCAGAGCTTCCCTTGCGGTGACTCCCCCTCTTAACCTTCCGGCACCGGGCAGGTGTCAGGCCATATTCGTCATCTTAACGATTTCGCATAGCCATGTGTTTTTGGTAAACAGTCGCCTGGGCCATTTCTCTGCGCCCTGGTCGCCCAGGGTCCCCTTCTCCCGAAGTTACGGGGTAAATTTGCCTAGTTCCTTAGCTGTGATTCACTCGAGCGCCTTAGGATACTCTCCTCGCCCACCTGTGTCGGTTTACGGTACGGGCGGCCATGCTCTTGGCGGTCCCACGGTTTTCTCGCGAGTTTGATTCTGCAGCGCTGTCGGATCGCCCGAAGGCTCTCCGTACTGTCCCGGCTCGGTCTCCCTACCCCGGTTCAACCGTCTATTCCGTCAGACGGCGGCTGCACCACTCCTCGGTCCCGTGTCACCCTGCATGGCCGGCAGCGGAATCTTTACCGCTTGTGCATCGCCTGCGCCTTTCGGCTTCGGCTTAGCTCCCGGCTTACCCTGATACGTTTAGCGTTGTTCAGGAACCCTTGGGCTGTCGGCGGGGGAATTTCCATTCCCCTTGTCGTTACTCATGCCTACATTTTCTTTTCAAACCGCTCCAGAAGGACTCGCCGTCCTTCCTTCTCTGCTGGTTTCAATGCTCCCCTACCACGCGAATCGCTTCGCGTCCTCGGCTTCGGCGGCAGTCTTGATGCCCGCTCATCATCCACGCGGCTCCGCTCGACTAGTGAGCTGTTACGCACTCTTTGAATGAATAGCTGCTTCCAAGCTAACATCCTAGCTGTCTCTGCGGTGTCACCTTGTTCTCTCTCAACTTAGACTGCTCTTGGGGGCCTTGGCCGGAGGTCTGGGCTCTTACCCTCTCGCCGACGGATATTAGCACCCGCCGACTCACTCCCGACGTCTAATGTATGCGCATTCGGAGTTTGGCAGGACTCGGCAGGCGGCGAAGCCCCCTCGTCCTATCAGTATCTCTACCTCACATACACACCGTCGAGGCTGTCCCTAAAGACATTTCGGGGAGTACGAGCTATCTCCCAGTTTGATTGGCCTTTCACTCCTACCCTCACCTCATCCAAGCCCTTTTCAACGGAAACTGGTTCGGGCCTCCATCGCCTGTTACGGCGACTTCACCCTGGACAAGGGTAGATCACTAGGTTTCGCGTCTGCTCCATCCGACTCAACGCCCTCTTCAGACTCGCTCTCGCTTCGGCTCCGTACCTCAGGTACTTAGCCTTGCCGGACAGAAGCAACTCGTAGGCTCATTATGCAAAAGGCACGCCGTCGCGCTCCCGCGCTCCGACCGCTTGTAAACGAACGGTTTCAGGTTCTGTTTCACTCCCCTGTTCGGGGTGCTTCCCACCTTTCCCTCACGGTACTGGTCCACTATCGGTCTTCCGGAAGTGTTTAGCCTTGCGGGATGGTCCCCGCGGATTCGGACAGGATTCCTCGTGCCCCGCCCTACTCAGGTGGCGTCCCTGACATGTCCTCGTTGCCGCTACGGGCGTCTCACCCTCTGCGCGGCGCCTTTCCATGCGCTTCGCGTTCCTTGACATGTTCCTTTGGACGCTCCTACAACCCCGCACGGTCCTTGAACCGCACGGTTTAGGCTCTGCCCCTTTCGATCGCCTCTACTCAGGATATCGATGTTTCTTTCTCTTCCTGCGGGTACTGAGATGTTTCAGTTCCCCGCGTTCGCCCCGACATTACGCCGGTGACAGGCCTTCAGCCTGCCGGGTTGCCCCATTCGGACACTCACGGATCATAGCCTGTTTGCAGCTCCCCGTAAATTTTCGCAGCTTTCCGCGTCCTTCCTCGCCTCCGGATAGCCTAGGCATCCTCCGTTCGCTCTTCTCCTCTTTCTCTCGTGAATCTCAGTCTCTCTACCCACCGGATCCCTCCGGTGACAGCGACTTCGATTTTGTCTCGTTTTCTTGCCTATGAAATTGCAGTTCCCATTTCGCAACCCGAAAAAACTCTCGAATTTCAAAATTACAAACTGATTTTCTTTATCTATCTTTACCTCTTATTCTCTCTCAATGTTGTCAATGAACTTGTCCGTTATCGTTTCTGATTCTCTTGTGGAGTATCGTTGTTTCTCAAACGGACTGCAAAGATACGCACTTTTTCTTTACCTCCAAACTTTTTTAGACTTTTTTTACAAAAATTTTCATAAAAAACATTTTATTGTGTCAAATATACCCTTATTTCGTTTAAAAAACCGCCAAACAAAGCCTCTACAACGGATCTTCTAAGAACATCTCTATTCCGCACATCCGGCCACAATAATCCGCAAAACCATCCAGAAAACTTTTTGTACATCCCCAAGTATGTTTTGAAACCATATTTAATTATATTTGTGGGACCAACACAATAATATATTATATCGAAACATAAAAACAGGTTATAACAAATGAAAGAACACAGAACATCCCTGCCGGAAAACGCGCAGAGGGAACTGAAACCGGGCGAAAAATACGAGCCACTGCTCAGCCCCAACAAAACCTATCCAGAAGTTACCCCCTACTCAGTATGCGTCGGACTTCTGATGGTAATCCTCTTTTCTGCCGCAGCAGCCTACCTTGGACTTAAGGTCGGACAGGTATTCGAAGCTGCAATTCCGATTGCCATCATCGCCGTCGGACTGACCAGCGCACTCGGAAAAGAAGGCGGACTAGGACAGAACGTCATCATCCAGTCCATCGGCGGATGCTCAGGCGCTGTCGTTGCCGGAGCCATCTTCACCCTCCCTGCCATATATATATTAGGTGTGGAAGTGAACTTCATGCAGATGTTCCTCTCCTCACTCCTCGGAGGAATCCTCGGAATCCTCTTCCTGATTCCGTTCAGAAAATACTTCGTCAAAGAGATGCACGGCAAGTATCCGTTCCCTGAAGCGACAGCCACCACTCAGGTGCTCGTCAGCGGCGAAGGCGGCGGAAACAACGCAAAGACATTGATCTTGAGCGGTCTGGTCGGCGGTCTCTACGATTTCATCATCGCGACATTCGGAGCGTGGAGCGAAACGGTAACCACTACAGTGATGCACGCCGGACAGTACGTGGCGGACAAGGCCAAAGTCGTACTGAAACTCAACACAGGCGCAGCCGTACTCGGTCTCGGCTATATCGTCGGCCTGAAATACGCATTCATCATCTGCTGCGGAAGTTTCCTTGTATGGCTCGTCATCATCCCTCTGATGAACGTTCTCTGGGGCGGACAAGTCATTGACCTTATGAATTCCGGCATTACCCAGACAATCGGCGACATGTCTGCGGACGAAATTTTCCGCAACTACGCGCGCCACATCGGAATCGGAGGCATTGCTACCGCCGGCATCATCGGAATCATCAAATCTTTCGGAGTGATCAAGTCTGCCGTAAGCCTCGCAGCCGGGGAGTTCTCCAAAAAACCAGGCAAGGAGGAGGTCAATGCCGACAGGACAGATGAGGATATGTCAATGAAAATCATCGTTTTCGGTATCGTCATCACCCTTTTGGCCGTATTCGCATTCTTCGCTTTCGGCGGAGTCGTCGAAAACATCTGGCAGGCATTGATAGGCGTACTCATCGTCGGTATCATCTCATTCCTCTTCACCACCGTTGCGGCCAATGCCATCGCAATCGTCGGATCCAACCCTGTCAGCGGAATGACACTTATGACATTGATAATCGCTTCTCTCATCCTCGTGGCTGTAGGATTGAAGGGAAATGTCGGTATGGCGGCAGCCCTCGTCATCGGCGGAGTTGTCTGCACGGCACTTTCGGTTGCGGGTTCTTTCGTGACCGATCTCAAGATCGGCTACTGGATCGGATCGTCTCCTAAGAAGCAGGAAATCTGGAAGTTTGCCGGTGTCGCTGTCGCAGCCGCAACTGTCTGCGGAGTGATGCTCGTGCTGAACAAGACCTTCGGATTTACCGGAGACAACGCTCTCGTAGCGCCTCAGGCCAATGCCATGGCGGCTGTCATCCAGCCGTTGATGAACGGCGGCGGAGCCCCTTGGATACTCTACGGAATCGGAGCATTGATCGCTATAGCATTGACAATGTGCAAGATACCTGCACTTGCATTCGCTCTCGGAATGTTCATTCCTATTGACCTGAACCTTCCTCTCCTCGTCGGCGGCGCGATTTCTTGGTTCGTCAGCACGAGAAGCAAAGATGAGAAGGTCAATGCTGCAAGACAGGAGAAGGGTACGCTCATCGCGTCCGGTTTCATCGCCGGCGGAGCGCTCATGGGTGTTGTCAGCGCAATTCTCAAGTTCGCTAACGTCGATATGTACATGGCCGGTTGGAATGCCGCTTATGGAGAGGCTATCGCTATCCTGCCTTATATTGCCATCATCGCTTTCATCACAGGTACTGCGATGAAAGTCAAAACTGACAAAAACGCATAATACATAATATTATATGGAAAAGATATTGGACAGATTTCTGAGATATGTCGCAATCGACACTCAGTCTGATGAAAATTCAGAGTCCCAGCCAAGTGCGGCCAAGGAACTGGATTTATTGAAATTACTCTGCAAGGAGCTGAACGACATGGGAGTAGAGGCCACTCTCGATGAGTACGGATATGTGATGGGAACTTTGCCTTCCAACATTGACAAGAAGGTTCCTGCTATCGGCTTTATCGCGCACGTGGATACTTCTCCTGATGCTTCAGGTGCGAATGTCAAGCCGCAGATCATTGAAAATTATGATGGTTCTGATATTGCCTTGAAGGGCGATCCCGGTCTATATCTGAAGCCATCAGAGTTCCCGGAATTGCTTGCTCACAAGGGTGAGACCATCATCACCACTGACGGAACAACTCTTCTCGGCGCTGATGACAAGGCTGGTGTCGCAGAAATTATGAACGCTGTGCAGTACATGGTAGAGCATCCTGAGTTCAAGCATGGTGACATCAAAATCGGCTTCACTCCGGATGAGGAAATCGGACGTGGTGTCGTGAAGTTCGATGTCAAGAGGTTCGGAGCGGATTACGCCTACACTATGGATGGCGGCGAAATCGGCGAGCTCGAGTTCGAGAATTTCAATGCCGCTTCCGCGAAGATCCGTATCCAGGGCCGCAATGTCCACCCGGGATATGCCAAGGACAAGATGAAGAATGCCATCCTCATCGGTATGGAGGTCAATTCTCTCCTTCCTGTCGGCCAGAGGCCAGAACTTACCGAGGGCTATGACGGATTCTTCCATATCATCAGCTTCAAGGGCACCGTGGAAGAGGCTGATTTCGGCTACATCATCCGCGACCACGACCGCAAGAAGTTCGAGGAGAAGAAGGAACTCATCGAGCAGTGCGTGAAGTTTATCAATGTCAAGTATGGTGAAGGTACTGCTACTCTGGAAGTCAAGGACCAGTACTACAATATGCGCGAGCAGGTGGAGCCATATTATTTCATTGTTGAGACTGCTGTCAAGGCTATGGAGATGGCCGGCATTAAACCGAAGATCCAGCCAATCCGTGGCGGTACCGACGGAGCGAACCTTTCATTCAAAGGTCTCCCGTGTCCGAATATTTTCGCCGGCGGCATGAACTTCCACGGCAAGATGGAGTTCGCCCCTCTCGAGAACATTGAGAAGGCCTCCGAGGTAGTGCTGAACATCATCAAGCTTTACGCGGAATAGCCTACAGGACACATTATCAAGCATTTATAGCGATGGCGGCCTTCACGTGGAGGCCGCCATCGCTATTTTATGTTCAATGAGGGTAATTTCTGGCAGAGAAACTTCTCCAATTGCCACAATATCATAATCACCTCATACCCAATCACATAGATTAAAAAGTATCAATTCTGGCCAAATTAAAAATTTAAAGCAGCCCAAAGTAGGTCAAAGCACCCAGTTTTGGCTGTTTTAAAAATCCATAATTCTGTTTCTCCTGACTTCGTCACTTTTTAAAGGTTAAAATAAAGCCTCATTGATTATCAGTACATTGCGAATTTTTAAGGGTGATTTAAGGTGACGCAAGGTGCGAATTTACTATATTTGCGTCATGTTTGTACGAAGAAAAAAGAATCGGTCCGGCAGCATTAGCATAGTCGTGGTGGACAATCACGGAGGCAAGTTTAAGGAACTGCATACCGTAGGCATCGCGGCGGACGAGTCCGAGTCGATGGTCTATGCGAGAAAGGACGAGAGTGGATAAAAGAGCATCTGGGCATAGCCGAACTTGACTTTGAAGGCACGGAAAACAAGGCGCAAGAAGAAATAGTATTCAAAATACGGATAATATTTACGGAACGTTAGAGCCGTTTCTACACCGTCATCGGCAGAATCCCGAATTGCTCCGTGTATGGTACATGAATATCCATGTGTTCAAAGGAAACACTCTTCTGCTCTGAAATTTTCTTGATAAGTTTTGATGACTCGGCGTCGGAGGTCACAAAGTACTTCACATCCGGATTGCACTCAGCCTGCGCAAATAATTTCACGTCATTCGGAATGATCAGCCGATTGTCCACAAAAATGTCTTTTGATCTTCTTGCCGAGTATAGTATATTCGCAAAGCCACCGGCAACTGGAGCATGCTGAATATTGAAAGGAATAATCCGCACACTGCGCAGCGGAAGTTCGTATATGTCTCCATTCACACAATACTCCGCAACGGTAATGGTGGAAACATACATAGGTATTCCATTCTCCAGAAAATACCTGTAATAATCCTCGGCATTCTGATGCAGAGGGTCATTCTTGGAAAGAAGCCTAATGAGGAAGCTGGTGTCAAGCAAAACACTGAATGGTTGTTCTTTAAGCATAGGCTCCCCTTATTTTAGAAACATATTCATCCACATCCATGTTGTCAAATCGGCTTCCAACCTTTTCAATTAGTCCATCAAGATAGTCCTTGTCGAAATTAGGTTTGTAGTCAATGATCTTGAGCAGTTTCACAGATGTCCTATCTATCTCCCCGGTCATTACATTTTGCTTGGCCAGAGCTTGTATTCCGTATTCTTTATACAGAAGATTTCGTTCTTCGTTTTTCAAGGTCTCCCTATCTGCCGCAATCACAATAGTGCCGTAATCCTTCGTTTCAAGATGGATGTTCGATTTGTCCTTTCCTCCGGCATCCACGAGTGTGCCATAGAAATAGACCTCCGCATCAGCCCACAATGCCTCCGAACGATAAAAATTTGTCGTCGGAGTTATACTCAGAATATTACCTTCGATACTTTCTGCCTTGAATTCAAAATTGTAGTTGTACTTTACAGCCATATTCTGAATCTGTTCTATTGCCCTGGCAGATGACAGTTCAAGCGTGTCGATTGACTTTGTCGCTGCTACCATTGTCATCACCCCAACAAAGGCGGCTTCCGCCTGTTTGGTCACTTTAAAGATGTTTCGGACAGAGCCGGACTCAAGTCGATATGCAATATCCGGCCTATTTCCTTTCATTCCAGGATAAAGAAGAGGTTCGATATTGGATAACAACGAGATTATCTCCTTGATATCGTAATTATCAGGAGTAAGCGGGTTGTTGCCTTTCTGCCCCACAACATGTATCTCTATTTGACCGAACTGTCTCATATTGGTTACAAAAATAGACATAAATTTCAGATTATACAGCTAAACAAGACAAAAATTAATCTATTAAACACCTCATTGATCATCATATTGCGAATTTTTAAGGGTGATTTAGGGTGACGCAATGACGAAGTCAGGAAAAGTTTAAAACATCCAAAAGCAGGTCAAAGCACCCAGTTTTGGCTGTTTTAAAAATCCATCATTCTGTTTCTTCAATCATTATCATGTATGGTCCGATACACAATCTGTCCCATTCAGTAAATTTCTTTTGTTAATGAGTGGCTGTCTATATACCTTTGCATCCGTTAGACAAAATTTATGTAAATATATAAGGGGAATGAGAATTATATACATATTGTCGAGTTTATTAGTTTTATGCTTGACATCCTGTGCAAAAGAACAACCTGAGAAAAAAGGCTATGATGTCTGCGGTACATATTGCTTAAGCCAAATGCGATTTTTTTCTGTAGAACATGTGGACCTTGATGGAGATGGAGAAGAAAGCGATAATTTTCTTGATGAATTCAGGCATCTTGATGGCTATTCAGAAGATCTTTCAACAGCCACAGTTTATAGAAGGCCATTTAATAGGAATCAGATTGTTGCTGATTTTCATATACCTTACCACGATGTGAGACTTGACGGAAACTGCATAAAGGACTCTGGTTGTGGATATATGGAATCTTCGCTTATCGGCGAATTGAACGGGGATTACGAAGACGCCCCACTCGTTTTTGTCAATCTTAGCGGAGTGCCTCCTGAGAATAACATTGGCGCTCGTGGCATTGATAATGCAAATATAAAAGAGTTCGGCGTTTACGGGCAGATGAAGATATATGTATATTGCACGATATATGACTCCGATTTCAATCCTCATAAAGGGACACTGCTGATGCTTTTTATGAAGAACTCAAATAAATAATAAGTAATTTTCAGTGAGTCTTTAGATAAGGTTATCCGTATTAGGGAAAACATTTCCAAACGGATAACCTTTATCATTATAATTGTATTAATGTGCAAACGGCGGTAGAAACGAAGCCGCACATAGATCCTCTTTTTTGCAAATTTACACAAACTATCATTAGTGGGTCTATGAATTTACATCAGCACTACTCAGAAGCAATCTACCGACAATGCTGGTGCAAGTAACAAATGACACGTCAGACGAAAACAGTATGGATACACCTACAAAAAAAACAACACAAACATTGTACAATATAGATATTGTTCATACCTTAGTAAAAACAATAACCCATGAGCAAGGCAACTGAATTTTTGAACAATCACCAATCTGCAACACCTTCAAAATGGAGGAAATCGGCAGAATGGAGGAGAGAGAATGAGAAATGGCTGAAGTATGCCAGATTCATTACGATGAAAACTATGCAGGCTATGGATAGGCAAGGTGTCACCCAGTCCGTACTGGCAGAACGGATGGGATGCAGCCAACAATATGTTTCAAACCTGCTCAAAGGCAGTTCAAATATGACTTTGGAAACAATAGCACGCATCGAAACAGCACTCAACATTGACCTCATCGGGGCAGCATTGAGCAGTCCAGTCGCCGGATATGCGACAAGGGCAGGGCAGGCGCGATGTCTGAACGATGGGGAGGACGTTACATACGGCACAAAATAATCAATCCTTAACAACCACCATGGAAACGGCTGCTAAGGATTGAATTTTATTCAATGTTATCGGTTTCCTCTATAGGAGGAACCTTTTCGGACGTGGAATTATCGACTGCTACGTCATCGGGAGAAGACTTAAGGTCAGTCGCCCGCAAAGGGACATTGAGAGGATCCTTCTCCTTCTTGGAATTGTCTTTCTTTTTGTCAGAAAGGGCTTTCTTTTCCGAAAGTCGGGCCTTGCGCTTATCTTTGCGCTCTTTCTGCTTGGCAAAAGATGCCTTATACTTATCCAGACGGGCATTTTCTTTCCGTTCACGGGCTTCGGCAGCGAGAATTTCCTTGAGTTTCTTCGCACGAAGTTTAGCAGCTTTCTTATCGGCGGCCGCCTTGGCTTTGGCGGCATCCAGACTATCCAGGCGGGCCCACTTGGCCTCACGGGCTGCAATCTTGGCCGCTCGAAGAGAATCACGCTGAGCCTTCTTAAGGGCGGCGGCATCCATCACACTAGCATTGACAATAGACGAATCGGGTGACATTGACAATGAATCGGCCCCGGCCTTTGTCGAGTCCGCGAGAGCAGGAACTGCTGAAAAGGAATCCGCCGGTGACATTGACAATGAATCGACAGAGGCAGAATCGCGGGCGACTGTCAATGAATCGGCCCCGGCCTTTGCCTGGGCGGCAGCCCTTCTGCGAGCCTTCGCGTCAGACTTGGCAAGCCTACCGCGCTCGATTTCCTTCATGACACCCGGAATATAACCAGGATAATATTTGTCGGTATAAGTGAACGTCGTTCTCGGACGGGACGCGTAATAATCTCTTTCTGAAGCCCTTAACGAAAGTGGCGTTATGCTTTCACGACCTGCGGGGCGCCTCTCGGGATCCCAGTTGAAACCCTTGAGGACACGGTCATCCTTAGACATCTGAGCGACAGGATAGGCATCATTCTTGGCAGACTCGAAATAATAGACCTTGTCCAAGTCGCCATCCTTGAACTGGGCATAAAGCATCTTCGCAGCACTCTTGTTGACCGTCGCATAGACACTATCCTCAGGAATGTAGAAAATGGCATTGGCCTCACCAAGCGCATCGAAGCGGGTCAGGCCGCCCTTTTCATCAAAGTAAGCCAACATCTCGGTCGCACGAATCTGGTCGAAACACAGCGAATCCTCCTGCACCACGATAAACGCATTGGACATCAGACTGGCCTTTTGAAGGGAACTGCCCTTGATAACGGCATAAAGGCTATCCGAAGAATACTGCCTGTTGGTCTCATTCCAGACAACAGGGCTCTGATACATACGTACGAGAGAATCCAGGTCATTATATTCCAGAGAATCGCAAGCGAACTGAATATCAGACTTATACATCTTCACATTTCTGATTGCGGTGATGAAATTCAGCTTAGTGGAATCCTTAGGGGCCGCAAGGCTGTCAGCCTGGACACCGACAGAATCCGCGAGTTCTTTCAATGACTCTGAAGTCAATGCCGTAGAATCTGCCGGAGCACTTCCAAGGCTGTCCGCAGCCGCCGCATCTAGTTCTGATGGTTTTGTCAATGCCAGCGTATCCGCAGACTCCGGGGCCTCTGTAGCAAGCGTATCTTTCTGTGCAGCAACTACTTCAGCCTGCTTAGACTGTTCAGATTCCTTAGTGGCATCGGCCTGCTTGGCCTTGTCGGAAGGGCCTGCCGGCTTTGCAGTCGCATTGTCATTGACCTTACCCTTTCCTTGGTTCTTCTGCTGCGGTTTCGGTCTGTTCGGGTCCTCCTCCGCGGCCTTTGCCGCAGCTTCGGCAGCCTCTTTCGCAGCCTTCTGACGGTAATTCTGGACCGCATCGACAGAAAGATCCTTGAGACGCGACTCGGCTGCCTTCTTCAGGCCGTCCTCGATCTCGAACATCATCCGTGTTCTGGCAATGAGGGTATCCGCCCCGAAATAAACCGTGTCCGGCGCGGCATTTTCTTCCTTGACAATGCCGATGACAGCAGGTTTTCTGGACAGGACTATCTGAGACAGCGTGTCGGTGTAATATATCTTGCCGGCCAATGCTGACACGTCTCGGGTCGTGTCTATCACCTGGGCATTGCCGAGCATCTCGATATCCCCGCTGGCCCTGTAATAGAACAGCGAATCAGACCAGCCTTCCTGGGTATCGCTCATGCCGTGGACATTCTTCCTGAACAAGAAAACCTCCCTGTTCCTGTCATACCAGCCGGCATTGGCAGAAAGCATGTTGTCTTCACTCCAAGTATCTGTATTATAGCCGAATGTGGCGACGTTACGATTCGCGTCGTAGATGATGGACGATGACTTCACGAAAATAGAATCAGTGAACATATTCACATCATCGGTAAAAGTGAAAGTCTTCAGTTTGGAGTCGTAAGTACCTGTACGGCTTTCGATTATCTGGCCATCCTTATCCCTCATCGAACCGCCGTTGAAGAAGACGGCAACACTGTCCCTCGTGTTATAATCCAGATATTCTGTTCGCAGGACATTTCTGTCCTTGTCCTCCAACTGCACCAGCGATCCCCTGAATTCGGCCAGGTCGCGATCGACATAGTAAGTGAGTTTGTCACCTGTCAGAACAGTCTGGTCCTGAAGAATCTTGACATTCTTGATGGCATATATCTCATTGGAAGAAACATTCCACAAAGCCGTATCGCAAATGAGATACGTGTCATTGTGCAGGAACCTGGCCGGCCCGGTCACCTTACGGTAATTCAACCCGTTCTTTTCGATGAGTTCCATGGACTGGGCACTGAGCAGACGTACAAGAGAATCCACCTGACTGCCTTTTTCCTGGGCAGACAGGCGGAATATAGCTGACAGAAATATCAATACTGTTATGAGACTTCTGCGGAAATTCATGATTATTTACCGGATTCGCCCTCTCGCGCAATCTTGTTCCAGCCTTCGCGAGAAAAATCGCAATTCTTGAAAAGAGGGTCAATGATAATGTAAGTCGTCTTTATCTTTCCATTGATGAACTGGTCAATGGCAGCCTCCTGCTTCTTGCTGCGGGCTTCCTCGAGAAGTTCACTGTAATCCTTGTCGAAAGATGCGGTATGCGCAGGAATAATCTTGTCAACCTTGATTATCTTATAGACGGTATTTCCGTTACGTCCCTCATTGTCAGTAGATTGCACAGGCTCGGAAATTTCACCCTCCTTCAAATCCTTGATAGCGGCATAATCCTCAGGCTTGAGCTGGTCTATTTCGAAATAAGACGAACCGGTGTTAGGGTCTGCCATCTGTCCTCCGTTAGTCTTGGTCTGGGCGTCCTGGGAATAGAAACGCGCAGCCATCTGGAAGGTCACGGCATTGTTCTGGATTTCAGTCTTCAAAGAATCCAATGTCTTGAATGCCTTCTGTCTGTCCTCGTCAGTGTAAGAAGGCTTGATGAGAATATGGCGCGCATTGAACATATCGCCCTTCTTCTCGAGAACTTCAATGATATGGAATCCGTCCGGAGTCTCCACAATCTGCGAAATGACGCCCGGTTTCAATGACATTGCCGCATCTGAGAACGCCGGCCAGAAAATGGACTTGGAAGCAAGACCAAGTTCTCCACCCTTTCTCGCGCTGCCCGGATCCTCCGAATAGATACGTGCCAATGTCGAGAATTTCTCTCCGTTCATGATACGCTCACGGATACCGAGAAGTTTCTCCTTCACGGCAAGATTCGCAGCCTCCCTGTCAGGGTAGATGCAAATCTGGCTGAGCTGGTACTTGATAGGAACCATCGGAAGGTCAGCAGGGTCAGTCTCGGCAAGATATTCCTTCACATCATGCGGAGTGAGCTCCGGAACCTGAGAAGAAATCTGCTGCTGCATCTGCTGGGTAAGCGACATGTCCTCCATCTGCTGTTTCCACTCCTGACGGAGTTTATAGAGAGGCTTGCCGTAGGTCTTCTCGACATTATCATCACCTCCAAGCTGGGTACGCATGGCATCAATACGCTGAGACAGTGTACTTGCGACCATTTCCTGGTTCACTGACAATGAATCGACTCTGGCCTGCATAAGGAACAGCTTGTTCTCAAGCATTTTCTCCAGCTGTTCACAACGCATATTCTTATCCGAATACATTCCCTGCATCCGCATATAGAGAATCTCCTGTTCCAATTCAGACAATGAAATCATCTCATTTCCGACGACTGCTATTGTCTTGTCAATGAGGCCATTGCCATATTTCTGTGCAAAACCTGAAATCGGCAGCATCAGTGTGGCAGCAACTGCCGCCAGCTTAAATATATTTTTCATACTCCCTTAATATACAACGAAATTTTCCTGACTGCGCGCATTTTCTAACAAGTCTCGTTCCAAACTGGAAAGAAGTGCCTGTTTTCTGGTACTCAGAATAATATCTTTAATCATTTCCCTATAGTACTCGACCGGGCCGGTAGTTCCCGCCTTCATCATACTGCTGATGTAGGCGATATTGACATTGCCGTTCCCGTCAGGAATTTCCACCACACCGTCTTTCATTGACGACAGCACCGTGCCGTAATCCACCCCGAACTCTCGGGAAAGCTTGACAAGGTCAATCCATTTTCCGCCGAAAGAGGTGTATCTCAATGCTGAAGACACGGCCATGCTGTCGGCCTCAATCCTGTCCTCCGGCTTGGATGATGTCATTTTCTTCATGATGATCCCGAGATTCGGGGAATCAGAAGAGATATACAGAAACTGGGCCTTGGCTATCGGCAGCTGCAACTTGAAGTTCTCGATATGGGATTCATAGTAATTCTCTATCTGTGACTCAGTTACAGCAGTATCCAGACGCTGGTTGATGAATTTCTGCTCATAACGGAATTTGAGCAGAGACTGCCTGTAAGCCTCCAGTTCCTTATCGACATTCTTCTCGCTCTTGGAAAGTTCCTTGTCGGCGAGATCATTGAACATCATGTCGGTAGCCCAGGAATTGATGTACTGCAGAGCGAGTTTCACACTGTCCTCCGGAGATGCGGAGTCAGGAATGTACGCATTCAGCTCGGTATCATACAATTTGTGGCTACCGACTTTTGCCACGACTTTGCCGTCATGGACAAACGACGTAATCGTCTTGCACGAAAAAATTGTCGGCAAGACGATTACGATAAGGCATAATGCCAGAATATGTTTAGTTTTTCTTGAACTCAACTTATTATCTGGAATAGTTTGGTGATTCCTTGGTGATAGTCACATCGTGTGGATGGCTCTCAAGGAATCCGGCATTGGTAATTCTCACGAACTGGGCAGCGCGAAGCGACTCGATGTCCTTGGCTCCCACATAGCCCATACCTGCACGGAGACCGCCGACCAACTGATAAACGACCTCGCTGACAGTTCCCTTGAAAGGTACCTGAGCGACAATTCCTTCCGGAACAAGCTTCTTGATATCCTCTTCCATATCCTGGAAATACCTGTCTTTAGAGCCATGCTCCATTGCCTCAAGCGAACCCATTCCACGATAAGACTTGAATTTTCTTCCGTTAAGAATGATGGTCTCGCCAGGTGACTCCTCTGTTCCGGCAAAGAGCGAACCTGCCATGACAGTACTTGCACCGGCAGCAAGAGCCTTGGTAATGTCACCTGAGTAACGGATACCGCCGTCAGCAATTACAGGAACGCCTGTTCCCTCAAGAGCCTTGGATGCAAGCATTACAGCTGTCAACTGAGGCATACCGACACCGGCAATGATTCGTGTAGTACAGATGGAACCAGGACCGATACCGACCTTGACTGCGCTGACACCTGCATCTGCAAGTGCCTTGGCACCCTCACCAGTAGCGACGTTACCCGCAACAATCTGGATATCCCTGTTCTTGAATGCCGCGCAAGCCTTCGCAATGACGTCGAGAACGCCCACTGAATGACCATGGGCAGTGTCAATGACAACAGCATCAGCTCCTGCGCTTACCAGCATTTCGATTCTGTCAAGTGTATCGGATTTCACACCTACTGCAGCTGCAACGAGAAGTCTTCCCTTAGAGTCTTTGGATGCGATAGGATTGTCCTTGATCTTCATGAGGTCCTTATATGTAATAAGGCCGACGAGCTTGAAGTCATCATCCACTACAGGAAGTTTCTCTACCTTGCTCTGTCTGAGGATTCCAGTAGCGTCCTGCAGACTGATTCCCTTCTTGGCCGTAACCAGATTTTCCTTGGTCATCACCTCGAACACAGGCTTCTTCTTGTTGTCCTGGAAACGGAGGTCACGGTTAGTGACGATTCCTATGAGTTTTCCATTCAAATCGACAACCGGAATGCCACCGATGTGATGTTTCGCCATAAGAGCCAGTGCATCGCCCACTGTAGCTTCAGGGCTGATGGTGACAGGATCATAAATCATCCCGTTCTCAGCTCTCTTTACGCGACGGACTTGTTCGCACTGCTGCTCAATTGTCATGTTTTTGTGGATGACACCGATACCACCTGCGCGAGCCATTGCGATTGCAAGGTCAGCCTCAGTGACGGTATCCATAGCAGAAGACACGATAGGAGTACAGAGAGTAATATCTCTAGTGAACTTAGTGGAGACATCTACCGCTCTTGGTAGAACTTCAGAGCGTGCAGGTACAAGTAAAACATCATCGAAGGTAAGACCTTCAGGAATTTCTGAATTAACGAACTGCATTGTGAACTATGTATATTTTGGCAAATATAAGAATATTTCGGGATAGAAGTGAAATATTTTTCAATTTCGCACCACTTCCGCTTAGAAATCGTTAGAAACCGTTAGAAACCGCAAGCCGTCCCTGCCAGGTATCCCTCTCCGCCAGTCGGTCATCCAGCATATGCAGTATCTGGAAATTCCGGACAAGACCCCACTGAGTTTCATTGACAAATCTCGGCGGAACCTCTCCTGCTACTCTTTCTATATATAGATCCTGACGCAGACGTTCCAATATATCTATCACGAAGTCCAGATATTCCGGCAGTTCCATACGAAGGAAATCCTGCGGCACTGCAGCATATTCCTTTTCTATGCGGGTCCCTTTAACTATCTGCAGTTGATGGAATTTGACGGAATGAAGCGGCAGAGAGGAAATAAATGAACACTGGTCAGTCAGCATTGACCTTGTCTCCCCCGGGAGGCCGAGGATAAAATGAGCTCCCGGCTCCAGCCCTCTTTCCGCCGTCAGACGGACAGCGCGCTCCGCAGTCGCGACATCATGTCCCCTCCCGACTCGCTCCAATGTCTTGTCATAGCACGATTCAATGCCATATTCCACCTTCACGAGAGGCGACCCGAAACCATCGCGATGCCAACCGTCAATGACGCGCCCGTCGCGCAGATTGGCCAGAAAATCCAGTTTTTCTTCGTCAATGCAATCAGGCCTGGTCCCTATGACGATTCCGACAATCTGGGGATGCGCCAATGCTTCCAGATACAGTTCCCTAAGCATTGCAATCGGGGCGTAAGTATTTGAATATGACTGGAAATAGGCCAGATAATGTTTCGTGTTGCGGTACCGCACACGATGAAACTCGATACCCTCGTCTATTTGCATTGACAATGACTTTCCGACGGTGCTGTACGATGGATGGAAGGCGGCATTGTCGCAAAATGAGCAGCCTCCGTAGCCGACGGTCCCGTCCCGGTTCGGGCATGTGAATCCGGCGTCTATCACGAGTTTCTGGAGTCTTTCGCCGTACAGGCGTTTGTAATAGCCGACAAATGTATTATATCTTTTTCCGTCCGGGAAACCGGACAATGCGGAAGTGTTTTCGTTCATAAGACAATTCACTTGGAATTTCATGTTTCCGGCCCCGAAATAGTGGGGTCTGCGGGGTACAAATCTATCAAAAAGTATGTATCTTAGCAAGCATGAAAAAATAAGTTGGTAAAGATTTGTGAAGGATTTTCGAGAATAGATTTCTTTTCGAAGAAGGAGTGTACTGGACGTACACGACTGATGAGAAGAGAAATATAGACCGAAAAGACGAGCAAAGATTACCAAGATATTTTTTAAGGATTACGTAGCAAAGATAATCATAAATCACCATGAAACAGCTTTTTCTAACGGTTCTGGCAGCATTGGCACTGACCGGAAGTGCGGCCGGACAACAGAAATACGGAATCGTGAAGTATTCCGCAAATTACATGAGAACGGCCCCGGATTACGAATCAGGACTTGAGACTCAAGCGCTTATGGGAACTCCGGCAGAAATTCTGGACAGCACAGGCTACTGGCTGAAAATCAAGACGCCTGCGCCTTACATCGCCTGGGCTACCGACATGGGAATCATCCGGACCGACAGCCTCGGGCTCCAGAATTACATTGCGGCTCCAAAATATATATGTACGACCCTGTGGTCAGAGGTGCTTTCTGCGCCAAAGGAGGGAAGCGCACGAATCTGCGACCTTGTCGCCGGCGACCTGATGAGGATTAAGGTCAATGCAAGCGGAAAGCCTGAGAAGACGAAGTTTTTTCTCCACGTCATCCTGCCGGACGGAAAAGAGGGCTATGTAAGAAACTATGATGTGACCGAGTTCAGGTCATGGGCGGAAAGCAGAAAGGCGGTTCCTTCCAACCTTGTTGCCATGGCCAAAAGGTTCGTCGGGACACCATATCTCTGGGGAGGGTTCTCAGCTAAAGGTTTGGACTGCAGCGGTTTGACCAGAACGGCCTTTTTCATGAACGGTGTTCTTCTGCACAGGAATGCGTCTCAGCAGGTCAAGGAAGGCATCGAGGTTTCTCTTGACGGTTTCGTTCCAGGGAAAAGCGAGGGCAATCTGAAGCCTGGAGACCTTCTGTTCTTCGGCAGGAAGGCAACGGCCGAGTCCAAGGAGAAGGTCACACATGTGGCCATGTATATCGGCAACGGCTGCATTATACATTCATCGCATGAGGTCCGCATCAATTCCCTCGATTCTGCAGCCCCGAATTACTATAGCGGCGCGTCCAGACTCTTGAGAGCCAGACGAATGTGTGACTCGAACGGCAAGCCTTACACCTCGACCAAAATCATTGACAGTCCGTACTATTTTCCTCAGGACAAATAAAATTCAATAATTTTGACTAACTTTGCCGAGTTGAGACTGTTTCGTCGGAACAACCGGTTTTCCGTGCGTTTCGGAACGGTCGATTTGACAACACTTAATTTAAAGATATTATGAATTTAAGAGATTTCAAGAAAGACGTTGAGTACATCGTCGGTGATTTCGTAGATGATTGCTCTCTCTTCATCGCCCTCAACCCTCACAAGAGTTCCGAGAAACTCGCAGAAGTGATCAGCGAGGCTGTCGATCTTTATAATGAGTTGAAAGACAAGGCCAATGCCAAGGTTGAGCCTAAGCAGAGAAAGGCGTGGTTTGCAGCACTCCGCAAGGATATGTTCGAGAAGACTGATGCTCTCTACGAGAAGCTCAGCGCTATCGTCACCACTAAAGACGCTGAATAACTGAGTGGCGGCACCCTGTGCTGACACATAGAAAATCACCCATTTCCGACATTCGTTTCATGATGTCGGAAATGGGTGATTTCGTATCGGGATGCCGGTATTTTCGGATGATGAAAAGTTGGACAACAGTGTATTAATAACCATTTCCATGATTATTATAATCCATATACATTTCTAAAAATCCACCAAAGAATAACCAGTAGGAGAATAGTTCTGATTACAACAGGATGACTCAATGCACTATAAACTTTCGGTCTGTATTGTCTGAACATTGAAGAGACAGCCAATAAAAATACATAAGGTATAGTCAAGACCAAAAAGGCATTATAATGAAACGCCCCTCGTAAATCACCATTCAACAAACAGTGAATGACACGTTGCGATCCACAGCCAGGACAACGATAACCAGTCAACTGCAGAAATATGCATTTAGGAAACAAATAGCTCGATTCCGGGTTAAATGTGGAATACAACCAGATAAAAAGCCCTATCAGCAGAACTACAGCCACGAATAGAACTACTTTTTTACCACAGCACAACTCCGGCAATTACAACTATTAAATACAAAAGATACCCAACAAGACCACATATCAAAGCTATCATACTCCACTTTTTCGCATCCCTACTTGCTTGCACGGCCCCCTCATAATCACCGCCCTGATACTTAGACGAAACTTGTGCCGATTTTACAATTCCCACAATGCCAAAAGGCAAACAGCAGAACAGCGTTGTAAGAATAGAATAAACCAAGTAATTATCTGGACAAGTCTTGCAAGCATTATTTGATGCTGAACTTGATGGAGATGTCGACGTAGATTGAGAATCGTTCAATCTGTATCCGCAATTAGGGCAAAAGGCAGTTCCATCAGCAATCTGCGTACCGCATTTAGGACAAAAACTCATACTCTTATTATTTTTATGAAGGACTAATGCTTACTAAAATAATGACAGGGATCAATAAAATCAATATTTCCCATGGACCTATAATTCCAAGTATCAATTTCATATAATCACTTCTATTTCAAGGTATTGCCATCACCGTCACGATAGGTGTTACCTGCAATCATGACTATGTCTATAATAGTCCAGACGCCACAGCCTCCAAGCGTCACCAACATCAGCACCCCAGTTATTACATTACCCGTGTAGAAACGATGAACCCCCAAAGACCCAACAAGAATGCTGAGCAGTAAAGCAATAAGCCACCTATCATCATTGCTAACTTCAGATGATGACTTCTTTTGGTAATTGGCCAGTTTCAATGGAGCTCCGCAATGGGGGCAGAAATTAGTTTCTCCTTCAACAGGTTTTCCACAGTTAGGACAATAGTTCATTTGTAGTTATTTTTCTGACAATTTAGAAATTCTCAAACGAATAAACAAATCTTCAAATAAGTATTTGTTGTTTCCGTGTCCTAGTAGATAAAAAACAACACCATATTCACTCTTACAATAAGCGTCTCCGCGGTTACGTATGTCCTCCAGGGCCCCACTTGCGAGATAGGGCTCGGCAAATTCATGTTTAATAATTACTTGACAATCAAATGATTCTGAAATCTAGTTCTGCCGACTCGATAAAAATTATAGGACTCGGCGGATTACATTGATATAACTCATTGATAATCAATGTTTACAAAACCAGCAATCTGCCGAGCCCCTCCCTTCCGGCCCAGACGATGTCAAGGTGCTAGAATGAAACGCCGAACTTGATGCCGATTTCATTTAACCTGCAATTGACTTGGGCATCAAGAATTGTCGTCTTGAAATTATACAGTTCGTATAATACTGTCAATTTCAATCCGACCTTACGATTCAGCGGGAAATTGAGGCCAAACTCAGGACGGAACAGGAATCCGCCAGTCATGTCGTAGGTGTAATCGAGTTTTGTGCCGACATCCACACCCGCCATCAAATCCACTTTTCTTGAAACAGGCATATACCCCTTGAGGTCAACGAAAATCGGAAAGATAATGGCTTCGTCGGAGAAACTGGCGGTCGCACCTATGCCAGCGCCGGCAAAAAAGTAACGGGAAAAACGTACGCCATTTATGACTTCCAGATTAAGATTACACGTTTCCTCATCAATGCTGAACGAGAATGAGGTGTTCACTTCTCCCTGGTATTTTAAGTATTTGACATCCTGAGCTTTAATGCAAAGCGGCATAAACAGTAAGGCCAACAGACAATATAAGTAATTCAACTTCATGTTTCTAAGATTTTTTATCATAAATAAACGGAAAACACGCCAAACCTAAATAATCAGAGCGGCGCAAGCATATAACAAGCATATCATTGATCTAGACCATAAGCAATTTTCATTAGATTGTTATCAGTTTCACTGTTACTCCGTCAAAGGTAGCAATAAATATGTTTCGAAAATATTATAAATCAAGAAAAAGACAGAACCATCTGTTGGCCCTTTCGTAGCCGAGTGGAAAACGGTGTAAAATTCGGCCTGATTTTACAACGTTTGTTCAAATTTTTTGAAACGGGGTAAATAATGGCGTTTTCTTACACCGTTTTCCAAGGCGAAGGCCTTAACCTGCATGTCGTCTGGCAGGTGGTGCGGTACGGCGGACGTGGCCAACCCACGGCCTCGGGAAGTGGGAGGTGCCTGCCGGAGACAAGTTCTCGCGGGAGCGAGGACGCAGGAAACGGTAGGAGGGCCGAACGGAGCGCAGCGGAGTGAGTTCCGCCGTACTGCACCACATGACAACAACGATATTGTGTTAAGCCAATGTTTTCCTGCCATGTCATATGTTTCCGTGGTTGGCCGCGCCTGTATGGCATTGACAATGCTCCAGAGCCATTTGACGTGGCAGAGGATGCCCTTCACATGGTGGTTCTGCCACACCAAAATGTCACAGATGCATCTGCATGACCATGTCGCGTATCCCGCCATCGGAATTTTGCAATCATCTGGCCGGGACGAATTCCGGCAGGCGGGACGATGCCACGGCCACCTCTGTAACACATTGATAATCAGGCATCATTTATTTTAAGCGTGGATTTCCAAAGATTTTTTGGCCACTAATCCACACCTAATTTTATAACTCTTTATAAATCAAACTATTACAAAAATCAATGTGGCGCCGTCCCGACGAAAGACGTAACTCCAGATTTTTCCAGGGGAGTCTGTCTTAAAAGTCAAACATTCCCCAGTGAGAATCAAAAATTAGCTTTAGGACGTGTACGGGGATACTAACAATTTTAATCCCGAACCTTCTGCCGGCCAAGAAGACACACGTGTGCAAATCAACCTACTTTTTACGTTGAGCCGCAACTCCGCACAATTTCCGGGACGGGACAAATACGAAAAAAGCACTCGCGAAAAACGCAAGTGCTTAAGATTCGTAGCGGGTCGCAGGATTGAACTGCGGACCTCATGATTATGAATCATGCGCTCTAACCAGCTGAGCTAACCCGCCATGACTGGTCGGAGACCAGATTTAGTTGAGATAGAAGGATTCGAACCCTCACTGACAGAGCCAGAATCTGTAGTGCTACCATTACACCATATCTCAATGTCTGCCGTTAATTTCAAACGGGACTGCAAATTTACAACACTTTTCTTATTCTGCAAATTTTTCTTGACATTTTATGCAAAATTTTACTTAAGACGCCGAAAAAGCATCTAAACAGCCTATCGGCATAAACAGTAAAACATCCCTACCTGAAAATGACATCCACGCTGCGGACACATAGCGGCTCTCAAAGCAGTTATGCCTTATAGCAAAGCACTGTAGCCCAGACCTCACAGCCCTCACAGCGGCCCACGAAGCCAAGCTTTTCGGTAGTCGTAGCCTTGACCGAAACACAATCAGCATTGACCCCCATCACATCAGCGAGAGTCTGGCGCATCAGAGGCACATAACGGCCGATTTTCGGGCGCTGGAGAGCAATGGTGATATCAGCATTACCCAGTTCAAAACCCTCAGCACGAACAAGTTCCATAACTTTGGAAAGAAGAATCTTGCTGTCGATTCCCTTCCACTCATCAGAACTGTCCGGGAAATGACGGCCAATGTCACCAAGGGCAAGACTGCCCAGAAGAGCATCACAAAGAGCATGAATCGCCACGTCACCGTCAGAGTGAGCTACAAAACCGAAATCAGACTCGATATTCACGCCACCGAGCCACATCTTAAGGCCCGCACCCAACTGATGTACATCATAACCGTTTCCGACCCTTATCGGGCAGCCTGTCAACTTACCGTTATCCATATATAAAATATTGAAAAACAATTAATTAAAATAATGCAGGTCAATGCCTGGGAAAACAACCGCAGCAGCATTGACAAAAGCCCGGCAAATAGGCGGCGGACTCTATGGCAAAAGTAAAGAAAATTTGTTAAATTTGCTTGTTATAGTAAATGATAACTGAATTTTCGCGAAAGCTCAACAAGTTTGACAATTTGCAAAACTCGGATAATAATAAGAACATACAGATATGGCATATTTCGGTTGGTTCGGAGACAACGAACACAGGGTTTTCGATTACAAACCCATATACTTCGATAAAGAGAAAGATGAACTGAAGCAGAAATTCGGTAAAGTTGACGGCTCACTTGAACATAAGGACGGAGCTTATGTTCCCGGCTCATATCTGAAAGGAGCCTTCCGCGACGGCCCCAAGAAGAAAGGTTCGAACAAAGCACAGAAATTCATAACATTGATAGGATTGATTCTGTTCTTCATCGTCATGATCTATATCACCAAGTTCTATTCGTTGCTGTAAAACCGGTATGGACATAAGGATATTACCAAGCAACATCGCCAACATGATTGCTGCCGGAGAGGTCGTACAGAGACCGTCCTCGGTAGTCAAGGAACTTGTCGAGAACGCAGTGGACGCGGGAGCAACACAGGTGACCGTGATACTCAGCGACGCCGGAAGGACATTGATCCAAGTCATTGACAACGGCTGCGGCATGACGCCGGACCAGGCGGTTTTGTGCTTCGAAAGACATGCGACATCCAAAATAGCGACCGCGGACGACTTGCTGGACATCACCACATTCGGATTCCGCGGAGAAGCATTGGCCTCCATCGCGGCGGTAGCGGAGGTCACACTCAAGACCAGACGCGCAGAAGATGAAGTCGGATGCCAGGTCGTGTATGATGACTCCAAGCATGTTTCCACAGACGAGATTTCCACACCGGCAGGCTCCAACTTCGCCGTAAGGAATCTGTTCTACAACATTCCGGCACGACGCAAGTTCCTGAAATCTGACAATGTCGAGATGAAGCACGTCGTAGAAGAATTCGTGCACGTGGCATTGACAAGATCCAACATCGGATTCACATTGATCCACAACGGAAAGAACGTCTATGTGCTGAAACCTGCCAAATCATTGAAATTCAGGATTCAGGACCTGCTCGGAAGCTACGTCGTGAGCCAGGTCGTGGATATCAGCGCAGACACTTCTGTCGTCAATGTCAGAGGATATGTCGGACGGCCGGACCAGGCAAAGAAGACATTGGGCAATCAATATTTCTTCGTGAACGGCAGATATTTCAGAAGTCCGTACCTCCACAAGGCTGTCATGAACGCCTACGAAAACATGCTGCCTCAGGGAGCCACTCCGGCGTATTTCATTTACCTTGAGGTAGATCCGCACAAGCTCGACGTGAACATAAGCCCGACCAAGACAGAGGTCAAGTTCGAGGACGACAGCGTGATTTTCCAGACGCTCTACGCCTGCGTTAAAGAATCGCTGGGAAGGAACTCATTCGGAGCCAGCATCGACTTCGACACGAAGGACATGGCCGAAATACCTGCATTCAGCAACGACTTCGACAAATTCAGACCGGAAGTGTCAATGCCGGATGTCTCGCTGGACAACGAGTATAACCCGTTCGACAACCCTGACGGCGGTCACGAACCATCAGAAACGGGATTCGGTTCGCCAATGCCGACAGGCGGAAACGACAGAATCCCGAGCGGAATGACAGGGTCCGCTGACATGCAGGGCTGGATTCCAAGCGGGATGACAGGAGGAATGCCGGGCGGAAGCCTTGGAGCTGCGTCCGGAGGAGACATGTCAATGCCGGCAGGCCTGCAGATGCCCGTCCACAAGACAAGCGTCGATTTCCCGATGCCGGACTACACGGGAGCCAGCGACCCGAACTTCGGCATGACAGAAGACATCGAAAACGGCACAAACTATTATGAATCAGCCGCATCCAAATACGTCGACAAAAGGGACGACTACGGCAAACTATTTGAAGACAGGATGGCCGCCATGCCGTCATTGATCCTCATACAGAAGAAATATATCGCCACGACAGTGAAGTCCGGCATGCTTCTGATAAACATCCGCAGGGCATTGGAACGAATCATGTACGAAAGATTCCTGAAAGCCCTGAGCGGTGGAGAGCATGTGACCCAGCAGGCCCTGTTCCCTGTCCAGGTTCCGGTCGGCGTGGAAAACAGACTTATCTTCGACGAACACTCCGCACTGCTCAGGTCATTGGGCTTCGACATCGCGCCGTTCGGAAACGACACCATAGTCGTAAACGGTATGCCGGAGGGATTCCAAGTGGACCAGAACAGCGTGGAAGAAGCTATGGCTGAGGTGCTTATAGCATTGTCAGATAACCACACGGCTCTTCCGGGGATGATGGAATCCGCCATGGCGGAGAAATTCGCAAAGATGGCAGCAAGCGAAGGAAAGCCTATCGAGACAGTTTCTGCGGCAAAAAGCCTGATGGACTCGCTCTTCGCATGTTCAAACTCAGAATACACAAGCAACGGACGAAAGATCATGACTATCATGACTATCGACGACATTGAAAAAAGATTTTAAAAGAAATGGGTTACTACTACGATAACGGAAACAATTTCATTTCACAGATACCGACCGTGACAAAGAATCTCGTGGCAATCAACATACTGATGTTCATCGCCACACTGATAAATGAGAACTTCATGGTCACCAATTTCGCCATGTTCTACCCGGCGTCGCCATTTTTCAAGCCGTGGCAGATATTGACGCACATGTTCATGCACGGCGGATTCTGGCACATATTCTTCAACATGTATTCCCTCCTGATGTTCGGTTCCATACTTGAACGCAGCCTCGGCCCGAAGAAGTTCCTCATATTCTACTTCGTGACCGGACTGGGAGCAGTGGCCCTGCATACGGGCGTGGAATGGATGCAGGCCAGAGTATTTATCGCCAACGGAGCCGCAGGAGCTTACCAGGGACTTCTCATGACTCCGACACTCGGAGCATCCGGAGCCATTTATGGCGTACTCATCGGATTCGCAATGCTATATCCTCAAGCACGTCTGACATTGATATTCCCTCCTATACCGATGACAGCCAAATGGCTGGTCATCATATTCGCAGCAATCGAGCTGTTCTCCGGCATCAACGGAATCCAGGATGGCGTGGCACATTTCGCACACCTCGGAGGAATGCTCTTCGGCTGGCTGCTGATACGTTGGTGGAGGAAACACGGCAAATTGTACTACTAAACATTTCCGGTCGTGGCACGCGGGACAAGAAAAAAGAAAAGCCTCTTTTTCGGCATAACATCACGGACATTGATGACAATATCCGCGATGCTGCTCGTATTGAGCTATCTTTCAATGTATTGTAACCCGGCCAAATTCTGGTTCATGACCATCTTCGGGCTGCTTTTCCTGCCGCTGCTGCTCATGAATGCCTTTCTGCTGTGCTGGGCGGCATACCGCAGGTCACGAGCCATAATCATACCCCTTCTGGCATTGATCCCGTCCGTATTCATCGTGGGCCGGTTCATCAGATTCTCCGAACCGAATGCCTCCGCCGAAGACAAGGACGGGATAAAAATAGTTTCCTACAATGTCGGGAGGTTCATGCTTGCGCAAGAGGACGAAAAACCATCAATCGAAGCGTGCGCTGACTCGGTGCTGAACTTCCTGAAAGGCGAAGACGCCGACATAATCTGCCTCCAGGAATTCTATACGCGCAACTCGAAAAAAGTGATGTCGTACCTGTCGAAAAAGCTGAAAGGCTATGACATACAGTATTTTGTCAATGTCAATGACCACGGCTGCTACGGCAATGTCACCCTGTCGAAATACCGCGCCGTGGCGAAGGGCAAAATCGACTTCGAACAGAGCGCTAATCTGGCATTGTACTCAGACTACGTAATCGGAGGCGAACCGTTCAGGGTATATAACTGTCATTTCGAGAGTTACAACATCTCACTTTCCCGTCTTGCCACATCGCTCGAAAAGGATTACCAGAAGACGATGAAAGACACCGAGATAAAGATGAAGAGATCCATCGTGCGCAGGCCACGTCAGGTCAGCAAGGTGCTGGAAGACATCGAGAACTGTACGGAAAACGTGATAATCGCGGGTGATTTCAATGACAATCCGATGTCCTATACGTACTGGAGACTTCGGAAGACCGGAAAGGACTCATTCGTGGAGGCCGGACACGGGACCGGAGCAACATTCTCAAGATTCAGCCCGTTTCTGAGAATCGACTACATTCTCTTCCCGGAATCCTACAACGCATTGTCACACAAAGTAATAAAGAAGAATTATTCGGATCATTATCCGATAGAAGCTATAATTTCAAAATAAGATGAAAGATATCGAAGAAGTAAAGGCCGAAACACTGAAGGCCCTGAAAGAAGGAGCAGTAATCCTCTACCCTACCGACACGGTCTGGGGACTCGGCTGCGATGCCACCAATCCTGAGGCAGTCGCAAGAATATATGAAATCAAACGTCGTTCAGACAGCAAGGCGCTCGTCCTGCTGGCATCAGACCTGGATATGATATGCCGTTACGTGAAGGTCATTCCTGACATCGCAATCCAATTGGTAGAGGTCAATGACAGGCCGATGACTCTCATTTATCCCGGAGCAATACACGGACAGGCTCCGAAGCCGGGCGAAAAGGCTGTAGCCGACAGGCACTTCCTCGCATATAATGCTGTAGCTGAGGATGATACAGTGGGAATCCGCATTCCTGACATGGATTTCTGCAAGAATGTAATCTACAAACTCGGAAGACCTATCGTTTCCACCTCGGCGAACATCTCAGGCGAGCCTACACCTCACAAATTCGCCGACATACCGGAGGAAATCAAATCAGCAGTCGATTACATCGTAGAGCCGCGTCTGGAGAAAGGTTCGACAGGTCAGGCATCACAGATAATCAAGGTGGAAGTGGACGGAGGAATAAAGATAATCCGCGAATAATCATGGAAATTTTCTGGGCCGAAGAGGTCGGCGGAGAGTTGTGCCGACTTGGAGAAGAAGAATCAGCACACTGCGTGAGGGTCCTGAGACACAGGGCCGGAGACGCTGTCTCCGTAATCGACGGATTCGGGACAATGTATGAGTGCGAACTTGTCAATGATTCCCCGAAAGGTGCTGATGCCAGGATAGTCAAGGAGCATCATGGCTGGGGAAGCCACGACTATGAACTTACTATGGCGGTATGCCCTACCAAGAACATTGACAGGTACGAATGGTTCGCTGAAAAGGCGACGGAATTCGGCATTGACAAGATTGTTCCTGTGATAGGCGAGCACTCCGAGCGGAAGATTCTGAAGCCGGAACGCCTGAAAAAAATCCTGCTTTCAGCTACAAAACAGTCCCTGAAGGCGAGGATTCCGGAACTGGCAGAAGTCACTACGGTCACGAAATTCATCGGGGAGACCGCTGATGAGGATGCTCTGAAACTGATTGCCTATTGCTTCGATGATGCAGATGAAAGGCACTCGATAAAAGAGGCCCTGGAAGGATATGTGGGCAAACGGATTATCGTCCTGATAGGGCCTGAGGGCGATTTTTCTCACGATGAGGCGGCGGCAGCCATAAAAGCAGGCTACATTCCCGTACACATCGGCGAGTCCAGGCTCAGGACAGAAACCGCGGCTCTGGCAGCTGTGGCCATGACATATTACAAACACATATAACCAACATGATATGAAACGCTACATTTCACTTGACGTACTCAGAGGACTGACAGTCACATTCATGTGTATCGTGAACAATCCGGGTTCATGGGGTTGCATGTTCCCTCCGCTCAAACACGCGCCATGGGCAGGCTGCACACCGACAGACCTTGTATATCCATTCTTCATCTTCTGTATGGGTGTGGCAATGGCTTTCACATTCTCAAAGTACAACGGACTGGACAAGAATGGACTGAAGAAAATCATCAAGAGAGGTATCGGGCTTTTCGGCGTAGGTCTTCTCCTGAACCTTTTCCCCTTCTTCCCGCTCTATCCGCATGACCCAGACGCGACTTTCTGGCAGAACTGGACTTACTGGATAGGACACATCCGTATCTTCGGCGTACTGCAGCGCATTGCCATGGCTTATGTGATCGCCGGCCTGGTCGCTTTGTGGCTGAGAAAACCGTCCAAGATCATGATTGCAATCGGCGGTCTGTTCATACTATATACAGGCATATTGGTCGTCTTCGGAGAAGAGCCGGGACCATTCACACTTGAGGGAACTATTTCCAGAAAGATCGATGTGGCACTTCTTGGTGACAATCATGTATATCATGGCTACTCATTTGCCTCAGGCGAGCGTGCTGCATTTGACCCGGAAGGAATTCTGGGCGGATTGACGGCAGCATGCACGGCTCTGCTCGGATATCTGGTCGGACATGTCATCTATACTTCATCCAAGAGACACGCAGCAGCTCCGGAAGACTTGACTGCAGCACCGTCATACACAGTCAGCAGAATATTCGTATATGGCTCATTATCATTGGCATTGGCAATGATTCTCAGCATCTGGATTCCTATCAGCAAGCCGCTCTGGTCCGCGTCTTACGTACTTTACGCAGGTGGATGGGCGATGTTGACATTGGCATTTCTGATGTTTGTCATTGACATAAAAGGTGTGGAAAAGCCTTTCCGGCCTTTCAAGATTATGGGAATGAACGCACTCGCGGCATTTGTGCTTTCCGGCATTCTCGGCAAACTTCTGCCGGCATTCGGATTCAGGGCCTCAGCATATTTCGGAGCCAACGAATACATGTCGCTCCTGTATGCATTGATGTTCGCCCTGGTCATCTTCATCTGCTCCTGGGCGCTTTACAGGAAGAACATCATCATAAAATTATAGAATGTTCATAGGTATCATATCAGACACTCACGGCGTTTTCAGCCAGGAGTTCAAGGACTTCCTCTCCCCTACAGACCAGATTTGGCATGCAGGGGACTTCGGGGGAAGCATAAATTTCGTAGATGAGATAGCGGCTTTCAAACCACTGGTAGGGGTCTATGGCAACTGCGACGGACAGGACGTGAGGCTCACTTATCCGGAATATCAATGTTTCGAATGCGAGGGGAAGCGTGTACTGATGATGCATATAGGAGGAATGCCCGGAAGGTACGACTACAAGGCAAGGGCTCTTATGGACCGGTACTCTCCGGACATCTTCGTCTGCGGACATTCGCATATTCTCATGGTGAAGAATGACGAGTCGAGGAACCTGCTCTACATCAATCCGGGGGCCTGCGGACTGCAGGGCTGGCAGGTGGAAAGAACCGCACTAAGAGTCCATATCGAGGACGGAAAAATCTTCGGAATGGAGCTCTTCCGGGAACCTAGAACGTTACAAACGCGTTAAGTATGAAAGTTTTACGGGCAAAACTAAAAATAATTAAAATTTTTCTTTGACGTTTCTAAAATTGAGTGTACTTTTGCGGCATTAAAAAAATAAAAGTTTAACTAGTTAAAGTGTTAGAGCCATGAAAAAGGTATTTATGTCTTTGGCAGTTGTAGCTATGATGGTTGCTGCTGCTTCATGTGGAAACAATGCTGCCAAGAAGGCAGAGGAAGCTGCTCAGGCTAAAGCTGACAGCGTAAGAGTTGCTGACAGCCTCGCTGCTGTTGCCGCTGCTGTTGCCGCTGCTGCTGCAGATACAACAAGCTGCTGCGCTGATTCAACTGCTGCTGAAGTAGCTGAGTAATTTCCAAGACGGAAGCCCGGTGCGCCCGACATGTGGTGCACGAATGAATTGCGGTACCTTGAGGTAACTCAGGATGCTGCTTTTTTTTATTCTCATGGACAAAGATTGCTATCTTTGCAGCACTTAACGGAACGAAAATGGCAACGAAGGAGAGAACAGTGTGGTTCTGCACTAATTGCGGAAACGAGAGTCCGAAATGGATGGGGAAATGCCCCGCATGCGGGCAGTGGAACACCATGGTAGAACAGACGGTAGCGACCGGGAAGGCGAACAGAAACCAGTCCGTCGCAGCCTCGTCTCCAGGCCACAGGCCAATGAATCTCAAGGAGATAGACTCCTCAGCAGAAAACAGGATTGCGCTCGGACTTGAAGAAATCGACCGCCTTCTTGGAGGAGGCATAGTCAAAGGCTCGCTTGTCCTTATCGGAGGTGAGCCGGGCATCGGCAAATCCACATTGTCCCTTCAGATTCCGCTTCACTCCCCCGGACTGAAAACACTTTATGTATCTGGAGAAGAGAGCGCCAGACAGGTAAAGATGAGGGCCGACAGACTTGGCGGAGACAATTCCAACTGCTTCATCTACAGCGAAACAGATATCAGCAACATAATCTCACAGGCAGAGGCGCTGAAGCCGGATCTCATGGTCGTGGATTCCGTGCAGACAATGTTCTCTTCGAACATTGACTCTTCCGCAGGCTCTGTAAGCCAGATTAAGGAAGTCACCGCAATGCTTCTCCATTTCGCGAAGCTTTCAGGCATCCCGGTAATCCTCATAGGACATATCACAAAGGACGGTTTCATAGCCGGACCTAAGATATTGGAGCACATCGTGGACGTGGTTCTCCAGTTCGAGGGTGACAACAAGGGCTCCTACAGACTTCTGCGCAGCATAAAGAACAGATTCGGCTCGACATCCGAACTTGCCGTGTTCGAAATGACCGGAACAGGACTGAGAGAAGTCAAGAATCCATCTGAAATGCTCATACCGATGCATGAAGAAGGACTCAGCGGGACAGCGATTTGCGCAATGCTGGACGGCCTGAGGCCATTTCTCTTCGAAGTACAGGCACTGGTAAGTTCAGCAGCGTACGGAACCCCTCAGCGTTCAGCGACAGGTTTCGATGTACGCAGACTTAACATGCTCTTGGCTGTCCTGGAAAAGCGGGCCGGATTCAAGCTCAACATGAAGGATGTCTTTCTCAACATGGCAGGTGGCCTGCGCGTAACCGACCCGGCATGTGACCTCGCAGTGGTGTGTGCAGTTCTGTCATCGAATTTCGATTTCGCCATTCCTGCCGACATCTGCTTCGCCGGAGAAGTCGGCCTGAGCGGAGAAATCCGCCCTGTGAACCAGTCGGACAGAAGAGTTACGGAAGCGGCCCGCCTCGGATTCAGGAAAATATACATTTCCTCATTCACAACAGTGGACAATAACGCTGCCAAAGGTATCGAAGTCGTGAAAGTAGCTGATATTCCATCACTTGTGAGAAGTTTATTCAGACAATAACAAACAAATACAGATATGACTACCAAAAATCTCGACAAATTCTCAGTTCTTATTGCAGTAATTGCTGTCGCTTTGACCATCAGCATAATGTCATTGACAAGCCAGATAGAAAAGGGAGATGAGCAGCCGATTCAGGAACAGGTTCCAGTTCAGGCAGATACACTGGCGAATCCGGTGCCGACGACTGAGATGCCGGCAACTGACAGCCTTAAAGTCCAGCCTGCCGAGGAGAATTATATGGAAGACAAAGACGTCTAGTCTTTCCTACACGTGAATATGAAAAAAGGGACCGGCCGTTTTGGCCAGTCCCTTTTCATTTATATTGGCGAATGCCGATTACAGAGCCTGTGCAACTGCGACAGCTACTGCAACGGTAGCACCTACCATAGGGTTGTTACCCATTCCGAGGAATCCCATCATCTCAACGTGTGCAGGAACTGAAGATGAACCTGCGAACTGAGCGTCAGAGTGCATACGTCCGAGTGTATCGGTCATACCGTAAGAAGCTGGACCTGCAGCCATGTTGTCCGGGTGAAGTGTACGTCCGGTACCGCCACCTGATGCAACTGAGAAGTAAGGCTTGCCTGCGAGTACGCGCTCCTTCTTGTATGTACCGGCTACAGGATGCTGGAAACGTGTAGGGTTGGTAGAGTTACCTGTGATGGAGATATCTACGTTCTCCTTCCACATGATGGCAACACCTTCGCGAACATCGTCAGCGCCATAGCAACGTACGCCGCCACGTACACCCTCTGAGTACTTTGTCTCAGAAATTACCTTTACCTCACCGGTATAGTAATCGAACTGGGTCTGTACATATGTGAAGCCGTTGATACGTGAAATAATCTTGGCAGCGTCCTTTCCGAGACCGTTAAGGATAACGCGGAGAGGTTTCTGGCGAACCTTGTTTGCCATTTCAGCAATCTTGATGGCGCCCTCAGCGGCAGCATAAGACTCGTGACCTGCGAGGAATGCGAAGCACTCTGTATTCTCGCTAAGGAGACGTGCAGCGAGGTTACCGTGTCCGAGACCTACCTTACGGTCATCAGCAACTGATCCGGGGATGCAGAATGCCTGAAGACCTTCACCGATAGCCTCAGCAGCCTCAGCAGCTGACTTGACACCCTTCTTGATAGCGATAGCTGCACCTACAACGTAAGCCCACTTCGCATTCTCGAAGCAGATTTTCTGGGTGTCTTCGCACATCTTGTATGGGTCGATGCCCTTTGCATCGCAGATAGCCTTAGCCTCTTCGATGTCTTTGATTCCATATTGATTGAGGGTAGCATTGATCTTATCAATACGACGCTCGTAGCTTTCAAAAAGTGCCATGTTCTCTTACTCTTTACGTGGGTCAATATACTTAACTGCGTCCTTGAAACGGCCGTAGGTTCCCTTGGCCTTCTCGATAGCCTCAGGGCCTGTAGCACCGCCCTTGAGAGCATCCATAAGTTTTCCGAGGTTTACGAACTCGTATCCGATAACTTCATTGTTCTCATCGAGAGCCATCTTGGTGCAATAGCCTTCGGTCATCTCGAGGTAACGGCTGCCTTTAGCCTTTGTACCGAACATTGTACCTACCTGGCTGCGGAGGTTCTTTCCGAGATCCTCAAGAGAGCCGCCGACTGGAAGACCGCCTTCTGAGAAAGCAGACTGGGTACGTCCGTAAACGATCTGAAGGAAAAGCTCGCGCATAGCGGTATTGATAGCATCGCAAACGAGGTCAGTATTGAGAGCCTCAAGAAGAGTCTTGCCAGGGAGGATTTCAGATGCCATAGCAGCTGAGTGAGTCATACCTGAGCAACCGATAGTCTCAACGAGAGCCTCCTCGATAATGCCATCCTTAACATTGAGTGTCAATTTGCAGGCACCCTGCTGAGGAGCACACCAGCCGATACCGTGTGTAAGGCCGGAAATGTCCTTAATTTCTTTTGAATGCACCCATTTGCCCTCTTCAGGGATAGGAGCATTGGCGTGATTCGCGCCTTTAGCTACGCAGCACATGTGCTGCACTTCCTGTGTGTAAATCATATTCTAGAATAATGAGTTATTTTTCGCTTCTGCAAATTTAGTCATTTTTTAGGATTGAAACTTACTTTTCGGCAGAGATTATCACCATTTATGGCTATAAAACGAACAAACCTCCGCGAAAACTATTTCGCATCCTCCAAAGAACAGGTATATCCAAGTTTCTCGACAGCCTTCTTCAATGTCGCCTCATTTGTCTTGGCCGGATCATATGTGATGGTGACCGTCTTCTTCTCCAGATTCACCTCCAGAGCCTTGACACCCTTCTCGAAAGAAATGTTCTCCTTCACCTTCTTCACGCAATTCTGGCAATGCATACCGACATTGAAAGTGACTGTCTTGACGGCCTTTTTCTGCGCCTGCGCGACAACAGATTCAGCACCAGCCGCATACGAAGATACGGGCAAGGTCAATGTCAATGAAAGAGCGGCTACGGAAGCCGCAACAAATATCTTATTCATATCTGTAAAAATTTATTTCCAAAGTGTAAATCTCGCACCGAGATAAAACTTCGTACCCATAATAGGACCCCAGACCGCACTCGCGTCAAAATCCGGACGGGAAGTGTCGATGCCGGCATGTCCGCCGTCAATCCCCGCAACAGCCGTGCCGATGATGACATTCTTCTGACGGAAATTCGTAAGATTCTCAGCACCAAGGTAAAGGTCAATGCCTTTGAACCTCTTGGTAATCTGCAGATAGAGAAGCGGATAGGTCTTAGTATATCCGTCAGCATACAGGAGATTGCCGTCGCTGTCCTTGATGGTTTTCATGAAATCATAAACTCTGGCCTTGCCGTTCACTGATGCGGTAAAATCAAAAATCCACTTGTTCAGATTGGTAGCAAACTGCAGATTCAGCACTCCCTTGTAACGGCTCGTCATCGGGCGCTCCTGAAGGCCGCGTCCCTCGAACTCCGTCTTGGCATCCGTGTAGCGGAATGTCGCGGTAACAGTAAAACCGCGGAACGGCACGACATTGAAATCAGCCTGATAACTGTTTGTGTATGATCGTCTTCCGTTCAGGGCATAAAAGTCAATGGCATTGACACCATTGTCATAATCGACAATCATCTGCTCGCCGAAACGGGTCCCGAAATAGTCGAAGCTCAGGTATGTATCCTCAGTCTTGCCGAAAGGCAGGTAGAAAGTCGCGTTGCCTCCGTAGGTCCACGCATCCTCAAGCAGATGCCTGTCGAAAGATCCGGTAAAGGACTTTCCGGTAGAGAAGACACCGATATTGTCAATGAGAGGAAGCGCCCTCCTTAGGCCTCGGCCGCCATTGGCCCTCAGCACAATCTGCTCGATCGGGGTATATTTCAATGTCAGTCTCGGCACGAACTTAAGTCCGTCACCGCGGAACCAGTCTCCGCGCAGTCCAATGATGGACGAGAACTTGTCGCCCGCATGGAATGTGTACTCTCCGGAAACACCGGCATTGACAAAATTCCTGACGGCCTCGCCGGGGGTCAATGTCTGGGCCGCGACTTTTCTCATAAAGTCTTCATTGTACCTGTCGGCAGTACCTCCAAGAGCAATCGTAAACTTGTGAGAATCATTGATTTCGTCCTGGAACAAGACATTGACGAAAGCCGAATTTTGGGTCGCAAAGTATTTGGATGCACCGAACCGGGAATCCATATCTGTCAGAGTATAGTCGGCCACGAAAGCGATATTCTTCGCATTGTCTTCGCTAATCGGCACGCCTACCTTCACATATGCGTTCAACTGTCTGTTGGTGATGTCCGAGCCCCACGGAGAACCAGGGGCCAATGTATATGCACGATAATCATATCCGTCCTGGCCACCCTGTCTCTTATCCTGGAGAGCACGCACTCCGAATCTTACCTGGACTCCGCTCTGGCTATAATACAGCCAACGGTTTGCAACATTGAACTGAAGCATTTTAGGGTCGTCGCGGAAACCGTCGTGATTGTGGTCGGCGGTTTTGAAGTTTCCGGAAACATGTCCGAGCAGGACGGTGCTCCATTTCTCGCCCATCTGGAGGGAAGATGCAATATTGAAATCAGTCTTGGAATCGTCCATGACTGAAGCGTTCAGGAACAGCGGCTTCTCGTCCGTCGGCTTTCTGTATTCTGTATTTATCTGGCCAGTAATGGATTCCGCGCCATTGTTCACTGAGGACAGACCTTTCGACACCTGGATACTCTCGAGCCATTGGCCAGGGACATAGGACAGTCCGAAAGGCGCAGCAAGTCCGCGCATCGAAGGACGGTTCTCATCCAGCATCTGTGTATAGACTCCGCTGAGTCCCAGAAGACGTATCTGTCTGGCACCCGTGACGGCATCCGAATATCCGACCGTCACACTGGCCGAGTTCTCGAAACTCTCGGCAAGGTTGCAGCAGGCCATCTTCTTCAGACCTGCAGATGAAATCACTTCGGTACGCAGTTCCTTGCCGCGTGAAAGGTAATTTCCGTTCTGACGGCCCACAAAAACCGTCGCGTCCAGGCTGTCCGACCTGTCTTTATAGATGCCCGTCGTGTCAGGGGTCTGTATCAATGCCAGTTCTCCGGTCCTCGTTCCTGCCAATGACAGGATTCCGGGAGCCAGCCCGCCTATCAGCATTGATGCTATTAAAAATAATTTGTCAGCTCTCATTATACTTTGATTATCAAGAGGTTGCAACGCTCAGCCCACTTGGGAACGTTCCTCTATATCTTTGCAAAGATAATCACAATCTTTGGTTTATCCATCCGGATTGCCGGACAGCAAAAAGGCCGGCACTGAGACTCATGTCCCGACGCCGGCCTTATACATATAAGTGTATCTGACTATTTGTTCAGCTCTGCGAGATGTTTTTCCCAAGCCCATGCAGAAGCAAGAGTTTCCTCAACGGTACGCTCTGCTTTCCAGCCAAGCTTCTGGTTTGCAAGTGTCGGGTCAGCCCAGATTGCAGTCACGTCTCCGGCACGGCGAGGAGCGAACTTATAGTTAAGTTTCACGCCATTGACCTTTTCGAAAGCATTGACAAGTTCAAGAACTGAAACAGGGCGTCCGGTACCGATATTGAAGATTTCGTAGTCCTTTTCCATCTTGCCGTCGAGCATTCTGGAGACTGCGAACACGTGAGCCTTTGCAAGGTCAACGATGTCAATGTAGTCTCTCTGGCAGGTTCCGTCAGGGGTAGGATAGTCGTTGCCGAAGATGCTCAGGCACTCGCGTTTTCCGATGGCGGTCTGTGTGATGAACGGAACGAGGTTGTTAGGAACGCCTCTCGGGAGTTCACCTATCAATGCTGACGGATGCGCTCCGATAGGGTTGAAATATCTGAGGGCGATACCCTTGATGCAACCCTCTCTGTCAGTGCCTGCCATGACATCCTTGCCGTATCTGGCATAAGCCAGAACTGAATCGCGGAGGATATCCTCGCAAATCTGCTTGGTGTTTCCGTAAGGAGAGGTTGCAGGCTGGCGAGGAGACTCCTCAGTTACAGGGAGTTTCTCAGGTTCGCCATAGACTGTAGCTGATGATGAGAAGAGCACATTGCATCCGCCGTGTGTGCGTGCCGCCTCAATGACATTGAGGAAAGAGCTCAGGTTGTTGCTGTAGTACTTGACAGGTTCTGCGACTGATTCTCCGACAGCCTTGAAAGCCGCGAAATGGATGACTGCATCAATGCGGTACTCCGAGAACAGTCTGTTAACTGCATCAAGGTCACAGAAGTCCATCTTGATGAACGGGATGTCCTCCCTTCCGGTGATTTTCTTGACTCCTTCGAAACATGTCATGTCGCAGTTTGACATATCGTCTGCGACTACCACTTCATAGCCGGCCTGAATCAGCTCGACAGTCACGTGGCTGCCGATAAATCCGGCACCGCCTGACACTAGAACTCTTTTGCTCATAGTTATTGTTTATTAAATCCAAGTTCCGCACTTGCGGGACTCAAGTTGTTAAATTCTTCATTCCCCAATGAACTGCAAATTTAAGAAATAATGCTGATAAAGGATTGTAAAATCTTCACTTGTTGCATATTCTTCATAACTTTGCCATGATTCAGGCACAACCATTATATTGCTACCGCCTCGAGAAGAGGCATTATAATTTACAGATTATGAGACGCAATTTATTTATCATATCATTGATATTGCTGTCTGTCACCGGTTTCGGGGCTTTTGCCCAGACCGGACGTCCGGCGGCAGCGCAAAAATACATTGACCTCAAACTGAAGGAAGAGCCTTTCCGTTCAGGTCTCACGGGTATTCTTGCGGTCACGTTCCGCGGGGATACCCTTGCCGAGCACAACAGCCGACAGAAACTCATCCCGGCCTCCACTGCAAAACTCATCACTACGGGACTGGCAATCAACGGATTGGGCGCGGATTACAGGTTCACCACCAAACTGGGATACAGCGGAAGAATTTCCGATGACGGGACTTTGCACGGTGACCTCTATATCATCGGCGGAGGCGATCCGACCATTGCGAGCGGAGATAAAATCGCACCGTCCAGGGACAGCCTGTTCGCCGAATGGAGCAGAATGCTCAAGAGAGCGGGCATAAGGAAAATCAATGGCGCTGTCATCGGGGACGGCAGACTTTATGACGGGCCTATCGAAAATCCGTCCTGGTCATACGATGACCTCGGAACGTTCTACGGAACCGGCGGCAATGCACTTTGCTTCCACCGTAACATCCAGAAAATCAATGTATCTCCTTCGGAGGAGGGTAAGGTCAATGTTGCCGTGGCGTACCCGGTCACGCCTTGGATGGAGCTTTATTCTACCGCCAATGTCGCTCCCGCCGGAAGCGGGGATAATCTGTACCTTATAAATACCGACCTCTTCCCCGTAGCTGAGATGCGTGGTTCATTGGCCTCGGACAAGGGAGCAAAGACGGAAGAATGCAGCAACAAATACGGGGCATTGACCTGCGCCTGGTATTTTGCGGAGGCACTGGAGAGAGGCGGCGTCAATGTGGCACGTGTCGGCGACATTGACAATTTCGGGAATATCCGCATCGCGCCTTCGTGGGGGCATCTTGAGAAGACGGGGCTGAACACTCTACGTAAGGCCCCGGCCCAGAAGGACATTACTATTATCGGAGAGAGCAAGTCGCCTTCTGTCAAGGAGATAGCCCGCATCACAAATAAGCGCAGCGATAATTTCTATGCAGAGACCTTGATCAGGGAACTTTCCAGAGTCAGGACCGGTTCCGCCTGCTATGATTCCTGCAAGGTGGTGCTTCTCAGGGAACTGGATTCACTGGGCATCAGTACGGAAACCGGGATCAGAATGGTTGACGGCAGCGGCCTCGCGCGCCACAATTACATTGCCCCGGACTTTTTCTGCCGTTATCTGAAGGCAATGGCTGCATCCGAGGCCGGCAAGACCTTCATTTCAGTCATCAATTATGCCGGCAATGAAGGCATGAAGTCCCGACTCAAGGGCCAGACTGACGCTCTGAGGCATCGTGTCCACATGAAGAGCGGGTCGATGAATGGTGTCGTCTGCTATAGCGGTTACATTCTTCCGCCGTCTGGAAAGCTCGAGGACACGGTAATCTTTTCCATCATGACCAACAACATCCCGACCCGGACGTCCATCGTCACCCGTTTCATCGACAGGCTGATCGTGCTGCTCGCGGAATAAATGAGGGACGGAGCTCCGTCCCTATCACATTATATTACAGCAAGCCTACAGTTCCCAGGCATACAGCTCCGCAAGGGAGAGATTGTAGTCACGGGCTGCCTCAAGAGCCTCATCTTCAAGGGAATAGTAAAGAGAAAACTCCATGATATTGTCAATGAGGGAAATCTCGCCGGCCTGAAGCCTGTGCTCTGTCAATGCCATGGCTTCAGTCGAGACGGCAAGTGACTCGGACAAAGTCGAAGAAATCTCCTGCAGGCCCTTGGCCTTTTCATACAACCCCCTGAGGCTATTGTATAGCTGGTTGGCAACGTCACGTTCCTCCAGTTTGGAAGCCTCGTAAGAAGAGTTTGCCTGACGTACCTTGCTGCGTACGGACCAGAGCGGAATGGACAGTCCGAGAGTAAGGCCACGGAAATTGCTGCCCTTCACAAGTTCAGCCATATAACCGGCGGTAAGCGTCGGATAATTGGACATCTTGGCAGTCCTCGCCTCACTGGCATTGACCTCGACATTCTTGCGCATGTAATCGAGTTCCGGACTGCGCTGCGACATCTCGTCATACCAGATGCGGAAATCAGCAGGCAACATCACATTCTCGTCATATACAAGAGCATTGACCTGAACAGCTTCACCGCCGTTAAGACGCTGCAAATCAGCAAGAAGCGAAGTCCTCTCGATTTCATTGCGTGCCAGGGCGTTCTTCTGGGCGACATAGGCCAGATGAGCCTTGTTGACCTCTATCATGTCCGTCTCTCCGCGCAACTGCATATCACGGTAAGCCGCTTCGATTTTCTCGGAACAGGCAATCCTCTCAGACAGTTCGGAAGCCAGGGCATTGCAATATACAATATTGATATACAGACTCTTGGCCTCAAGCAGAACACGCTGGCGGTCGATGCGGTACTGGGCATCAGAAAGAGCCGTCTTGGAAGTCGCGAGTTTGCCGCGGACTCCTGTCAATGCCGCAAGATCAACACTCTGTGTGACAGACACATCCTTTCTGGTTCCGATATCAGCAGGACTGCTCCAGAGATAATCGAAACCAATCTCAGGAGCATCCAAAGCACGCTCCGCCTTATATCCATACTGCTCAGACTCTGCACGTTTCCTCAACGCCTGAAGTTCTGTATTATTCTGCTCTATCATTGACAAAATATCAGAGACCTTCTCCTGAGCAGAAGCCGGAACAGCAGAAACCGAAGCCGCGACAAGCGACAGGGCGACGCATGCTGTCCGGAATGAAATATTTAATTTATTGATAATCATATAATTCCTATTTATTACTCTTTCTCCTGCTGATGAGGATATAGACCACAGGGATGATGAAGCCGTTGAGCATCGTCGAAGTCAGCAAACCGCCGAGAAGAACCTTCGCCATCGGGCTCTGGATCTCGTTGCCCGGAAGTTCGCCGCCGAGAGCGAGAGGTACGAGTGCCAATGCCGATGTCAATGCCGTCATGAGTATCGGGTTCAGTCTGTCCAGAGAGCCCTTGATTACAGCATCATGAAGAGACAAGCCCTCACTGCGAAGTTCATTGTACCTGTCAATCAAGAGCATACCGTTACGTGTGGCAATTCCGAAGAGAGAAATGAAACCGATAATCGCAGGGATACTGATAATCTTGTCCGCGAAGAAGATGGCGAAGATACCTCCGATAAGGGCCAGAGGAAGATTCAGAAGCACGGCAGAAGCCTGTCTGACATCCTTGAACTGACCATAAAGAAGGAGGAATATCACGATTATCGCCATCAATGACGTGAACAGCAATGTTCTGGAGGCCGACTGGGCGCTCTCGAACTGGCCGCCATATTCCACATGATAGCCTTCCGGCAGTTCGATATTATCCCTGATGGCCTTCTGGATCTTGGTCACGGCACCCTGGAGGTCGCCATCTGAGACATTGGCAGAGATGACAATCTTGCGCGCCACATTCTCCCTGTTGATGGTATTAGGGCCGGCTGCCGAACGGATCTGCGCAATCTGTCCGAACGGAATCTTTCCGCCCACGGCATCCACAGAAATATTTCTGATTTCCTCAATGCTGTTGCGGCTGTCATCCGCAGCCTTGAGAGTAAGGTCAAACACCTTGTTTCCCTCATATACCTGAGAAACCACCTTTCCTGCAAGGTAAACCTCCACCATATCATTGAATTCTGACGGAGTTATACCATATTTGGCCATCATTTCACGATTCGGGACTATCTGAAGCTGAGGACGTTCAATCTGCTGCTCGACATTCAGGTCCGCGATTCCAGGGATTCCCTCTATCTCAGACTTTATCTGATTTCCGAGCAGGAACATCTTGTCCAGATCAGTACCGAAAAGCTTGATTGCAATGTTTGCACGTGTGCCGGAAAGCATGGCGTCAATACGGTGCGATATAGGCTGGCCTATCTCGACATTGACACCAGGCAGCGTGTTCAGTTTGGCTCTCACCTCCGCAACGACTTCCTTCTTGGAGCGTTTGCCGAGTTCGAACGGAGCTTCGATTTCAGAGACATTGACACCAAGCGCATGCTCGTCGAGTTCGGCGCGGCCTGTCTTTCGTGCAACAGTCTTTATCTCAGGAACAGTCAGAAGGAGTTCCTCAGCCCTGCGGCCCACATTGTCTGACTCCTCCAGCGATACTCCGGGAAGGGTGCTGACATTGATAGTGAACGAGCCCTCGTTGAATGCAGGAAGGAAGCTGCTGCCGAGGCTGAAGAAGATTCCCAATGCCACTGCGAACAGGGCCAGAACTGCGCCCAAAGTGATTTTCTTATGGGAAATCACCCATTCGAGCGCCACATTGTAAACTTTCTGGAGCCATCTTACGATTGCAGGATCTTTACCGGCCTTGTCGCTCTTGTCGCCGCCGAGAAGATAACTGCAAAGGACAGGGGTCAATGTCAATGCTACCAGAGTAGATGCGAAAAGTGCCGTAATAAAGGCTATTCCGAGAGGTCGGAGCATACGGCCCTCCATTCCTGTAAGGAAGAAAAGCGGCACGAAGCTGACCACGATGATAAAGGTAGAGTTAAGAATCGGCAGACGGACCTCACGGGAAGCATTGAAAACGACCTCGACAACGGATTTGCGCTCCGACTCAGGGAGTCTGCGGTTCTGTCTGAGATGCTTGAATACATTCTCCACATCGACGATCGCGTCATCGACCAGCGAGCCTATCGCAATCGCCATACCACCGATACTCATCGTATTGATAGTCAATCCAATAAACTTCAATGTCAGAATCGACACGACAAGGGACAGAGGAATGGTGACGAGTGAAATCAATGTCGTGCGGACGTTCATGAGGAAGAAGAACAGCACGATTATGACGAACAGCGCGCCCTCGTAGAGGGACTTCTTGATATTGTCAATGGAACTGTCGATGAATTTCTGCTGACGGAAAATGTCCGTTGCAACATTGATGTCAGCCGGAATCTGAGTTTTCAGGTCCTCGACGGCCTTGTCGAGTTTCGCGGTAAGTTCAATCGTGCTCGCGTTCGGCTGCTTGGTGACCGTCATCAGCACGGCAGGTTTGCCCCTGTGCGACGCAAGACCAAGTTTCGGAGCCTTCGCTCCTGCCTTGATTTCAGCGATACTTGCCAATGTTATAGGGGCATCACCATCCATCTTGACCACCGCACGGCCGATGGCATCTGCATCGTTGGTGGAGAGCACTCCGCGGATGATATATTCATTGCCGTATTCATAGAGGACACCGCCGGCAGAACTCCTGTTCATATCCTGAGCGGCATCCATAACTTCCTGAAGAGTAATGCCATAGTGGCGCATCTTCTCAGGAGAAAGCAGAATCTGGCACTCTTTTATATCGCCGCCGAGAACCGTTACCTGGGCTACACCGCCCAATGAAAGAAGGCGTGGTCTGATAGTCCAGTCAGCAATGGTGCGGAGGTCCTGCATCGACGTTTTGTCTGAAGTGAGACCGATAATGAACACCTCTCCGAGGATGGACGACTGTGGTCCCAATGTCGGTTTTCCACATGTCGGCGGCAAGGATTCGCTTACCTCGGCAAGTTTCTCGGAGACAATCTGCCTGTCTTTGTAAATATCTGTACCCCAATCGAATTCGACCCAGACTACGGAGAATCCGGTCGTGGATGAGGAACGTACTCGTCTGACATCAGTGGCACCGTTGACTGCTGATTCCACAGGGAAGGTAACAAGTTTTTCCACTTCTTCCGCAGCCATTCCGGTAGCCTCTGTCATAACCACGACGGTAGGGGCATTGAGGTCCGGGAATACATCCACGTCCATGTGGTACGTGGTGTAGATGCCTCCCGCCATCAGCAAAACTGCAGCCATCAGAATAAACAGCCTGTTCTGCAATGAGAATCGGATGATTTTATCTAGCATAAGCCTTTATGATTTGAGTGCAGTTGCTATTAATGTTCGTGTGAGTGTCCAGGTATGGCGCCTGCCACTGAAGCAAGTTTCACCTGATATGCGCCGATGGTGACAACTTCATCGCCCTCGTTCAGGCCCTTCAGGATTTTCCTGCGGAGGCCGTCGCTCTCCCCTATCTTCACCTCCTGCTTGCGATATTCGGTCTTGCATATTTTCACATAGACTGAATAGACGCCCTGTTCTTCTATCAATGCTGTTTCAGGCACGGAGATAATATTATCTTTCTGGCCTTCAATAAGATACATTTCGCAGAACGCACCAGGGATGAAATTTCCGGTATTGTTAAATTCGAAGATTACTGGAATATAGAATGAGCCCTGGGCGGCTGACCTGCCGGCAGAAATCATGCGTCCCCCGAGATTTTTCACGCTGTATGTTTCCTCTGAATATGAAGGTCTGAAATTGGCGCCGATGATTCTGTTGGCACTTGCCCAATACTTTTCAGGAAGGTCGGCACGGAGCTGGAGTCTCCTGTTCTGGCTTACTATCGCAACCGGCTGGCCTGATGTGACATAGTCGCCTTCATTTACAAGAACCTCCTTCACATATCCTGTCATAGGAGACATGAGGGACAGGCCTTTTGCGCCTGCTTTGCTGGCATAGGCATCGTATTCAGCTTTCGCCGTCTCATATTCTTTCTTGGCCTGCTCGTAAGCCTTCTGTGAAATGGCATTGACCTTAATCAGGCTCTCAGCCCTTTCAAATTCCTTTTTGGCGGCTTCGTATGCTGCTGCAGACTTTGCTACAGGGTCACCGTCAGCCATATTCTTGGCAGAGATTACGGCAATTGCCTGTCCTTCAGCCACTCTGGAGCCGGGAAGAAGTCTGGACTTGTTTCCGGCGGCCTTATCTCCTAAAGTAATGACTCCGGATGTTGTAGCAACTACTGCCGTCTCGTCGCCCTGCGCCGGGAGAATTTCTCCGCTGGTCCTTATGACGGCGCTGAATACTCCGCCTTTAACTATTTCTGTTTCAAGACCTGCCGCTTTGGCACGCTCTTCGGTAAATTCCACTACGCCCGGCTCATGAGCATGTTCGTCGTGAGAGTCGTGGCTATGGCCTTCATGATTGTGTGCATCATGAGAATGCCCCTCATGGTCGTGCGAGTGGCCTTCTGCCTCGTGGTTATGTCCTTCATGGTCATGGGAGTCACAATCGTGGTCGTGTCCTTCGTGGTCATGAGCTGCATGAGCCTCTGTGTGCTCATGGTCATGCGCTTCTGATCCTGCCTTGTTATTATTGTTTCCGCAGCCGACTGCCATCATAAGGCCGGCCACAAGATAATATGGTATATGTTTCATGTTTGTATGTAAGAATATATGTTCTGAATCCGGAATAGCCTTTCAGTCAGAGACTTGCAGGCCAATAAGAAATACTTTGCAGATGATTCAGGCTACAGGAGGGGCACGGAGCCCTTTGGTTCTTACACGATATTGATATGAAAGTTTGTCAGGGACAAGGATCTGTTTTTCCTTGGACTTGACTTCGACAGAGATTTCAGGAAGAATCTCCTGAGGAACGACATATTCAAGTGCCAGATGTCCTGACGGGACATTCTGAACCCTGGAAAGAAGAGTGACGAGAGAGTGGATGCGGCAGTTTTCCGTGCCGTTTCCGCAGTGATGATGGTCCGAACCGCAACAATCAGCCTGACAGTTACAACAGTCGCTGCCGTCGAAGCAGATATAGTCGATATGATGGGCCATCGCGAAACAGCCGCAATGATGATGGTGCGGAACTGCAGACATAAGCAGCATTATCAATGCCGCCATGCTCATCAGTATTTTGGAAACCATCTTTTTCATATTCTCAATCCGGACAAAGATACGACTTTTTCTGATACGTTTTAGAAACTGTTTTGAAATTATTCACAGAAGGTTTGAGTGGAAAAAACTTCAGATTCAACCGAAGGTTCAGGGAAGATAGCTGGGCCTATCTGACCTGAAAACTCGGGAAGAAGATGAAGGAATTTTACCTCAAACAACTATTCAATCATTTCAAAACAGTTTCTTAGTCGATTTATGGCACAAATTTACAAACCGTGCCCTGCAACCGGGTTGCGAATTTAAAGAACACGCTGAAAACTTAAAAATCATAAAAACTTGCATTGACTTGAGCCACTTTTCCGGCATTTACACCGGATTTTTTGGCAGATTTGCAGATTCGGCACCAACGACATTGATGATATGGGAAAAACTTATTCTTTTGCGAGAGAACTGGGCGGCGTCCTGATGGAGGAGGCCAGAACCGTCATTGACATACTGATTCCTAAAACCTGCATAGTGTGCGGAGAGACATTGACCTCACGCGAAAGGCATCTATGCATAAATTGCCAGGCCGACCTGCCATTGACCTTTTTCTGGGAGCGGAAGAAAAATCCGATGGCCGACAAGGTCAATGCCTTCGTTCAGAAGAGGATTGAGGTCGAAGTAAATGCAAATGAGGCTGTTACGCCTGACAAAACCAGTATAGCACAAGTAATGCCGCGTATTCACTACTCCTATGCGGCAGCCCTGTTTTTCTACCACGGCGAGAACAGGTACAAGAAAATTCCTCAACGGCTGAAATATCTGGCGGACATCGCTGAAGGCACCTTTTACGCGGGGATGCTCGGCGAATTCATGAACGACTCGGAGCACTTTTCTGACATTGATTTTATCATTCCCGTCCCGTTGCATTGGGCGAGACAGTGGAAAAGGGGGTATAACCAGGCGGAGGTCATTGCCAATGCACTTGCGGAAAAATTGGGAGTCCGCGTCAGGACGGACATCCTCCTCCGCCGGAAAAGTACGAAGACCCAGACCAAGTTAGGGGTAGAAGCGAAGAAAGCCAATGTAAACCAAGCGTTTACATTGGCCCCTCATATTCCGGTCCCGAATGTCCGACATGTCCTGCTCGTCGATGACGTTTTCACTACAGGCGCCACGATGGCAGCCTGCCTGTCCGTCCTCCAGCCCTTCTTCGGCCCCGAGGTCCGAATAAGCTGCGCCACTCTCGGCTTCGTGAACAATGGTTAGAAGGCTGGCGGCATTTGCATACCCTTTCGGGCAGTCCCCCAGTCGTCCCGGATAGTTTTTCGTCGGGGGTCAGACATATTTTTCGAAATAGATGCAGGACGCAGGACGATGTTACGGGATTTTTTCGTAAATTGTCGGAATTAATAAACAAAACAGTAATGACTAGCGAAATAAGAAATCCTGAACTCTGGAGAGACGGAGAATTGAAAATCGAATGGGTCAGAAGACATATGCCGCTTCTGGCAGGACTTGAGAAAGAATTCAAGGAAACCAAGCCGTTCAAAGGCAAGAAAATAGCATTGTCAGTGCATCTTGAGGCAAAGACAGCCCATCTCTGCGAGATATTGGCAGAAGGCGGCGCCGAGATGTATATCACAGGCAGCAATCCGCTTTCCACACAGGATGACATTGCTGCGGCGCTCGTTCATGAAGGACTGAACGTATTTGCGGTTCACGGAGCATCAGACGAAGAATATATGCAGGGCATCAGACGCGTGATCGAAGTCGGCCCGAACATTATCATTGATGATGGCGGAGACCTTGTCAATATGATCCATACGGAATACAGGGAGCTGATTCCCAATGTGATAGGCGGATGCGAAGAGACCACCACCGGTATTCTGAGGCTTGAGGCCATGAACAAGAAGAAGGAGCTGGAGTTCCCGATGATGCTCGTGAACAATGCTGACTGCAAGCACCTGTTCGACAACCGTTACGGTACAGGCCAGTCAGTATGGGACGGCATCAACAGGACGACCAACCTTATCGTAGCAGGCAAGAATGTCGTTGTCGCAGGCTACGGATGGTGCGGCAAGGGCGTGGCAATGAGAGCAAAGGGCCTCGGAGCCGATGTCATCGTCACCGAGATTGACCCGATCCGCGCAATGGAAGCCGTAATGGACGGATTCAAAGTCATGTCAATGTCTGAAGCCGCTGCGGAGGGCGACATCTTCGTGACTGTCACCGGATGCAATGATGTTATCACTGCAGAGCATTTCCTGAAGATGAAAGACGGAGCCATCTGCTGCAACGCAGGACATTTCGACGTGGAAGTTGCCGTGGCGGCATTGAAAGAAATGGCGGTCAGCCACGCTCCGGCAAGAAACAACATCGAAGCATACAAACTGGAGAACGGCAGGACAGTATATATCATCGCTGAAGGCCGTCTCGTGAACCTTGCGGCCGGTGACGGACATCCGGCAGAAATCATGGACATGTCTTTCGCAATCCAGGCCCTCAGCGCCAAGTATCTCGTGGACAATGAGAAAACTATCGTAAGGGAGAATGGGAAGATGCTCAATGCGGTGCCACGGGAAATCGACAATGAGGTCGCATTCCGCAAACTCGCTGACTGGGGCATCAATATCGACAAGCTCTCGGAAGAACAAAGCAAATATCTCTACGGAGGCCACTGATTATACAACTAATTACTATTTATTAACTATGTTCGACAAAAGTGTTTATGTAAAAAGGCGTCAGACGCTGTTGGAAAGAATGAAGAACAGCGCAGCCGAAGGCAGAAGGGGTATTGCCCTGTTTATCGGCAATACGGAGGCTCCTGCACAATATAAGGACAACTGCTACAAGTTCCGTCAGGACAGCACATGGCTGTATTTCTTCGGAATCGATGCTCCGCTCTATGCGGCTGTCATTGACCTTGACAACGGAGAAGAGATGATTTTCGCTGATGATGTGGAAATCGGTGATATCATCTGGATGGGCCCCCAGCCTAGCGTGGCTTCTATCGCAGCCGGTGTGGGTATCGAGAAATCAGCACCTTACAAGGCGCTCGATGCTGTAGTCGGAAAAGCTGTTGCCGCAGGTCGTCCAGTGCATTTCATAAAGCCTTCAAGGTATTACAATACCATGAAGATTGCATCGCTTATCGGATGCGGAGACGGCGAAGTGGCCGGAAAGTTTTCATTGGCATTGACAAAAGCCATAATTTCTATGCGTCTGGTGAAGGAGGATTGCGAGATCGCGGTTCTCGACGATGCTGCGGATCTCGGATATGAGATGCATTCTGTCGCGAGGGACAGCATCAGAACAGGTATTCTGGAGCAGGAAGTCGTCGGCAAGATGGAGGCTGTCACCCTGTCGAAGGGTTGGGGCGTTTCATTTGCCACAATTCTCACACAGCATGGCGAGACATTGCATAACCATCTGCATGACAAGATTATAGAGCCTGGCAAGCTGATGGTAATCGATGCCGGTGCCGAGAACAATATGCATTACGCTTCCGACTTCACACGTACATATCCGACAAGCGGCAAGTTCACCGCAAAGCAGAGGGATATTTACCAGATTGTGTGCGACTGCAACGAGTTGGCTTTCAATCTCACCAAGCCTGGAACGACATACAGGGACGTGCATATCCAGACTATGGCCCTCATGCTTGAGCGTCTCCGCGCTCTCGATATCGTCCGCGGTGATGTCCAGAGCATGGTAGAAGCCGGAGTTGCCGGTTTGTTCATGCCTCACGGCCTCGGCCACAACATGGGTATGGATGTCCATGACATGGAAGATTACGGAGAGACCTATGTCGGCTATGACGATGACCAGGTGCGTTCTACCCAGCTCGGCCTCGGCAGCCTAAGAATGGCCAGAAAGCTCGTTCCGGGCAATGTCATCACTGATGAACCTGGAATCTATTTCATTCCGGCATTGATAGAGCAGTGGAAGGCGACCAATGCCGACCATGGTTTCGTGAACTACCAGAAACTGGAGTCTTATTATGATTTCGGAGGTATAAGACTCGAAGATGATGTCCTGGTAACTGCGGATGGCGCACGCAGACTCGGAAAGCACAGACTACCTATCTTCCCTGACGACATCGAGGCGGCAATGAAGAAATAAACTCTTAATCAGTTCCATCTAGGGACAACTTAACGAGGACTTCACATTTAGGGGCTTAGAAGAACAGTTGGAAACAACTTTCAGTTTCTGAGCCCCTTTACAATCCTAATCAACATCAACTATGAAACACAAAACCGTATAGGGGAGAATTGGAAACCTGGCGAATTCGATTTCACATATAAGAAACACATAACCTCTAAATAACATTGAAAATGAAAAAGTTACTTTAGTCTCAGGTTTTTGTCTGTGTCCGCGTCGTCTGTTTCGCTGTGTGATTTTCAGTGCGATTTTCAGTGTGATTTTCAGTGCGATTTTCAGTGTGTTTTTCGGTGTGATCTCCGGTGCGATTTTCGACCCTCTTGACAGGTAGATTTATCTGTAATCGCTTGTATCTCAATTGATTAAGCAATAAGTCTCTTGCCAAGAGGTGCCATTGAAAGGTGGTCTTGGCAGATTCCTGTCGTGGCTCTAATCTCATAATGCGCTCAATTTCAGAATCTTACCGCGAATGCGTCCCAAATCACGCCTGCCAAGAAGGTCGAAATTTTGCGCCTGTCCACGCCATATGGGAATGTGGGTATCATTGTGGCCTGTCCCTATCGTAGAACCATGTTTGAGGGCATCCTTGTTTTGTCACTGTCCACGCTATATGACCATCTGGGTATGTCTGAGGTCACTCCTTGTGGCAGACCCACTGTCCGGAAAGCTACCTCTGCCACGCGGAATGGCAGTCAGGCAATCCCAGTTACGTGGTATCGTGGACATTTGTAATATTCTGCTTGCAGTTTCTGAAAACTGTCCGGAAAAGAGGTGTTCTCTTCCATAGGGCACTTGATGATTCGGCGTCCAATCACTATATTTGTCGGATAATTAACAATCTATAAAGACACAAGTCTAAGGTTTGTAAACCAGACAGGAATTAGTAACTTGAAAGAAATAAGTTGCCTCAGATTAAGAGAAGATTTTCGAGGATAAATCCGTTTTCGAAGATAGAGTGTGCCGGTGGCACATGACTGATGAGAAGACTGATGAGAAAACTGATATAAACCGAAAAGATTCCTAAGATGATGCAGGTTATGCTTGAAGGTTACCATATACAGATTACTAACACGTAAAACAATGGAAACAGGAATTATTGGGCAGGAGGAACTTATTGTCAATGAAATGAATACGGCAGAGGCGCTGGGCAGCGGTTCGCTGGCGGTGTTCGCAACACCTGCAATGATAGCATTGATGGAAAAAACGGCGAGGCTGAGCGTGGCACCTTTCCTGGAGGACGGAAAGAGCACGGTCGGAACTCTTGTCAATGTCAAACATCTGTCGGCTTCACCGGTGGGCATGAAAATCACTTGCAGGACTGAACTCAAGGAAATCGACAGGAGGCGTCTGGTATTTCACGTGGAATGCTCGGATGAGGCTGGCATCATAGGAGAGGGAGAACACGAAAGATTCATTATCGACGAATCAAAATTCATGGCCAAGACTGAGGCTAAACTCGTAAAATAAAATCATAAAACGGACATGACAAAAAACAACCTGGCAGGTAACGGACGCCTGCTGTCGCTTGATGCACTCAGAGGGTTCGACATGATGTTCATCATGGGTCTGAGCGGAATTATCGTAAGCATCTGCTCGCTGTTCCCTGACGGGGACACTTCATGGCTGGCAATGCAGATGAGCCATGTGAAATGGGAGGGATTCCATCACCATGACACCATATTCGCATTGTTCCTGTTCATCTCCGGTATGACATTCCCTTTTTCATCTGCAAAGAAACTGGAAAAAGGTTTGTCGAAAGGCGACATTACCAGAGAAGTCCTGAAACGTGCCTGCATATTGTTCTTCCTCGGACTGGTCTATCAGGGATTTTTCCATTTCCACTTCGCGACATTGAGAATCATGAGCGTTTTGGGAAGAATCGGTATCGCATGGGCTCTCGCAGCCATAATCTATTGCTACACAGGCAGAAAGACACAGTATGGCATAGCCGCGGGAATCCTCATAGGCTATTTCCTGCTGCTGAAATTCACCATCGCGCCGGATGCCCCTGCAGGAGCCGATTCAATGTCAAAGATGGGCAACATCTCGTACTACATTGACAGAATCGTCCTCGGGAATCACGCATACAAGCCATACGGCGATCCGGAAGGCCTGCTTAGCACCATACCGGCAATCGTCACCGCCCTGCTCGGAATGTTCACCGGAAGATATGTGAAAGAATCCGATGACAGCGGAGAGAAAAAGACATTGAAATTACTCGGCGCAGCAGTCATAACGGGGGTTGCGGCAGCATTGTGGTCAATCTGGTTCCCGGTCATCAAGAACCTGTGGACCAGCACTTTCGTCCTCGCCGCGGCATCTTATTCACTCGCCGTTTTCGCGATTTTCTACTATATCATTGACGTAAAAGGCTGGAGAAAAGGCGTCATTTTCTTCCAGGTTGTCGGCATGAACTCGATAACAATTTACTTGGCGCAGGCTTTCATTGACTTTCAGAAGATCGGCGATTTCTTCCTCAGCGGAGTGGCAGAGCTTGTTCCGGAAGCCTTCGGCGCAGTCATACTCAGAATCGGATACTTTGCCGCCGCCTGGCTGATGTTGTACTTCATGTACAAGAAGAACGTGTTCCTTAAAGTCTGAAAAACAGGACCCGACCATGCATAAATCAATCATAAACCATATTTCTGCTGCCGTTGCGACATTGGCATTGACCTCAACGGCATTGGCGCAGACCGGACTGGAGAAACGCGCCGCAATCGAGGCCGAATTCGGAGTGAAGGATGCGGTCGTGAGATACGACACCAGGGCCGACATGATGAAAGAACTGTACCGGACAGGGGCGGAATATTATATGTATCCGTTCGACAATCCGGAGATGACGCCGGCGCCGAAAGGCTACAAGCCATTCTATATCAGCTATCTCGGAAGGCACGGGGCCAGATTCGCCATCAGCGACGATATCTACGAGAAGGTGAGAGAGATACTTGTCAATGCCCATGAAGCGGGCAAGCTGAACGGCAAGGGAGAGGATTTGTACCGAAGATACGAGGCATTTTATCCGCACGTGGCATTCCGCGGCGGGGATCTGACAATCAAAGGTCAGGAGCAGCTCCATAAGATAGCCAACATCATGTACCATGACTTCCCGGAGGTGTTCAAAGGAAAGACTGAGGCGACGGTGCTGTCAACGCCGGTTCCGAGAGTCCTTCTGACCATGCATTCTTTCATTGACGAAATCAGGGTGCTGGACAGAGACTTCTCCTACAGCGTGGATGCGGGACGGAAATTCCTGCCGGTACTGGAGCCCAACGGTTCCAAAAATCCGTTCTACGAGAAGGTCCCGAGGACAAAGGCCGTCGCCGAGACAGCGGCTGCAATGCAGGCCAAACTGGCTGACCCTGAGGGATTTTGCTCCAGATTCTTCAATGACATTGACTTTGTCGAATCCTCTTACGGGATGTGGAAATTCGAGTCGGGCATGAGGAGCATCATCATGGATATCCAGTGTATCGGAGACGATGCGGCAACGGACAAGTTTGATGACATTTTCACGCCGGAAGAGCTGTTCAACCTGTGGGAACTTAGGAACTTCAACGGATACACTATCTGGGGATTCTCCCCTATCGCCGACAACAGGAGCGTCACAAACAATGCCGCCGTCCTGAAAGACATCATGGTCAATGCCGACAGGAATATCGCCTCAGGCAAGGTCCGGCTCGACCTCAGGTTCACCCATGATACGGCGGTGCTTCCTACGGCCAGTTTCATGAGAATCAATAACTTCGGGGCTGTAATCTCCGATCCGCACGAAGTAAAGAACTATTGGCGCAGCGACCAGATTCCGATGGCGTCCAACATTCAGTTCATCTTCTACCGGAGCAGGAAATCATCAGAAATCCTGATAAAGGTTCTGTATAACGGCCACGAGGCCTCACTTCCGCTGGCTGAGGTCGCGCCTTCATACTATTCCTGGAACGCATTCAGGGACTTCTACTATAAACTAATCGAGGACGTCAAATAAGACCTCCTCGATTTTCATTTAAGAAGTATAGTATCCATCTGAAGTTTGGGAACGTAATGGACCCCCTCCTTCGTATAGGGCTTGAGGTCCGGCTCATCTGAAGTACCGGCCGGTACCGGCTTCAGGAAAACGCTCTCCGCCGCCTTGCCGACACATAGCACAGCCACAGGCTCGAGACCGTTCCCTGTGCCGAACAAAGAACTGAGCCCTTCCTTGTCGATGTTACCCTTTATCAGACAGTTGAGCCCGAGCTCAGCCGCTTTCAGCGCCATGCTCTGGAGAGAAATGCCCAGGTCAATGTCAATGTATCTTTCCTCCGGGATTGTCGAATAGACAATGATATATGCCCTTGCGGACTCCGACCTTGCCGGTTCACAGAACAGGATGTTCCTCAATGCATTGACCTTGTCCGTAGAGGCAGCATTGACCTCTCCCTCCGCGTCATCGGTCACTATCCGGAAGCGGAGCGCCTGGCGGTTCATTGCAGAGCCCAATTTGACATTGACCTCAACGATAGTGCGAAGCTGCTCCTCAGTCACGGTGAAGTCCTGTCGGTAACGTCTTATGCTGCGGTTTTTCACCAGCAGTGTGTTCAGCGACGGGGTGCTGTGCTTCACGGTCACCTTTCTGGCACCGCTGCCGAACACCTCTTCATACCTCTTTTCCAAATAATTGTCAGCCATAATCCGGACTATTCTCTCGGAAGGAAACCCTTCTGTACCAATACTTCTGCAATCTGGATGGCATTGGTGGCAGCTCCCTTGCGGATATTGTCGGCAACGCACCAGAAATTAAGTCCGGACTTCACAGAGAAATCGCGGCGCAGACGGCCCACGAAAACGTCATCATGTCCGAGGGCATAACGGCACATAGGATAAATCTTGTTGGCTGGGTCATCCTGGACCGTCAGGCCAGGCATTTCGTCCCACATCCTGCGTACGTCAGCCAGTTCGAAATCTTTCTCGAACTCCAAGTTTATCGACTCGGAATGGCCTCCTATGACGGGGACTCTGGCAGTCGTTGCTGACACGCCGATGGAATCGTCACCAAGAATCTTATGAGTTTCATTGACCATCTTCATCTCCTCCTTGGTGTAGCCGTTTTCGGTAAATTCATCGATGTGGGGGATGATGTTTTCGTCGATAGGGTAAGGGAACTTTGCAGCGTAAGTGCCCCATTCAGCACCGGCACGCTCGGCCTCCATCTGGGCCACAGCCTTGTTGCCTGCTCCCGTAACGCTCTGATATGTAGATACTACCACCCTCTTGATTCCGTACGCCTTATGAAGCGGAGCGAGCGGAAGCATCATCTGTATGGTAGAGCAGTTGGGGTTCGCTATGATGAAGTCATCCTCAGTGAGCACATCGGCATTGACCTCAGGGACAACCAGCTTCTTCGTCGGGTCCATTCTCCAGCATGAAGAGTTGTCGACGACGCGGCAGCCGACGGCAGCAAACTTGGGGGCCAATTCTTTTGACGGGCCGCCGCCTGCAGAGAATATTGCCAGATCAGGTCGGGCTGCGATTGCATCCCCGGCGCTCATGACCGTATATTCCTTACCCTTGAATGTAACTTTACGCCCTACGGAGCGCTCTGAAGCTACCGGAAGAAATTCCGTCACAGGGAAATTCCTTTCTTCCAGGACTTCCATCATTCTGGTGCCGACAAGTCCGGTGACACCTACAACTGCTACTTTCATAATCCAATATTTATAGCTTTTCGACTATCGGACGCATAATCCTGTCCAGGTCATCGGTCTCCAAAAGGAAGCCGTCATGTCCGAAATGCGATTTAATCTCGTGATATACAGAACCTTTCACATTCTCAGACATGAATTTCATCTTATGAGGAGGGAACAGGAGGTCCGTATCAAAACAAATGAAGGTGGACTCTGCACGTATCATGCCGAGAGCCGCAACTTCGCCGCCTCTTCCCCTACCGAGATTGTCGCTGTCCACAAGGAAAGTCAGATACCAGTAAGAATAGGCATCGAATATGTTGGCAAGTTTGTTTCCCTGATAGCGGAGATAAGAGCCGGCCCTGTCGGCGAACATGACATCGTCTGACTGCTCACTCTGCTTACGGATATAGCCGTCCTCGCACCTGTAAGAGAGCAAGGCGATGGTACGCGCACACTCAAGTCCCTTGCTGCCGCCCTTGAGGCTTTCGCAGGCGCGGAAAGTAGAGTCAGCCTCCAATGCCATTCTCTGGGACTCTTCAAATGCTGTAAGCCAAGGACTTACGCGGGAACTTGTGGCAATATAGACCGCACGAGGGAATACCTCCGGACGCAAAACCGACCACTCCAATGCCTGGAATCCGCCCATGCTGGCGCCCACAAGCAAGTCGATCTTGTCAATGCCGAGATGTATTCGGACCAGGTCGAATGCCCGGGCGACATCGCGCACGGTAACCTTCGGGAATGAGAAATAATAAGGCTTGCCGGTTTCCGGGTCAATGCTGGAAGGTCCGCTGGACCCGTAGCAGGATCCGACCATATTGCAGCACACTACAAAGTACTTCTCCGTATCGAAGAGTTTTCCCGGACCTACAAGTGCAGACCACCAGTCTTCCGCATTGGAATCGGATGTCAGTGCATGACAGATCCAGATAACTTTCATCCCCTTCTCATATTCCACCGGGGATGTATGATAAGCCACCTCAAGGGTGGAGACGCTTCCTCCCGATTCGAAAGAGAAACCGCCGTCAAGCCGATAAGTATGCCGTTCCATTGGATATCCTTTAGAGAGATTTTTTTCAGGGCGCGAAGATAGTGAAACTCACGGCAAATACCAAAAAGGCCGGCCGGAAAATCATATCCCGGCCGACCCTTAAATAGTATTTTCAATCTATGTATTATTCCATCGTGAAGACTTTCTTGAAAATCGCAGTGGACTTGTCACCGTCCATACCGAAGGCGTAAGCGATATACTTTTCGCCCTTGTGGAGAGACTCGGTGGTCATCTTGGCTTTGCCCATAGTCATCTTGTACTGCATCATTGAGCTGTACTTGTACATGACTTCCGCGAAGAATGCCTCATCGGTTTCGTACTTTTCATACTCAGAATATGCCAGCAAGTCATAGAAATAAGCCTCCATCTTGGATGGTTCGAACTCGATTTCGGCAACACCTGCGTTCATATTGACATTGATTCCGATGGTCATGTCAGACGGGAGTCCGCTTTCGGTAGTCGTAACGGCAGCTTCTGACACATCAGTGATACGATATCCGTTCTCATCCACACCGAACACGCATACGATCTGCTTGGTGCTTGATTCGAGGCTGGCAGCAGCCTGGAGCTGGTATGAAGAAAGCAGCTGGGCACCATTGTGGACCATATCCTTGTCCTTCCACCAATCCTTCACACTTTCATTGAAAGTATCGATGACGACCTCGGTCATGTTCTCGGCGCTTCCGTTGTACTTCTCGAGATACTCATAAGGAAGGGTGTATGCAGCCCATGTGACATCGGCAGTCGGAGTGATATTGGCCGCGAATGTAGTGGCGCGGACATCCTGGAAACCTACTGCAAATGAGCAGGCTACTTTCTTGAGAGTCTTGGCCGTAAATTCGTAAGTCATTGCAGCTGTGGTAGGTACGCCTGTAATGTCGGCACCGAAAGCATAAGCCACATAGTCCTCACCATCTGTAAGATTAGTGTAGTTCTTGAACTTGTTATGATAGCCTACATAATCTCTCCAAGTTCCACCCTGAGATGCCATGTCGGCCTTGATCTTATCTACGATAGCCTGGGCCTTGTCGCTTGGAAGGGCATTGTACTCGCTCTTGGCCATTACGCCCCAGATGTAAGAGACGTGGATGTCGCTTGGATAGACATTGACACGGCCGAAGTTTACGCCCGGACGGTAATTGAACTGGAATGTGCACTCCTGGGCCTCCGGAAGAGGGGTATGGAACTCTACTCTGTAAACCTGAGGCGAGGTGACGCTGCCATCCTCATTCAAGCCGTAGGCATAGAACATATAGTCAGTATCCGGCTTGTCAATGGTGATGTCATAGTTTTCCATGTTGCCCTTGCGGAGGAATGATGTCCAGTCACTTCCGAACACTGTGCCCCACTCCTTGAAATACTCCATGTCGTTTGCGATAAGCGCGTCGTCATCAGGCCATTTCTCCATATTGGACTTGTATGTCACCATAGCGATATATGTCGCATTAGGGTCAGACGGAATACACTCCACGATTACCTGACGGGATTTAACGTCGAGAACCTTGAGTTCGAAGGTCAATGTCTTAGGAGTCACATACTTTGCGACCTGGGATACCTGTACCTTAACGTCTTTTGCTCCCTGGTATGAAAGGACGATCTCGCCGTTTCTTGGCTCCTCCACCGGATTCTCGTCAGCAATGAACTTGACCTTGTCAGGATCGACGCCTTCGAAATGAAGCCATTCGGCCTGTGAGGAAGCTTTCAGCTGTACACCTTCCGTAGGATTCGAGACGGTATAGTTGATGACGATTTCACTCGCCTCCTCAGGGAGACTGATGGCAGGAGTTTCAATCTTGATTTCTGGGACAGGAGCCGGCTCTGAGTCCTTCTTACATCCTGTGGCAGCGGCGAATACAACGCCGACCAGAGCAAATGCGTTAATAAAGCGCAGTGGTTTCATAATTGTCTAAAGATATTTTGGTTTTATTATTCTTCCGGATATAACTGTTTGACCATAATGTTAGTATATGAGGCATCCGCATGAGATATGGAAACGGGAGCGCTGCGGTAATCCGAGTAATATTTCGTGTCTGTATTCTTATCGACAGTGAATGTTACGGTATGTTTTTCAGCATCGTGAACCAAATCATGGACCCAGTCTGTGTTCCATCCTCGGACTGAAACTTCTACAGGCACGCCCTTTCTCTCGTTCTCAATGCTGTAGCCGACTGTATATGTACCGCCTTCAGCAGGCACCATCCCGAAATCATCGACCGTAATGACAGGCTTTGCTGCTGTCTCGAAAGGAATCCTGATAATCTTGTCAGTAGTCAGATTACCTTCCAGGTCCATTCCATAGACGATGATGTAATACTTCTTGACATACTCACTGATTCCTTCATCACTTACGGTCTGCACTCCTTCCCAAAGGTCACCTTCCTCGTTGTTGTATTCGTCTTTGTACTTCTTCTCGATCTTGCCAGGGTTTCCTTGCCAGTCTGCCCTCGTGAATTCAGCGACATCATCTGCCACAATCTGTGCATCCGTCATCTCATCTGCCCTTGACGCATTCATGACTTTTGCGACATAGGTGCAGGTCAAATCTGCAGGAACAACCTGGAATTCAATGACATTTGACCAAAGTTTGGTAATTGATACCTCGAAAGCCGGTTTTTCAGGAGATGCCTGCTTGAAGGTCAATGACGCATTGTATGCCTCAGGATAACTTACGCTGATGAATCCGGTACGCGGATCGCTCCCTGGCTCTGCAGCCGAATTGGCGTCAGCAACGAATGAAATCTCAGTGTCGGTAACATTGATGTCATGAATCCAGTCAACGCCATAGCCCGCAGTTGCGGTAATGGTCTTGCCTGCGATAGGATTATCCACTGTATATGAGACAGTTACCTTTCCTCCTTCGGCCGGGATCAATGCTACCTCACCGAAGCTTACGGATGGACGCTCAGGAGCATTGAAAGTCTGCTTAAAGAGTTCCTTGGAGGTAACTTTACCTTCCTCGGTCACGCCGAAAGCATAGACAACATAAGGAACGCCCTGATAAATGAGGGAGAATTCTTCCTTGTCAATGCTGCCCTTGCGCAAGCGTGAAGGGTTCTCCTTGACGTATTCGACGTCTGAGTCAATGACAGCCTGGTCACTGCCGTACTCATCGAACTCGCTCTGTCTCATTACGGAGAACACATAGGTGGCTTCCGCATCTGAAGGAACACATGAAAGTGTTACAGTGGATGGAAGAAGTTCATCTACTGTTATCTGGAATGAGTTATAGACGGCAGAAGCCTGAGTAACATTGACTTTAACAGGCTCGGCGCCCTCATAGGAGAGGACGATTTCTGCGTTTCTGACCTCTTCGTCTGCATTTTCAGCGACATTGAAAGTAACATTGGCCTCACCCGCGGTCACATCGGTCACCCAATTTGCTTCGCAGTCCGCATGAAGTGTCACTCCTTCGACAGGATTTGCAATACTGTATTTTATTTCTCCGTTTCCGCCGGCAGCGAAAAATGAAACTGTTGATTCTGATTCAAGTGTAATCACTGGTGCTGGGACCGGCTCAGGATTATCCTCCTTGCAGCCAACCAGCGCTACGGCAGCCACGGCAGCTGCCCACGTCAAAAATAGTTTACGCATAGTCTCTTCTTATTATATAAAACAATTAGGCAATAACTATCCGGAATTTGTCTTGATGCAAACTACCTCAAAGGTTGTTAAGTCGCAACGTTCAAACAAATTCCGGATCAAAATGGCCAGACTTGTCAAAATCGCCCAGCCAATCATATCAACATCAACCAGCCGTCTGCCGTAAAATTAGAAATTATTTTCAAAAGTCAATGCTCCCTGATGGCAAAAAATATAAAATTTTATAAAATATGCCGTCCAAGGGGTCAAATCGGACATTTCATGTGTCTTAATAATAATAGAGGTCTTATTCCTCTAACCGCATAATACGAAAGGTTTTGTATCTTTGCACATAATTGCACAAACAAATAGTTTACACACAAACACGGTCAGATATGAGTTCAATAAAAATTCAGGGAAACAATCTCCCGAACATGCCATGGCAAGAGCGTCCTGAAGGATGCAAAGATGTCCTCTGGCGCTATTCCGCCAATCCTGTAATCCCAAGAGACCTTCTTCCGGATTCCAACAGCATCTTCAATTCAGCTGTAGTACCTTTCGAAGGTGGATTCGCAGGAGTTTTCCGTTGCGATGACAAGAACCGCAGAATGACACTCCACGCAGGTTTCTCAAAAGACGGTTTCAACTGGGATATCAATCCTGAGACAGTCAAATTCGAAGGCGCAGATCCTGAAATCGGAGAATGGGTATATGGCTATGACCCACGCGTTGCCAAAATCGAAGACAAATACTATGTGACATGGTGCAACGGCTATCATGGTCCTACCATCGGTGTCGCATGGACAACAGATTTCAAGACATTCCACCAGCTGGAGAATGCATTCCTTCCATACAACAGAAACGGAGTCCTCTTCCCTAAGAAGATTAACGGCAAGTTCGCTCTGCTTTCACGCCCTAGCGACACAGGCCATACCGCATTCGGTGACATCTTCTATTCAGAGTCTCCTGATATGGAGTATTGGGGACACCACCGCCACGTAATGGCACCAGCTCCATTCGAGGTAAGTGCCTGGCAGTGCATGAAAATCGGCGCAGGTCCTGTTCCTATCGAGACCTCAGAAGGCTGGCTCCTCTTCTATCACGGAGTTCTCCACTCATGCAACGGCTATGTCTATGCTTTCGGTTCAGCACTCCTCGACCTCGAGCAGCCTTGGAAAGTCATCGCAAGAAGCGGTCAGTACCTCATCTCCCCTAGAGAGATTTACGAATTGACCGGAGACGTGCCAGACGTGACATTCCCATGCGCAGCCCTCCATGATCCGGAGACAGGCCGCGTGGCAATCTACTACGGATGCGCTGATACTGTTACCGGACTTGCATTCGGCTACATTCCGGAAATCATCGAGTTTACAAAACGCACAAATATCCTGTAATCGAATGACTGCAAGATACTTAGTAAAAGGTCTCCTCTTCCTGGCCGCAATGTCGGGATGGGGAGTTCTTTCTTCCGGTGCCGAAAATACCGAAATCGCGACCGCGAAAAAGCCGGTTCAGGTCAATGCCAAAGCACAGCCTGCCGACTATGTCAATCCTTTTGTCGGCACGACCAACTTCGGCACCACCAATCCCGGAGCCGTATGTCCGAACGGAATGATGAGCGTCGTCCCTTTCAATGTTATGGGCTCTGACGAGAACGTCTGGGACAAGGACAGCCGCTGGTGGTCAACTCCTTATAGCTATGAGAACAAGTTCTTCACAGGCTTTTCTCACGTAAACCTGAGCGGAGTGGGATGTCCGGAACTCGGTTCACTTCTCACGATGCCCACATCCGGAAACCTCGAAGTGGATTACCATAAGTATGGTTCAGAATATACCGGAGAGCACTCTGTTCCAGGATATTACACAAATACATTGACCCGCTACGGCATCAGGACCGAAGTCTCGGCGACAATGCGCACCAGCATTGAAAGATTCACTTTCAAAGCCGGAAAGGCGAATATCCTCATGAATCTCGGCGAGGGACTCACCAATGAATCAGGCGCCACGGTCCGCAAAGTCAGCGACACAGAAATCGAAGGCTCCAAACTCATGGGTACCTTCTGCTACAATTCGCAGGCGGTATTCCCGATTTACTTCGTGATGCGTGTCAGCAAGGCACCGTCAAGCTGCGGCTACTGGAAAAAACAGCGTCCGATGACAGCAGAAGCTGCCTGGGACCCTGACCAGGGCAAGTATAAACTCTACACAAGATATGCACGCGAAATTTCCGGAGACGATGTAGGTTTCTGGTTCAGCTATGACAATGTCGCTGAAGGTGAGCAGATTATGGTCCAGGTAGGAGTTTCCTTCGTAAGCTGCGAGAATGCCAGAATGAACTTGGAAGCAGAGCAGCAGGGCTTCGATTTCGACAAGGTTCAGGCCAATGCCAACGCCTCCTGGAACGCAGACCTGTCCAGAATCAAGGTCGAGGGCGGCTCCGAGAAGCAGAAGGAAGTATTCTATACCGCTCTCTATCATGCACTTATACATCCAAACATCCTGAACGACGTGAACGGCGAATACCCTGTGATGGAATTCACCGGCGACGGCAAAGTGCCTTCAGAAACCAAGTCGGCGAGATATGACACAGGCAAACCAGGTATCGGAAAAGTTGCTCCGGGACATAACCGCTACACCGTATTCTCCCTGTGGGACACCTACAGGAATGTGCACCAGCTCATGACATTGGTCTTCCCTGAGCGCCAGCTCGATATGGTAAGGTCAATGATATCGATGTACAACGAGTGGGGATGGATGCCGAAGTGGGAGCTCTACGGACGCGAGACCTTCACTATGGAGGGAGACCCGGCAATTCCGGTCATCACCGACACATGGCTGAAAGGACTCAAAGACATTGACATTTATACTGCATATCAGGCATTTATCAAGTCTGCGACTCTGCCTGGAGCGGAGAACAGGATGAGACCGGACAATGACCCTTATGTCCATGACGGTTTCATTCCTCTCGGATTCTTTGCCGCGGATTTCTCCGGAGACAACTCCGTTTCACATGCATTGGAATACTACGTAGCAGACAACGCCCTTTCACTCCTTGCCGCTGACCTCGGATATGAAGATGAGGCCAAGGCATTCAGGGAAAGGTCACTGAACTACAAGCGTTACTACAGTCAGGAGTCCGGAACTCTGAGACCTCTCAACGCTGACGGGTCATTCCTTTCTCCATTCAATCCCCGTCAGGGTGAGAATTTCGAGGAAGTTCCGGGTTTCCATGAAGGCAGCGCATGGAACTACACTTTCTTCATTCCTCATGATGTGGAAGGATATGCACAGCTGATGGGAGGGCAGAAAGTCTTCGTGGACAAGCTCCAGATGGTGTTCAATGAAGGTTTGTATGACCCTGCAAATGAACCTGATATCGCTTACGCCTACTTGTTCAGCCGTTTCAAGGGTGAAGAATGGCGCACACAGAAGATGATTCCTGAGCTCATTGCTAAGTACTTCACTACCCTTCCTGACGGAATTCCTGGCAATGATGATACCGGGACAATGTCAGCCTGGGCTATCTTCTCCATGATGGGTTTCTATCCGGACTGCCCGGGAGAGCCTTCATATACATTGACGGCACCTACCTTCGAAAAAGTCACCATTACCCTGGACCCGAAATGGTACAACGGCCATAACGAGCTTGTAATCAGCAAGTTGGGCAGCAACGAGAACGGACGCGATTCTGTTTCCGGCAGACAGTCATACGACAGGATTTCGTCAATGACACTCGGGCGCAAGGCCCTGAAGGGTTACAGAGTGAGCCACGAGGAACTTACCCGCGGAGGGGAACTGGTATTCAAGTGCCGTTCTGCGAAATAGACAGGAATACTAAAACATAAACATTGATAATATAATGAGACATAAACTTTTAGCATTGATTCTGCCGCTCGCGGCCATAGTCGGATGCGCAAAGACTGGGGACAGCACAGACTACACCCGGTTCGTGAACACCAAAATCGGAAGCGGCGGACATGGCCACGTGTTTGTAGGTGCCAATGTTCCTTTCGGACTTGTCCAGCTGGGCCCTACAAGCATTCCTCAGACATGGGACTGGTGCTCAGGATATCATGACAGCGACACCACAGTCATAGGCTTTTCACATACTCACCTCGAGGGCACCGGTATCGGCGACCTTTTCGACGTGACTGTTATGCCGGTAATCGGTTCAGTGACATATGCACGTGGAGAGGCTCCTGCACAGGATGCCACTCCTGAAGAAATCGAGGCTGCCGTGAAGACGGGACTCTGGTCTTATGCCGACAGAACCAAGGAGATTACCAAGCCTGGATATTACAGCGTTCCGCTCACACGTTTCGGTATCAGGGCCGAGATGACAGCCACTTCACGTGTGGGTCTGCATCGCTACACATTCCCTGCAAGTGACTCATCTGCAATCGTTTTCGACCTCGAGAACGGCGGATGCTGGGACAAAGCCACACAGACATTGACAGAAGCTGTCGATAGCGTGACAATCCGCGGCTACAGATATTCTACAGGCTGGGCGAAGAACCAGAAGGCTTTCTTCTATGCACAGTTCAGCAAGCCGTTCGACAAGTTCGAGAATATGGGAGCGTACAGCCGCATTGACTTCCATACTACTGAGGGTGAGCAGATTATGGTCAAGGTTGCCCTCTCTCCTGTAAGCATGGACGGCGCTGAGGCCAACATGAAGGCCGAGATGCCGGAGTGGGATTTCGAAGGAACAGTAAAGGCTGCAGAGAAGGCCTGGAACGAGGAGCTCTCGAAAATCAAGATTGATACTGACGACGCTGAGGCACGCACCGTGTTCTACACCGCGATGTACCACTCGATGATCCAGCCGTCCGTTTTCAATGACGTGAACCGCGACTACAGAGGCGCCAATGACCAGATTTACAGGAACGGCAACTTCGTGAACCACACGACTTTCTCTTTGTGGGACACCTACCGTGCCGCGATGCCGCTCATGACTATCATCCATCCGGAAAAGGTCAATGACATTGCGAATACCATGATCAATATCTATGAGCAGCAGGGCAAACTTCCTGTATGGCATCTCTGGGGCAATGAGACTGACTGCATGGTCGGAAACCCTGGAGTAATCGCATTGGCGGACATCATGGTAAAAGGCTTTGACGGATTCGACAAGGAGCTGGCCTACAGAGCATTGAAAGATTCCGAAATGCGTCCGGACAGAGGTCAGGACATCCGCATGAAGTACGGTTTCATCCCTGCTGACCAGAACTTCAATGAGTCTGTCGCTTACGATATGGAATACGCAATCGCTGACGCCGCCATGGCCCAGGCCGCAAAATTCCTCGGAAAGGATGACGACTACAACTACTTCCTCGACAGAAGTCATTCATACAGAAACTATTTCGACAAGGAGACTTTGTTCATCCGCGGAAAGAATTCTGACGGCAAGTTCATCGAGCCGTTCAATCCTTACCGGTCCGAGCACCGCGCTGACGTTTATTGCGAAGGCAACGCCTGGCAGTACACATGGCTTGCGCCTCAGGACTACGAAGGTCTCGTAACTCTCTATGGTTCAACAGAGAAGTTCATCGAGAGACTTGACAGCCTCTTCTCCGCAAAGAGCGAAATCGTGGGAGAGAACACTTCAAGTGACATTTCCGGTCTCATCGGACAGTATGCCCATGGAAATGAGCCTAGCCATCACATCATTTATTTCTACACGATGGCCGGCCAGCCGTGGAAGACTGCGGACCTCACCGCAAGAATCTTCAAAGAGTTCTATTTCAATGACCCTAACGGACTTGCAGGCAATGAGGACGTAGGTCAGATGTCTTCATGGTACATCCTTTCAAGCCTCGGCTTCTATCAGGCTGAACCTGCCAACCCTCGTTTCTGGTTCGGCAAGCCTGCCTTCAGGAATGCCGTCGTGAAAGTACCTGGAGGTGAGTTCAATGTCATTGCTGAGGGACTCAGCGAGACCAACAGATATATCCAGAGCATCACTCTCAACGGGGAGGAATACAAACTTCCTTACATTGAGTACACAGACATCTTCAGGGGCGGCAAACTCGTCTTCAAGATGGGTTCAGAACAGAAAGTATGGTATTAACACATAATCGATTATGGCAAACTATAAAACAGACTCAAGAATTGTACTTACGCTGGATGCAGGCGGTACCAATATGGTATTCAGCGCCATGCGTGGTGGAGAATATATCATTGACCCTATCACTCTTCCTTCGAATGCGAAGAATCTCGACCTGTGCCTCCAGACACTCGTGCTCGGATTCAGCACTATCATTGACAAACTCGACGAGAAGCCGGTAGCCATCAGTTTCGCTTTCCCCGGACCTGCTGACTATCCTCACGGAATCATTGGCGGATATCTTCCGAATTTCCCTTCTTTCCGTGACGGCGTGGCTCTCGGACCATTCCTCGAGGAGAAATTCGGTATTCCGGTCTATATCAATAATGACGGCGACCTTTATGCTTACGGCGAGGCCCTCGGCGGCGCCCTTCCTGATGTCAATGCCAGACTTGCGGAGGCCGGAAGCGACAAAAGGTTCCGCAATCTTATCGGTTATACCTTCGGAACCGGTCTTGGCATCGGTTTCGTGATGGGCGGTGAACTGAACAGGGGTGACAACTCATGTGTGGAGACTTTCTGCCTGCCCAACTTCAAGATGCCGGGATATATCCTGGAGGACAGCGCTTCCATCCGTGCCGTAACCAGAGTTTATGGTGAGGCCAGCGGAAACATGAACCACGGACTTACTCCTAAGGAGATTGCAGAGATTTGCCACGGCGAGCGTGAGGGCAACAGAGAGGCTGCCATCAAGGCTTTCAATGACCTCGGCGAGTCTGCCGGCGACGGAATGGCTATTGCCGCTTCATTGTTCGACGGCATCATCTGTATCGGCGGCGGTCTGATGAACAATTACCAGTACATCATGCCGGGTATCCTGAACTCTATGCGTTCTACCGTCAAGACTCTCTCCGGGGATACTATCGGCAAGGTCCAGCCTAAGGTTTACAACTTGGATGATCCTGAGGAGTTTGCGGCATTCGCCAAGGGTGATGCACGCCAGATCAATATCTATGGTTCAGACAAGACTGTTACATACGATCCGCAGAAGCGTATCGGTATCATGCGTACCAAGATCGGAGCAAGCAAGGCCATTTCTCTCGGTGCTTACACCTTCGCTCTCAGCCAGTTAGATAAATAGTAGCGTCAGAGCACCTATAATAGATTACAAAAGCCAGCCGGATCAATGTTGTAGCCGGCATTGGCTCCCGAAAAGGGAGGGGACCCACGCAGTGGGGAGGACCGGCGGAAGCATTGACCCGGCTGGCGCAAATATGAACAAAACAATGTATCCATTAAAATTCAGACCCATACTCAAGACTGTGGTATGGGGCGGTGAGAAAATCGCTCCCTATAAGGAAGTAGTTACAGAACAGCACAATATCGGTGAGAGTTGGGAACTCTCAGGTGTCAAGGGCAATGAGTCTGTCGTTGCGAACGGCGAATTCGAGGGCAAGAAGATTTCCGAACTCGTAGAACAGTTCAAGGGCAAACTTGTCGGAGAGAAAGTCTATGCCAATACCGGCAACGAATTCCCTCTCCTCATAAAGTTCATTGATGCCAAGAGCGACCTGTCTATCCAGGTCCATCCGAATGACGAGCTCGCAGCCAAGAGACACAATTCCAAGGGCAAGACCGAGATGTGGTATGTAGTAGGCGCTGACGAAGGTGCCCACCTGCTTTCAGGTCTTTCTGAGAAGATTACTCCAGAGGAGTATGTGAAGAGAGTGGAGAACAACTCCATTACTGATGTTCTTACCGATTTCAAGGTGAAGGCGGGCGATGTTTTCTTCCTCCCTGCAGGACGCATCCACGCCATCGGAACAGGCTGTTTCATCGCTGAGATCCAGCAGACTTCTGACATTACGTACAGAATCTATGACTATGGCCGTCTAGGTCTCGACGGAAAGCCTCGTGAGCTTCATACAGAGCTTGCAAAGGATGCTATCGACTACAATGTCTATCCGGAGTACAAGACCAGCTATGTGGAGAAGAAGGATGACGAGAATGTTCTGGTAGAGTGCAAGTACTTCACTACCAGCCAGTACGACCTCGACAAGCCTTTCACCAAAGACCTCTCCGGCATTGACTCATTCCTTGTTGTGATGTGCGTCGAGGGCCGCGGTTCCCTCACAGACCATGAGGACGAAGACCATACTCTTACCCTCCATCAGGGCGAGACGGTTCTCATCCCAGCCACTTCCAAGGGTGTGACTTTCACCCCGGAGAGCGGCATGAAGCTTATCACAAGCTATATCGGATAAAACTGCAGCAAGCACCTTTGCGATTACCCCGGCAAGCGTCTACGCGGTTACGTATTGACTTGACCACTGTCATTCGTTTAGACGACACGGCGGGACGAATCCACGCCACGATATCGCAATGCTCTGATATGCAGCATTTTATAAAATCACAGTGTGGAAACGCGGACTTTTTTTGCCTGCGTTTCCACACTGTTTTAAAATATCACCTGAGTATCAATACGTTACATCCTTCCCCGTGGACGCGTCCCGCCGCATCGATATGTGACGGCTGAGACGTTTGACGCTCATCCGGTATTGCAAATGAAAATTAAATGAGTATCTTTGCAACAGTTGTAAATTTTACGGCCGTAAAAATTTGGGCGATATGAAATTCTACGATAGGACTGAGCAGATTCAAGAGCTGCAAGACATTAGGAAACAGGCATTTGAAAAACATTCAACACTTACCGTTGTAACTGGACGAAGACGCATTGGAAAGACGACTCTCATTGAAAAAGCAATGGGAGAAGGAGCGTATGTTTACTTCTTTGTCGGTAAAAAAAGTGAGGCCATTTTATGTTCAGAATATGCAGATGAGATCCGCACAAAATTAGGCATATTCGTACCCTCAGGGATAGCTTCCTTTAAGGACATCTTTGCATTGCTGATGGAAGCAGGAACATCAAGACAGTTCACATTGGTAATAGATGAGTTCCAAAATTTCATGGACGTCAACGACTCAGTATATAGCGACATTCAGAACTTCTGGGATAAATATCGCCTGAAAAGCCATATAAATATGATAGTGTGCGGCTCTGTGTATTCACTTATGGAAGAACTCTTCAAAAACAGAAAAGAGCCTCTCTATGGACGATGCGACCATACTATCCGCTTAGAGCCGTTCAGTCCTGAAGTGATGAAAGAGATTATTCATGACCATTATCCTGAATATTCAAATGACGATTTACTTGCGCTATATACCTATACAGGAGGAGTCCCTAAATATATAGAGTTGCTTGTAGATGCGGAAGCGCTATCCAAGGAGAGCATTATAAATTACATTGCAAAACAGGATTCTCCATTCATAGAAGAAGGCAGAAAACTGTTGATTCAAGAATTCGGCAAAAAATACGCAACCTACTTTTCAATACTGCAGGCAATCTCTGAAGGATATAATACTCAGGCAGAAATAAGCGATTACCTGGGCTCCAAAAGCATTGGAGGACAATTACTGAAATTAGAGGAAACATACAATCTCATCCGGAAAAACCGTCCAATGTGGGCAGGTTCCAAGACACAGACCGTGAAATACGAGATTGGAGATATATTCCTGCGATTCTGGTTCAGATACATTGAAAAGAACCAGCAGTTGATAGAGATCAACCAGTATCCCCTTTTACGTAAGATAATCTCATCGGACTACGAAACCTATTCCGGGGATATTCTCGAAAGATACTTCAGAGCCAAACTGATAGAAAGCATGAAATATCGGGCAATAGGAAATTGGTGGGACTCAAAGGGGTACACCGATAAAAAAGGTAATCGCCAACAATGCGAGATAGACATCATCGCAATACATATCGATGATAAGGAGGCTGATATCTTCGAGGTCAAGCGAAATGCAGACAAATTCCGGAGCAATCTTCTCCAAGAAAAAATATCTCATCTCAAAGAGAAAGAGAAGCGCATACGCAAATACAATCTGCACTTCGCTTGCCTATCAATCGAAGATATGTGATCAGGAAAACATACCATCAGAACTTCATGGTAATGAGAATCGGATAGTGGTCTGACGGGTGGCAGAATTTGCTTAGGCGGGAGTCGCGGAACAAGTCCGCAAAACCATCGTAAATAAACTCTGCGGAACGCACTTTCCTGAATAGCGGCTCAGTCATGTAAACGAAATCAATTCGCTTGCCGGAAAGCGTGCTCTTCTGGAACTCACCCGGATGCAGACGCTCCACTACGTCAATGTAAGGAGTATGTTCACGCACATAGTCATGTACCAGGAAAGCCTTGTCATCCTCGTCAAAGCCATAAACCGCATTGTCGACCCGTGACTTGGCATTGAAATCACCGAGCATCATCCAATACTGGGAAGCAGCCTCAGGAATCGTACCTATTGTCTGCCCGCAGATATACCGCATTTCCTTCGCACGGAACACATCACCCTCCTGGTTCTTGATGCTTTCTGCCTGATTTACAGCATTATACGCATATTTCTGCGGCCAAGTATGCAGTGTGACAATGTTCATAACCTTGCCGCCTACTTCCACCTGCGCCCAGCCTGCGCCATGCACCACCACGATATCATCACCATTGCCATTTACCCTCTTGACAATCCGAATAGGATACTTGGACGTGATCACCTGAGGGAAAGTATCACGCTTGCCGCAAACGAGCACATACTGATGGCCATACCGCCTTGCCAGGAAATCCCAGTTCCACGGGAGGTAAAATTCGTCGTACTCCGTCATTTTCTCGGCAGTGCCAGTACGATAACGGGATTCAGCCTCGCACCAGACGCAGATATCAGGATTCTGCTCCTTCACGAATTCAACAAAATTATCATAATTGTTCCCCTGATCTGACCACATTCCATTCTGAATGTTCCAGTAGAGGATCTTCAGGTCCCGCCCTGAAGCTGGAAGCGCCAGCATCAGAACGAGAACTGAAAATATAAAGTTCAATGTTTTTTTCTTCATCATTATATGAATCCTATTACTTCATGTCCGTAACGACATATGGTTTTTCAAGCGCATATCTTGCTGCCTGGAGCGCAATAGGAGCATTGGCATCTGTCACAGGCGTAGAATATGAACCGGAAGTCGTATTGGAAACATTATATCTGTAGGCGTTGGTATCGAGCTTCACATTGTCGAAAGACGGAGAAATCAGCTTCTCGAACATCATGCATGCTGCGGCATAGCGGCTAATGCCATAATCCATGTGATAGCCGTCACGGGTCAGGCACATGGAATTGTTCAGCGAAGAAGTTCTCAGATTCTGCAGGCAGGTACCAGTAGCAATGACATCCTTGAACGGAACGTCATCCATAAGTTTCTTAGTCATGGAAACTATGACATTATACATCTCCTCCGTGGTGGTGAAATTCTTCTGTCCCCGATCCGCAGTGGCAATCTTGTTCATATCGTGATATGCCTGCGACATGATGAAGTAGAAATCCGGCTTCTTCTCCGGACAATCAGCCTTCACCTTGTCCACAAGTCCCTGGACAGCAGCCCTCTGACTCTCAGTCCAATCCCATGCCACTGCACGGCCGGTATGCTCCTGAATCGTCACGATATCCCATTTGTCGCTCGAAACGATTTCATGCAGGCTATGACCTGTGACATCAGTCCATGAAGTCGCGCCATTCTCGCATCTGTAGCAATGATAATCTACGGAAGTGGTGTAACCATCCGTATATTCAAAAATACGACGGCCGCCGTAATACATGTGATACAACTTTATATCCTTGATGCCGGCAGCGGCAAGCATTCCCGGAAGATGTTCCACGGCATCCTTGGTAAAGCTGTTGCCGATGAAGAGAATCTTCAGTTTCGCATTGGACTCAGAAGGAAGTTCAGGCTCTTTCGTCCCGACAAGGTATGTAATGTCGGTCAATGTCGATTTGCTTGCACCCTGCTTGCCGAGATAATTTTCCTTGGCTTCATCAGTGTACTCATCATCGACACCATCGCCGCCATTGTACGTACCTACCGTACCTCCGGCAATGCAGTTGCTCCAAGATGCCAGACCATTGTTATACCCCCAGAAAAGCCCGCGATACTGATTGTCAGTCTGCACCTTGCCATAGTTGGCACAACGGCTGAATTCGCAGTTGTTCGCAAGATTGGCAATGCCGCCGGTTCTGGCGCTTGAAGTGGAGATGATGTCGCCATAGTTGATACAGCCGGTAAGCGAAGACACATTGGCCACGTTGCAGACAATATTGGCAATACGTCCCTTGTCCGGTCCTGGACAAGTATTGAACTGATTTCCACGATTGATGCAGTTCACCAGTTTTGTCCTGCGGTTGGCAGCTGCACAAATACCCGCTGTACGGCAAGTTGCAGATGTCATATTACCCTCGTTGGAACAGTCAGAGACTGTTACGAAATGCTGTGTGCCGACCGTTGAAGTACCGAAGCCAAGAATACCGGCAATATGGAATGTCGCAGCTCCACCCTGGTCATTACCATCCCGATTCTCCGCTACGATTTCTCCGAAATTATCCACACTATCAATGATGATGTCCTGATTCTCAGTAAAGGCATAGCCTATCAGCGACATGAACTGCGCCTTGTTCTTGACACCGGTCTCGCTGCGGAAAGTCATTGGTGCATAACTGTGCACGTCGCGGACAGTACCGTCATAAACCAGTCCGGCAATCACACCATGTGAGGTCTCTATACCCGATGACTCCACCAGAAGCGAGCATGTGGATTCGAAAGTAAAGTTCTCCACCACGGCGCCGGGTCCGATTACACCGAACAATCCGAATGTGCCGCCTTTCGCAGCCACAGTACTGTGCATCTTGAAGTTACGGATCTTGTAACCCTGACCGTTGAACTTCCCGGTAAACATCGGGCCGGTGACTGTAAGCACATTCTTGCTGTTTACAAAAGTCGCATTTCCGATAGGAATCCAATCCTTGACGGATGACATGTCGATATCATTGAGCAGATTGATTCCGCCTGCCTCATCCTGCCACTTCTCTAGGGATTCACCGGCATTGACAGCGGCAGCAAAATCCATGAAGTCCTGTGCGGATGCAATACCCTTGGTAAGGATTTCACCCGCGAAAACATTGCCCGTAGCGATGGAAGGCTTGGTCTTGGCTGCGAAGAAAACATAGTCGGAGAAATTCTCTGCCGTAATGGTAACGACCTTGCTTTCATCGGAATAAGGACCGATCTTGCCACCGACCTTATTGTTCCTGACGGTGCAGGTCTTGTTGTTCGTGTTCGCAACGATTATGGCAATGAACTTCTTCAGCGGATCAGTAGCATTGAAAATGTCGGAACGTACCATTCCATAGTTCTCACAGCCATCGACTACGCATGAAGCATCATTCGTCTGACCGACGATGCCGGCAGCATAGCCCTGAGTTGTATTTCCGGCGACAGCAAAAGTCACATTACCCTTGTTCACGCAGTTGATTGCGGAAGTCTGGATATTCAATGCAGACACGATACCTGCCACACGGGTGTTGGATGCTTTTGTGTCGGTATTGGTAATCTCACCATAGTTCTTGCAGTCCTCAACTGTCGCATTCTTGTTCAATGTGGCCACAACACCCGCATTGCGGGAAGCCTGCACATCCATTGCACCATAGTTGTCGCAAGACTTGACCATTGTGCGCAGAGCTGTAGATGCCGATTCTGCGAAGCCGACGACTCCACCAATGGAGAATGCCGTGCCACCGTTCTTGCTGTTAGTCTTATTCACGGACTTGAAAGCACCGAAATTAGTACAGTTCACAACCTGAGCGGCGATTTCGCCTGCCGAATAGACGGAACCGGCAACGCCGCCAAATCTCTGGCCGACATTTTCCGCACCGCCCGAGATGTCGAACGAAGCCAGTGAAGAACAATGATCTATGGTGGAGTTCACCACGGCACCTGCCACAGCTCCGCCGCAAGTCATTTTAGCAGAAGAAGATGTAAAGGCAGAGCCCTCGCCGATGTTCACATCTTTCACGGTAGCGCCGGATATGACACCGAACAGACCACATGTTGTTCCGGCAGGAGCATCAGCCGGCACGACCATCTTCAATCCCTTGATAGTGTGGTTTTTACCATAGAAGGTGCCCTTGAATGCGGCACCGCTTACTGCCGTACCTGAGAAAGTTCCGTTTCCTATAGGAGTCCAGTTGCCTACGGACGACATGTCGATGTCCTTCTCCAAATAAACATCCATGTTCTCCGTACCGTCCTGGGCATTTACGCACTTCGCGAAATTCATAAGGTCATCAGCCGTACTTATGAGTATCTTGGTTTCTTTGGCCTTGTCGAAGAAAATCGGACGCAGCACCGTCACCTTGTCCAGATCGGTAGCCATCAGTATGAGATGTCCAGACTCGAAAGTGCTTCCGAATGACACGGACACTTCCTTCGCTGTCTTGTCCAGAGACGCCGTCACAGATTTCGCCTCGGCAATCGCCACAATCGCACCTTCAGCCTTGCTTCCGGTAACGTCATACCCGATTTTGAGCGTCTGGGCAAGATTGGAGATCGTCAGGTTCAATGCTGATGAGACACTGAGATTCAATGAATTCTGCACAGGAATCGTAAGCATGGCCCCGTTTCCGAGAGCAACCGAAAGATTGCCGTCAGCATCCGTGGCAATGCTCTTGAATATGGCTGTATTCCCATCTTTAGCCTCGACCGGCACGCCATTTTCATTGAGGATACGTTCCCCATTCACAGTCCAATAGCCTTGCTCATCCACAGAAATGACAGGTGTTTTTCCTGCTGCAGGAACAGGTTTGCCGTCCACAATGATATCCTTGGTCTCACCACCCACGGTGACAGTCCAGTAATAGAGCCCGTTATCGTCTTTGCGGACACCTATCACGGGGACATTTATCATCTGGTCCATGGCAGCGATTACCATGGTCTTGCTCTCATTATTGCTGTCAAGATAGGTCAGCACGTAACTCCCGTCACTGTTCTTGTCAACGGAAGTTACGACATTGCCGGAGGTGAGAAGTCCGAGAGACTCCACCTGACTGTTAGCTTCATCAATCCTTGACTGAAGCGCTTCAATCCTCTCTTTCACGGCATCCAGTCTGCTGTCCAATCCGCTGTCGTCGAACGAACAGGAAGCAGAGCAGACCGCCATGATGAGGGTGAGCAATATGTATGTTATACGTTTCATTGTCTTCATATTATTGATTGTCAGCAGCATTGAAATACTTGGAATTCTGATATCCGTAGGCATTGTAGATGGTAGCGTCCGGAGCAGCATCCGGCTTGTCCTTGAACTCCGCCCATTCTCCGACCTTTCCGCCGCGTGTACATCCGGTTATCTTTATATTGCAGTAACCGGCTGCCCAGCCAGGGCCATCACCGCCGGTGTGGTCTTCATTCTGCGGAGTTATTTTGCTGAGAATGATACCGGTATTGGCACATCCTGCTATAACGCCACCCTTGAAATGCCCTACGAATCCTCCTGCGCGGCATCCGGTATGCGAGAAGATGTTTCCGTTGTTCGTACAGGATTCCACAGATACATCCGCCGCCTCGGAACCGCCGATGATGCCGCCCATTCTCTTGGCATTGGCATAACCTTCATAGTCGAGGTAGTTGTCCTCAATGAGTCCATTGTTGACACACTTGCTGACAGTCACCTTGTTTCCGGCCTTTTCGGTTCCGTAGATTGACGCAAGGATACCACCGCTTCGACCGTTAGGTCCTGTAATATGGGCATTGTTCGTACAATTCACAAACTGGCTGCCTGTGCCTTTGTTTACATATGCCATGATACCTGCCACCTGCAATCCCGTTCCTCCGGCCTGTGCATTCGCAACCTTGGACTTGACGAGGATATCGCCATTGTTTACCACTGCATTGTCCTTGGATTTGCCTCCGAGAGCAACATTGAACCCGCTGCCGACAATTCCGGCGAGGCTGGTCGGCATTGCCTGAGGACATTCGCCTTCGAGGATGATGCTGACATTGTTCGTCACGCTCACGATTGTCGTATTCTCCGCATATCCGACGACGCCGGCAACAGAAGGAGTAATATCAGGAGTTCCTGTCAATGTGATGGCATCGCCTTCGGCGCCGATGATGAGGTTGCTGATTTTAGCTCCGTCAGCAGCTCCGAAGAGTCCGTAAACGTTATTCTTGCTCATATCGCAAGTCCAGCTTATTCCGGTGATACTGTGGCCTTTGCCATTGAATTTACCGGTAAAGGCATTGACGAATTCATATGTAGGGGCACCTGAGCCTGCGCCTGTCGCGCTTCCGATCGGTGTCCACTCTATGCCCGTCAGGTCAATGTCTGCGAGCAGGCAGACTTCTCCGTCCGCATTCTCCCAGCGGGATGTGGATGCACCGGCATTGACGCTCCTTACGAATTCCATGAATGTGCCGACATCGGCGATTCCCTTGTCTTCTGACGGATTATCCCCACCGCCGCCTCCGATTATGACAGGAGACTGCTTCACCACAATGGAGGTAGAGACGCCATACAGACTGTTTTTCAATATGATACGACCCTCACGAGGAGTGTTGGTCTTACTCTCAAAATACTCGGCAACGAAATTGAATTCCGATGTGGTCAATGCCTTCGTACCCACCGCCTTGAGCCATGAAGCGTTCTCCGCAGCCACAGACGGTTCCACGTCAATGTTGTGGGAAACCCTAATGGTAAACGGTGTCATGTCGCCTCCAAGATTGATGACAGGTTCACCCATCGGGGTAATCAGTTCATTGTCCTTTATATAACTCTCGAAATCAATGACAGTCTTGCCGTAGGTGAAGAACAGAGGCTTATAGACCACCTCATCCCCGGCCGTTACCATGATGACGGTATTGCCTTCTTCAGCACCGTTCTCCATAGTCACAGAGATTCGTCTCAGGTTCTCACTGACTTTCACGTCCACGTTATAGGCTGTAAGATAGTCCACTACAGCATCCTTGGCAAGCGTGCCTGTCAATGTATAGTTCACTGTCACTGCAGTTCCGTAATCTTCTATGGCAAGGAATGACGGTGTGGAGAACGTGATGCCGAGGGATTCCCTGTATGTTACCGAGAAACTGCTTCCGTCAGTCAACGTGAACACTGCCAAGCCTGTCTCCTCGTCGATTTCCACGGACTTGAACAGGCTGTTCGTAGTGTCGCTCGCCAGCACACCGGTGCTCTTGCCGTTCACTGTCCAGAAACCGTTCTTGTCAATGCCTACTTCAGGCACTGATGTGGCTACCGGCATCTTGTTGCCGTCTTTTCCGAGAATCCACTCCCATGAAGCGCCATTGTCTCTGGTCAGGCGCCAGTACATTGTTCCTCCGTCTTCTGCGACTCCTATCATCGGAGCCTTGTTCAAGTCAGTGGCTTTGGCCAATATGACAGTCTTTTTCTCACCATCCTTTGTTTTGTAAGTAATCACGTAGTTCCCGTTCTCATCGGTTCCCACACGCGAAATCAGATTGCCTGAAGCAAAATCCGAAACAGACTTGAGTTGTGACTCAAGATTATCCGCCTTCTGTTCAAGAGCGGCAATCTTCTGTTCAAGTTCCGTGATACTGCCCTCCACTTCCGAAGAATCATAGGAGCAACAGTTCAAAGCGGCAGCCGCCAGGAACATTGACAGTATTATATTTATCTTTTTCATATCGCCCTATTTCTTAATACGTACATACATGTAGTTCATACAGCTGCGCTCGCCCTTCTTGTCACTCGGACGGCTCACGAGGCCGGACACGCCGTCCTTCTTGGCCCACATCGCAGAGGATCCGCCTCCGTCGAAACGTGTGGCATTCCAGGCTCCGAGACGCAGAGAAATATCGGTAACCTCCTCTGCATTGACTCCTATCGAGAATCCTTCCTGACGTCCGTCTATTTCAACGAGCATGATTCTGGAACCGCTTCTGTCAATGCAAGCGAAAGTCATAGGATCGGACAATGTCCTGAAAGTATGGTTTGCAGGCACGGTGTTGAGGGTATTCTGCCCGTCCGTAACGAACTGCCACATGGTGGCGTTCTGGGTGAAGATAGGTTTCACTTCTCCGTCCACAGCCATTTCGGCGCTGAGTTGGATTTCATCGCCGACCTTCAATGCCTTGGAGATTTCCTCAGCCGTGCTTCCTGTAATCTGGATGCCGACTTCTTTCTTGTCCGTGAGATACGGTGCCTCTTCCAGAGCGGCAGCCCGGCCGTCAGCAAAAGCCGTGGCAGTAGCCGCGAACCAGCCGTCGTTTACAGTCATGTTGTCCGCAGAATACTTGGCTATAACATACAGAGCCCTGGCGCTAAGTTTATTGACAATATCCTGGCGTTCCTTATGAGGGATTTTCACATATCTGGAAGTGTAGAGATTTATCGGATATGATGCCAGCTGCGAAGCGTTGTTACCGCGGACGAGGGTATCATTGACAGAATAGAACTTGTACTCCTTGTCGGCGATTTTGACCTTGCCGGAGAACACTTTCTTTCCGCAGGAAGCGGTATTGTCCTTGAAGATGGTGAACGCCCAGACATGGTTGCCGAGTTTGGCCACGACAGCAGGGTTGTTCATATAGACGAGTTCGCCGTCCTCGATGTGGGCACCTCTGGTGAAGCCGTCGTTGGAATCGAAGAATCCGGTATTGATGCCGGCAATAACATCCTCGCCTTCAGACGTTTTACGTGCACAAAGCTTCGACAGAGTCTCGCGGAGATTGAAGCCGTTGTTGCCGTTCTTGTTGCCATTGGGATTCGGGACAATGTCATCCGCATATGCCGTGGTGACTTCGATGGCAGGGTTGGTGAGGTCAATTTCCAGAACATGCATTTTCCTGGCAATCTTCTTGAATTCCATGCTGTAATAATTGCAGCCCGGGGCCAGGAGTTTCTCCTCAACGGTACGCCAAAGGTCGTTCTCCGTCTCTACCGAGAATGTTCCGCGCAGATAAACGGTGCGGGCAGCCATGCGGCCTCCCTCACCTGCGGCAATGAGCGTAATCCTTGCCTTGCGGAGTCCGTCCGGAACCGTAACGTTCACTCTTCGGGCATTCTGGTCAATGCCGGCTTCCACTCCTTCTGCCCTGGTAATCCTGACGGAAGCCTTCTCCGCTGCCTTTCCTGCCAGTTTATATGTAAGTTCAAGACTCCTCACTCCATCCGGCACTTTGATCTCACCGCTCACAGGAGCATCTCCGTAATACACGACAAACGAGAAACTTTCTGTGGTCTCCACAGTAACTGTAGAGCCGTCTGCCAATGTGAGGGTGACGGTGCCGTCATCGTTTTTCGCAACGCCGGTGAGCAATGAAGCCTTCTTACCTTCTGATTTTATCTTCTCTCCCTTGCTGTCGAGGATATAGTCGCCATTGACCATCCAATATCCGTCCTTGTCGGTGGTAAACGAAGGCTCGCGGCCGGAAACAGGAATCTTGGCCCCGTCCTTGTCTGTAAGGATTGTGGTCTTCCCATTGACGGTAATGGTCCAATAAAGGACGCCGTTTTCTTCTTTCGTGCCAATGATATCAATGTCTGAAAGGTCATCCTTGGCAGCAACAGTTGCCGTAGAGGTCCTTCCGTCGGCGGTCGTATAGGTAATTGTAACGCCTCCATCCGGATTTTCCTTTATATCAGTGATGACTCCTCCTGTCTTGGCAGCAGTAAGGAGCGCGATCTGGCCCTCCAGCTGCGTCAGAGAAGCGGAAAGTTCCGCCAGCTGCTTCTGGGCCTCATCCACCTTTTTCCAAAGGGCGGAATCGTCGTACTCGCTGCAGCCCATTACCAGAGCTGCGGCAAATACTGATAATAATATTCTAGAACTTTTCATGTTGTCAATGTCTGTTAATATCCCGGATTCTGTGTCAATACGCTCTCTCCCGTCGCCTCGTCCTTAGGGTATATCTGTATCTGTTTCTGAGGAATAGGATAGAGATAGTCCTTCTCCTCCCATTTGTAAGACTGGTCCTTGAACTGGATGAGATATCCGCTCGTGCCTTCTGAAAGAGTGTTTTCCTTGCCTTCCGATACGTCCAATGTATTCTCGCAGTCCGTAGACGGCTTGGTGCCGGTGTAGATGCAGAGGTCAGGAGTACCGTCATTGTTCATGTCATATTCGCCGAGTCCCGGGAACCAGCAGCCGATGAAGCCAGGTCCCAATGTATTGGAAGCCGGACAGAGCTGCTGACCTTCGTGCCAGCGCAACATGTCCCAGAGGCGAAAGCCTTCGTTTACAAGCTCCACAGTTCTCTCACGCCTGATCTCCAGGATAAGCCCTTTGTCCGGACCTTCCAGATGCTTGTCGGTGTAATATGAGCTCAGGAATGCATCTGGAGCCGCATCAGCTTTCGCAACATCGAGTGCCGGCATGTTTACGCGGGCACGTATGGCATTGATAGTCTGGTCAATGACGGCCTGGTCCGCCTGGCCAAGCTCCGCCTTGGCTTCTGCATAGTTCAGGAGAACTTCCCCGTAGCGGATGATCGCGTAGTCTGTAGTCGATGTTCCTGCTCCGTCGTGGGTGTCGTCAGAGAAATACTTGATAGGCCTGTAGCCGCTTCTTTCATAGTCCTTGCAGTTAGGATAGTATTTCGTAGAGGCATCTGTTCCTACAGCGACATAATCAGGTGCCGCGATGGTCTGTGCCATACGTGGGTCCCTTCCTGTGAATTCCTGGCCGAACTGCATTGTCTGCCATCCTTCCTGGTTCTGGAACGGGGTTCCGTCAGCCATGAGATAATGGTATGCAAGGGCTCTTGTCAATGAATACCTCATGTTCTTGTATGAGAACTGCACTCCGTGGCGTATGTTCATCTCGGCAGTATAGAGGAAGCGTCTTGCGAAGATTGTCTCACTGGTCTCTGCGTCCTCCAGCACGAAGTAGTCCCTGTACGGCTGGCCTTTTACTACAGTCTCGCCCTTGTACATCTTGTACTTGCCGTAGTCGATGACTGCCTTTGCTGCGTCTGCAGCTTGCTGCAGGAAATATTCAGAAGACAATGTTATCTGTGTCCCGTCTTCCTTCGTGTAGGTTTCGTCAGGTACATCATGGTATTTTCTCCATGTGCCCTCGAATAGTGCCACACGTGACTTGAAGGCATAGGCTGCATATTTGCTCACACGGTACACGCCTTCGGTCCAAGTGACAGGAAGCCCGTCGATGGCCTTGTCCAGGTCTTCCATGACTTTCTGCATGACAAAGCCCCTGGAGTCGCGCGGACGATACAGGCTCGCCTTGTCAGAATCTGAGATTACATGGTCGTACCATGGCATATCACCATATTTGCGTACTTTCTCGTAATAGAACATTGCCCTGAAGAAATAGGCGACGCCGTCGTATTTCTTGCGGACCTCTTCATTGGTGCAGTTTACGGAGCGCTCGAGGTAGTAGTTCAGTGACCTTAGATCAGACCATGTACTGGTGCTCCATGACTCATTCTCTGCCGATCTGCTTCCCATCTGGATGTTGCTCAGGGACACGTGATACTGCAGGTCGTTGTCCTGCAATGCGCCGTCGAATGTTCCGTCAGGCTTGGAAAGCATGGCGTAGAATCCGTTTGTCGCCAGTTCCAGTTCTTTTTCACTGGAGTAGAAAGACTCTGGTGACAAGTCCGTTTCCGGGAACTTGTCCAGATAGCCATCGCATGACGAGAACGCGAGCATCGACAGCCCTGAAATCAAAATATTGTATATTCTTTTCATTTTCATTCTCTGTTTTAGAAGGTTATGTCAATGCCGAGAGATACGGTCCTGGAGAATGGATAGATGCAGTCGTCATCCTGCTTGGAGGATGCGGTAGCCACCTCAGGATCGACATATTTCGTATGCCTTTTCATCGGAGACCAGTACCAGAGGTTCTCGCCCGTGACATAGAAGCGGACTTTCTCTACAGCTTTGTTCGGCTTCAACGGAAGGGTGTAGCCGAGCGTGATGTTCTTCAGGCGGATGTATGCCGCATTCTGGAGATACCTGTCGGTGTTTACGCCTAGTGCGCTGTTTGAATATGTCTCATATCCTCGTTTCCTCGGGAAATATGAGTTTCTGCGATCCTCGGTCCATGTCCTGGATTCGAAGTCGGTCGGCACGAATGAGGATGCCGGGAATCCATACAGGCTCCAGAAATAGGAGCAGTTCTTAGGAGGCATCCAGTCGCAGTGCCCTACACCCTGGAAGAATACCGAGAGATTGAAGCCGTACCAGTCGATGTCGCCTTTGAATGAGTAGGTGTATCTCGGGCGGTTGTTACCGATGATGTAGCGGTCGCCAGGCTTATCGACAGTGTTCTCGCCAGTGTTGATTATGCCGTCACCGTTCCTGTCCACGAACTTGACATCACCTGCCATCAGCTTAGCCATTGATGCCACGCCGCATTTATATACTACATCATTGACTGCCTTGTCATTAATCCTTGACTGGTACTCTGCAGCCTCCTCGTCAGTCTTGAACAGCCCTGCCACCTGGTAGCCCCAGATATCGCCGAGCCTTTCTCCGACATAGTGCTGTCCCAGTGACCTTGTCGGGTTGTCGAACTTGGTGATGGTTGTCACATAGTCGCCGAGAGAGCCTGCTATTGAGTAGTAGAGCGGCTTTCCAGCTGCCTTGACCTGGTCTTTCCAGGACAATGTGATTTCATATCCCTTTGTACGGAGATTTGCACCGTTGATTTTCGGCGAGCTTGTTCCGAACACTGCAGGAAGCTCCTGTGATGAAGTCAGCATATCCTTGGTGTCCCTGATATAGAAATCGGCGCTGGCATTCAGCCTGTTGCCGAAGAATCCGAGGTCAGCTCCAAGGTTGTAGGTTATGACGGTCTCCCATGTGAGCCCGTCGGTTATGGCACCAGGTGTACTGACCTTGCCGGCAAGATTTGTGCTGTCGAAGGTGTAGTTCATCATTGACGTTGTCAATGTGCTGATATATGAGTAGTTGCTTACCTGCTGGTTCCCGAGGGAACCGTAGGATGCGCGGATCTTGGCATTGTCCCACCAGCCTTTCAGGCCGCCCCAGAAGTTCTCCTCGGACAGACGCCATCCTGCAGATGCGGAAGGGTAGAACGCCCATCTGTTGCCTCTGGCAAATCTTGATGAGCCGTCTTGCCTGCCTGAGACTTCGAGAAGGTATCTTCCTTTCCAGTCATAGTTCACACGTGCGAAGAAGCCAAGAGTCCTGTAGGCTGTGTTCTTCTCATCGGCTCTCTCGATTGTCCCCTGCGCCATGTTGATAAATGCCAGCTTGTCAGAGATGGAGCCTTTCTGCCTTATTGTCGATGTGGATGAACGGGAATCCTGGAACTGCATACCTGCCACGGCTGTGAGATTGTGATTTCCCCAGGACTTGTTCACATTGAGATAGGCATTGGCGACATGCACATTAAGATATGTGCGTGCTTCATGATAGAAATCATAGACGGAGCCGTTGCTGAGTTCCGTGATGGTCTTCATGTTCTTGTCCCAGGTGTTGGCTGTAGGATATGAACGGTAGCTGTTCAGGTTGTCACGGCGCCTGTATGTGTAGTCTGCGGTGATATTCAGCCATTTGGTCAGGTCGAACACGAGCCTGTTCGTGATGATCCATGAGTTCACTTTCCTGGAGTTCTTGTTCCTTCCGTCTGTGAACACTCCGCCTCGTCCTGATGCGATAGGGGAGTCCGCGAACTGGATGCCGTTGGTATACATCGTGGTGGTTCCGTCAGGGTTTACAGGCACGATTGTAGGGCTGATGTTCTGGGTTATGTTCCAGAGGATACCCTGCGATTTGAGATCTTCTGAACCGTCCTGCTCCCAGAATCCGCCGTAGTTGTAGGCAGAGCCTTCATAGCTCATGTTGCCGGTGTAGTGAAGCCATGGCTTTACATGGGCATTGACCTTAGCGCGGAAGGAATAGCCGTTCATTATATCTTCGCTGGCGTTGTTGAAGACACCCTCACGGTAGAGGTAACGTCCGCTGACATAGTAGTTTATCTTGTCATTTCCACCATTGATGGTGACATTGTGCTCGGTCTCTGGACGGGTTCTCTTGAAGATGTAGCCGTACCAGTCGAAGTTTCCGAGGTAGCGGTATTTGCCCTTGTCATTGGTATAGACCCATGGCCTGTCAGGATTCTCGGTCTTGTCGTTCCTGCGGTCATAGAGCATCTGCATCTCCTCGTCGGTGTAGTTCCATGCCACATAGCCTTTGCCTGAATGCAGGGTGAATTCGTTGGAGAGGTTTACGTAGTCGTATCCTGTGGTGAGGAAATCGGTGCGGGTGGTGTTGAATGCCACACCGCCGCGTCCGTTGTAGGTCACTTTCAGGTCACCTGACTTACCGTTCTTGGTGGTGATTAGGACCACGCCGGCAGATGCTGTCGCACCGTAGATGGAGCATGACGACGCATCCTTGAGTACTGACACGGATTCGATGTCATTCGGGTTGACCTGCGTCAATGATGATTCGATTCCGTCCACGAGTATCAGCGGGCTGCCCGAGTTCAATGAAACCTGTCCACGGATTTTCACATTGTACTGCTTACCTTCGATGGAACCGCTGCTCATACTCATAAGGAGGGACGGATCCGCTCCTTGAAGCGCCTGCGCAGCATTGGTTACTGGCCTGTTGTTCAAGTCTTTGCCACTGATGACACCTACCGCTCCGGTGAGGTTCACTTTCTTCTGGACACCATAGCCGACCACAACCGATTCTTCGAGAAGATCAATGTCTTCTTCGATGTTTATGACAATGCCGACGGTCTGGCTGCCGAATCTGGACGTGTAATCCTTGTAGCCCATCATTGACACTACGAAGGTGCGTCCCGGTGTGGTCTGGATGGAGAATTGGCCGTCGATATCAGTCATGACGACATTGTCCTTCTTGCCGTCGAGCATGACCATTGCGCCGGGAACCGGTCCGGACGAATCGACGACTTTTCCTTTATACTCTACCGGTGTGGCCTTCTGGTCCGCTTTCACGACAAGTATCATTTTCCCGTCAATGCTGGCCTGCATCCCCGTTCCGTCGAGGATTGCAGTCATCGCTTCCAGTACATGTTTTCCGGATGGCGGAGTGACATGCCTGTTCACGTCGAGAAGGCTCTCGTTGTAAGCTATTGTCATACCCAACTGATGCTCAATAGCTTCAAACGCTTGTCTGACCGTCATTGTCCCGGACGGGAAGGTCACGACCTTGTTTTGGGCGTGAAGTCCGACAACCGGCATTATGGCCAGAAGAAGCGTGATCAGATAATGTTTAATCTGCTTCATAGACTATGTATTATTAGTTAAATTGTTATTCTGGTGTGGTATGGGAGGTCTGTCTGACCTATCTTATATATACGCAGCCGTTCACGATACTGTATTTCATTCCGGGGACAAGTTTGCATATGGCACCGAGCATCTGTTCCATGGTCTCGCCCTGAACGAACTTTGCAGTCAATATCATATCATCGTATTTCCCCGAGGTGACATAAGTGTTTATGCCGTATTTGCGCTCGATAGCCTTGACAATCGCATGAATATTTTCAGAGCGGAAGCACATGTCTCCACGTTTCCATGCCGTGTCTTCAGACGGATTTACGCAGGATATGGTGGATTTCCCTGTCTCGCGGTCATAAGACAGACGCTCTTCCGGAACCATGAGAATCCTTTCGCCGTTATCTTTCAATGTCGCCGAAATGCTGCCTTCACACAATGTAGCCGTGGTATTACGTGACTCAGGGTATGCATTCACGTTGAACGTCGTTCCATGTACCCGTATAGTAAGGTCGGATGTATTGACCATAAATGGAAGTTCCTCATTATGTGTCACTTCAAATATAGCTTCACCTGAAAGGTACACCGAGCGTTCCTTGGCACTGAAAGCTTCCGGATAAATCAGCACCGACCCGGCATTGAGTGTGATTCGGGTGCTGTCCGGCAATATTATTTCACGAGTTTCGCCGTTATGCGTAGAGACCTCGCAGAGTCTCGGACTTTCGGCAACCGACGCCTCTTCAGAAGCGATACGGTCATTCAGCCTCAATGTAATCCACGGAACGAAAACAAACATTGCCGCTGCAGAGGTGCAGGTCAATGCTATTCTGCGTATCTTCTGTCGAAGTCCTACACGCATCATTACAGACTGGGCTTTCTCGCGGCGGTCTGCTGAAGACATCACCTTGGTAAAAGCCTCATTCAGCTCATTTTCCGGCATTGAATCCCCGAAATGCTTTTCCCACTCGTTGCGGATATCGTTATTGGTCATAGTCTGATGTTGTCAAAATCGACAATAAGACAACATAACACCTGTCAACACCCAATGAAATTTCAATTTTTTTAATTTTTTGTAACGGCAGAACATTTCGCATATTTTTGTTATATCTTTGTTGACGTGATCGGGAAACATTTTGCCGTATCACCATAATTCAATATCACACAGATGTTTACGGATAGCGAAGAAAGAGTATTGATGGAACGCACTGCTGCTGGCGACAGAAGTGCGTTCAGGTCTCTTTTCAATGTTTATTATCCTGTGGTCCACGGCTTCATGAGAAGCATACTTCAGACAAAAGAGGATGCCTCTGACGTTGCTCAAGAAGTTTTCATCAAGCTCTGGCTTATGCGTGCAGCTCTTCCGGACATCACATCGCTGCGATTCTACCTTTATCGGATGAGCCTGAACCAGACAATCAACTTCATGAAGAAGAACAAGTTCCGGAACAGTTCCTTATTGGCGGATATTCCTTATGACCAGATGGTGGAAGAAGTCATTGACATGAAAGACAAGGAAGCTTTCATAGCCTCGGTGGTGGAGCGCATGCCTGAACAGAGACGCAAAGTATTCGTGATGAGCCGCTTCGAGAACCGGTCCAATGATGAGATTGCGTCAATGCTGCACATCAAGAAGAAGACCGTGGAGAACCACCTCAACCTCGCCTTGAAAGAACTACGAACCGCCCTCCCGGCATCCGTTTTCCTGTTCATCGCATTCTTTTAGACGCACCGCCGCTCATGCTGGTGTTGACGGAAAACCAGCCATCTTTCGCCAAATCGGGTGATTTTACAGAGATTTGGCGCAACATTTGCCAGATGTTTTGCCAAATCAAATATTTTTACTTAGTTTTGGCGAAACATTTAACAAGTTATGCCACTCATCGGAAGGAAAAAAGAGGTAGCTGAACTTGAACGCTACTACAATCAGGACAATGCTGTGTTCATTGCCGTATATGGCCGTCGCCGTATCGGCAAGACGTTTCTTGTCAATGAATTCTTCAAAAACGACTTCACTTTCAAAGTCACAGGAATCTCACCTGCGGAATATGAACGGAAACAGCTGACCAATCTTCAGTTAGCGAACTTCAACCTCGCATTGAACCATCATTCCGGCAAAGTATTCCCAGCACCGTCAAATTGGATGGAAGCCTTCAGACAACTGATAGAATATCTTGAAACCGGGAAAAAGAAGAAACGCCAAGTCGTATTCATAGATGAACTTCCATGGATGGACACCCCATATTCGGGCTTTCTGACTGCATTCGAATGGTTTTGGAACAGTTGGGGATCCAGCTGTAAGAATCTGATGCTGATAGTATGCGGCTCTGCCACATCATGGATTGTAAACAAAATAATAAACAGTAGAGGAGGACTGCATAACAGACTGTCCGGCAAGATTTTCCTGTCCCCATTCAACCTGAAGGAATCAGAGGAATTCTATGAAAGCAGAGGAATTGTGTGGGACAGATATGAGCAGTTGCAAGCATACATGATATTTGGCGGCGTCCCATATTATTTGTCTTTGCTCCGTAAGGAAGATAGTCTTCCGCAGAACATAGACAGATTGTTTTTTTCAAGGAACGCAATTCTGGCAAATGAATTTGAAAATCTTTTCAACGCATTATTTGACAATGCAAAGGATTATATACGTACGATAGAGCTATTATATAAGAACAGGTCCGGACTTACCAGGAATGAAATCGCACAAAAACTGGAAGCCTCTTCTGGAGGAGGGCTAACAAAGATGATTGACAATATGGACCAGTGCGGTTTCATTGAAGGCATATCGAATGGAGGAAAGGTTAAGGATAAAATATATAAGTTGGTTGACTACTACTGTCTATTCTACCTGAATTTCGTAAAGAAAAATGATTTCCACGAAGAGCACTATTGGTCAAAAATATCAAATACTCCTGTCCATAACTCATGGTGCGGTTTTTCATTCGAGAGAATCTGCTTTTCACATCTTGAGCAGATAAAGAGAAGTCTAGGCATCTCCGGAATATTGACCAAGACATACGCCTGGCGGAGCCTTGCTTCCAAGCCTGCTGCACAAATTGACATGCTGATAGACAGGGAAGACAGGGTCGTGGACGTATGCGAGATGAAATACGCTTCAGCAGAATACACAATAACGAAAACCGAAAATGAAAAGTTGCGGAATCGCATCGAGGCTTTCCGTTCCGAATCCGGAACGAGGAAGGCAATTCACCTCGTGATGATTTCTCCTTACGGAATACGCAGGAACGCGTATTCAGGTGCTGTCACAAACCAGATAACTATGGATGCGTTATTTGAATAAGGTGTAATTAAAAAGAGACTGACCCAAAAGGGTTGGTCTCTTTTTTTTATATAGGGTGTCGTAGAGTTGTCGGAAGGCTCCGACAGAGTTCCGCTTC
>OGRU01000096.1_pt1 | contig 84332 bp, 66 predicted proteins | sample 1553541 | NCBI WGS metagenome assembly OGRU01 (sample SAMEA2580068, study PRJEB22360) | human gut metagenome | biome: human gut; feature: human-associated habitat; material: faeces | place: Denmark | collected 2008/2010
ATATATACAACCTTTTACTCATATTTATCAACTTAAATTAATTCCGCCAACGGGTAAGTAATCATTAAAAAATAAAACAATATGACAAAAAGAATTGTAACAGGCCTGTTAGGCGTTATCTTCACTTTCCTGTTGCTGACAGGATGTTCCAAGGATAATGATTATGGGACATTGACTGTGAATGTATTGAGACCTGGCAATAACACTAGCGTCTTAGTTTATCCATACGTTACGGGCTATGATGAGCTACCTCCAATCGAAGAAGCAGTTGTCAATACCAATAGGCACACTGTCTCTTTTAAATTGGCTGAAGGGAATTACGTAGTAAGATGCAAATTCAGCTACTACTCATATCAGGAACAAAGCGTTCAAATCCGCTCCGGAAAAAGTGTAACCCTTCAATCGACTTCACAAGGTCTCAATAAAAAATAAACATAGAACAGGCGGTGAAGTCGGATACTACGGCATCATCGCCTCTAATGCATTGACAGCATCCCTCAGGTCCTCCGCGAAATGTGAATGTTCCATCAGGAAATCCGGACGGCCCGCCGCAAGACATTGATACAGACGGCGATTCATTCCTATCGCATACGACGACACGGCACACTCTATCTCATCCTTCTGAGTCTTGCTGTCGGAAAACTCATAGACACGCTGCTTCTGATGGAAAATGCAATATGCCGATTCAATGGCATCAGAAGGAATCCTCAACTCCTCCAGAATCTTGTCAATGACAGGATATATCTCATCCTCAGAAGTGTACGGATGGACATTGAAATAACTGTCGCCAGTAATCATGGCTGACATCTGCGTCCTTGTCCTGTCATAGAAAACATGGCAAGGCTTGCCGATGCTCTCGGCAAAACCAAGCTCATAACCGACACCCAAAGAAGGATTCGTGCACTCGCCTATCAGCACGTCGCTCTCGCGAAGCCAAGACGTATCCTGCCTGTAAATATCAATATCACCGACACCTTTCTCCTTGACGGCCAATGCTTTATCGCCGATATGCTCAGTCAGGACAATGTCAGTTTTCTTTATATATGATATGATACGGGAATAGAGTTCAGCATCGGTCCTACCTCCCCTGATAGAGCCGGCAAAATATACTTTAACTTTCATCAGATAATACTCAAGTGCCGCAGGCGCGGAAAAACCAGTTTCGAGCCTGGACAAACTATTTGACAATACCCTTTTCCAGATACTCCACCAGATTCATGCGCACATGCTCACTGGCATTGTCTCCTGCGACCTTGGCCATGTCATGGTCAACCATCAGCTTGACAAGTTCCTCAAACGACGTCTTTGCCGGATTCCACCCGAGTTCCGCCTTCGCCTTCGTCGGATCTCCCCACAAATTGACCACATCCGTAGGACGATAAAAATCCGGAGAAACCTCGACAAGCACGCGACCTGTTTTCTTGTCAATGCCTTTTTCGTCAGCCCCCTCGCCGACAAATTCGAGGTCAATGCCAACATGCTTGAATGCCAGATAGCAGAATTCACGCACGCTATGCTGGACTCCGGTCGCAATCACGAAATCTTCCGGTTTCTCATGCTGGAGAATCAGCCACATGCATTCCACATAGTCCTTGGCATAGCCCCAGTCGCGCAATGACGACAGATTTCCGAGATAAAGCTTCTCCTGCTTGCCCTGAGCAATACGTGCAGCGGCCAATGTTATCTTTCTGGTGACAAAGGTCTCTCCCCTGCGCTCCGACTCATGGTTAAAGAGAATACCGGAGCAGCAGAACATATTATAGGCCTCACGATATTCCTTGACAATCCAGAAGCCATACAGTTTGGCAACTGCATACGGGCTGTAAGGATGGAACGGCGTATTCTCATTCTGAGGCACCTCCTCCACTTTACCATAAAGTTCTGATGTTGACGCCTGATACATACGGCATGTCCCCGCCAACCCACATTGACGTATTGCCTCAAGCACGCGAAGCACGCCGACCGCATCGGCATTGGCCGTATATTCCGGGGAATCGAAGCTGACCTGGACGTGGCTCTGGGCCGCGAGGTTATATACCTCGTCAGGGCGCACCTTGGACATTACCTGGAACATGCTCATGGAGTCGGTCATGTCAGCATAGTGCAGATGGAAATGCGGACGTCCCTCCAGATGAGCTATCCTTTCACGAAAATCTACTGAAGAACGGCGTATCACACCATGCACGTCATATCCTTTTTCCAACAGGAATTCTGCAAGATAGGATCCGTCCTGTCCCGTCACGCCTGTTATCAATGCTTTTTTCATATTGTCAATGTATTTTGCTTGTATATCCGGAAACTTATCCTATATGCTGAATCATTCTCATGAACGGTTCTCCGAAGAACATTACCTGCTCGCCTTTTTCGAAGCCGACTGACTCATAAAGTTTATGAAGCCATGGCTTGACGACGTCCACGAGCAATGTCACCTTAGTAAATCCCAATGCCTCTGCTGTTTCCAGCGCATTGTTCATAAGAATCTTGCCTATACTGTGACCTCTGAACTCTGGCAGGACTGCCATAGAATCCAGATAATATTCGCCTTCTCCTGTCTCTGTTCCAGGTTCCATCTCAGGAATCCCCAAAGATTTGGCCACAAGGGAGAATGTTCTCTGCGCGAGCTCTTTGTAATCGCCGCCATTGTAGGACACCAACGCCCCGGCAACCTGTCCGCCAAACAGCGCGATATCCGTATTCCTGTAACTGTACAATGTATCCTCTCTTGCGCAGATGTCTGTCAATGCCACAAGAATGTCTGACAATTTTCCAAGCGGAGACGTGCCGATCTCGGCAACCTCTTTGTCAAACACATTATACCCCATCGCAACCATGACCACATGAGCAATGAATCCGGCATCTTCTTTCTGCGCCTTCCTCAATTCCACCTGATTTTTTTTCATTTCATCAAGAGGATTGGCAACTGGCTTGCTATCAATGCATTTGTTGTTCCGTATATTGTCCGGATCTTTATAAATAAGGTCCATAATTAAAATTTTTGCTAAATTATTTTGTAAATATAAAAAATTGTTTCTACATTTGCAAACGCAAACGGGGATATAGCTCAGTTGGCTAGAGCATCTGCTTTGCAAGCAGAGGGTCGTCGGTTCGACTCCGTCTATCTCCACTTAGAGGCTTCTGAATTTCAGAGGCCTCTTTTTTTGTGTCAATGCCGGCAATGCGTGGCGGTCGGGAGTTAATTATTGACACGCTTACATTGTAAACATACGTAAAATGCCACCCCATAAGGAGCGGCATTTTACAATATCTGAACGGAAACTAGTCCGCAACTGATCTACTAATACTCATCCCAAGACTTGATCTTGATTTCATCAAGAGACATTGAGCAGAACGCACGGATGAAGGCTGTCGCCAGACGTGCATTGGTGAATAGCGGAATATTGCAGTCAATCGCGTTACGGCGAATGTGATAGCCATTATACAACTCAAGCTCACTGAAATTCTTAGGGATATTGATAACCATATCGACCTCCTTGTTGCGAATCATATCGAGCGCTGAAGGGAAAAGACTCTTGAGAGAAGCATCCTTTTCCTCAGACGGCCATAGCACACGCTTACATGGAAGACTGTTCTCGATGAAATACTTATATGTACCTCCCGTAGCGAAAAGTTCATAACCCTTGTCAGCCAACAACTTGCAGGCAATCAACATATCTGCCTTCTGGAGCGGATTGCCAGTCGAAAGCAAAATCCTCTTGGCAGGAATCGTATTGCCGACAGAAAGGATAGACTTGAGAAGAGCCTCATCCAGGTCATCACCGATACAGCCTACCTCACCGGTAGAAGACATGTCCACACCAAGCATAGGGTCAGCCTCCTCAAGACGCGCAAACGAGAACTGAGACGACTTCACACCCACATAATCCAAATCGAAAGCACTCTTCTGAGGAGCTGCAGGATGTTTGCCGAGCATAACCTTGGTAGCAAGCTCGATAAAATTGATCTTCAGCACCTTGGAAACGAACGGGAAGCTTCTGGAAGCCCTCAGGTTACACTCGATAACCTTAATCTTGTTCTCCTTGGCCAGGAACTGGATATTGAAAGGACCTGAAATCTGAAGAGCACCTGCAATCTTGCGTGCAATCTTCTTGATACGTCTAACAGTCTCGACATACAACTTCTGAGGAGGGAACTGGATAGTAGCATCACCGGAATGCACACCAGCATACTCGATATGCTCCGAAATTGCATAGGCAAGAATCTCACCCTCATCGGCAACAGCATCGAACTCGATCTCCTTGCAACGGTCCATAAACTTGCTGATTACCACAGGATGCTCCTGAGAAACCGCAGAGGCCAATGACAGGAAGTGAGTCAACTGCTCCTCATCATAGCAAACATTCATGGCAGCACCTGAAAGCACATACGAAGGGCGCACAAGCACAGGGAAACCGACCTTGGAAATGAACTTGTCCACATCATCCATAGTCGTAAGCTCACTCCACTCAGGCTGATCCACACCCAGAGCATCCACAATGCTGGAGAACTTGTTCCTGTCCTCAGCCTTGTCAATGTTGCAAGCCTTGGTTCCGAGAATCGGCACACCGCACTTGTCAAGCCTGAGAGCCAAGTTGTTAGGAATCTGTCCACCAACGGAAACGACCACTCCATGAGGAGTTTCAAGTTCTATGACATCCATTACCCTCTCGAAGGTAAGCTCATCGAAATACAGCCTGTCACACTTGTCATAGTCAGTAGAAACAGTCTCAGGGTTATAATTCAAAAGAACACCCCTGTAGCCCTCTTTCCTGATAGTGTCAATGCAATTGACAGAGCACCAGTCAAACTCCACAGAACTGCCGATTCGATATGCGCCTGAGCCAAGAACCACTACAGACTTCTTGTCATTCTCATACTGGATATCATTGTATGTACCATTATAAGTGAGATACAGGTAGTTGGTAGCCGCAGGGAACTCCGCAGCAAGAGTATCAATCTGTTTTACGACAGGGACAATGCCATGAGACTTACGGAAAGCACGGACAATATCCTGATTGTCTTTGAGGTTGCCTTTGTCCTTGAATACGGCACGCTGAATCTGGAAATCCGAGAAGCCCTGGCACTTCGCCTGACGGAGAAGATCCAACGGCATTGACTCCAACGTGTCATACTCATTCATCTCATGGTAGGTAGAGACAATGTTCTGAAGACGGTCAAGGAACCACTTGTCAATCTTGGTGAGTTCATGAATCTGATCGACAGTGTAACCAGCGCGCATAGCCTTGGAAATCACGAAGATACGCCTGTCAGTAGGTTCACGGAGCGCCTCATCTACATTGGCAACCTGGAACTCCTTGTTTCCCACATAGCCATGAGCTCCCTGCCCGATCATACGAAGACCCTTCTGGATAGCCTCCTCGAAAGAACGTCCGACAGCCATGACCTCGCCGACACTCTTCATGCTGGAGCCGATCTTGCGAGACACACCATGGAATTTGGAAAGGTCCCAACGAGGAATCTTGCAGACAATATAGTCAAGCGCAGGCTCGAAGAAAGCAGGTGTTGTCTTGGTAACAGAGTTCTTAAGGTCGAACAAACCATAGCCGAGACCAAGTTTCGCAGCCACGAAAGCAAGAGGATAACCTGTAGCCTTGGATGCCAATGCAGAAGACCTCGACAATCTGGCATTGACCTCGATCACCCTGTAATCCATGGCATTAGGATCGTAAGCATACTGCACATTACACTCACCCACGATACCTATATGGCGCACGATGCGGATGGAAAGTTCACGAAGGAAATAGTAGTCCTTGTTAGACAAAGTCTGTGAAGGAGCGACCACGATACTCTCACCGGTATGGATTCCGAGAGGGTCGAAGTTCTCCATATTGCAGACTGTGATACAGTTGTCATATTTATCACGGACCACCTCATACTCAATCTCTTTCCAGCCCTTGAGAGACTTCTCCACAAGAACCTGAGGAGAGAACGAGAAAGCCTTGGCGCAAAGTTCCTCAAGCTGCTCGTCATTGTCACAGAAACCAGAACCCAGACCGCCGAGAGCATAAGCGGCACGGACGATCAGAGGATAACCGAGTTCATGGGCGGCACGTCTGGCCTCCTCCATATTCTCGGCCGGATGCGACTTTATGGTCTGGACATTGATTTCATCAAGTTTCTTCACGAAAAGCTCGCGGTCCTCAGTATCCATGATAGCCTGGACAGGAGTACCGAGCACCTGGACACCATACTTCTCCAGAACCTTGCTCTCATACAGTTCCACACCGCAGTTAAGCGCTGTCTGGCCACCGAATGAAAGGAGAATGCCCTGAGGACGCTCCTTTGCGATAACCTTCTCCACGAAGAAAGGAGTAACCGGAAGGAAATAAATCTTATCGGCGACACCCTCTGAAGTCTGGACGGTAGCGATATTAGGGTTTATGAGCACAGTTTCGATACCCTCTTCATGAAGGGCCTTGAGTGCCTGTGAGCCAGAGTAGTCGAACTCACCGGCCTGGCCGATTTTCAATGCTCCTGAACCCAGGATAAGGACTTTTCTTATATTTGGATTTTTCATACTGTCAAAAATTAAAGTTTGCTGATAAACTCGTCAAACAGGAACTCCGTATCGGTAGGACCGCTGGAGGCCTCAGGATGGAACTGGACAGAGCAGAAAGGCTTGGTCTTATGACGGATACCCTCATTGGTACCGTCATTCATATTCACGAACCACGGCTCCCAGTCACTGCCAAGGGCGGAAGGGTCCACAGCATAACCGTGATTCTGGGAAGTGATGAAGCACCTGTTGGTACCTATCATGCGGACTGGCTGGTTATGGCTTCTATGTCCATATTTGAGTTTATAAGTAGTCGCACCGGCTGCTCTTGCCAGGAGCTGGTTACCCATACAGATACCGAAAATCGGCTTGTCCTGCTCCATCGCCTTGCGGATATTGTCAACAGTCTTCTGGCAGAACTCAGGGTTGCCCGGACCATTGGAAATGAAAAGTCCATCGTAATCCAACGACAGGAAATCATAGTCCCATGGGACTCTGATAAGCTCCACTCCCCTGTCCACAAAACATCTCAGGATATTGTGCTTCACGCCGCAATCGACCAGAACCACCTTCTTGTTACCTGAGCCATAACGGATTACTTCCTTGCAGCTGACGATATCGATCTGATTGTCCGTATTAGGATCATGAACCTCCTCCTCGGCAACTTCACCCTCCGGGATAATCTGTCCCAGCATCGAACCATTATCCCTCAGCATCTTGGTTATCTCTCTGGTATCGACTCCATAGATTCCAGGAATTTTCTGCTCCTTCATCCACTCGTCAAGGCTCTTTACCGCATCCCAGTGGCTGTATTTGAACGAATACTCAGAAATCACAAGGCCACGTACCCAGATTTTCTCAGACTCGAAGTTCTTAGAAATACCGTACTGGTCAATGCCCTCGTCCGGTACACCATAGTTACCGATGAGCGGATAGGTTACACAAAGAATCTGTCCTGAATAAGACGGATCGGTAAGGCTTTCCGGATAACCCACCATAGCTGTGGAGAATACCACCTCTCCATCACAAGGCTTGTCATACCCGAAAGACCAGCCCTTCAGTTCTGTCCCATTCTGAAGGCGTAGTGTTGCGCGAAGTCTTTTTTCCATTTCTACTCGTAATATTAAGTAATCCTTAAAAAATAACCCGGTAATCTTTGCTCGTCTTTTCGGTCTATATTCCTTTTCTCATCAGTCGTGTACGTCCAGTACACTCCTTCTTCGAAAAGAAATCTATCCTCGAAAATCCTTCACAAATCTTTACCAACTTATTTTTTCATGTTTACTAAAAAAAAAGACCACTCCCGGAAAACAACGGGAACGGCCAATCAATCAACGGTTTCAGGAAACAATGATAACAAAGGACACATGTTCTGGAGCGAATCCTGAATATTTACGTATGTTCCTATGTACATGACCTGAAAATTTTTTATGTTCTTTTTCAGGTTGCAAATTTAAGACTTTTTTTTGAATACAAAACGCCGGACTGCAATATATTCCCACAAAAATTGTTTTAGAAATACGATTTCACAAACTCGTATCGTTTCACACATTGCAACATTGATATAAAGAATTATTTTTGCTCGATTTTTACATGAACAAGACGTCAATTATGACAAACGAGAAAAATAACTTCAGGAGATGGCTTCCGGTCATAAGCCTCACATTCTCCACATTCATATTCAACACATCGGAATTCATCCCTATCGGATTGCTTTCCGATATCGCCTCCGACTTTGCAATCACTGAGTCAAAGGCGGGCATGCTCATCACCGTCTATGCATGGATAGTGGCACTGGCCTCACTCCCCCTCATGCTCGCATTTTCGAAGACCGAGAACAAGAAGCTGATGCTCAGTATCGTAGCACTGTTCATCGCCAGCCACGTACTCTCAGGATTTTCGACAAGTTACTACATGCTGATGCTGTCCAGAGCCGGAGTCGCATGCGCACATGCGATATTCTGGTCAATAGTAACTCCGCTGGCAGTACGTGTAGCCCCGGAAGGCAGACGCTCGACAGCATTGAGCCTGATCGTCACCGGCTCGTCAGTGGCAATGATAGTCGGGCTGCCGCTTGGCAGGGCCGTGGGCCTTCTCGTCGGATGGAGGGCCACTTTCCTTCTTATCGCCGCATTGTCAGCAATCGTATTCATAATCCTGGCCGCCTCACTTCCGAAGACGCCAAGCGACAACGACGTTTCCATCAAGTCACTTCCCGCTCTTCTCAAAACACCGGGACTCGGAGGCATCTACCTGCTCACAGTCATAATAATCACGGGTCACTACACCTCGTACAGCTACATCGAGCCGTTCCTCGCACAGGTGGCCGGGATGTCAAACACATTGATTACAATAGTCCTCTCCATCTTCGGCATCGTGGGAATCATCGGAAGCTATTTCTTCGCGAAATACTTTGACAGACACCAGTTTACATTCATCAGATTCGCTGTGGCAGGAATAAGCATCTTCACTCTTCTGCTCCTTCCGTCCGCAATCAACACGGCAACCGTCATCCTGATATGTATCCTCTGGGGCCTGGCCATAAACAGTTACAACCTCTCGTTCCAGTCTGAAATCCTCCAGGTCGCCCCTCACGGAACCGCCATCGCAATGTCCATCTATTCCGGCATCTATAATGTAGGAATAGGAGCAGGCGCCCTCGTGGGAGGAAACGTCTGCTCCTATATGGGAATCAGCAATATCGGATTTGTAGGCGGCGCCATCGGACTGGTCGCTTCCGCCTACTGCATTCTGAGGCTCATACCGATTCTCAGAAAGGCCGACTGAAAGCACACAAATCTGACAGCACCACGACCGACGGATCTATCTTATGATTATCTCATCCACGAACAGCCAGGCCTTGCTGCCTGCGAGCCAGTTCCAGGATGGGACATCACCCTCAGACGAAGCCTTGACATTGACATACCTCGTCTTTACCGGCGCGAAATCGAGCACATGTTCCTTTGTCGTCGCAGTCTCTTCCGTAACCTGCTGAAATTCAGCGTTTGCAATATCTCTGAACTCCTTTCCGTCATCGGAAACGGAAATCGTCATATCCTTCGCATCGAAAATACCGTCATGGCTGACAATGCAGAAACTTGCACCTGCTGATGAGATCTCCACAGGTTCGCCAAGGTCAATGACAGCGTCCAGACCATCCCCGTCTGCAAAGCCGAGCCAACGGCCGGAAGAGAACATGGTATTGCCCCTCAGGCCGTCCACCAGCATTATCGCGCCACCATATTTATAAGAGTCAGACGGCTGGACACCAAGGGAAATCTTTGTGGCAGTAGCCTTGTTGAAAGATATATTTTCCTCAAACTCAGCACCTTTCTCGCCATTTCTGAAGGTCACGGCCCTAATGTCAGAAGCCTGGCGTATTTCCAGAGGAGAAGTATAGACGGCTGACTCGAGAGTAGGCTCTGAACCATCTGTCGTGTACCTTATTTCCGGATCTCCGGCAGCACGGAGAGTCACGACAATGGCATTGCGCTCCACATCAGTCGAAAGACTGGCATTGACATCGAAAATATGCTTTGCATAGTTATAGCCGTTCTTGTCATAAATTCTGGTAAGCGGAACGACAGCCTTCAGGAATTTGTCATAATCCTTCACCGCAGGATTGCGCCACTGGTTTTCAGCAAGGGCAGCCCATCGAGGCAGGACCATATACTGTGCATGACGGAAATCCGGGACATATTCTGTCCACAGATTCGCCTGTACACCAAGAATATGCCTGGCCTGCTCGGCATTGAGCTCAGCCGGAACCGGATTATACATATAGACGTTCTCTACAGGAGTATAACCGCCGATTGCCAACGGTTCTTTAGAGACGTCCTTTCCCTGATAGAAATCGAAATACAGACAAGACTTCGGAGTCATAATCACGTCATGACCGGCCTTGGCAGCCTCGATGCCACCTTTCTCGCCCCTCCAGGACATGACAATCGCACCCGGAGCGATTTCACCTTCCAGAATTTCATCCCAGCCGATAACCTTGCGGCCTCTCTCCCCCAGATACTCAGTAACATGCTTCATGACATAGCTCTGAAGTTTCTGCTCCTTCGTGTGTACCCCGTCATCAGTCAGCCCGAGCTTCGCTATAAGTGCCTGACATTTAGGACAATGCTGCCACTTCGTCTTAGGGCACTCGTCACCGCCGATATGAATATATTCTGACGGGAACATCTCCAGAACCTCATCGAAAACATTGTCAAGGAACTCATAAATCTCCGGATTTCCGGCACAGAGCACATCATCAGAAACACCCCAGGTCGTCCAGACCTCGTAAGGGCCTCCTGTGCAGCCAAGTTCAGGATATGAGGCCAATGCAGCCAGCATGTGTCCTGGAAGATCGATCTCAGGAATAACATTGATATGACGCTTCGCCGCATATGAGACGATATCACGAATCTGCTCCTGAGTATAATATCCGCCATGCAGTTTTCCGTCATACCTCTTCGGGACATCAGTGGAATTGCCGATGATAGTCTCTTTTCTCCATGCACCCACCTCAGTCAGCCTCGGATACTTCTTTATCTCCACTCTCCATCCCTGGTCCTCAGTCAGATGCCAGTGCAGCATATTCATATTGTGCAACGCCATCATGTCGATGTAAGTCTTGACTTCATCGACATTGAAATAATGACGGCTCACATCAAAGTGGGCGCCACGATAACCGAATGCCGGCTCATCCTCGATCTTCACCGCAGGAAGCGAGGGGTCCGAAGCAAGACACTTGCGAAGGGTCTGAGCCCCGTAAAAGACGCCCGCAGCCGAACCGCCCCTGATGGAAACACCGTCAGAGCCGATTGTCAGCTCATAGCCTTCCTCCGGAAGTTTTTTGTCAATGTCAATGCTGATCTCCTTCTCAGAAACCGGCTTGACAGCAACTGCCAGTCGCTTTCCCGTTTCCTCGGCAATATAATCCGACAGGAATCCTGCCTCATTGAAAAGAGCAGAATCCGGCAGAGAAATCAGCGTATTGTCATTGATAAGAAATGAGCCTCTTCCCGCAGTCATCGTTTTCGGGGTAGGGACGATTTCATAAGATATTTCACTTTGACTATTACATGAAACAATGCCGATTACGGCAGCCAATAATGGCATCAGTGACAGACGCTTCATCTTGTTTGCAGTTTTAAATGTTACTACTCGAAAGAGGCTTGTCGCAAGTCCTTTCCGAAGACAAAAGTAGTACATTTTTCGCTATTTTTTCATTTTTCTTATTATTCATCCGATAATTTGTAAAAAATTTCATAAATTTGGAATTCAATAACTCAAGCAGCGCAAGAACAAAACTTGAGCATATACAACAACGCCCGGCCTGCATCTTCAAATTGGCAGGCCGAGCAAAAGAATGAATAGTATCATGGCAGAAGGTTTTCTCAGTAATGTAAATGAAAAGAACGCAGTGCTTAAACAGAGAATCCTCAGTTTATGTATCGCGGACGGCGACTACAGCATATCTGATTTCAGCAAAGAGTTGGACAGCAGCATTCCGACAATCACGAAACTTGTATCCGAACTGATCGAGGCAGGATACCTGAAAGATCTCGGCAAGGCCGGAATTTCCAGCGGCCGCAGACCGAGCATCTACGGACTGAATCCGGACGCAGGATATATTGTCGGCATGGATGTCAGAAGGTATCACATAAGCGTCGCAGTAACAGACTTCAAAGGAAAGATTGTCGATTCCCAATCGGATATTCCATTTGCATTGACAAATACAGTGGAATCTTTCCACGACCTGTGCAACTTCATTCTCAAGCATATAACCAAACTCGGCATAAAGAAAGAGCAGGTTCTCTCTTACGGACTGAACCTGACGGGACGCGTAAATCACGTGACAGGTTATAGTTATTCCTATTTCATCGGAGAGGACAAGCCTATCGCGGCTACAATGGAAAGCTTCCTCGAACGCCCTGTATATATCGAAAATGACTCCAGGGCCATGTGCTTCGGAGAATATCGCGCCGGTATCGGCAAAAATGAGCAGAACATGATTTTCATCAATGTCAGCTGGGGTCTCGGCATGGGCATGATAATGGACGGGAAGCTGTACTACGGAAAATCAGGGTTCTCAGGTGAAATCGGACACGTTCCACTACTCTCAAACGACATAATCTGCCAATGCGGAAAGGTGGGTTGCCTCGAGACCGAAGCCTCAGGCTCAGCACTTCACAGGGAATTCATAGAAAAACTAGCAGCCGGCAGAGCATCCATACTCTCTGAAAAATACAGGAAAGGAGAAGAAATCACCATTGAAGACATTACAGACGCATTGGCAGACGAAGACATGCTGGCAATCGAATGTATTGAACATGTCGGCAAGACATTGGGAAAAGCATTGGCCGGACTCATAAACATCTTCAATCCGGAACTCGTCGTAATCGGCGGAAGACTCAATGTCACGGGCGATTATCTCCTGCTGCCCATCAAGAGCGCAATCAACAAATATTCGCTCAATATGGTAAGCAAGGATTCAAGGATTGAAATGTCCAAGCTGGGCAAGAACGCGGGACCTATCGGAGCCTGCATGCTTTCAAGAAGCCGGCTCCTCGGTCTGATGTAAACAATTTCAAAATATCTAACACGCTGAGTATTGGATTATTGCTGACGAATTTGTAGCTTTGGATTTGATTCACCTCTAATCTTTATCAATTATGAAAGCTACAAGAATCCTAAGCGCCATAGTTATCGGCGCATTCGCAGTTTTCTCATCATCATGCAAGAAAGACTCTCCAACTGCGCCGGATACCCCAGGACCGAAACCGGAAAATCCTGACGAAACAGTCGTACCTGCACCGGTCCCTATGGACACACTAGTCTATGCCTTTGGTCAGGAAGCGGTCAAGGACCAGACATATTACTATGCCACGATCTGGAAAGACGGCAAGAGAACCCTGCTCTCTGACGGCAAATATGACGCCTTCTGCAACGCCGCATTCGCAGACAACGAATATCTGTACGTGGTAGGCTGCGAGGCTACCGGCGACCTGATAGACGACGGATACTATGATCCGTACAATGCCAACAGAGGCGTCCTCTGGAAAGTCAAGATCGGGGATGAGACAAATGTGACCAAGACCAATCTCAGCGACGGAAAATACAACACATCCCCCATAGCAGTCACAGTAGTGGACGGAAAGGTCTATGCCGCAGGCTTCGACACGCCGAAGTTCGACAGAAGAGTCATCATGTGGTCAGACGGACAGCAGGAATATCTTACTGACGGCAGTTCTGACGCCCTCGCGTATTGCATCTATGCAGACGGAAAAGACATATATGTAGGCGGTTACATCCAGCCGACAGACAACAAGTCGGGCGGAATCGCGACAATCTGGAAGAACGGCGTCGCACAAAGCCTGACGGACGGAAGCACAGTGGCGAAGGTCAATGCAATCTGCGTGGACAACGGCAAGGTTTATGCGGCCGGAGCGGAAAAAGTATCAGGCGGACGCTGGAAGGGAGTCCTCTGGATCGACGGCAAAGCACAGTATTTCACGGAAGAGGCCGGCACTGAAGTCTGCGGACTTTACGTTAAGGACGGAAAGTATGTCATCTCAGGGAACATGACCGGAACAGGTTCTGCCAGCGACATTTCCGTCTATGTATGGACCAATGACGGTGCGACCAAGATTTCCTCCGACGATGTGTGTCAGGGCACAGGTCTGTCTGTCGTAGGTAAGGATGTCTATGTATGTGGCAATCAGTTCATTGGCTATACAGAAGACTACATGGAAATCTATAACGGACATCTCTGGAAAAACGGCGAACTTCAGACTCTGGAAGTAGAAGCCCAGGACTACTCGCTCTGGGGAGTGACTTTCGCATCAGTTCCGAAGAATAAGCCAGAATAATCACCGGACAATCAGTTGTACAGCTCAGGCCCAGCTATCTGCAGGACTTGAGCTGTTTTTTGATTACCATACGCTCCGACTCCTTCATCGGAAGGGTCAATGCCTTCTGCAGGCAACTGGAAGCCTCATCCCTACGCCCCACAGAAAGATAATAATGGCTAAGGGTCTTATAAGTATTATAATATTCCGGATTCAGAGAAACATACAACTTCAATGAATCATCAGGAAATGGCAGTCCGAGATGGGCAGCTTTCTGAATCACATACGTCATGCGCTTAAACTCCAGGACATTCCTGAATGACTGAGAATGCACGAATGAATCCTCAGGAATTTCATCGGAAACGGATTCAATGCCAGAAGAAAAATCAGAATCGAATACCTTTTCCAAGTCATAGCAGACGAACTTTCCACACTGCCAAGGCGAAGTGGACACCCAGATTTTTCTCTCCTCAGGGCGGAAAATCACAGAGTGCATCGCCAGCAGCTGATTGATAGCCAGTTCATTGCAATAACCTACAGACTTGCCGCCCTCACCCCGCATATCACGTAAGATGCAGGCAGCCGAGGCTACTGAAACACGACCGGCAGAATCGAGAAGTTCCTCTACCCTGCGGAAACGATGCATGCTGTCCGACATACGGATATTCTCGACATTGACAGGATCATCCTTGAAAAGGTCTGACTGATAATGGTTTGCGCAAACGATTCCGGTTACTGAAGAATCAGATGCGGCCGGATCGTACAACGCCATTGAAGACGGCGTCTTTTCAATAATTGCGACCCTCCTGTCATTGACAGACCCCACCATTATCGACTCTGAAACGAAGGTGCTGTACTCCCCCGCGATTTTCCATGCCTCGTCAATGGTGGAGGCATATTGGAGTATTCGCTTGGTCAAAATCGAAATCGGTGTGGCGGACATCGTAGGCACCTCGAGTTTGGATGCATTGATGGTTACGGTCAATCCTTCGGTATTCATTCCGGAAAGGACTCCCAACATTCCCGGCCAGGCAACAGAGGCATAAGCATAACCAGAGTCAGGTTTCTCAAAGAGTATCAGTTTGTTACGGGCAAAATCCTCACCCATGTAGAAGTCGAAGTTGCGCCCGATTATCATCGATGAATCCTCCGAATCCTTGCCCCAGGCGGCAAAAGAAGTGCATCCGACAAGCATGTAATCCTGCATGACGTGACCGATGTCGTGGGCCGAATGGTACTGCATCTGCCTCTCGTAAGGATTTCCGAAATCGTCGAATTCATGGGTACAAGAGGCAGACATTCCCTTAATCTCCTGACGATATTCCATAGGGACGCTCTGCCCCAGACGCCTGTTGAAAATCGTGATAAAGTAATGCAGAAAACCGCGATAGCGCTTGCTGGGAACCATCTCGAAAAGTTTGTCAGTAAAAGCCTTTTCCTGTATATAAAGCAGGTCAGGAGCCAGCTTGCCGATTGCCTCTCCCCTCTCAAATGCGGAACCGGAAACCTTCATCTCCCAGAGCCCTTCCGCATTGATACGCAATGCATTGTCCTTCCATCTGCGGAGGCTGTCGGACACGATTTCCGCATTCCCTTCCGTAGGCGAAAACTCCGGCTCATCAAGATCTGCAGTCGCATGAAGCGCCACACAGACAGTTGCAAGCACCAGGGCTACAGCCAGAATACAGGCAAGACCCCACAAGAGCAGTTTGAGAAAAAACTTGGCAATACGTGACATAACTTCATCTAAAACTTCAATATATAGAATGTATTGGAAGTGACAGCATCATTGGAACGGACAGTCATCTTCAATCCGACCGTAGTGGCCATTGTTTCCATTCTTGAATGGGATATGAAATTCAGTTCGCCCTGAGTACGGTTGAATGCAAGAATACGGGTGGAGAAAACCTCGCTCAATGCTGTAACTTTCTGTCCCTTCGCATTTTCCGAATCAGAATCGCGCACCAGAATCATACCTCCCGGCAACAGTTTTTCAGCACATCTTCTTATCAATGCCTCCTGCGCCTGTGGATCGAGATAATGCAGCATATCGCTGATTACAAACGCATTGCTCTCAGGAAGTTCACATTCTGACGCATTGCCGCACCTGAACTCGAGATCCGGAAGATTCTTCAGAAGCCAGGAGTTCTGCGCAACCGCTATCTTGTCAGCGTCATAGTCAATGCCGATAATCCGTCGCTCCGGGCAATACATGGAAAGCATGAAATCCATCTGTCCCATGCCGCAGCCTATATCGGTTATCCTGCCCTCTCTTGGAAGAACAGAGTGGAAAAACGAGTAACTGTCCTCCATCTTGGTCTTGACCTTCACATACCACTCGGTCACAGGACCTTTGTATATATAGGAAGAGACCAGAGCCTTACGGAAATACGGATTCACAGGGCTGTCATACTTCCTGCACAATTCAGCATATTCCGCCTTCACAATAGCGGATATACGGGACGTAAGTTCATGATACTCAACGCCGGCAGACTGGACAGGCGGCAGGATTTCAGTAACGGCAATGCCTTCCGTCATATTGAAGCCCTGATTCTTCGGAGCAATCCTCCAGTTGCCATAGAATACCACAGGTATGACAGGAACTCCGACCTGCGATGCAAGATAGAAAGCACCCTTATGGAACCTCTTGATTTTGCCGTTCAGGGATCGTGTTCCCTCAGGGAAAACAGCAAGGCACCAGCCGTCTGCCACATCAACGCGCAATCTTTCAAGAGACTTCTCATAGCCTTCAGAACGGCTGTAATAGCCTAGGAATCTGGAAATCATCCCGAACAGTGGAGAAGTCAGCACCCAGTCGGCCACCATAAACTTCACCTTCGGGAAGGTCGCCAGAATCATTACTATGTCCAGAGAAGACTGATGATTTGCGACAATGACTCCCGCCTCGCCATTCCAGCTTCTAATCAGTTCTCCGTCAGGTCCGATACGCTTAGGATGAATGAATGCAGCATAGCCTACCAGAATACGACATGCCCTGTGCAGCATCCAGCCGATTGCTGCCTGTCTTGAACTCTTCTTTGCTGGAACAAGCATGGCCACGAAACTCAGCAACAGTATAAATGCACTGCCCAGCACAGGCGGTATGTAGAAAACGATATTGCGCAGAATAGCCCAAAGCGTGAACGGCGGACGTCCCTGCGAGGTAGGTTTCGTAACAAAGGCATTGAAAATCACCGGCTCTGCAGTATAGGCGACGAGCACTACGGCGAACATTCCGAGAATTGTTATAATCGCGATGGAATGAAGTGCCGGATGTCGGGCGAAGACTAGCGCTCCGATTCCCACTATCATTGTAAAGGCAGAGAAGAAGATTGCCGTCTTGTGAGGGTCAAGTAACTTCTTGCCGGTCTTATACTTATAGAGAAGTCCCTCCATGATGAAGATACTGAAATCGTCTCCCATACCGAAAATGAAAGTGGACAGGATGATGTTCACTATATTGAACTGGACTCCCAGCATACCCATTATTCCCGTGATTATCACCCAGCTGATGGCCATAGGGAGGAAACTCAGCAAGGCCAGTTCCAGACGACCATAAGAAAGCCAGAGAACGAAGAAAATCAGGAACGAGGATATGAAAAGTATCAGATAAAAGTCATTGTTGATACCCTCTGCAGCCTTTCCCGCAAAATATCCCTGGTCGAAAATCACGACATCATGGTCATCCGCAAACCTCGCATACACTTCGTCAATGTTTTCCTTGTCCATTGTCACCTGAGTGATGAACATCTTCAAGTCATCGGAAGCGCCCACCCAGCTGGTAAATGCCTCAGGGACAGACTTGTCGCTGAAATAATCCAGAGGTTCATACTTCCTGGAGAGCCTTGCAAGTGCACCGTCGAATGCGTTTTCCCTGAATCCGTAACGAAGGGCGGCAGCCCTGACCTCGGCAGTCAGTTTTTCGACACGTTCATCACTCCACCAGGCATTCCATTTGTCTATTCTTGCCTGCTGTTCCTCCGGACCGCAAATAAATGAGTCACCGTCTGAGAAACCATCCACAAGGCCTTCAACTCGCATTGACTCAAGCTTTTGCGAAGTATTTCCATAGGTTTCGTATGCCTCTTCCGCAGTTCTGCCTACGCTTATGAACATGACTGTCTTCATGCTGTCCGCAGTTTCCGCTGTAAGTATCTGTTCGGCTTCCTTGAGTTTAGGCTCCCAGTAAGTCAGCCCCATCATATCACTCTCGAAGCCAACTTTTGTGGACATATAGACGCAAACAGCGGTCAGAACCACAAGCGCTCCTTTCAGCCACTTGTTCTTGTCATACGGATAAGAACTTATCTTTTCAATGACGCGGAGCACTCTCCCCTCTCGCAGATCCGCCTGTCCCACAAGGAATTGCGGAAGAAAGACAAGACAGAAAAGCATCGTTCCGACCAAGGTCAATGCTGCAAAGAGTCCGAAGTCCTGGAGCAGTCCGGACGATGTAAAAAGCAGTCCTGCAAACGCACCGACTGTAGTCACACTCCCGATTATCAATGGATTACAAAGTTCATCAAGCAGCTGAGGTATGTCATGCACATAGTTCTGATGAGCCAGCAGATGAATGGAATAACTCAGGGCGATACCCATGATGGCAGCACCCGCACCCACAGCAATTCCCGAAATGCTTCCGCACAGCAGCCATGACATGGCCAAAGCGAAGATTGCTCCATATAGTACAGGACAGAGTATCAGGAAGATGGAACGCCTGCGCTTGAATACGGCAAGTATAAACAGGACAATGATAATCAGTGCAACAATGGAAGTGGAATAAGTATCGCGCTTAATCTGTCTCGCATTATAGACACTCATTACAGGGCCGCCGAAATAATGCATCCTGACCGTCGGAAATTCCTCAGACAATGTATCCAGGGCGGCATCTATAACATTGACCAGCTTGTCATTACGTCCTGTCTCTCCGGACGCGAATGCTGGCTCAATAAATGACAACATTGTCTTTCCGCCGGGCGTGAAAACATGTCCGTCACGGATGACATAGTCTGTAGCGGGGTTGAGCCGGGAGGTTCTGGACATGACACTTCCTCCGATTGCCAGCGGGTCAGCCATAATATAGTCTTTCATCGCAAATCCTGCCGGCGAAATCAGATTTATGTAATCATTCATTATCGCCGAATCCACCGCCTCAGGAGAATCCAGTTCCGAAAGACGCTCATAATCAGCGTCTTCCATAAATGACGGCAGATGGTCAAGCACGAAATTGATCATCCCTGCAGCATCAGCCTGACCGATGCTCCCTACATATTTGTCGATGATTCTGTCCTCTCCGCCAAGTATCTCCCCGAGCCTGTCCGAAGCGAGATAAAGGCTGTCAAGCGTCTCTGCTTCAGGCACTTCGGATGTATCAGCAGCATTGAACATGACGATAATCTTGTCGCTCACTTTCAGGTGAGAAAAGACATCAGCCATGTTAGCCGTGTTCTTGGACGACGGAAAGAATGAGGTGATGTTTTCCTCGAATTGTATTCTGGAGGCCATCAGGACAAGCAAGGCAATGCTGGCGAACAATGACGTCCAGAAAGCAGCCCGATGGTTTCTGAACCAATAATATAGTCTTATGAAAAATCTGGACATCTTACTGTGGATTTGATGGTCGGCGGAAAACCGAGAGCAGCAACATTGACACGACCCAACACAGAACAGCCAGCACTATTCCGAAAATGATACTTCCGAAAATATACTGGACCAGAATACCGCCGATGGACGTCATGTCGATCTGCTGGAACGAAATTATCACCGGCTGGCCCAGCAGTTTGCAACCAGTCCAATAACCGCCGAAAATAATGAACGGAATCAGAGGAGGAAGGCTGATATTTGCCGCCACCAATGTTATGACTTTATTGAGTTTTAAGATGTGTGCCAATGCAAAAGCACAAATCATCTGATATCCCCAAATCGGCATCACCCCCATGAAAACGCCGAACCCGATAGCCGAAGCAATACGTGCATTGCTCTCAGGCGAATGGATTATATTCCTGTCAATGAAAGACTTGATGTTCTTCCACGAAAGTTTCCTGAAAAAATTCGCCGGCCATCTCCAGAACAGACAATACAGGACAAGAATAGTATTCAGAATACTGATTTTGGTGAAGTCCCGGAATGGTCTGAAATGCGAAACCCGCTCTCCTTCAGGAGGATAATATACATGCACAGGAATATTCTTCACCGGGTCACCCCTCCATGCCGTAAAGACAAGCATTTCCAGTTCGAATTCATATCCACCTGTCAGAAGATGCGACCTTAGTGAAATCTTGTCCAGCGGATAGGCCCTGAAACCTGACTGCGTATCTTCCAGACGGACACCCGTTTCAAGTCTGAACCAGAAATTCGAGAACCGGTTTGCAAAAGTGTTCTTGCCAGGCATACCGTCGGCATTGAGGTCACGCGCACCTACCAGTAAGGTCCCGGGATTTTGCTCAATGTCATCCACAAACTTCAGTATATCAGACGGATAATGCTGCCCGTCGGAGTCCATTGTTATCGCATACCGGAATCCGAGTCTTTGCGCATAAGCCATCCCGCACTGAAGGGCAACGCCTTTCCCCTGGTTACGTTCCTGTGTCAATGACCTGATACGTTCTCCGAAAGAGCTGATTATCTGAGCGGTCCCGTCAGTGCAGCCGTCATTGACAACAATGACATCAGCGCAATACTCCAAGGTCTCATCAATGACAGCAGAAAGCGTCCCGGCATTGTTGTAGGTCGGGATTATCACGCAGCATCTCAGGGTCCTTAGCCTCTCAATGCAATTTTCGGTTTTGGCTTGAGTTCCGTCGTTCATCTGATTCTCAGTCAAAGTTTATGGTTTTTCTCAGTTTCATGGCCAGGAATGACGCAAACGGCTTTCCCGAAAGGAATTCAGCAGCTGAATTCATTGTATATGAATCTTTTGTCAATGTCATGTCGAAGAGTGTCATTCCGAAATATGTAGTTCCGACAACTCTTACCCTGTCCAGACCTTCCCTTCTCGCCACCATCAGACCGGAGAGTTCATTCCGACCTGCCTTCAGCACGAAATCATAGCAGCTGTCAGACGCAGAAGCCTGATTTACAGCAGATTCTGACATTGACAATTCCACAGGTTCCGCAGCCTCGGAAATGAGCAGCCGGGGCATGCAGGAGGTGATTGTCAATGCTGCACTAGCGCACATCAAAAATAGCAGAAGGTATCGTCTCATTGAATTTCTTTTCAGAGAAAACATATCCGGTATAGTCAGTTTCATTTTCGTACATGACCAGGCGGTTCACTGAGTAGTCTTTTTTGTCCAAATATATTTCCATCTTGAAGATATAGTTCCTGACTGTCTGACTCTGAGGAGTTATGGTAATCAAAAAGTCAGACTTGGACTCCATGACTACAGTCTTGAATCCCGAGCCCATGGCACTGAGATTTCCAGTCATGCAGGCAGCTATAAGCGAACTCATCTGATCCATCATAGGGTTTCCTTTGGCGCTTATGACATTGGCCTTGCCATTGCTGACCGTCTTTATCCTGTCACCGGCAATCGTGATGCGGTATTTCGCAGGTGTCTGATATGCAAGACAGATGCGGTCCGGCTTCTGCCAATAGAAGCGGCCCTCCGACTTCACGATTCGGCTGAAGACGCTCAGGTATTTCTCCTGAATGAATTTCGCCTGTATTGATGTCACGGCTGAAGTCCTGGTCATCAGCTCCTTACGGAATGCCTGCTCGTCTTTCACAGGTCCATATCCGGCATTGTTGCCTGCCCTCATTGACGTTACTGCCATCAGGCACGACAACAGAATTATTGCGATTTTTCTCATATAGTCAATCTATTAAGTGCATGGACAGCAACCTGCTGGCCGGCACTGGTTCTAAACTTACAAATATAGTGAAACGACACCAAAGAATAAAATTCATGGTACCGAAATAAGCCGGAAAACGTTCATGTATTTTGAGAGAAGTCAGTTTTGAGGAGGTCAAACTCCTTTTCCGTGTTCCACTCCGCCATCAATGTAGACTTTAGAATGAATGCATCTATGTGAAATGATGGAATGGCACAGCCATCAACGACAGCGCAGCACCGACACACATAAACCTAATCTTTGCTTTGTCGATTATGGGCGATATGCCCACAAACAAGGCAAGGACGAGCGACAACGCGCAGAAGCAGAGTGCCAGTAATGCTGTTCCCATATTCTATTCTGTTTTTTAATCTTTCAGACAAGCAAGCGGTATGACTTTGACTCCGTCTGGGCGTGTGTAAGCCATGCTGCCACCTGTCATGACAATCATCAAGTCGGGTTCGCGCAACGGCACCTGCTTTTCTATCTCATTATGCACTTGAATAAGTCGTTTAATTTCCAAAAGATGTTTGGCTCCTTCTTCTATTTCACGGCTGCCAAGTTTGCACTCTATCAGAGCATAGCGTCCATCGTCAAGATGAAGCACAAGGTCTGCTTCCAGTCCGTAGCGGTCGCGATAGTATGAGAGGCGGCTATCGCGAGAGGCTGAATACGCCCTAAGATCTCGTGCGCACATTTGCTCAAAAATAAAACCAAATGTCTTTAATTGAGTCATTAAGGATTCTGGTGACAGGTTGAGTGATGCGACTGCAACCGATGGATCACAGAACGCTCGTTTGGGTCTGCTTTGGATTGTTGTCTTGCTCCTTATGGAAGGGCACCAAGCCTCTATGTCCTGAATGACAAACAGTTTTTCCAATGCCTCAATGTAGCTTTCAAGTGTAGGCCTGGTACATTCTACATCATCAGAAGCAGTAACGTCTGCCAATATGGATGTGGTTTTCGCCAATGTAGAGATGTTACGTGCGTATGATTTCATTATCAGGTGCGCCAACTTCTGATTTCTCTTTACTCCATCTATGCGTGATATGTCATTCTTATATACAGACTTTACATACTCTTTGGCAACAAGCAATTTTGACTTGTCGTCACCTAAATTCAATGTTGCAGGCCAACCTCCTCGGCATGCAGCAAATATGATTTCTTCCATTTTTAGTTCCGAGGTGGCGAAGATTTCTTCTTGAGGATTGTCGAACATCCCCATCAATGATACGCTGCCGTTAGATTCACCATACTCCCACAGGCTCATGGGCAGCATCTCCATCCGAGAAATACGCCCTGTTCCACTATGATGGATTTTACTGTTGTCAATAGCGTTAGACCCTGTCAATATGAATTGACCAGGCAAGCCACGCTCATCAACCTTTGTGCGCACTGCATCCCATAGCATTGGGGCATCTTGCCATTCATCTATCAATCGAGGCACTTCCCCTTCCAATAAGAATGATGGCTTGGTAATGGCTGTAGCTAAATATTCTTCACGATGGTCAGTATCTTGTAAACTAATAACACTATTGGCCAACTGCTTGGCAGTGGTGGTCTTGCCACACCATTTTGGTCCTTCAATGAGCACTGCTCCCATGGCTTTAAGATGTGCTTTAAGTCGCACGTCGAAGACTCTATTTAGATATGCCATATTCGATTTTTTTATGCTGCAAAGGTACTCATTTTAATTTGATTACAAAACGTATTTTAAATTTTTGATGCGTTTTGTTTTAAGTTTTTGTTGCAATCTATTTGTAATTTTTGAGGGATTTCATTTATAGTTTTTGGGGCATTTCATCATGCGTTTTTGTGGTAAAGCACTACCTTTCCCCCCCCCGTGTCTACTTTTACGAGAGCACTTCGCAGAAGATGAGTGCGTGTTTGCTTATCGTTGCTTATTTCTATATTTAACCAAGGCCAAACTCGGCTGCAAATTTGCAGCACGCTCACGCAAATGGCTTGTTTAATAACGGTTTGCATTTCGAGAAAGTAACATGAATAAGTCGCCTCAGATTAAGAGAAGATTTTCGAGGATAGATCTTTTTTCGAAGATAGAGTGTGCTGGAGGCACATGACTGAGGATAAAACAGATCTTGACCGAAAAGATTCCTTAAGATGATGCAGGTTATTTTCTGAAGGTTGCTTAACTTTGCAGTTCGAAAAAACAATAAGCAATGAAAATAGAGCTCGACGTTCATACTCATACAGTGGCCTCAGGCCACGCATACAGCACGATTCAGGAAACCGCACAGGCTGCCGCTGAAAAAGGACTGAAAATATTGGGCATCACGGAACATGGCCCGAGTATTCCCGGCACATGCCACCCGCTGTATTTCAGAAACTTGCATTGTGTCCCACGCGAGATGTACGGTGTCCGCCTGATGCTTGGTGCAGAGCTCAACATCCTAAATACAAAGGGTGACATTGACCTTGACGAATTTCATTGGCGTATGCTCGACATACGCATCGCCGGCATCCACAGCCTCTGCTGGGAAGGAGGCACGAAAGAGGAGAACACCGAGGGTGTTGTCAATGCCATGAGAAATCCTTTTGTCCAGATTATCAGCCACCCAGGAGACGGCGTAGCGGAACTGGATTTCGAAAGACTGGTCAAGGTATCCAAGGAAACCCGTACAATATTGGAAGTCAATAACCACACATTGGCTCCTGCCCGCCATAAGGCTTCATTTGCAGTACCGAACAATCTGGAAATCCTGAGACTCGCAAAACAATATGAAGTGCCAATCATTCTCGGCAGCGATGCACACGTTTCGACCATGGTAGCCAAGTATGACTATCTGGAACCTCTTCTGGCCGAAACGGAATTCCCTGAGGATCTGATACTTAACACAAGCGCAGAACGCTTCCTGGGATATCTCAAGAAAATCTAGACCTGTGACATCCGCTGTCTTTCCTCTTGGACAGGCCCATATGGAAAGACTTACATAGGGAGGGGCCTGTCGTAATGGTAGCCGGCAGCGTCCAGAAGATCGAGCAGTCTGGAAACCAGTACTGATTCGCCCTGAAGACGGTCATGGAGAAGGATTACGGAACCAGGCTTGAGCTGGCGTATGATTCTGTCCAGAACCAGATTTCGCGATTTGTCATCCTGACGGTAATCCCGCGTGTCGAAACTGCGCACAGACCAGCCGACAGTTTCCAGGCCAAGTTTCTTGACCGCATAGGCTATTGTCGGATTCACGACGCCAAAAGGCGGACGGAAGAGGAGGACATCCCTACCGGACAATCTGTCCAAGATAGACTTGCATGCATCTATATCATTGACCATAAGCCTCCTGGAATAGAGAGGAAAGGTATTGGCATGGCTGAAAGTATGAATGCCTACGGAGTGGCCCTCGGCCAGAATACGCCTAAGCAAAGGCTCCTGCCCCTTCACATTTTTACCGATGATGAAGAACGTTGCCACTGCACCCCTAGCCTTGAGCACATCCAGAACAGCCTCAGTTTCAGCGCCTGCCGGCCCGTCATCGAAGGTCAGATAGACGACCTTGTCTGATGTTTTCTCACGGCAGAACGCCTTGAGATACACACCTGATCTTATACTTGCAGACGCCCACACAAGGAATGCAAGAATCAGGATACAGGTCAATGTCAGGAGAACGGGGAACATAACTACTCCGCCTCCGCGCGCAAAAGAATCATCTGCCCATCGGCATTGACATCATCCTTCACGAGGATGCACGTTCCAGGATGGAATGAAGCATTGGAAAGAAGGAATCTGGACATTACTACCGGCAGCATCGTCATGAATGCGCCAATTTCATGTATATAGCTACTGCACAAGACATTGACAACTTGAGAAGCCGCACAGGCATTGACAAAAACATTGACAGGGACTGATGACGGAGCGATTCCGAGGAGTCGGTATGAAGTAGTTTCAGGACGCACTCCCGACACTACAAACGAGCTCGCGCCCTCGCCCAACGGCATCGACTTATAGATTCCCAAATCGCGTCTGAGCCTGTCAACGGTCTCCGTTACTTCATCGAAGGAGCCGACAAGGACAGACTTCGACGGGTAATCGGAAAGCAACAGCGATGCATCTGTCAATGCCGCTGACAATCCGGCCCCGCGCTGCACGTAAGTCATGTTGTATGCACGGATTTTTCTTATCAATGCTATATAACCTGAGGCTGTATTGAAGGTAGATTGCATGAAAGGCGACGGATTCAGAAGATCCGGCATGTCCAACATATTGTCAGCAAATGAGACAGTGTCCTTCATGAATCCCATTCCGGTAAATGTCACGATACCCGCGACATCAGATGAGTCAATGCCTTCCAGTGACTTGAGTCCGCAGCAGACAGCCATCTTCAGCAGTCGTCCCATCCTTCTTCGCAGATTGGCCTCCTTAATAACAGGCTTATAGTCAGGTTCTTCTGCCATTATCGGAGATTCCGGAGCATTAACGGAATCATATCCATTGCCGCTGATGACATTGAAAGAAGACAGCCAACAAGGGACAGGCGGTATGATAATTTGACTACTCATCTTCTGAAATGGTTGAAAATATGAGGGATACACAATTGCCGCTGAAACCGAATGCGGAACTCAGCACATGGCGCGGAGAGATTTCGCCTCCGTAATATGGAACTAGTCCTGCCTCAGGTATCGGAGTCACTTCACGGCAAGATTTCATAAAAGAGAAGTCATTGTCTGCCAATGCCTTACAGCACAATGCCGCCTCGATTCCTTCTGACGCGCCCAAAGTATGGCCGAAGTAAGGCTTCATGGAACTGAACGGAGGGACCTGGCCTCCGAACACGCGCAGCATCGCGTTGCTCTCCGCAAGGTCATTGATTTCGGTTCCGGTGCCATGAGTATTGACAAAACCTATATCTGACGGGGTCAGACCGGCCTTTTCGATTGCAGAAGACATTGACAATCCCGGTCCTGTGCCTTCTGGTGTGCTTGCTGTCTGATGATAAGCCTCATTTGCATTGCCCCAGCCTGCAAGTCGGCACATCGCACCGTCACTAACTGCGGAAAGAACAAGATAACCGGCACCTTCGCCGAGATTAAGCCCGGCACGCGAAGCATCGAAAGGACGACAGATTTCCGAGTCAAGGATACGGAGGGAATTGAAGCCGTTCAATGTAAAACTGCACAACGCATCTGTTCCGCCTGCTATCACAATGTCCGCAAGTCCGGCTTCGATGAGACGGGCACCATACATAATGGCGTTACCCGCAGCAGAACAGGCTGTGCTGATGGTAGTTACAAATGAAAAGTCAGGCAACAGGCTTCTGCAGAATGCGGCCATGGCATCGGTGACAGCCCCGGGTGAATGCATGCGGAGGTAATCCAGATCCCCATTTTCAGGGTCCTGACGATGAGCTCTCCAGAACACCTCGCTGAGGTCCATTCCACCGACAGAAGTTCCGTTGATGAACGCAATGCGGGGACTGCCCCCGAACAAATGACCGGATTGCACACTCTTCACGGCCTCGGACAACGCGCACAAGCCCAGCAGCGCTGTCCTGCTGATAACGATTTCCGATGCTATGCCAAGTTGCGACTTAAGTTCAGCATCAGATGCAGACACCTCAGCCACAGGCAGTTCCAGAGAAGTTTCGAATCGCTTTGCCGCACCATGATGCAAGATGCCTGAAGACACATAGTTCTTCACGCATCCTATCGAAGTTCCGGCAGCAGAAACGACTCCCGCACCATTGACATATATCCTCCGCCAGGACATCTTACTTCCGGTTTGCCGTGATATAGTCAGCCATTGTCTTGACTGAATGGAACACCTGCTTTCCTTCTGCAGGATTCTTCAGTTTAATGCCGTATTCCTTGTCCAGAAGAAGGATAATCTCCAGAGCATCAATCGAATCCAGTCCAAGTCCTTCGTCTCCGAAAAGAGGAGCTTCCGGGTCGATGTCTTCCGGTTTGACTTCTTCAAGATTAAGCGCTTCAATGAGCTGCGCCTTCAGTTTTTCTATGAGTTCTTCCATTTTATTCCATTGTTTCAGTTCTTGTCGTCCACAGCAAGTTCTTACTCGCAAGCCGACCAAAGTTCAAATTTAGCGAAATATTCTCCATTCAGAAAATCAAGATGCCCGATGATGCAATATCGCAGGTCGGATGCCCCCGCCATCAATGAAGCATAATGTTTCAGATCCGACATCGTCTTGTCATCAGACCAGAACCACGTATTTTCCCCCTTGATATGATGCCTGATAGAGATTTCCCCTGCCGCGACATTCGGAAGCGTATATACGAACACTGCCGGACTCGATGCCGCATCTCCTTCTTTGTCAATGATTTGCTGATGTTTCATATCAGTATCCAGGCAGCCGTACTTGCCGGACAGGACCATTCCGCATTCCTCTTCGCCGAATTCTGTCCCGTCCAGAAGCCAGGCCGCTGCGACATACCCGAGTTTGCACAAGTCATCCATCTTGTAGAACTTCATATTGTTCTCCCCTCTCGACTTAAACGCTTCCCTTATGAAAGTTCCGAAATCGGCAGACTTGTCCGAGAAAACTACACTATCATTGACAATTACCTCTCCGGCATTGATCCCGACGGTTGCGGATTTCCGCATTTTCCGCGGCTGCGCGTCACGCAGGCACGGTACCGGTCCCGCTTCAGGAGACGATGTGAGCAGGACTGCGGCATTGGTTCCGCCGAAACCGGATGCGGTCTTGAGGCAATGATTGATTTTGCCGGCAGGGCTTGACATGACCAAATTCTTCGTTATCAATCTGTTGGATGCACTCACATTTAGCGGCACACTGACTCCGGATTTTTCATATCCCTTGGTCCCCGCGATTATGCCCTCCTGGATTTCCGCTGCCGCAATTATGGTTTCAATGACACCTGACGCTCCCATCGTATGTCCGAAATAAGGCTTCAGACTCTGAACCGGAACATCCTGGACTCCGGCAAGACAGGCGGCCTTGGACTCCATCTCGTCATTATATACGGTAGCCGTTCCATGCATCTGCAGAAGGTCGATTCCGGCAGCATTGACCCCGGCCTCCTTCATTGCATTGCGCATGGCGAAAAACAGCCCGTCACCGGTCCTGGACGGTCCTGAAATATGGTTCGCGTCATCAGAAACTGCACCTCCGTCTATGCTCACATATCCCGATTCCCCGTCCAGACCGCAGCTCCACCTGACCGGCATTGATGTCAATGCAATTGCTCCGGCAGCTTCCCCGAGATTCAGTCCGCATCTGGACTCGTCATAAGGACGGCAGAGTTCCGGACTCAGTGATTTGAATGAAGCGAATCCGCTGGTAATGAAGCGGTTCTGCGTATCAGCCCCGACTACGACAACCATGTCGTAATCCCCGACAAGCAACATTCTTCGCGCGGCCACTATGGCAGAAACGCCTGAAATGCAAGCATTTGAGATTATGCGGATGTCGGGCTCCGGGACTCCGGAAAACTCTGAAATGCACCTTGTCATCGACGAAAACAGTACCTCGTCGTCATCTGACGGAATGAAAGGACCCGATCCGCAACGGCCCTCAGGAGCCGAGATATTGCCCTTCGCCGTGGCTACCACGATACCGGCACGACCGTTTCCGAGAGCAGTTTGCAGTTCCTGCGGAAGGCTCTGTGTCAATGACTTGAGGCAACCGCATGTAAGGATTTCGGTGCGTGTCAATGATTTCGCGCGCGCTCCAAGGCGTTCTCTGACATTGACATAAACCTCTTCCGGAATTATTCCGGCCATCAGGGCCGATTGGGTGATTCTGGAACCGGAAGTCCGTGCCACTCCTGTCTCACCTTTCAGAATGGCAGAGAAGTTCTTCCCGACGCCTTCGCCGAGCGGCGTAATCATCGATGTCCCGGCTATATATACTTTTCCGTGAAACATACTCAAGAGCATTTTACAAGGCTGTGCCCATATCCGAGGCCGTCGGTGATGCTTTCCACCTTCAGGCCGGCTTCATTGATCATAAGTTCCAGACGCTCACTGAAGAACATCTTGCTGTTTCCGTTGGCCATTGCCGTGAAATATACGCTGGTCTGGGCAAGGTCGAAAGACGCCGTGTCGAACTGCTGCCTGTCCCATAACGTCTCCATAATGAAGACTTTGGCTCCAGGTTTCAGGGAGGACGCTACCCTTCTGAGGATGCTCACGACCTGTTCTTCTGAAAAACAGTCCAGAAACTGGCTCATCCACACGACATCGAAGCCGCCCGGAATTTCGGTGTCCTCTTTAAGGAGGTCGCCCGGATAAGTATGAATTCGTCCGGCACCAGGCTTTCCTGATATATTATTCTGGAGAAGTCCTATTTGCTGAGGCAGGTCCATCACGGTAACATTGACCTCAGGATATTTCTCTACGCATTTCAGTGCGAATCTTCCGGTATTTCCGCCGATGTCGAGGACTGACCTGACATTGTCTCCGAAAACCAGAGGCATCGCCTGCTCGAATGAGTTGTCCGAATAGAAATGGTCGAACCCGAACCAGCTTTTCTGTACCTGCTCCGGCAGAGAGGACAATCCCTCATAAAGAGTCGGCCAGTCGCCAAGTTCCTTGAGGCCGGCAGGGCGCCCCTCTCGAAGAGCCTCGTCCAGATGGAAAAGCCCCTTGTAATTCACGTCATGGTTGAAGTCAATGTCGGCACGCACCATAGGATCGTTCAGGAGAAACCATCCTATCTTGCTGATAGTAAATCTCTTGTTATTCAGAAATATGGTTCCGGCGGTCAAAGAGGACTCCAGAAGGACAGAGACGGCATACACCGACAATCCTGTCTTTTCCGATATTTCTTCGACTGTCATTCCGGCAGGCATCTTTCTCCCGGCCTCTTCGAGCATACCGAAAATGCCGTACTTTACCATCAGGCGGCTTACCTGAAACACTATCGGCGCGAAGGCTATCTTGTGTGCCTCGCGCTGCGCATCCTGTGCTGACATTCTGCACCCTTTGTACTTCGGATCCATATTTTAGGTTCTTAAATTCCAGAAATCATAATAATTGTACCACTGCTCGGGATGAAGTCTCAGTTCATTTTCGAGAGAGACTGTAAACTGCTCCACGACAGCGTGCTCGACTCCCCTCCGTCCTGACGGGACATCAGCCTTCAGAAACTTAAAGCTGTAAGTCCTATGTGCCTCACGTACAGCATAATAGAAGATTACCGGCACATGGATTCTCGCAGCTATATGGAACGGGCCGAACGGGAGACGGATATCTCTTCCCAGCATCTTCCCATCTAGAAGTTTCTCTTCATTGACATATCTGTCCGCCATGAAACAGACAAGCTCACCTCTGCTGAGAGCCTCCGTTATCATGAAGACGTGGGCAATGTTGTCCTTGTTCACAGGTATGATTTTGAATGCTGCGTCAGGGTCCTGATTCTTGGCCAGGACTTCCTTGATGTCAGCATGTTCATTGTCATACATTACCAGATTCAGTTTTGCTCTGAATTCCTTGAAGAATGGCTCCCCTGCCGCCCAGTTCCCGAAATGCGCACCCATGACTATGGCCCCGTTCCCGGCCAATACCGAATCGCGCATAAGTTCGAGATTCTCAAACTCAAACCGGAATCTGTCCTGAAGGCCCGCGGAAATGGCGAATCTGTCAATGATGGACTGGCCGAAAGAGTAATAGTTCTTCCAGATGAAAACGGCAGACTTCAACACGCCGTATCTCAGAACTTTTCTGGCATAATGCCATATATCTACAGTGGAACGAGGTGCCGCCGGGATGAAATAAAAGGACACAAAGAAAAGAAGGACATAGGCTGTTCCCAGTCCGCAATGCTTTATCAGAAATATGAAGATTGCGTAACCAGTCTTTCCTCCTCTGGATTTACCCTGCCAGCCTCTTGCCATATTACATATTCAAGTTTAGCAAGCTATACCATTACTTGCAGATATCCAATCTTTCACAGAGAAAGTCATAGAAATCGGCAAAAGTCTTGACTGATGCGAAATCTTCTTTTTTCATGACATAGCCGAAATTCTTTTCCACAAGCACGACAACATCTACTATATCCAGGCTGTCGAGATCCAAGACTCCCATCAGTGATGCATCCGGCTGCATGTCAGCCACATCCGCCTCAAACTCTTCAGACAACACTTCATTGACTTTATTTATAAGTTCTTCTCTGGTCATTGATTCAATTCTTAAAGTCCGCGAATTTAGTCATTTCTCGCGTCTTTTCAAATAAGGCCGTACCAGCAAGCATATTAAGTAACCTTCAAAAAATAACCTGGCTCATCTTAAGGAATCCTTACCAAAAGGCACTTTCCGAAAAAATGTGAGCCTGTTCGCGGGAAATATATTAACTTTGTAATGCACATAAGTTTGCAGGCCTGAATTTGTTTAGACGACAGACAATGACATTGAAAAATTTCATCTTGACAGCATTCCTTGCGGTCCTGACCGCATGCAATCCCGGCGTGTTCGTAAACGATATCGGGCCTTCGGCCAAGGAACTGACTTTCAGTGCGGCTGGAGAGACCAAGGAAATCAAATTCAACAGCAGCGACTGGGGAATCATCGAATTGAGAGCCGGAATGAATGTATTGAACGTGACTGTCTATCCCGACAATGATGAGCCGTTCACGACGACTTTTCCGAAACTTTACGGCACAGGCAGGATTATAGTAGATTTCGGAGACGGAAACGAGTGGAAAATCGTCAGACCGACTGGAAAATCCATGGTCATCACTTCTGGAAGAAACAACATGTCCTACTACCGGTGTTTCTCCATAATATTGTCCAACAATGTGAGCCAGGAGTCAATCGATATTCTCCAAAAATCAGGTTCCCAGGATTCTGACGATACAGGTCCAGTCTCTATCGGGCTTAATGATGACCAGAACAATGACCAGACACCTTCCGGTAATATTCATCAGATATGAAAAGGCAAAGAATAACTGTTTGGCTTCTTGCTGTCTTTGTCGGGATGTCCGTCTCGGCATCTCCGGCCTTCGGGCATGACGGATATGACGATAAAAAGGTTACTCACCATGTCGGCCTGGACACCAGGGGTTCGTGGCTGGTTCCGACGCATCAGTTTTTCAGCGGAGAAAACAAATTGGGCAAACCTCTGGACAAAGCCGTCTCCGCACACCTGCAGTATTCGTTTTCTTTTCCGGAGGCGAGTGTCTTCGGACAGATTTATCCTACTGCATATCAGGGAGTCGGAGTGGCATGGAACACCTTCTTCGACCCCGAGGAAATGGGGTCACCGGCTGCCGTCTATGTCTTTCAGGGTGCTCAAATAGCAAAGATTGGAAGGAAGGTTTCGCTGGATTATGAGTGGAATTTCGGCGTATCTGCAGGCTGGCATCCATATCGCGAAAATCTCGACGGAAGCGGAAGGGAAAATGTCGCCAATCAGGTTGTCGGGTCCAAGGTCAATGCCTATATCAATGCGGGGCTCATGGTTTCATGGAGGCCCACACCGGCATTGACCATCAACGGAGGCATTGACCTGAGCCATTTTTCTAATGGCAACACGGTTTATCCGAACGGCGGCGTTAATCTTCTGGGCGCGAGAATCGGCGTAGCCTACAGCTTTGGTGCAGAGAAAGTTAGGGAGCCGTCGCTGGACAATCATGCCCTCTTTTGCTCCAATGATTTCATGACCGGACTGAAAAACCGGGAGATGGAAAGGTCAGATTTCAGCAAAGATTTCAAGCATAGGTTTTCGGTAGATATAACCGTATTCGGCGCCGGAAGGGCAAAGGGAATAAAGAGAGACAATGAGAGCTTTATCTGCAAGGGCAGATTCGGCATTCTCGGCATCAATGTCAATCCGTTATACCGCGTCAACAAGTTCCTCCAGGCCGGTTTCTCCGTGGACGTGCAATATGATGAAAGTGCCAATATCCAGAACCACGTAGCCGGTACGGTGGCCACTGACACGGGCTACGAACTCAGATTCTATCGTCCACCATTGAAAGAACAACTTGCAGCAGGCCTGTCGCTTCGCGCCGAGCTGACAATGCCTATTTTTACTGTCAATGTCGGTATCGGCCACAATGTCATATACAAAGGCGACGACCTGGCCGGTTGGTACCAGATCGTCGCTCTTAAAGCAAGCCTTACAAGGCATATTTTTCTGAATATCGGCTACAAGCTCAACAAGTTCCATGATCCGAACAATCTGATGTTAGGTGTCGGTTTCAAGTTCGGAGGCAGCCGGAAGATTTGATGTCATTCGAGTTTCACCATGGCCAGACGACTCATTTCGAGTTCGCCGGGATGACTTGAGTACATTGAATGATTCTATTTCTTCAGAACCGGCAGTTCCAGATATGAAACTGCAGATTTGACTGTAATTTCTGAGGTTTTGTAGGCATCAGCTGTCGCTGTATTCTGGTTCTCGACCCATGTCTGAGGATTCATGGCAATCAGCGGGAACCAGCTTCCCTGAACCTGCACCATAAGCTGATGCCCAGGCATGAAGATGTGGTCAATGTCGCACATCGGGAATTCCACCCTGACTGTCTTTCCGGATTTCACAGGTTCTCCCTTGTCGAATCCTCCGCGATATCTGACCGGCATCACGTCTCCCCTGACAAGCATCTGATAGCCGTCCGGACGGACGTCAATGAGTTTCACGATAATATCCGCGTCCGCGAGTTTTTCCGCACCTTCAACGCTCATTTCAATGACAACGTTTACCGGTCCCGCAAGATGCAGTTCTTCTGTCAATGTCTCCGCGCGATATGTCAGGACGTCTTTTCTTTCTGACGCAAATGTCTGGTCAGCAGTCATATATGCACGGTCACGGCTTGTAGCATTGATATTCATATATGGAACCGGATTCTTCGGGTCCGAGGTTATTCGGCGGCTGCCTTTCTGTGGTTTGCCGCTGCCTTCCATTACGAGACCTCCGTTTCCAGAGAGATACAACTTGCTGAATTTAATATCTTTAGGCGGCCATATATCGTAAGAATCGGTAAGCGTTGCAGCATTGACCCCAGCCATTTTCGACTTCATTGTCTCCGACGACGGAAGGACATTGACCTTGGCCGGTGCTTTTCCTTTTCCTTCGAGGTAGTAGGCGAAGAACGGGTATTCGACGCAGTCCTGGTACCATGCGCCTGAGGCTTCGCCGAAGTATGCCTCCGACAGGTGATTGATGGTTCTGTTGTTCCATCCGCCGTGGTACCATGGGCCGGCTGCGAGGTACAATTCGCTTTCCGGAGACAGCTCTTTCATCTTGTAATATGTCCTGAACGCGCCGTAGCAGTCTTCGGCATCGTAGAATCCGCCTGTGACGAGCATAGGGATTTTTATGTCAATGAGGTGAAGGCTTGGATCCCTGTCGATCCAGAACTGGTCGCGGTCATGGTGTTTCATCATGTCTGACCAGAATCTCAAGCTGTCTCCGAAGAAGGCAGAGAGTTCGTCCATCGGCTTGCCTCTGAAGTACTCGTAGATGTCTTCCTTGATTTTTACGAGGTTTGACATGCCTACAGCAGATGGTTTCTTAAATTCTCTATAGAATCCGCCTCCAAATCTGTAACTATCTGTAAGACAGAGCGCTCCGTTGTGGTGTGCATCGTCACCCATGTACCAGTCTGTAGCCGGCGCCTGAGGTGATACGGCCTTGATGGCAGGATGTTTTGCCAATGTTGCCATCGTGGTGTAGAATCCGCCATAGGAAACGCCTTTCACGCCGACGATTCCAGTGTTTTTGGTGTTTGCGAGCAGCCATTCAACGCTGTCATATACGTCAGTTGCGTCGTCCGTCTGCACTTTTCCGTCCACGACGACCGTGTCCGCGGCGCCGTCAACTCCGGATATGTATGGTCTCATGTTTTCGTACGTGCCTGTGCTCAGGAATTTGCCCCTGACGTTCTGCACGACAATGATATATCCGTCCGCAACATAGTTTGCCATATCCCCGGTCAGCCCGCTGTAATACACTCCTCGAATTTTTCCGTTCTCTGTTTCACCCGGTTTCAGTCCATATGGTTTCCGCGAATACGGTGTCAATGTCAGCATGATCGGAGACTTCTGTTTCCCGATTCTGCTCAAGTATTCGTCCGTTGGTTCGTATATCGCAGTATAGATTTTTTCTCCGTCCCTAACTTCGACCATGGCTTCCCTCTTAGTATAGTTTTCATTAAGCCATGAGTCATTTACAACCCGTCCGTTCTGGGCCGAAGCGATGGTAGTGCCCATCAATAGTGTCTGCACAATGGTCAGCGAAACGGCAATCTTAAGTTTTGTCTTCATTATCTAGTGTTTTTAGTTCTGTTTTGTAGAGTTTGCGTCCTATGAATGCTGTCTTTTCCGCCTCAACCGGGCGAAACAGAATGTAAAGTTAGGATAAGAAACGGAGAGGCGCAAGAAAGTCAACAACAATCCACTTGGACGGAAAACCCGACAAGACTGCAACAGCAGACACCTCGTACAATCCGCACGAATCCGATGTGATGCCATTTTTGCCGAGTAAAGATGCAGGAACATAGGCAGAGAAACCACCTTCTGTCACAAAACCATACAATCCATTCTTCCCACTCAAGACTTTAAGATGACAAGATATCATCTCTTTTTTAAGACCATAAGTACCACCTGAATTATCCTCAGACAAAGCTATTGCTCTCCAGGAAACAGCACCAGTCTGCTTATGTTTTTTTTGCAAATACTTCAAGTTGAGGATATCTCCAATATTGGGTCTGAGTTCGGTATCTTTGTAATATACAATTGACGTCTTGCCAGACAATGATATGACGTGAAAAAGTTGCTTGATTTCATTTACATTATCGACAACAGCATGTTCAAGCTGCAAATCAGAATAGACATATTCAAGCGACTTCGGCAAATAGTGTCTATATACATCCGTATTGTCACGATTAGGATTCCCCAACGAAACGCCTGACGCTTCCAGTTTTGATATAAGTTCATTATATCTTGCTTTAGGTTTCCATTGATTAGATTCATAGAGTTTATGATACTTGCCCAATTCAATAGCGGCAGCATCTGGCCTCTCGAGTTTCAAAAAAGTGTCAGCCATTGCAAGACGGACATTGCCAAGATACTCTTCATTGTTCTTTAAAGTAAGAGCTTTTGACAATAAGCCCGCCCTAATAGTCATATCTGATTCGCAACAAGCAGCTTCATACCATAGGTAGTATTCCGGATTAGGCATTTTCAGTTGCTGGCGATAAATTTGGGAAGCCGCCTGCTTGTTTCCAGACAACAAATATAAAATGGCCCTTTCTCGCGAAGACCATCTGTCATCAATCTTTTGTGAGAACTCATCGAAAACATTTGACAACCACTCGATATCTGCCTCATCTTTAGTCCTTCTAACATCATTAACACAACTAGACAAAACCCTGGCAGCTAACGACCGTGAAGTGACATTCCTGCCGGCAATTTCTATGGTTTCCTTTCTGAAATCTTCATCTCGCAAATTCCGGGCGTCCCACTTTTTAAAGAATTGTAAAAAACCAAACGACTCATGTCCTTTATGTTGCACATATTTCTCCATCACGAAAAGAATTTGTGAATGAAGCAATGACGGACGCTCTAAAGGGAGAGACAAATACCCAGAGATAATTTCATTCATTTCCGTGACTGAAACAGCTGATATTTCTTTTTTCAGTAACCTATAGATAATCCACCCATATGTGACAGCATTGTCATTGGACAAATCTGACGAAGCCAATGATTTTGCCTCAACATAGGCATCCCTCTCTCGTCCGGCTTTGCTCATGCGGTCCAACTTACCCCAAACAGAAAGCCGCTGTCTATAATAATCGATATTCGAGACAAGAACATCCGCATACTTATCTCCACCTTTCATTCCAAGAGAATCCAAAAAACGAAACTTCTCCTCTGCAGATACAATATCGTTATCTTCAATTTTTTTCTTGCATAGCGAAACCAAAACCCAAGCCAATGCCTTCTTCACATCTTCATCATGCTCATCTTGGTTATACAGTTCAAATGCAATCTCATAAGCATCGTCCAACAGCCCTGCTTTTCGCAGTCGATATATTTCACTTACTTTTTGCATACCCGTCTATCTCATCTAGAATTTTCTTAAGTTTCAAATCATTTTGGCCAAATGTCGAATGAGGAATCAAACTAGTGACGAAGCCCTTTGAATTCAGGAACACATCCAGATATGATTTGCCATCAGTTTCCAGACAATAAACCACCTTATATGCTTCCGGAAATTCCGTCACATCTACAATCGTCACTTCGCCACTCTCACAAGCGCTCTTGACTAATTCATATACAGACAACATACCATCTGAAGAAGGCATGTAGTCCACCGATATCTTTCCTCTGCACGATGAATTGAGAAGATCCAAAACCACATCGACATCCGGCCCCTTGGACACAGACGTAAACGGATTAAATATCAGAGACTTATTATAAACCGTATCGAATCGATAATCCCCGCTGGGACAATGGATAAGATATATTTCACGATATGGCAGACTTTTGATTTCATTTACCACAAACTCGGTACCTGCCAAACGAGATTCGACATCCTGGCGTTTCTCAACCAATGACATTGGTCTTGTCAAATTAGCTTCATACATTTTAGGATAGCCATTGACTTTAACAATAGGCTTGATTTCAAGACGGGAAAACTTGTCGACCCGAGGTGCTCCTATCATGTATATCCGTTTCCTGGCCCTTGTAAGAACCGTATAATTCCACCGCAGTGTAGATGTATCCAATCTGTCACGGCCATTAAAATCAACATAAACCGTGTCCCACTCCCCACCTTGAGATTTATGCCCAGTCACTGCATATCCATATTTTACTTTAACCGCAGTATAGTATTCATCATGCACCAATTCTTCATTAAACACATCAGTACCAGGTTCAAGCTTATTGTGCCTGATGACAAAGTCCACATACAGAGCGCGATTGACCAGACTTGGCGTCATCACATAATCGTCTGTCAGCAATGATGCAAACATCATTGTCTCCAATTCTTTTCCGCTATCAAGTAGCAGTTTCACCCGATAGAAACGCAATTCAATTTTGTATTCCTTAACTCCTGAAGCAACTTTTTCCCGCAATGTAATCTGACGGGATTCACATGGCGAAATAACTTCTTCAACTATAGCAAAATCTCCATTCATCAATTCAACCCCGACATGACTATAATTATTCTGAATTACCATCAATCTTTCGCCATTGACGACTTCAGACGAATCTGAGCCATAAAGGAGTTTTCTCGCACAGACATTATACTCTGTCACTTTCTTATTCGAATAAGCAATAAAGACCACGCTTTCCCCCGCCGAGTAACCGGACACAAATTGTTTCAATGCCTCATCTGGAGCAACTGTCTCCAGTTCTCCCGGTCTCTCATCAAATTTAAAGTCACATCTCAGTTCAGAGCTCAACAAATCACGTATTTTCATTGACTCCAACAAAATAGCGCTACCCGCGTCCTGCCTGACAACATCAGTCAAAACAAATTCTTCGGCATCTCCCGCAGGGAATGACAATATATCCAATGCTGGTGATTTTGAATCGCCAACTGGAGGGAGCTGAGCCGGATCTCCTATGAATATTATTTTCGACCCTGGGGTTATCGCACGATACAATTCCAGATCGCGTAGTAGAGAACCTGAACCAAATGCAAACACTTCATCCCTCATCGTACATGACGGCACCATCGAAGACTCGTCGACAATAATAAGTCGAGGCTTCATGCCCGGTGTCAAATCCAAAGGAAAATAGAATTTAAGTTTTGCCGTAGATATTGTGTCTGATTTAGACGGCTGTGCTTCATCCGTCTTTACTACAATTGACGACAGACGGTAAATACCTCGATGTAATGTAGTCGCCTGAACATGTGTTTTTTCAGAAAGCACCTTAGCAGCTCTGCCTGTTGGAGCCATGAGTTTTACGTCATAGTCAGCAGCTATCCTCAATATCTCAGGTACAATACTAGTCTTTCCTGTACCGGCATACCCCTTAAGCAAAAAGAAATGTCTTTCACTTTTAAGGAATCTGGAAATCCGCTCCAAAGCGGTTCTTTGTTGTTGGTCAAGTATCATCGTATCAAAATAATCTAGAAAAATAAAGTGTTTTTCGTATGCGTAATAACATCAATGTCAACATTCTTACCTATGACCTTCATCATCCGAAGGTAGTCAGTTGACACCGGGAGAACTATAATACTATCCTCGTTATCATACAAAGTTTGTATTTCCGCAAGATCAGTTTTAATCTTATTGTAGATATCAATCGGAAGGTCTGCAAGGAAAATCGACTTTTGTACGCGAGAACAACCTTCTCGAATCAGGTACTTGCACACAAGCCGCCTGACCTTATTACTCTCAATATCATACATTACAAAAAATAACATTCTATCCTGACGCTTTTTTCTGGATTCCGTCAATCCCAACAGGTTCTTTATCCTATTCTCAAGGGGAGATAACAAGTCGGAGGAATCTTTGACCACAACTTTCGGGCTTCCGCCTATACCGGACTCAAGAAGTTTCTTTGCCTGTGCCGCAAGACTGAGTGGCGGTCTCTTTTTTCTTGGCATATTTACCTTTCATCAATAAATGCTCGGACCGTGTCTGCAAGAAGAACATTTAATGTTCCATCGGTACCTGTCTTTGGGGAAACTACCACAGAGAACCCACGCTTGCCATAAAACAAATTAATCTCCGCATTTTTCAAGCCAAGTTTCGCTCTGATTTTCTTTCCATATTGGATATTGATTATGTCAGAGACCATAAACCCGATATCCCTCACATAATTACTCAGTTCTCCTTGTATTGTATCCAGAATTGCCGGTACGAATACAGGCCTCTCCACAGAGACTTTCTTCGTCTTCATATTCAAAAGGCCACGAATTCTTTCCATAGCATCATCATCAGGTTCCCGGACCTCTACCGCATTACTGGACGAGTCAGCAATATCTGTCAAAGCGGACATACTCTCCTCAACTTCTTTCTTCTGCATTAGCAATACCGAGGAATCCTCCATATCTATTATCTCAGCCATGTCAACAGGCTCCGCATCAGGGTTATAATACGCAGAAGAATCAACACTCATGAAACAAGCCCGCGTAACATCACTTGTCCTTATATCCAAAACCTGTTGGAGATCATACTGAAGACTAAATTCATAAACGAACTTCTTGTAGAAAACCGAGTACACTCCGGCATCATAACATCTGTCCTTGAGTTTCATTATAACTTTCAGTCCGTCCTCTCCAGGAGACAGGAAACACATCATTGTTCTCGAGTCCGATTCAATCTTTCTCCTCAAATCATCAAGAATCAGCCCCTTCTCACAAATATGATCGATATCCATGATGAAATACTCTGTAAAAGCGAAGTTCTTCGTGTTACGGAAAGGAGGATTGAATGAAGCACAGACAAAATATGGAAGTTGCTGTTTCAACTGTACATATTGAGACTCATTGATTTGACGAACAATCCTCAACTGCCTGATTCTAGACAAGAACTCCGGCTTTGGAGAACGTAACGCATTGAAGAGGTACTCCGGAGTCACTTTTTTGAGAGGTTCAGAATTATTTCGGACATTAGAACCAACTGAGAACATAGCTATGCATATTTTTTGAAAACCTGCGCCAAGTTTTGAGCATATAAAGAAATCTGGGTCATACGGCTTCTCTGAACACCTTTTTCCTCAACGACTTCGTCCAGATAATCATTGACAGACTGTATCAGAACTCGCCGTCCCAGAGGCTCCAACCAACAAGAACCATCATCGTTGACAGAATAATGCTCGTCAGTAACAACATTCTGACACAACAAAGAGAAAACCACATAATCCACCCATACACGATATAACTCAATAACATCGTAAACAAGTACAGGCCTATTGTAATCATCCCTATGCATGACGCCGACATAGGGGTCAATGCCAGCCTTTATCAATGCGCCTTCGATTTTTCCATACAATAGACCATAGCCATAATTAAGCATTGCATTGGCAGGATCCATCGCAGGATGTTGAGTGCGCTTTTCAAACCGATATTTTTCCGGGAGAAAGACATTTATCGTATCGAAGTATATTTTAGACGCTACACCTTCCCATCCTCGCAACGTCGCCGAAATATCATTGACAATTTCACCTTCAAGTGTCGCAATCTTATTTTTATAATCCTCAAGTCTATTTATGTTCTTGTCTATGATATTCTGCAGCCGCACCTCACCTTCAGTGTTCATCATCAACAACATAGCCTGCTGATTCTCTATCTTCCTGATTATTGTCCCCTTGATCCATTTTACAGCTTCGGGTCCAAAGGAAAAAGAGAGCTGGCCTTTCCTGATTGTAGATACCGAGCCATACTTGGGACTCCATATTCTACCCATCACACTTCCAGCCCTATCCATAAAGACAACTTCGATTTCATTCTCCATAGCAAGAAGCACAGCATCACTTGAAATCTGAGCACCTTTTCCTACTTGGATAGAGCGAATTCCCGCAACAGGAATACGTTGGCTCCCGTCGTGGTTTCGTATGACAAATCCCTCATTATCCCTGGACAGGCTTGTCCCGAATGTATTGAGCACAAGTTCCATGATTATCAGTATTCCCGGAATTTCACAAATCTAAAGGTCACCTCACGCTTATTGTCGCCTAAATCTTTGACCTCTCGTTTAGTCGTGGACGCAACGCAGCGGACACCCAAACCCTGCAATTTCTTTATCAATGCAAACGACAATGTCTGCTCGCCCATCAGATGCACTGTAGCATCATGTCCTTCAGCAACTTTCAATATTTTTTTCAATTCAGAATCAGCTATTTTTTCAATATCGTCTTCATCTTTATCAGGGTCAATGACAATGAATGGAATATCCACCAACTCTTCCGCATATTTCTTTGCAGCGGAAAACTGCTCTTCAGACCAGTCTTTGACAGGATGATTTGTGTAGTTAATGAATATTTTAGGAGGGTTATCTTCAACAACAGGGTCAGACAACTCTTTATCAAAGATAGTCAGGCAGTTGTCAATTGTTTTCCCAAACTCCGACACTATATCTGATATCGGAATATTATCAATAAAGCCTCCATGATTCACAGCATTACGCTTCGCAGCCAACTGTGAATACCGACCTCTCACATCATCAATCCAACCAAGTTTGAATATAGCTTTTGTTAACGCCCGGTTTTCAACCAAACTTCCCCTCCACTCACTCTCATTTTCTCGTTTTGATTCAGGAAGGCCAAGAATTGATGACCAATAATCCCGATATTGTTTTCTGCTATTTCGTCTCTCGTCTCTAGTATTGCTTGGATATGGATTATAATTATCAAACTTCTTACACATCAGAGTCACTATACTTTCCTGACACAAAGTATATCCTTGCTGAATTAGTTGATATCTTTTACACCATTGCAGAGCAGATTTAAGATTGTCCAGAGAATCACTATGATATTCTTGCAGCATATCGATGATATTGACAATTATCATTTTCAAAGGTTGAGGCACATCATACTTCCTAATTGCCTTTCTATAGTTTTGAATTTGAATAGCCGCGTTTGCCGCGACAATCTCACGCCCTCTACAAGTCTCTATCTGATTAGTAAATCCTTCTAGATTCCGCACAAACCGAGTCAGGCCAGTAGTCTCTACCGGAGTGTATCTACCAGATGATTCAACATCAGCCATAACATTCTCAATTACACCTGAAACTCTTCCTGTTTTGACAAAAGCAGCCGCAGCAGATGTCCAATCCAGAAGTGCATTCAACGACAAGAGACTCATTATTGGCTTTTCGTCACATTGAACTTCAAAATTACCATATGAGATATAGGCAATCTTGACATTTTTCAAGAACTTGGCATAACTTCCCAAGACAAGCACCAGCATAGGAAGATACCTAAAAGCGTGAGTCAAGTCAAAATATAATTCATCCCCATCGTGTATACATCCGTATATGGTATTGAAGATATCCCACATCTCATTCTCATCTTTACCATCCTTAATCCTCACAGATTCAACTGTACACGGCAGAGACATGTCGTCCAAAACCTTCTGAAGGCCATCATATTGTTCGACCTCCTTGGACCGCGGGTTTGTTCTACAATTATCTTTGACTATCCAGTTATCGGTCTCGGATCTATCTGTAATGAATAAATACGCACTATCTTCTGAAGTCCATCCCTTCGCGCCAATTTCATTAAGCGTAGCCTCTTGGATAAAACGAGTTTGAGTTCTCGTATTGACACCGACGTATGTACACTCAGAATAAAAACCAGTTCCAAGAACTGACATGAAAACCTTTCTCGCCATTGAGCCTATATTGTTAATCTTTCAATAATTTTATTCATTTCAGAAGGAATTCTGTCCAAGATTTTACCGAACCTATGGTCAGGAGCTATTACTGAAATTTGCAGATCATCAGCCTTTTGTTTCAAATCTTCTTTAAGAGGCCAAAAAGACACAAGAACACTCTTAGACTTTTTGCTTCCATAAGTCTGTTTTACACTATCAAGTTTATAGAGTTCATTCTGAGTAATCGCTCCGGATTTACATTCAACAAACACGAAAGTGCTACCAATATTAATAAGAATATCCACCTCATTTTTATCGGCATTATATTTCTGATTATCAACAATATCGAATACGACATCATTCCATATTTCAAACCTGTCATCAGACCATTTTGACATTGCATCTGCAACTAAACATTCCCACCAACGTCCTTCAAACAACAATTTCTTAGAAATATTATTGTTGATATGTAATAATGTACGTTCATTCTGTGTTATCTCCAATTCTCCATCATAAAATGAATAGTTTATAGAATTCACCTTATATTCATTTGGAATATAGTCCAATTTGCGGAACCGATCACTAAGATTTTTATAAACAGAGTTATATTTGACAATAAAGTCATGGATTTTATTGGATATTGTCACCTTTTCACCTTCACCCTGATTATCCCAAATAGCATAGGACTTGAGTTTTTGCCTCTGAATCATAAATATCAGCTTGCTGTCAAGTTTATCTTCAAGAGGGTATTTTTTAAAAGTATTCATATCCAGATACGTTTTCGCATCTGTATAAATTATATCCGAATCATGTTTTTTTGCGACAATAAATGCTCCAATACACATTGTCTTGGTTGCTCCAGTAATATTATACTGGAACTTTGTCTCAGCGGGATACTTTGAATGAACATCCTCACAAGCTTGCATTATTGTAGGAATATCCATCGGATCAACTTCTATGAAATGTATCTCACATCCGATATATTCGCACACTGATTTCAACCCAGAATATGAAGATTGACTTTCCTTTGTGCCTAATACATATATTATCTTGCACTTGAACGATACGATAGGATAAAATACTGGCAGAGCCTCTTTTCCTAATAAGGTTACATGAACTAACTTCTCCATAAACAATTATTTATTTGTTATCACTCCAAATCCCAAACTGACGCCTTTACCTAAACCGACATACTGCGGCAGGGAAACATTTGTACTGAAGACAACGTCAAAGCCCAGCATATTCACATTCTTAAACTTATATTGCCCCATCATCTCGATATCCACAATACTGACCTCAACCTCTGAATCGAAAAATATCCCAACACCTTTAGCAAACGAAAGAATATTACCTACCAGAAGGCGTTCCAGAAAAGTGCACTTCTCTTGGAGACTCTCCAAAGACGAAAACAATTCGTAATTATCCTGATTTAGTGGGAGCCAACGTGATAGTTTATAAATAAATCTGATATCATTGACCTCAACCGATGTCTGTGACAAAGGCATATCAGTTATATTGAAAACAGCGGCACGTCTGCCGACTTGAATTTTCGTTCCCGCTCCGGACAGAATCTTGCCTATAGATTCCGCACCCTGCCCAACAAAAACGACAGCGGCTTTATTATCAATTATCTTGTATTGAACACGCGGATATGAATATCTGAATCCATCATTTTCGTGATCATGAAAATCAATATTGTCATTCCCTGCCAAACGAATCATTGCGCCGCGGAAAAATGGTATTTCTTCCGGCTTCAGGTCTATATCTGTAAGAAGTGTAAAAACATTCAGCATATTGCTTGATTGCATAGTTCCAGTTTATTGTCTCCCAAATTTATTAATTTTTTTCTACGTAAAACCTCTCTTTCGCGATTATTTTTGGTTCATATTTGGTTCATTTCGCAAATCGTTTAAAATTTCAGTCCGCACATTATTGATTATTTGTTCTTTTTCAGATAACTTTGAGAAAGAATCCATGGGGCATTATCCCCCAGATTAAACGTAAATTAGTGACTATGAGTAAATTTCTCTACGGAGCTGCTGTTCAGGGAATACAGAGCTTCATCTTTCAGACGAACACCCTGAGGGAGATTGTCGGAGCCAGCGAACTTGTCGAGGAAATATGCACCAAGATGTTCGCCGAACAGTTAGGAGTCAGCATATCTGAACTTAACGAAGATGAAAATGCCATTATCAATGCTGCCGGCAATATCAAATACATATTTGACAATGAGGACAAGTGTAAAGAAGTCTTTAGAGAGTTTCCAAAACAAGTTCTGGAAGCAGCTCCCGGAATAACCATCAGCCAGGCAGTAATAGAGCTTCGAGATGGTCTTAATCTGTCTGACGCACTTCACGAATTAGAAATCCGCCTCCGCAAAGAAAGGAACATGCCGATGCAGCCTATTACATTAGGGCTTATGGGCATACAACGCTCTCGTGAAACAGGCCTGCCGGAAAGATATCATATGAGCAATCCGGAAGACTATTGCGACGAAGGAACATTCCGCAAGCGCAAGGCCGCAGACACATATTCTCTGCTAAAGAAAGCCATAGGAGAAGAAATGCAAGATATGGTCCAGATCACCAACCGTGTAGATAGTTTCACAGACGCAAACGATTGGATAGCCGTCATACACGCAGATGGCAATGGACTTGGGCAAATCGTCAAGGCCATCAGTGAAAACGACTCGTCTGGTAGAGATTTCCATACGTTTTCTTCATTGCTAAATCAATCGACTATCGATGCTGCGAAATCTGCGGCTGGCAGAGTCTTCGAAAATGCCATCAAGAATGGGACAGATCTTCCTTTCAGACCAGTCGTTTTGGGTGGCGATGACCTCACCGTCATAATAAGAGGCAGTTTGGCAATGTCTTTTATTCAGAACTATCTTGAGGCCTTTGAAAAATTCACCAAAGAGAATTTCGAAGTGCTCGCAAAGAAATATGCAGTTCTCAAGAATGGTCTGACAGCCTGCGCCGGCATTGCATACGTAAAATCATCATTCCCTTACTACTATGCATACAATCTGGCCGAAGAATTATGCGCCGCTGCAAAGAAAGACTCAAATCGTGAGAAATCATGCATAATGTTCCATAAAGTTCAAGACAGTTTCGTTGAGTCCTACGAAGATATAACGAAACGTGAACTCACCACACCTGAAAGACATTCATTCAAATATGGGGCATATTACCTGAATGAAACTCCTGACAGATGGACAATAAACAATCTTCTGATAGATAGAGTGACTAAGCTTGACAATAAGGACGGAAACGTTTTAAAATCAGACATCAGACAGTGGCTCTCAGCAATGATGGAGCCAAATGGGCTCGAAAAAGCAAAGCAGATTCTCGACAGGATTAAAGAAGTCAATACTTCAATGAAAAACGAAGCTGAGACTCTGACTTCTTGTCGCACCTTCACAGACCAGAAAGGTTCTATGCACAACATTTATCCCGCATATGATGTTTTGTCATTGCATTCTATAATCTACCAGCAAACGAAATAACTCCGAACTATGGATATTACATACACAATCGAGTTCTTCTCATATTGGCACTGCGGATCCGGACTTTCAGCCGGAGCCGATGTCGATTCATTGGTCATAAAAGACGCCAAAGGAATGCCTTTCGTGCCAGGTAAAACTATCAAAGGACTTATCAGAGAAGCTGCAGAAACATTGAACAACCTTGCGCCTGACAGATACCCTTCACTAGAAATCATTGACAATATTTTTGGCAAGAGAAGCGAAACAGCGGAAATCCCACAGATTGGCAAGGCGTTCTTCTCAAATGCAGAATTCCCCGCCACCGACTACGATGCCATTATCAATGCAAATGCACAGAATTATCTGTTTGAAGCTGTCGCCTCCACAGCTATCGGTGATAACGGAATTGCCATCAATCATAGCCTCAGAAAAACACAGGTCACACTTCCTTGCACTTTAGAAGGACATATTCTTAACATTCCGGATGAAGATGATAAGACCAAGAAACTGTTTGAGGATAGCCTCGCATTCATAAAACGCCTGGGCGAAAACAGGAATCGAGGTCTCGGCAGATGCAAGTTCACCATTAAATCAATCTGACTATGAAGACATTGAAATATAAGTGCACTCTATTATCAGATATAATTCTGACACAGAATGCCGGAACCAAGACACAACAAGGAACACTTGACTTCATCCCGGGAAATGCATTTCTGGGAATCGCCGCATCCAAATTATATGGCACACTCTCTCAAGAAGAGTCTCTGGAGATGTTTCACAGCGGCCACGTCAGATTCGGTGACGCACATCCATTGTCTGGCAACATTCGTTCGTTAAGAATTCCTGCTGTCTATTATTATAAAAAAGGAGAAAATCTTTTCGACGATGGAGCATATATCATGTACGAATGGAATCCAGGTGACGCTCAGCCAAAACAGTGCAGAAACGGATTCTACACCTTTGACAATGATTCTGCCATAGAAATCAAAACAGACAAATCTGTTGCAATAAAGTCCGCATATGACAGAGACAAGCGCAGGTCAAAGGACGAGCAGATGTATTCGTATGAATCCCTTCGCAAAGGGCTTGAGCTCGGCTTCGAAGTGGAGATTGACAATGACAGTTATGAGAAAGCCATAAATGAAGCACTAATAGGTAAAAGACACATCGGTCATTCCAAGACATCACAGTATGGACTGGTAGAAATTACGGCAGATGAAGAGTTTGTTACTTTCAATTCCAGAGATGCCGGAACGGAAGAGTTTGCCACAGTTTATGCAGATGGCCGTCTCATCTTCATTGACAAAGATTCAGGCATGACTACTTTCCAACCGACAGCCGAAGACCTCGGATTTGAATCCAATGCAGAAGCAGAAATTGACTGGGAAAAGTCTCAGATAAGGACATTCCAGTATGCGCCATGGAATGCAAAACGACAAAATCCTGACACGGACAGATGCGGAGTAGAGAAAGGCAGTGTATTCGTAGTAAACCTGAAGAAAGGGACACACTCCCCTTCCGACTCCAGATATATCGGGGCCTATCAATGTGAGGGTTTCGGGAAAGTGATATACAATCCGGCCTTCTTGGAAAGCGATAAAGATGGAAGAGTTCCTATAACGTTCACCAAGAGCGAAGCGGACAAAGGCACAAGGAGTGAAGATATATTTATACCCGCTAATTCATTAAATACGTGTTTGTTACAAGTACTGAAATCACGTAAGCTATCAGACCATCAGAATGAGAATTACAAGATTGTCAATGATATGGTTAGGAAGTTATTACCAACATTCAAGAAAGACGGAGAGCAGTTCGCCTCCCAGTGGGGATATATAAGGAGCCTTGCGGAAAGGTCATCTGACTTTGACAAGTTCTATGACGACTTACAGAAATATCTTAACGATGGTGTAGCCGAAGACAAATGGAAGTTCAAGAAACAAGAACTATACACCCAGATAGAGAATGGAAAGGTCAATGACGCCAACTGGAGATATATCATGATAAATCTTTCGGCAGAAATGGCTAAAAAATGCAAACAGAAATGAGTATGTCAAACACAACAATATACGATACAAGGCTTCAGGCACATGTCGTACTCGAAGCTGAAACTCCATTGGTCATAGGTTCCGGAAGAAAGACGATGCTCACTGACGCAGCAATTCTAAAGGACATCAATGGATTCCCATATATACCTGGAACAAGCATAGCAGGTATTCTCAGCCATGCTTTGGACGAAAAGACAAAGGGCACTTTCTTCGGTGTCAAAAGTACCTCCAAGGAAAATGACAATGATTCCAAAGGCTCAGACATCATTTTTAGTGAAGGAAAAATCATTGACTTAAAAGGCAATGTCATTGATGGGATATCCAACCTATCTGATACTGACTTTTCGAACAGATTCAAACGCCTACCCAAGCGGAACCACGTCTGTTTAACTGACAAAGGTGTTGCAAAGAAAACCGGAAAGTTCGACGAAGAGGTCATCTACAAGGGATGCAGATTCGCCTTTGACATAGAAATGGTTGCTGAATCTGGAGACATTGATTCCGCAAGTTCATTTTTCGATGAGGTGCTTTCTTCGTTATATTCCTCAACCTTCAGAATCGGCGGAGGCACGCGAAATGGTTTCGGTAAGATGAAAGTCCATGAAATCAAGAAGAGGACTCTTATCTTGAGCAATGAATGTGAACTGGACAAGTACCTGAATTATTCCTCAATCCTATCCTCAAATTATGCCGACTGGGATTCATTCGAAAAGTCTTCGACAGATAAAGGATGGATAACATATGAACTGACATTGACACCTGTCGATTTCTTTTCCTTCGGAGCAGGATTTGGAGACAAAGATGTAGATGATATTCAGGTACGGGAAGAGTACATAGAATGGAAGGGCCAAAACGAAGGTGCTTTCAAGGAAAAATACTTGATTCCTGCGACATCATTGAAAGGGGCTATCGCTCATAGAGTTGCATTTTATAGCAACCTTAAAGAGGGCAAATATGCAATGCAGATTCCTGTAGAAGAATTTGATAATTATTCAGGAGGAATGAACAAAGCCGTAGGGCTGCTTTTCGGATACCAGAAAGATAAAGAAGACTTACGACGCGGAATATGCATTTTCAACGATTTATTCGTAGAAAAGAACGAAAAAAAGGAAAAAGTTTTCAACCACGTCAGCATTGACAGATTCACGGGAGGAGCCATCGATGGAGCTCTCTTCTCGGAGAAGGTAATCGATGGTAGAGGCCTGAAGTTCAAAACAACAATTATGGTAAAGGATACCGGAGAAGAAGGCCTAAATGACGCGTTAGAATGTCTTGAAAGAGCGTTCAAGGACATTGATTTAGGGACATTGACCTTCGGAGGAGGAAGCGGACGCGGTCATGGCACATTCAAGTGTTCAATTATTAAAAACGGACAAACGCTATGAGCATAAATATTCAATTGAGAAATGCACAGGGCTATCTCTGGTATAGTGACCAGACAGAGCCAGAAACATACAATAATAAGCCTGTCGAACTCCTTCTGGACGAAAAGAGAAATCCTTTTATCATTGAGGGACAGTTTTACTCGGATGAGGAGAAGAAGTCTATCAGCATCAAATTCATTGACGGAAAATATATTGTCAAAACTTATGATTTCAACGCTCGTAGATTCATCGCTCCGGATTCAGTAGTGATGACAGAGGGACAAGTGGAGCAATATATTGCCAACAGCAGGCTTGAACTATCCCAGCCGCTGAACTTCATTCGAGTCTGGAAAACAGTAGAAGATAAAATCAATGACAATTGGGAAACCCTACGTCCGACGGGGCTGGTATTCAAGGGGTTCGGCACCAAAATATAAGGAGGCAATCATGATTAAAGCACCATATAACTTTGTTCCTCTCGAGAACAAAGCATTCTACCCATCATGGGCAAATAACATTTCACAAGACATTCCATTTGAAGATGGCGTGAGCGGCAGTATTGAATATACTATTGAAGCCAAGACACCAATATTCGTTAGGAATGGCTATAAGAAGGGGGATGCCCCAGGCCTCAATTTCAGTCAAACCCCTGGTGGCGAATATTTTATCCCAGGGACTTCCCTCAAGGGAGAAATTCGCAATGTGCTCGAGATTCTCAGCTTCGGGAAGATGACGCAGGTTCAGGACGCTCGATTTGGCATCAGGGATCTTAGCAACAATCCTGAAGGAAGATTCTATAGACAAAAAATACAAAACGTTCATTGTGGCTGGCTATATAAACGGTTTGCCGAAGATGGTTCGGTAGAATATCTTATCAATGATTGCGGAACTCCAGGTCGAATAAAGCCGGAGGTAATCGACAGTCATTACGACACAGCATTAGCCGCATTCGGACAAAATCTTGCACTAAACAGACAATATGCAGATAATGACGATGAGGAAAAGTTACGCTCCGCATACAATAAATACGAGAATATTTTGAACATCAGTTTAGAAAACCAAGATATTGAAAACTGTTTATCCGGAACTTTTTCTACAGTGCAAGACAATTACGACAGGCTTATTGCAAGTTTTTGTGCAAATGGGAAAAAAGGATGCATTGTAGTAACTGGGCAACCAAGTAGAAGAGAGCCAGAACGCAGGAAAGGAAAATACTACGAATTTGTTTTTTTCGAATCAAACACTAATGAAAAGGTAGAATCACAAATCATTGATGATTTTATAACGGTTCACAAAAACAATTATGACTACAAAAACATTTGGAATCGCTACTTAAACGAAGGTAAACGCGTACCTGTTTTTTTCATGAGAAGAAATGGCAATTTAGGTCCTATAGATGCAATTGGACTCGCATATATGTTCCGTATACCGACAGCAAACTTCATAAAAGGAGCCATCCCCATAGAATTACAAAGCAATAGAAGAAAAGATCTTGCCGAATGTATTTTCGGAACTGCAAAAGAATCTTTAAAACAGTTGAAGGGTCGAGTCAATATTTCACATGCATTTGCATGCGGTACGCCTGCTGAATGTGGTATTGTTACCACCATATTAGGCAGTCCTAAACCGTCCTATGGGCCTCTATATGCAAGTAGCGGCACTTGGAATGACGCCAATGCACAAATCAAAGGAAGAAAACGATATCCTGTACGAACAACCCTCCTTCCACCAAATGAAGGCACCGACTCTCAGACATGTAAATTTAAACCACTTGCTCAGGGCACGTCATTTAAAGGCCGTATCACATTCCATAATCTCAAGGAGTGTGAACTTGGTGCGTTGATTGCAGCATTTACATTCAACGGACACCCAGAATGCTGCCATTCTATCGGTGAAGCAAAACCACTTGGATATGGTAAAGTAAAGATCAGCATTGATAAACTTTCAGTTATTTCCATAAATGAAATTTTCGCCAAGACTGATGATCCGACTCAACAGGAAACTGATTACTACTTTAATAAATTTAAAGATGTGATGACAGAGAACATTGGCACAGGATGGGAAAACTCAAATTCTATCCGCGAGTTATGCGCTATGGCAAGAGGAATAGATAAAGAGTTCAACAATAATTTCTCGTACATGCGTATGTCAACAAATCGAAACGAGAATGAATTTGCTTTGAACCGGACAGTAAATAACGAGAACTTACCTCTTTTTAGCGACATTCTTAAACCTAAAACAAACAAGACACAACAAATTATTGATAATCCTAATACGACAAGAAAGTACAAACACGAAGTTGATGAACGTATTAAGAAAAATGATACTGTGTATGAATGTTTAGAGTTGCTTCCTCTTCTAATCAAAAAGCATGACCTAGATTCTGCAGAAGAACGTCTTGCTGTATTAAATGAATCTACTGACATCAAGATAAGGGAGCAAGCTGATATGTATAAGTCTCAAATCGATAAGACACGAGAAAATGATTACAGCACATCTCGTGATGAAGTTGTAAATGCTTTCAACGAGACTGCAATTACTGTAAATGGACTCACTGGTCAATTGAATGATGAGGACAGAAACAACATCATACACAAAATTGAGCAGCATATAACTTCATTTAAAGAATTATCGCAAAGATATCCTATCCACGCCGTAGAGTTTATTGAGCCAATAGGAAAATGTAATACCTTGATACAGAGGATTCGCAACTATGGAAGCGGCATATTGCCATTCCTTCCTAATAGTCCTTTTAACGGCACATTAAGAGCTTATACTGGAAGGATTGACAGATACATCCGGGACAATGGTGCTTTGACTGATTCTGACAAGGATCTTATTAGCAAAAATATAATTGATATTTATCCAGGCATCAGTAATCGCGAGAAACATCCGAAGAAAGGTAGCTGGTCCACTGATAGCATGAGAAGGACTTTGATTCAGTATCTTGGTGATGCCCAAACAAAGCAGCTCATAGAAACGCTTGAGGAACAATAGAACAAGATAAAAGCACAGGAATTATCTTCGATGATTTCCCTGTGCATAAAGTTCTTTGACATTTTGTTTATATATGAGTTTTCTCTAACTTTGCAAAAAGAAAGTTATTTGAAAAGTCTGGGTTTCAGAAGTTATTAGGGTACATTTTTTTCGGTGAAAAATGATTTTTCTTCGTTTTTTCGACATCTAACAGTCTAATGGTCATCACATTGCATTTTTTGCTCTCTGAGACCATCTTCCACAACAACAAGGATTAAGACTATATCTATAAGGTACTTGGAGGAAAGCCGTCGGACGGTCTCTGAGACCATCTTCCACAACAACAAGGATTAAGACTTTCATTTTGTTCTGCCGTATCATCACTTCGGTTTGCGCCTCTGAGACCATCTTCCACAACAACAAGGATTAAGACTGTCGTTTTCTTTCTCAATGTAATATTTTCCTACCTCTCTGAGACCATCTTCCACAACAACAAGGATTAAGACCATCCTCCACCTTTAGGGAAAACATGTTGCCCGTTGCCTCTGAGACCATCTTCCACAACAACAAGGATTAAGACTAAGTCATTTGACAGCAGAGATGGAAACCTTAGTCCTGACTCTGAGACCATCTTCCACAACAACAAGGATTAAGACCTTTGTTTTATTTTGGCAGGGGGTACGGATTGTACCCCTCTGAGACCATCTTCCACAACAACAAGGATTAAGACGCATAATAACGTGCTTCATAGGTCTTTACCTTTGAACCTCTGAGACCATCTTCCACAACAACAAGGATTAAGACTGGGGCTTCCCGTATGTATCTGTGAAGTAGCCTGCCACTCTGAGACCATCTTCCACAACAACAAGGATTAAGACTTACCAGACTTCTTTCTGGCAACCTTAAGAGCGGCAACTCTGAGACCATCTTCCACAACAACAAGGATTAAGACCTTTACGAGATACTTCCTTTTTGGTAGCTTTCTTCTCTCTGAGACCATCTTCCACAACAACAAGGATTAAGACTTATCCTTTTGAGTGCTTTTTCGCACATTAGTTCCTCTCTGAGACCATCTTCCACAACAACAAGGATTAAGACATAAAATGTTAAACACAAACAATTAAGTCTGATATATTTCTCTGAGACCATCTTCCACAACAACAAGGATTAAGACCCCAATTCTCTTTTGTCTCCTCAATGCCTCTTTTCATTGCCCTCTGAGACCATCTTCCACAACAACAAGGATTAAGACATAGACCTTGGCGAGTTCCATATCCTTGTTTACCTGCTCTCTGAGACCATCTTCCACAACAACAAGGATTAAGACAGCCTTTGTAAGGCCATTCTGAAGGTACATGGTAGGTCTCTGAGACCATCTTCCACAACAACAAGGATTAAGACCCAGATGTCTTTCTTTAGACCTACAGAAGGTGTGGCCTCTGAGACCATCTTCCACAACAACAAGGATTAAGACAGGACATCAAGGATCTCACGTAACGCATCGGCAATCTCTGAGACCATCTTCCACAACAACAAGGATTAAGACGGCTCAAGCCACTCCAAATCGGACGTACCACGCTGCCTCTGAGACCATCTTCCACAACAACAAGGATTAAGACATTGTTAATTTCCCTTCTTGTTGAATAAACATATACTCTGAGACCATCTTCCACAACAACAAGGATTAAGACCCATTAGAACATTTGCGGGAATCGGTGACTCAATATTCTCTCTGAGACCATCTTCCACAACAACAAGGATTAAGACCCGCCGCGATATTTCCTTTCTCCATATTCTTAACGCTCTGAGACCATCTTCCACAACAACAAGGATTAAGACTTTCCGTCTTCGTCTTCCCCGACCTTTAGCATTCTCTGAGACCATCTTCCACAACAACAAGGATTAAGACTTCTTGCCAAGAAATACTTGGTCTGCTTCATGTCTGGCTCTGAGACCATCTTCCACAACAACAAGGATTAAGACTATATTAAAACGTTTTATATATGTGTGTGCGTTGGAGTCTCTGAGACCATCTTCCACAACAACAAGGATTAAGACATTTCGGGTCGTAAGGCTCTTCAGTGTCTTCCTCAATGTTCTCTGAGACCATCTTCCACAACAACAAGGATTAAGACTCACTGCTTTTCCTCAACAATTGTTCAATCCTTGAAAAAACTCTGAGACCATCTTCCACAACAACAAGGATTAAGACACGATAAAATTGATGCCATCGGCAAAAATGTTGATAATCTCTGAGACCATCTTCCACAACAACAAGGATTAAGACATAGTAAATATAGTCTTTTCCTCTTACGAGTTTTCCGCTCTGAGACCATCTTCCACAACAACAAGGATTAAGACGCCCTTATATTTTTCTGTTTCTGAACTGATGAAAGTCCTCTGAGACCATCTTCCACAACAACAAGGATTAAGACTGCATTGAATACGAACAATGAGTGTTCATCATTTCCTCTGAGACCATCTTCCACAACAACAAGGATTAAGACATACATATCGTATGCATCAGCACCAACGATAAATCTCTGAGACCATCTTCCACAACAACAAGGATTAAGACTATCGCTAATTTAGTGAAAATGTTTTGACTTCCGACTCTGAGACCATCTTCCACAACAACAAGGATTAAGACAGTGGTGATGGTTTCATAGCCATACTGCTCCATCGTCTCTGAGACCATCTTCCACAACAACAAGGATTAAGACTCCGTCTGGATTCCGACCTGCTGAAAACAAGTTCCTCACCTCTGAGACCATCTTCCACAACAACAAGGATTAAGACATAGGTAACAGGTGTTGTGCCTGCTTCCAATTCGGATCTCTGAGACCATCTTCCACAACAACAAGGATTAAGACGGAGAAGCCATCATCTGCCATCGTCAGCAATTCGCTCGGTCTCTGAGACCATCTTCCACAACAACAAGGATTAAGACTCCCTCGCTGCTCCCTCTGACGGATAAGATTCCTCCCTCTGAGACCATCTTCCACAACAACAAGGATTAAGACGTTCGAAACATAAAAAACACCGGCGTTTGAATAAATCCTCTGAGACCATCTTCCACAACAACAAGGATTAAGACTTTTATTGCCTGTTTTCATAGCATCGGCAATTCGATGCTCTGAGACCATCTTCCACAACAACAAGGATTAAGACATTTTTGTTGATCATGATAAATATAATTATAAGATCTCTGAGACCATCTTCCACAACAACAAGGATTAAGACCTTACCATCTGCCTGATTCATTGTTCTTGACAAAGCGCCTCTGAGACCATCTTCCACAACAACAAGGATTAAGACTCTATGGCAACAATCTTACTAGTTTTATCATTAATACCTCTGAGACCATCTTCCACAACAACAAGGATTAAGACCGACTTCACCCACTTCGCCTGCCGTGTCATCGCTATCGCTCTGAGACCATCTTCCACAACAACAAGGATTAAGACGTCACGCACGGCAATCCTTGCCGGACCGGTCTCGCCAGCCTCTGAGACCATCTTCCACAAGAACAAGGATTAAGACACCCTGCCGTGCTCGGAAAATGTCGCTTCAAACTTCTCTGAGACCATCCTCCACAAGAACAAGGGATACTGTTTCAAAAAGTGTGTCTGAGCTGAGATAAAAAGAAAGTCTACGGACTTCTTTAGATTTGTAAAAGTTAAACAATAAATACAAAAGAATCGTAGACTTATAGATTTCACAAAAGAACAACTTTCCGAGGTATTATGCAAGCATGCGGAGAGAGAAAAAAATGGTCTCCAGGACCTGATGAAGATAATGATTGAAAGTATGATGGTAGCCGAGAGGCGTGAGTATTTACGCGAAGACGGCTTGCCGGGGGACAAGGGAAACGGCTTCAGGATGGGCCACACATATGGTCAGGGCCGCACCCTGACATTCAGGATACCGCGTGACAGGTACGGAAATTTTCACCCACGCATCCTAGCAGTGCTGAGGAGCCAGGATGAAGAGTGTGAGAGACTTGCAGGCACATTATACAGCAAGGGCCTAACTAAGGAACAGGTCGGTAATGTGTTCAACGACATATACGGAGAACACTACAGCAAGGCAAGCATCTCAAGGATGCTGGACTACTTGAGGAAGGATGTCCAGAAGTGGCTGAACTGCAGTCTGGGAGCATACTATCCAGTCCTGTTCATTGACTGCGTGCATATCAAGATTCACCGCAAGCGCAGCTTCGACACGGAAGCGTTCTATGTCCTGCTGGCCGTGAAGGAGGACAAAACGAGGGAGGTGATAGGCATCTACAACAAGCCCACGGAGAGCTCAGGGCTGGGGCAAGATGCTCAATGACATATACGAGAGAGGCGTTGAGAGACTTGGGCTGATATGTGCCGATGGTCTGAAAGGCTTGGAGGACGTGATTGCCGAGGTCCTTCCCAAAACGCCACTGCAGCGCTGCACAACGCATCTCAAGCGCAACATAATCAGCGATGTACGCATCGGGGACAAGCGAGAGGTAGCAGAGGATATCAAGCAGGTGTTCCGGACTGGTGACAGGAACTACACCGTTGAGACGGCCTGAGCAGAGTGGCAGTCATTCTGCGACAAATGGGGCCGTTATTACAGGGCAGTCAGGCGCAGGCGTGACGACTGCTCCTACAAGCTGTACTTCACATACCTGAACTATGGCCATCGCATCCAGGCCATAATCTACACGACAAACTGGATAGAGCGGCTCCAGAAGGACTTCCGACGGGTCACCAGGATGCGAGGTGCGATACCTAACGAAGAATCTGTACTTCTGCTGATGGGAAAGACGGCCATGGATAAGAAATCGTACCTAAGACAGGTGCCTAGAATTGATCTGGACGAGACGCTGTTCCCTCCAGAAAAGCCGCCACCTGAGCAGCGAGTTTTCTTATAGAGAGTTAAGAATGTTTCTCTTTTATTCTTTGCAGATATGTAACACGTTTGCGGGCAGCTGATTTCCGGAGGACCGGATCTGCAATGCCGATTTTGCCGGCCGCCTGATGCGACTTGCGATATAGATACTTGTCCAGACGACGGGCCTGAGAGCGAGTATAGAGATTGTTTCCCGCCTTTTCATAATCTAAGATATGATCCGCGAGACTATCCATGCGGGACATCAACTTATCTTGCTGTTCGCCGGAGAGTGGCACGCCGGATTTAACAGCCTTTGAATATATGATGTCGTAATAGCGACTGGCAATACGTTTGAATTCAGCGTCAATCTTGTCTTTTCTTACGCGAATCTCGCCGGTACGGCGCATCTCATACCCTACGAACGCTATCCAGTCTGAGGCATCTCCTTTTCCTGGCCCCCACAAATAGACATTCTTTGACTTTTGACGCCAGAAATCAGAACGGGTTTTAACTCCATTCTTACATTCTGCCACATCTTTTCGGCGATGCGGAACCAACTTACAGCCTATCAGCTGATTATAATAAGTATCCAGATACTTGACGCATTGCTCCCGGTCAGTATGCATCAGAAGGATATCATCGCAATAGCGAATAAAAAGACGTTGGTCATCATCAGGTGAGACTATCGGCTTGTCCACCACTCGCATAACGACATTGACAATAATCCCGGAAAGGGCTCCGCCCTGAGGGATTCCGAGTTTTCCGGAAGATTTTGCAGCATTGAAATCATCCTTCCCGTAACAGCCGACAGAAATGAATTCATCTTCGGCGACCCACTTGAAACGACAAACTGGGTCAGGATTCATATCATTTTTCCTGTGACGTATTTCACTTTTCCAGAAGTCCCTATCCCATTCTTAATCATGACGTTGTCCGGATAATTATATGAAGCCAAATAGGAACGGATAATGCACCGCAGCGCATCGAAATCGGAATTGACCGCACCATACCTCTGCATGGCAGCATTGATCAGATCCTCAAAACAGTCCATTATGACGTCGTGGTTCAGAATATCGTAAAATTTCTGGATATCACACTCCCCCACGTATATCGGACTACCATTGTTCTTTATTCGGTATTTAGACACCAAATCAATGGCATCCAGAAACTTAGGAACTTGATATTCTCTGTCATTGACACGTCGCGGCGCACGCATAAACAGCATGTTGCGATGAAAAAAGCCATCGAATTTGTCAATGATATAGTGATATGTAAGAGACAGGATAATCTTAGTCTTAAGGTCTGAATATTTGCATATCGGACGGAAGATAAAGTCTCCTGTTTTCTTGTCCTGTTCCTTATATTTGGAGAGGATTTGCGGAGACTCCAGAGTTATCGAATCCGGGTTCACAATAGACTCTCGTATGGAGTTGACAAATTTCTGGAGATTCTTTATCCAAGCAGCATCCGTCTTTACTCCCATATTCTTTCGGATAGCCTGATAAACTCGCACAGACGCGCGTTTTTTTCTTGACGTCCATCGAGCCAGTCCATGTGTCGCTTTTTTCGGCAGTTTGCCTCGACCAGGATCGCTCCACAACTTATGAGGAGGACACATTGATTTCAGTTCATTGAAGAGCGGGTCGGTCCGGAACGGGTTGGAAGTTCCTCCATTTTTGGCGGTGTACTTTCCCCGTTCTTTTGCAATCAAACGTATTATTCTGTCTTCGGTCGCGTATGCGGCCAGGTTTTCAAATGGTAAATTCGGCATTGTTAAAAAAAAGAACTGCCCCGGGCAGTTGCCTGCCCATCTCTCGTTCTTAATCGATGGCCACAGAGACCTTTCGGCCGCTGGCAGCAAGCAGGGCTCTTTTAGCTCTTCACATGGGACGTTAAAATTGCCACCATGCCCGTGAATGAGCGGAGATTAAAACAAAATCATTATATATGCTCAGAGATTCTCTCCTTAAAAGGACTTTCTCGGGCAGTTCCAGGTACAAATATACAGAATTTAAAAAAATTATCATTGAGAAGAGATTTTCTTTCGAAAAAAGTATTACATTTACCACAGATTCGTGACCAACGAGGCAGCCTCGAACTCCAAAATAAATATTTATATTTTTCTGCATTTTTTTCTGTAAGAAAATATCTGCTCCGTAGTATTATGATTACCGGGAACACCATTCCCACGATATTGACTTTAAATCATCGTCATCATGAATTACGCAAGTAGATGCAGACAAGTCCCATTCACTCCTGCCAATGCCAATGCAGCTGTGGCCAAACCGGAGACCGAACTCACCATCGCAGGCTGCCTTGAAACTATCCTTTCATTTGTAACATCACCCGACAGCAATCCTGAAGAAGGTGATAATTCCGGCAGCACGGAAATTCCCGAGAAGGAATACGACTATGTATGCGAAAAACTGGACATCACCAGAGTCCAGGCTGAACTGTTTGCGGCCATTCTCGAACTGTCACTCGGCGGAAACGCGACAAGTGAGAGATTAGCCCATAAGATCGGATGCTCAAATCTCCACTTTATCAGTTTACTCAAAGAAATCGACGTGTTGTACGAGAAACGATACGTCCATATAATCAACGATGTCATCAGGCATGTACCGAACTATTTCGCTCCAGAAGAGGTCATCACATGCATCCAAAACAACAAGAGGCCAAGTGGAGAAGGGCTCCCAGGACTATCCTCATCCGGAATTCTAAGACGAATCGGCGGTTTGTTCCAAAACCTTCGGATGAACACGATTAGTTTGAGGACCTTTAATCTGGAACTCAATGAACTTCTGAAATACAACTATGAATGCAAGTTCGTCGCTGAATACAAAAAGCTCTATATCAGCGATATCAACACTTGCGAGAGAGTGATATTTTTCTTCATGGTTACCCAGTTCTACGAACGCAGAAAGACTTCATTCAGTTGGGAGGACGTGGCTGATCTCTTTGAAGATGCCCCTGAAGAAGATGGCATACGTAATGCGATCGAGTGCGGCGATCTCGAACTTATGAGAAGAGGCCTTGTCGAGAATGCGAACAATGACGGCATCGCAGACAGCGAGCATTTCTGTTTTGCCAAAGGAGTAATCGAGAAACTACTTTCCGAAATAAAAATCAAGTTCGAGCCAGAGGCGTTTTCCAGTTTCCAAGTATTGGGTCCGGACAGGATTGCCGAGAAACAGCTATTTTTCAATGCCACAGAGGGCGACCAGCTCAAGACTCTGACAGTCCTGCTCCAAGAAGACAATTTCAACAACGTGGTCAGACGCCTTACAGAACAGGGCATGCGACCTGGTTTTTGCACATTATTCTATGGAGGGCCGGGAACCGGCAAGACCGAGAGCGTTTACCAGATTGCCCGCAAAACTGGCAGGGGAATCTTCATCGTGGATGTATCCCAGCTCAAAAGCAAATGGGTAGGCGACTCCGAGAAGACAGTGAAAGAGCTCTTCGATGAATACAAAAACATCGTGAAGAACAGCAAAGTTGCGCCTATCTTGCTTTTCAATGAAGCAGACGCGATCTTCGGAATAAGACGGACCGGAGCAGAACAGGCAGTGGACAAGATGGAGAACACCTTGCAGAATATCATCCTTCAGGAGATGGAGGACCTTCAGGGCATCATGATAGCCACCACCAACCTTACCCAGAACTTCGATTCTGCTTTTGAAAGACGCTTCATCTACAAGATTGAGTTCCACAAGCCGGACATCGATGCCCGCGCCAACATCTGGGCAAGTCTGATGAAAGACATCGATTTCCATACCGCACAAGTTCTCGCAAGGGACTTCGACTTTTCGGGAGGACAAATTGAGAATATTTCGCGCAAGGCTACGGTGGATTACATCCTCCGCGGCGAACGGCCTGACATTGACTCAATCCGCAAACTCTGCAACGCTGAAACACTTTCCTCCGGAACACAGCGAAAAAGAATCGGCTTCTGACAAGTAATCTGTAAGAATTTCGGGGAGAATCAGTATAGTAATAAAATGAAATTCAACCTTGTCCGGACTTCTGCTTCCGGACGGGGTTGTACAACAAAGAAAATAGCCATATGAAATTCGACAGCAATACACGTGAGAGTAAACATAATTCAGTATGATGTCTGCAATTTTCATATAGACCGCGAAAATTCGTTAAATTTGGCAATTTTACAATATATTGCCGCATTTAAAGAAATTTAAAGAAACATTTTTGCTAAGTAGTAACACAATCGGTCAAGAAGGCTCCAATTGCAAAACAAGCACAAAGTCAACGTGCACTTCAGTAATCCCGATACGTATCACACTGGGTGCGGACCATATCCGCTGTCCGGGTTTCGGGATAGTGAGTAACTGCATGCTTCCATTGACAAAGCATCACACAGATTCGAGCTGCCAGTTCACGGTCCAGAATCATTTTCCTTCCAGCATTCATGAGCCTCTCCGCTTCTGAGAGCGCAAGTTTCGTATTGCCGTCGGTCAGCCAATCATCATCTGTATAGAGATGATATTGTGTCAATGCCCAACAGAAGCCGAACGACGAGCGCAGACCAATACCCATCATGACCATTGCAATACCCGCCTTGTCCGGGTCGGACGACATTGACTCATTCCGGTATTGGAGCATCTGTCTGGCGAAAGAAAGCTTGTAATCAGGCGCGACCGCAGACCGAGTCGGGAGGAACACGAATGGCAACCGGTTCATATAGGGCACAAGATTCGTCCGGTATTGATAAGACGGAGACACCTTCGAAAGCGCCCCGACAGCATTGACATAATCCTGCGCACGCAGATACCTGGTGCCGAGAATTTCATTCAAATAGTCAATGTCAATGTAACCTCTCGCGTCAAGGAAATCAGGTTATTTCATATCCCCGCCTACCGCGATTCTGAACTGTTCGCCAGGCTCTGCGTGATGGTCACAGTCGAGATGGTCACAAACAATAGACGAATCGACAAGTTCACCCTTAAGATAAGCATTGAGAATATCTTCAATGTTTCCGTGACAGCCTCTGACAACACTTATTCCGTGCTGCGAAAGTTTATTGAATGCCCCTGCTCCCATATTGCCAGCAATCATCACAGTAATACCCATATCCTGCATCATTGCGGCAATATTGGACTTGCAGCCACAGCCCTGAGGTGACTCAAGCCTCTGGGAGACAAGTACTTTTTTATCATCATCTATAGTAAATACAGTGTAATGGTCGCAGTGACCGAAATGGTCATCCACCATGTTATCCCTAGTAGGAATTGCAATTTTAACCATATCGTGTCTGGTTGTTTAGCTTATTGCAAAGTTAGCCCATTATTAAACATTTAACAAACCCATCGGCATCATAGTAGAATACTGTCTCGAAGGTACCATACTTCGTCAAACTATCTATAATACATCACTCTCAACGAATGCCGAAAGACACTTTTCGGACAGCCTCCCCCAATAAATCAAAAAGACGGCTTGTTTTATATCGTCTGGTTTGCTGGAAAAGTTTTCTTTTCTACAATTTTATAGGGATTATTCAGCAAGGTCTTGTCGAAAAAGCAAATTTGGATTTTGTCGGCTTTTCCCAAGACTAATTTACCATCAGGAAATCGAACTGCTGTCTTTTCAAAGGTTTGTGGATGCGGCCAAACTCTTATAGCCTTGTAATCAAATTCTGGCATCTTTCTCATATAACTGAGAACTACAGGAAAACTTACAAAGTCAGTGTTTCGTTTTGCCTTTATCAGTCCGGCACATTTCACGAACTCTTCAAACTGTTTGACATCTCCCACCAAATCATACAACAAAGGTGAGTGCTGGTCATACGTTGTATGGCAAATGATATATCCCTTTCTCTTTTTGAAGTAAATGGTATTACCCCACCATTGTGCATCAGCAATTCTTGTGTCCCAGAAATAATATCCTTCGCCAAGCCACGGCTCTTTCACACCGCTTTTCGGAGTACCATTGGCATCCCGTGCGCAACAAAAGTATGGACCATGTTTCTCGACATCGTCATAATTTTGCCGATCTTCAAGTGTCTGATATATGTCCGTGTCCTTCATTACAACTACTCAACAACTTTGGTTCGCTCTTTGAGTTCCTCTGTAAGTCCCATTAAATTGATGGTAGGCAATACGACAGGCTGAACGTTAGCCTGCAATGAAACGGTACTAACAAAGGCTCTGACGTATGGAAAGATAATGGCGAGACAATTAGGGTAAAAATACTCCGGAATCTCTGCGATAGAAATCTTATTGCCAAATGAGAATGAAGCCTCACATGAAACCTTTATAACCTCCGTGTTAGTCTCATTACAGCCCACGGTAACATCAAACACCAAATCATAGCGTGCTTCTTTTGAGTGAAACACGCCACTTGGATTGAAAGATATATTTAACTCAGCATCGTTTGGTATATTGAAATCCAATGATGCCCTTGTAAAGTGATATCTATCTAATTTAAAAACTGCCTTTTCCATTTTTATTTACCTTATGCCGCAAAACAATACTGTGCATCTACCGCAATTCCTTCATTTTCAGAATCTACAGACACATCATATCTGTGCGTTTCAAACTTCTTTTCAGAATTTGAATACGACACAAGCATGCCAAACTGTTCTCTTACGAACTTGGCATACTCAATGACATCGGGGCCAATCTCATTGAGATGCTCTATTTCCTTCCAATCATTATCAAGTACATCCTTAGGGGTGCTCTCGAAATAATCTTTAAGGCTTTCAAAAAGATTTCCCATAATCAATATTCTATATTTTGTTTATAAATACTCTTTTCAGAGTGCAAAGTTAGTGATTTAATTTTGCAAAATGGATTTTTTTCTTTGTTTGCATGGTTGCTTATACAAATATTTAATATAAAATGTCCAATAATAATCACAAAAGCCTCTGATAATCTCTAAAAACGCTAATAATTGATGCTTCAACAAAGATTATTTTCTTGAACTATAAAAAGCACTTCCCGCGGAACATAATCCGCAAGAAGTGCAATCAAATTATTGATATACTCCAGGCTATTGTCTTACCGCAGTCAGAATAACCTCTGACAGAGTAGGATGCGCATGGATGATATGTGCCAGTGATTCAGCCGTAGCATTGAAATTCATCAGAGCGGCAATCTCCTGAACGATGTCAGCAGAATGGGCTCCGAAGATATGGCAGCCGAGAATCTGACGATCCTTGATTTCGACACCTGCAGCATCTTTCTGATCACCATCAGCGACAACGACCTTGCAATATCCGTCAGGCTCACCCATCGAAATTGCCTTTCCGTTGGCCCTGTAGAAAGACTTGAGACACTTGACAGCAATGCCTTCCGCTTTGCAGTCATCCTCAGTACGTCCCACTACTGCAGCCTCTGGTACAGTAAACACTGCAGCAGGAACGATGTCCAGACGGATACCGTCAGCCAAAGGACAAGCAGGAACATTGCCATTCGTCTCTTCAAGTATGGTATTCAATGCCCTCTCACCTTCGAATGTTGCAACGTGAGCCAGCATCATACCGCCACGCACGTCTCCGATAGCAAAAATGTTCGGAACAGAAGTCCTCATATTAGCATCCGTCACGATTCCCTTAGGAGAGAATTCGATGCCGACATCGGCAAGATTCAACGTCGAAACGGCAGGTCTGCGCCCTACAGCCATAAGAACCTTGTCCGCGTCCACAGCGAACTCCTTGTCCTTCTTCATGTATTTGACCTGAAGAGAATCACCATTTTCAATGATAGCCTGTACCTGGGCAGCAGTCTCGATAGTCATACCGCGCTTTCCGAGCGACTGCTTCAGCCTCTTGGCCAAATCAGTATCGAAACGAGGAAGAATATCCTTGCAATACTCCAGAACAGTTACCTCTGAACCGAGACTGGTGAAAATCGAAGCGAACTCCAGTCCGATGACACCTGCACCGATAACGCAAAGACGCTTAGGAATTTCTGTCAATGTAAGGATTTCCCTTGAGGTCAAGACACCCTTCGCATCATATCCTGAAATCGGCAAACTTGCAGATACTGAACCTGTTGCCACGAAAATGTAATCAGAAACCAACTCCGTGAGCTCTCCATTTTCAGCCTCGACAAGAACAGTGTGCACATCCTTGAAAGACGCCTTTCCATAGTAAAGATGAATCAACTTGTTCTTCATGAGGAACTCGATTCCTCCCCTTAGCTGATCCACCACGGCATCCTTACGCTCGACAGCTTTCTTCATGTCGAATCCGGGATTGAAGCCATCCGGCATTGACACACCGAACTCCCCTGCCCTGCGGATATCCTCATACACTTCCGCCGCGCGGCAGAGTGCCTTCGTCGGGATACAGCCTTCATTGAGGCAAGTACCGCCGAGAGGTCCGAAAGACACAAGATTAACTTCAATTCCTTTCGCGGCAGCCGCAACCGCAGTCTCATAACCGCCTGGTCCTGCACCGATAATTGTCAACGTCATAGCAAAAAACCTTTATGCGTCCCAGTATTTCAATATAGGCTGACGTGCCGCACGGGTCTCATCAGGACGTGAAATAGGAGTATTGTGAGGAGCAGTCTTGAGGACTGAAGGATCCTCGGCAGCCTCCGCAGCAATCTTGTGCATCACGTCAATGAATGAATCTATCGTCTCCAGAGACTCTGTCTCAGTAGGCTCGATCATGATAGCCTGATGGAACAGAAGCGGGAAGTAGATTGTAGGAGCATGGAAGCCGAAATCCAAGAGCCTCTTGGCGACATCCAATGTAGTAGCTCCATGTATCTCCTCACAGCCCTCTGAAGCAGGACGTGAACCGTCATTGATAAGACCGTCGAATACGAACTCGTGCTTGCAGACAGATGGGATAGGCAGTTTGTAGCTGTCTTTCAGGCACTCCTTGATGTAGTTTGCCGAAAGTGTAGCGAAACGTCCTGCCATACGGAGATTCTGACGGCCGAGCATAAGGATATATGCATAAGCGCGGAGAATGACACCGAAGTTACCCATGAATGCTGAAACCTGGCCCGCGCTCTCAGGACAATCCTTTGCAGTATTTATGCTGAATACGCCATCTTCACCCTTGACAACATGAGGTACAGGAAGATATGGTATGAGTCTCTCTGCAACTCCGACAGGACCTGAACCAGGACCGCCGCCACCATGAGGTGTCGAGAATGTCTTATGAAGATTCAAGTGCATGATATCGAAGCCCATGTCTCCAGGACGAACAACTCCGAGAAGCGGGTTCATATTGGCTCCGTCATAATAGAGGAGACCGCCGCATCCGTGGACGAGGTCCGCAATCTGACCGATTTCCTTCTCGAAAAGACCGAGAGTATTAGGGTTGGTCATCATGATACCTGCGATATCATCACCGAGAAGCGGTTTGAGGTCAGCGACATCCACGAGACCGTCCGCTTTGGACTTCACGACAACGACGTCGAGACCGCAGACTGCAGCACTTGCAGGGTTCGTACCATGAGCACTGTCAGGAACAATCACCTTTGTACGTTTGGTATCTCCACGAAGCAAGTGATACTGCCTCATGATCATAAGACCTGTCAACTCGCCATGGGCACCTGCACAAGGGTCAAATGTAAAGCCTGACATTCCGGTAATTGCGGAAAGCGACTTCTCCATATTGTAATACACCTCGAGCGCGCCCTGAACTGTAGATGCAGGCTGGAGCGGATGCAATCCGAGGAAACCGGGCATTGCAGCTACCTCCTCATTGATCTTGGGATTATATTTCATGGTGCAGCTTCCCAGAGGATAGAATCCGGTATCAACACCGAAGTTCATCTGAGAAAGGTTCGTATAATGACGCACCACATCGACCTCACTCACCTGAGGGAGTGGAAGTTCTGACTTGCGGGACAATGACTCCGGCATATTCCACATGCCGGCCATTTCATTTTCCGGAAGCGAATAGCCTGAACGTCCAGGCTTGGAAAGTTCGAAAACTAATTTATCGTAATACTTCATACTCTTACCGAATTTTATAAAGCCTCGACTGCTGCAACAAGTGCGTCAATATCAGCTTTCGATCTCTTTTCCGTTACACAGAAACTTACATAGCCCTCTTCAGTCTCAAGAGCTCCGAACATACCTGCATCCAGAAGCGCATTCTGCAACTTCTCTACAGGAACGAGCGGTTTGAGGACAAATTCCTTCAGGAACGGTGCCGTGAACACTTCCTCGAACTTGCCTGTAGCAAGAAGCCTGTCGTGGAGATAATGTGCACCACAAGCAGACAATTCATTGACCTTACGCAGGCCCTCAGCTCCCATAAGAGACATATATATGGTGACATACAACGCCATCAGGCTCTGGTTAGAGCAGATGTTGCTGGTTGCCTTCTCTCTACGGATGTGCTGCTCACGCGCCTGAAGTGTAAGCACGAAACAACGTCTGCCCTCAGAATCCTCGGTCTGACCTACGATTCTGCCAGGCATCTTACGGACATAATCCTTGTTGCAAGCCATGAAACCCACATAAGGACCGCCATAGCAAAGCGGAATGCCGAGAGGCTGACCGTCACCGACGGCAACATCGAATCCCCACTCACCAGGAGTCTTTACCACTGCCAATGCTGAAGGGTCGCAATACTCGACTGCAATACCTTTGGCAGCATGGACTGCATCAGCGAAACCTGTCAGATCCTCAATGATACCGAAGCGGTTCAATGCAGGAACGATGATACCTGCCACGTCTCCTGCCTCGAGTTCCTTGTTCAATGCATCGAGCGAAGTCTGTCCGTCTTTCTGTGCGATATATCCGAGCTGGATACCGTGATACTTCGCATAAGTCTCCACAACTCTCTTCACGTTAGGAAGAAGAGTATCGGAAAGAAGCACCCTGTTCTTGCGCTTAGCACAAGATACAGCCATCTTCATGGCCTCAGCGGCAGCTGTAGGACCGTCATACATTGAAGCATTGGCAATGTCCATTCCGGTCAATGCACAGATCATGCTCTGGTATTCGAAGATATACCTCAATGTTCCCTGAGAAATCTCAGCCTGATACGGAGTATATGCAGTAATGAACTCTGAACGGGAACAGATATAAGGTACAACTGAAGGAGTATAATGGTCGTAGGCACCTGCGCCGGCGAACACTTTCAATTTGGCATCCTTGCTGTCAAGGTCAGCGAAGAAATCTCTGACCTGCTGCTCAGACATGGCATCAGGAAGGTCATATTCCTTCCTGTAAATGAATTTTTCTGGAACATCAGCATAGAGGTCATCCAAGGACGATACCCCTATGCGGTCCAGCATAAATTTTATATCATCCTCAGTATGAGGAAAATACGAAAATGCGCCCATATTCAGACTATTTCTCGGTCATTGCTTTGTAACCCTCAGCGTCCATGAGTTCATCCAATTCTGAAGGATCGCTCATCTTGACCTTGATAATCCAGTTTGTATAAGGGTCAGAGTTGATAAGCTCAGGCTGGTCCTCGAGTTCATCATTACGCTCTACTACAGTTCCTGTAACAGGGCATACGAGGTCACTTGAAGCCTTTACGCTCTCGAGTGCTCCGAACTCCTCGTCCTTTGCAACCTCATCATCAACATCCGGCATATCTACATAAGTGATGTCACCCATTTCGCTCTGTGCGAAGTCTGTTACACCGATGGTTGCAACATCACCTTCAACTTTTACCCACTCGTGTGTCTCGCTATATTTGAGACCTTCAATTAATTTGCTCATGATTTTTACGTTTTTATGTTATTTTTTGTAGTTAGTCTGATAAAATCTCTTCTTGATTACGATGCCAGGGAATACCTTCTTGCGGATTCTGATAAACACCTGAGTATCAAGCTTGGAATACTGTGCATCCACCATTGCGAAGCAGATGCTCTTGTCCAATGTGATAGAATGGTATCCTGTGGTCACCACACCGATCTGGGTGCCGTCCTCTGTCTCGACAGGGTATGTCGCACGCGGAATAGCCTTGTCCTGGAGTTCGATACCGACAAGTTTCTTTGCAGGACCCTCAGCCTTCTGCTTTACGAGAGCATCCCTTCCGATGAACTCCTTGTCAAGTTTGCAGAACATTCCGAGACCAGCCTCTACAGGAGTGATTGTGTCTGAAAGTTCATCGCCATAAAGAGGAAGTCCAGCCTCGAAACGCAAGGTATCACGGCAACCGAGACCGCACATTACTACTCCCGCATCCTTGAGAATCTGCCAGAGATTCACGATATCCTCCGGAGTCGTATAAAGTTCGAATCCGTCTTCTCCGGTATAGCCGGTACGGCTCACGACCATTCTATGGCCGTTCCATTTGGTCTCATAATATGTATAGAAAGCCAGTTCGGCAGCCTCCTTGAGTCCGAGAACCTCAGTAACGATTTTCTCAGCCTCAGGACCCTGAACAGCAATCTGTCCCCAATTGTCCGAATCATTTACAACAACCACGTCAAATCCTGCAGCCTGGGACTTGATCCACTCATAATCCTTGTCAATGTTAGCAGCATTGACAACAAGCAGGAAATGATCAGGTTCGAATTCACGATATACCAGAAGATCATCTACAACACCACCATTCTCATGAAGCATCATTCCATAAAGGACTTTTCCTGCTTCAAAACCTCTGATTTCATTAGTAAAGATGTGATTTACAAATTTTTCCGCATCCGGACCGCTGACAAAAATCTCACCCATGTGTGACACGTCGAACATGCCTACATGATTACGGACCGCATTATGCTCATCGGTGATAGTAGTGTACTGAATCGGCATCATGAAACCCGCAAACGGGCTCATTTTCGCACCGGCTGCGACATGACTGTCGTAGAGGCACGTTTTCTTAAGGTTTTCCTCCATTTTAGTTCAATGTTATTAAATTATGTGACTAATTTAAGCCAATATCTTTACATCTGCAAGTTTTACCCGCAAATAATCTTCAAGAGTGAATCCAGTTCCAGACCGGAAACATATTCTTCCGGATGAATACCCTTGAGGGCAGCAGTTATAGACGCGGAATCATCAGAAACTCCGGTAAGCGCACTTGTCAGGACCTCATCAAGACCGTCCTGCAGCGGGAAGAAATCTCCCGCCAGATGGCACTTGGTGATTTTGCCTCCGTCAATGTCCATTTCCGCATTGACCTCACCCACGCCGGCAATCTTTCCTTTTCTCACGAGAGAATATGCGTGGTTGCGGCCTTCCAGGAAATCAGGGTCAAGATATCCGGCCTCGATTTTTTCGATTTCTGCAATCTGTGCGTCAGTCAGTACAATTGTGTCAATGCCGCCTTCGGCATTACCGCAGAAACAAGACACCAGAAAATGCTTGAAATTGTCAATGTCAGCGAGTTTTCCGAATTCAGCGGAGCGCTTAAAATATTCCTTTAGATTCGTAACATGCTGTCTTACAGAAGAAACACCCTTGCTCTTGATTTTTTCTTCTGAAGGAGTGATAGCTCTCTGCAACTCCTCGAAATCAGTATCGAAAAGCATTGTTCCATGTACGATACTGGACTTCGGTTTCAGGAAAAAAGCATTACCGGAGACCTTCTTTCCATCCACGAGCACATCATTCCTGCCGGAACGCTCGGCATTCAACCCTACAGACTTGAGATAACCTGACAAAGTCTCGAGATACCTGTCGAAAGTCGACTGGACATCCGTAGTATCCGTGATATAGGAGAGCATGATGTTGCCTTTGTCGGAATAGACGCATCCGCCGCCGCTCTTTCTGCGGAAAAGATTGATTCCCTTTTCCTTGCAGTAAGGCATGTTGACCTCCGCCTCCATAACCTGATTCCTTCCAAAAATCACCGTCGGAGACACCTGCCACATAAAGAAAGCGTCCTTGTTCCTGTTTCCCGGCAACAGCTCGTCCAAATGAGCGGCCACGTATTCTTCCATGGCCAGGTAAAAGACCAGACGACGTTCCGCCGTCTGGTCAGGTAACTGAATGTATTTCATAATAAACAAAACGTGAGAGCCCGCAACAGCAAACCCTCACGATTAATACTGATTGACAATTATATTGCAAGTCTGAAGCCGAATGTTGTCTTAACAGAGCTGGCAGGAATGAAAGACCTGTTGGCTACCCGGCAAGCATCCCACATAGATGCCGCGCTGCCGCCTCTCATGGTACGCAACTCGCCAGGCTCATTGTGACATGGATCCTCTTCAGGATTCTCACTATACATATATTTGCTGTCCTGACACCATTCCCAAGCATTTCCGGACATATCATAGATTCCAAGTTCATTAGGCTGGAAACTCTTGACAGCAACCACTTTAGACTGAGCATTGGAAGCATATGCGGCAACCTGTGACACATACATTGAACCTGACAACTGGTTACCGAGAGACTTGACTCCTCCCCTTGCGGCAAATTCCCACTCGGCCTCGGTAGGGAGACGGAACTTCCTGCCTGTAAGTCTGTTAAGTTTTACAATGAAACGCTGGCAATCATACCAGGAAACATTGACAACAGGCTTCTCAGAGAATTTGGCATCATTAGAATAAGGAAGACTTCCCATAACAGCCTGCCAGAGTCCTACAGTCACCTCAGTCTGTCCGATTTCAAAGCTCTTCAGAGTAACCTTATGAACCGGCTTTTCATCTTCTCCGGCTGCCTTGGCGCTCTGCTCAGCGGTAGCACCCATATCGAAAGAACCGCCCTTTACAGGGACCATTCTGTACTTGACGTTTCCGACCTCAATTACTTCAGCCTCGGACTTGTCTTCCCTTGTGACCTTATGATCAATGATTGCGTCAATGATATCCTGAGGAACCGCAGTCTTTGTATTTGCAACAACTCTGAAACCCAAAGCCGGCTTGCTGATATAGCTTACCTCCTCATTTCTCTTGATAGCCGTACGGACAACCTTCGCATCTCTCTTCTCTGCGCAGAAAGGATTATGTACCAGTTCATTGGAAGTAAGAGGCTGATAAGAATCTGCACACCATTCTTCGAATTTGGCAGGGACTTCAACCAATCCCTGTGACACTGCATATTCCCACTGAGCCTCAGTCGGCAGAGCAAATGGAATGCCTGTCATTTTCGAAAGCTTGGAAAGGAATTTCTTGCAGTCATCCTGTGATACCATATCTATCGGAGCCTCAGGTGAAGTCGATGAGCCGCGCTGCTCCTTCATCACTGCTTCCCATAACTGTCTGCTGACAGGCTTGCCTGAGATGGAAAAGCCATCCAAAACGACCTCATGAATAGTCACATCCGCGATTTTCGTTCCTGACGGAGTCTTTCCCATAGCAAAGGAGCCGCCTTCCACAGCAACCATGTCAAACTTGACGCCACCGGCATCAACAACTGCCGGAACATCTATGCCCTCGGCACTTCCTGATGTCTGACTTCCACACGCAGACAAAGCAAAGCAAGCTGCCGCGATTCCAAAGAGTACATTAATTCTTCTCATCACAAATATTTAATATATCTACAAATATAATACATTTTAAACGATTTCCCAGCCATTTGACACACTTCAAGGGCAGTTCTCCTTACACATTATAAGATATCCGGTCAAAGGCCGAAACAGGCCAATGCTAAAATTTTGGATTTTTTGATGAACTTATTTATTTTTGTATGATATGTACTAAAACAGAAAACAATGCAAAACGCAAGAATAGCCCTTGCTGCAGCAGTCTCGGCAGCATTGGCTTTTATATTTATACCATCGTGCAACAGAGGAAACAAGGTCCCGGAGCCTGTACAGCAGGACACAATCTACCCTCTGGGCTTCTGTACCGATTCCTTTGACCTCGCGGAAGGCACATTGAAAAACGGAGAAATCTTTACAGGACTGATGACCAGACTGGGCATGTCGCCCAAAAGCGCCATGGAACTCATCAGCGCATCAGACAGCGTCTTCAATCCAAAGAAAATGCGTGCAGGAAACACGTGGCAGGCTTACTACAGCACCACAGACACGACGGGGCAACTGATTGAATATCTGGTCTATAACGAGGACAAAATCAACATGACCGTATTCAAATGCCAGGAGCCTCTGTCCGCGTGGAAGGTAACGAAACCCATCGTACACACGAAACGCTACGCCGATGTAAACATCTCATCTTCACTCTGGAACGATCTCCGCAAGGCCGGCGCCCCGCTCATGCTGATTCTCCATCTAGAAGACATCTATGCCTGGACCGTTGACTTCTTCTCGATCCAGCCGGGAGACAGATTCAGTGTCATCTATGACGAGACATCCTGCGAAGGCGAGACAATCGACATTGACACAGTATATTATGCCGAGTTCAGTCATGACGGGAAATGCTTCCCTGCCATCAGGCTTGACCAGGGCGACGGCGGAAACATTTACTGGAACGAAAAAGGCGAAAGCATGAAAAAGGCTTTCCTGAAAGCGCCTCTCAGATTTACCCGCATCAGTTCAGGATTCTCTTATCACAGGAAGCACCCTGTAACAGGACGTGTCAAGGCCCATACCGGAGTCGATTATGCGGCTCCTACGGGAACACCGGTAATGTCCATCGGAGACGGAACAGTCATCAGCAAAGGCTGGGGCGGAGGAGGAGGAAACACCGTCAAAATCAGACACAACTCAGTCTATACCACTGCCTATCTCCATCTTTCCAAATATGCTTCCGGACTTAAAGTCGGTGACCGTGTGAGACAGGGAGACATCATCGGATATGTCGGCGCGACAGGCGTCGCAACCGGTCCGCATCTGGATTTCCGTGTATGGAAGGGCGGCTCCCCTATCAATCCGCTGAAGATGGAATCTCCTAGCGCAGAGCCTATCAAGCCCGAGAACATGCACGCACTGGATTCTCTTGTTAAAATCCACGCAGAAGACCTGCACAGATGGATTAGCGCAGCAGACAGCCTTCGCACAGCAACTGCCTGCGACACAATAAATTGCAAATAAAGTCAATGCCAGACCAGAAGACCATACAGCCGGTAGCGGTATTCCGCTCCCCGTTCTCTTCCAAGTTTGGAATACCGCGTCAGAGTGGCGTGGTCAACGAACTTGAAGGGGAAATCGTGCTCGGACATGAGTTCAGAAGGGAGGAAGCAATCCGCGGACTGGAAGGATTCACACATCTCTGGCTGATATGGGGATTCTCCGGCAATGAAGGAAAATGGAGTCTGACCGTAAGACCACCGCGATTGGGAGGAAACAAATCAGTCGGCGTTTTCGCTTCACGTTCTCCATTCAGGCCAAACGGACTGGGACTGTCCTCAGCGCGGATCATCAGCATTGACATTGACAATCCCGAAGGGCCGGTCATCCGCGTCGGCGGTGCGGACCTCATGGACGGGACTCCGATATACGACATCAAACCCTATGTAAAATACTCCGATTGTCATCCGGATGCAGTTTCAGGGTTCACCGACACTTCGGAATGGCACGAGGCAAACGTCATATTCCCAGAAGAACTGAAACGCAAATTCCTGAGGTCCAAGTCAATGCTGCACCGTAGCGACAAAGAAAAAGTCCTTACGGCATTGACAAGGACATTGGCGCAGAGGCCTGTGCCACAATACAGCAAAGACAGCGGGCGGATCTACGGCATGCCTTTCATGGGCTGCGACATCAGGTTCCGCGCAAGCATTGACACCGTCACCGTAACAGACATCGCAACAGAGTTATAATCAAATAAAAGAGCAATTTCAATGACACCTGCAACCATTATCATCACAATTCTGGCATATTTTGCAGTAATCCTCACAATCTCCTGGTTCACAGGCAGAAAGTCCGACAATGCAGGCTTCTTCACAGGAAACCGCAAACAGTCATGGTATATCGTAGCCTTCGCCATGATCGGCTCAGCCATGTCTGGAGTAACCTTCGTCTCAGTGCCCGGAATGGTGGCAACTTCAGGCTTCGGCTACATGCAGATGGCACTGGGATTCATTGCAGGTCAGCTTGTTATAGCCTTCGTACTGATTCCTCTGTTCTACAAGATGAATCTCGTCTCCATATACGAGTATCTCGAGGGCAGATTCGGAATTTCCACATACAAGACAGGCGCATGGTTCTTCTTCCTGTCGAAAATGACCGGAGCCTCAGTGAGACTCTATCTGGTATGTCTGGCGCTCCAGCTGATGGTATTCGGCCCGCTCGGCCTCCCGTTCTATGTCAATGTCATTGTTACCGTCCTCGTTCTGCTTGCCTACACGTTCAGAGGCGGAGTGAAAGCCGTAATCTGGATAGACTTCCTCAAGACATTCTGCATGATCGTTTCGATTGTACTCTGCACTCTTTTCATAAGCAAGGCCCTGGGATTCACCTTCGGTTCTATGTGCAAGGCAGTGGCTGACAGCGACATGTCCAGAGTCTTCTATTTCGATGACCCGAACAGCCCGCAGTTCTTCTTCAAGCAGTTCTTCGGAGGAATGTTCACTGTCATAGCAATGACCGGACTCGACCAGGACATGATGCAGAGGTCATTGACCTGCAAGAACTTCCGCGATTCGCAGAAGAACATCGTCACAAGTACGATACTCCAGACCATAGTGATTTTCCTTTTCCTTGTACTGGGTGTCCTGCTTTACATATTCTCGTCAGCGGCTGTTTCAGGCACTATTCCGGGAGCAGAGAATGCACCGGCATTGGCAGAAGCGACAGGTGACCAGCTCTTCCCTGCCGTCGCCACAAGCGGACTCCTTCCAGTCGTCGTAGGCATCCTCTTCGTGACAGGTCTGGTTTCATGTTCATACGCAGCCGGCGGATCGGCATTGACAGCGTTGACAACATCATTTACAGTAGATATCCTGGGCACGGACGGCAAATCCGAAAACCAGGTCAAGAGCACCAGAGAAAAGGTCCACATCTGCATGGCTGTCTGCATGGGAATAACAATCATTATCTTCAATCTGCTCAACAATACAAGCGCAATCGATGCTGTCTATAAGCTTGCCAGCTACACTTACGGACCGATTCTGGGACTGTTCGCTTTCGGCATCGCCACAAAGAGAAAAGTCCTTGACAGATTTGTCCCTCTTGCAGCAATCATCGCCCCGGTTCTGTGTCTTATACTTCAGATGAACTCGGAACGCTGGTTCGGCGGATATAAATTCAGCTACGAACTGCTGATTTTCAATGCCTTGTTCACATATATAGGACTCCTGATTCTGAGCAGGAAGGAAGTCGCAAAATAATTCAATGATGGAAAGGGAAAAAGTCATAATCCAAGCCAGCTGGATAGGTGTAGGGACCAATATTCTACTCTCGATATTCAAAGCATGCATAGGCCTGGTTTCCAATTCAATAGCAATCCTTATGGATGCGTTGAACAACCTGTCTGACGCTTTTTCCGCCTCCGTTACCATAATCGGAATGAAGGTGGCAGGAAAGCCGGCGGACAAGGAGCATCCGTTCGGACACGGCAGGGTCGAATATTTTACCGCGATAGTAATATCACTGGTCATCATCGTTGCCGGTGTTTCATGTCTTGTCGAATCAGTAAAGAAGATAATCCATCCGGAGCCGGCAGTATATACATTCCTGTCCATTCTCATACTTGCCGTAGCAATCCTGGCCAAGATATTTCTCGGAAGATATGTGAAGAAAGTCGGCAAAGATTACAATTCCGAATCACTGTGCGCTACAGGAGCCGATGCTCTTTTCGATGCATTGATTACCGGTTCAACACTGCTTGCAGCAATCTGCGGAATGATTTTCGGCAACAAACTTGACAACATCCCTATAGACGGCATCCTGGGAGGTTTCATTTCACTTATCATCTTGAAAGCCGGTTATGAAATGATGATGAAACCGATCAATGAACTGCTGGGCGAAAGAATTCCGGCCGGGCTCGCAAAATCCATCAAAGCGGATATCTGCGAAATAAGTCCGGTGCTCGGCGCCTATGATCTCCAGTTGCACAACTATGGTCCGGAGGAAATCGTCGGAGCTGTGAACATAGCTATTCCGGAGGAAATGACTGCCAGGGAGATACATGTCCTCACCCAGAGAATCCACACCATAATCCACGAGAAATACGGAGTAATCCTGACGGTCGGAATCTATGCCGTCGTGACCGGCGACAAGCACATCGTAGAAATGCAGGATGGTGTCAATGCCATCGTATCTTCAATGCCGGGAGTCCTTCAGGTCCACGGAATGTTCATCAATCCTACTGAGCACATCATTTCGTTCGACATAGTAATAGATTTTTCTGTCAATGACATCACGGCCCTCAAAAAGGAAATCAATGAACGGCTGGTCGAAAGATACCCCGGATTCAATGTCAGGATACACATTGACAAGGACTGGTGCGACTAACCTTTGTTTAGTCGAATTTTTTGCGTAAGTTTGCGACCATTTTTGGAGTAATTTTTTGAGAGATAACGAACCGACAAATAAGAAAACATGGAGTGGTTCATACAACTATTTACAGAACAAAGCTTTATACAAGCCATCATAGTTTTGTCGCTAATCTGTGCGGCCGGTCTGTTCTGCAGCAAACTGAAATTCAAAGGTGTATCTCTTGGCATCACTTTCGTATTCTTCGCCGGAATCGTGGCCGGACATCTCGGTCTTGGCATTGACCCGAATATGCTCGCATTTGCTCAGAACTTCGGCCTGATTATTTTCGTGTATGCACTCGGACTGCAGGTCGGACCGTCGTTCTTCCCTTCATTGAAAAAAGGAGGTATCAAATTCAATGTACTGGCATTTGCAGTCTTGGTCGTCGGAGTAATCCTCACTATTGCAACAAGTTGGACAACAGGACTTTCCCTGCCTACTACCGTCGGTCTGTACACTGGAGCAGCGACCAACACTCCTATGCTCGGTGCAGCACAACAGACTCTGCTTCAGACAGATCCGTCAGCCGTGGACACATCCAACGAGATGGCTATGGCATGCGCTGTCGGCTATCCGTTCGGAGTAATCGGTGTCATCCTCTGCGTCATCATTCTCAAGTTCATATTCCAGAGGGGCAACAAGAAAAGGACTGACTCACATAACAACCAGACGTTCATAACCGAGTTCAAAATCAGCAATCCGGCCATCTACGGAAAGTCTCTGAAGGACATAATGAAAGATGTGTCGATACGCCTTGTTGTTTCTCGCGTATGGAAATTCAACGGCAATGCTAACGAGTCTGACGGCAGACAGGGAACGGTTATCATCCCCAACGGAGACACTATTCTGGAAAAAGGTGAACATGTCATGGTCATGTCCAAAGAAAGTGAGGTCGGCGCAGCAGAAAAACTTTTCGGAGAAATCGTAAATAAAGACTGGAACAAGAAAGATATAGACTGGAACAACATAGACGGAATGCTGGTATCCCGTCATGTTTTCGTGACAAAGCCTAATGCCAATGGTGCAAAACTCGAGGCCCTGCACCTCAGAAACGCATTCGGAATCAATATCACACGCGTAAACCGCGCCGGCATTGACATTCTTCCTTCCAGTCACCTCCGCCTCCAGATTGGAGACAAACTGACCATCGTAGGTAAAGAAAGTGCCATCGACAAAGTTGCCGAAGTGCTTGGAAATCAGGAAAAAGAATTACGTAATCCTAATCTGTTCTCCATTTTCGTGGGCATGATGGTCGGACTGATTCTCGGAAGTATTCCGATTTTCATTCCGGGCATGAGCACACCTATAAAACTCGGTATCGCGGGCGGACCTATCATCGTTGGTATTCTTATGGGAGCCTTCGGACCACGTCTGCATTTCACCACCTATACCACACACAGCGCAAACCTGATGCTCCGTCAGCTGGGTCTTACGATTTACCTTGCAGGACTCGGTCTCAGTGCAGGTCCGGGATTTTTCGAGACTGTATTCCGCCCTGAAGGACTGACCTGGATAGGCGCAAGCCTGGCATTGGCAATTGTCCCTGTACTGCTTGTCGGCTATATCGGATCCAAATTCTGCAAGACCAGCTATGCGGCCAATGTCGGTCTGCTCTGCGGAGCAATGGCGAATCCAATCGCATTAAACTATGCCCTGAGCACTGTCGATGACGACGAGCCGTCAGTTTCATATGCCACAGTATATCCGGTAGAGATGTTCATGCACGTGATAGTAGCCCAGATGCTGATGCTTCTCTACTAGATTATCCTCCTTTTTTTAATTTTATACTTTGTCAGGACCAACAATCATCACTTGGCCCAGGCGAAACTTTGTAACATTATTGTAATATTTCGTACGGTTTAGTAACTTTGTATTAACATTTATCATACTATAATTCTATAATGAACACATACAGATATGACGGGGGAAGTGAGTTCCCGTATCAGTATAAGTATCAGCACGCGGCAATCACAGCGGATTGCGTTGTATTTTCCTTCGACGGAAAAAAGCTAAAAGTTCTGCTTATAAAAAGAGGTAACGAGCCCTATAAAAACAAGTGGGCTTTTCCTGGAGGTTTCCTGAAAATGGACGAGACTGTAGAGGAATGTGCACGCAGAGAGCTTAACGAAGAGACAAGTCTGACTCCAACATTTTTGGAGCAGTTGAACGTATTTTCAATGCCGGGGAGGGATCCTCGGGAACGTGTCATTTCCATCGCATACATAGCACTTGCAAAAGAGACTTACATCAAAGGGGGCGATGATGCTTCCGAAGCGCGCTGGTTCGAGATGGACAATCTTCCGACTCTCGCGTTCGACCATTCACAAATAATGGATGCTGCACTGAGCCGTCTGAAAAAAACTATCCACTTCAAGCCTGTAGGTTTCGATATGATGCCGGACGTCTTCACATGCCCTGACCTCCAGAGGCTTTATGAGGCTGTTCTGGGTATCAAACTGGACAGACGTAATTTCCTGAAGAAGATGATGTCACTCGGTCTTCTCGAACGTATAGAGGACATCCACAGGGAGAAGAACATCATTCTCGAATCGGGAGCCCAGAGAGCACGCGCTCCAAGAATTCCGATCAAGTACAAATTCAATCTGAATAAATACAACGAACTGAAGGAGAACGGATTCAGGCTTGAATTCTAGTATCCTTCTGACTATCGGAACGATACATTGACGGAGTAATACCGGTAATGCGTTTGAAGATACGGGACATGGCCGACAAATCAGTAAAGCCGGCCATAACTGCCAAGTCTGTCATTGACTTGCCTGTCCCGGCATCTATCAGACGCTTTACTTCTTCTATGCGGAGGTTGTTTATCCAGGCATTGAAATTCATCTCATAGATATCATTCAGGAACCCTGAAAGGGAACGGGGATTGATGCCTATCTCGTCTGCCACTTTCGCCAATGTCAGGCCCTCCGCCAGATAAGGTTTCTCGGGACGTACCGCCCATGCGTGAATCAAGTCCTCGATACTGCGTCTGTCAATGCTGATCTGCAAATCTTTTCCGTCATTTCCTTCATCAGCACTGACATTGACAATATCCTGATTCTCAGCCTTTTCCGCATCGGTGATTTCAGGGGTCAATTGACAGGCGGCTTTCTCAACCATCTTTTCAGAAGGAGTATCATCAAATTCATTGAGATCTTCTTCGAAAGCCGGAGACATCTCGACATAGGTCGTTTTCTTGTTCAGGATAATGATGGTGAGGACAAATACTGTCAATGTAGAAAGAGAAATCAGGATGACATCCACTGTCCTGTTGGACGCGAAATTGCCCAATACCTGAAAGAACACGTAGGCAATGAATCCATATATTGTATAGGGTAATCTGCTTCCCCCTATTGCCTGAGAGCCGGAGAAATAGTTCCCTACACCCTTCTTGTAGCCGACACTGGTTTTCACTAGCCAGAACATGCAGAAAATCATCTCAGTCACAATCACATAGACCAGTATTCTGGAAAGAGTATGTGCTACAGTTGTTTCCAGAAAGGCTGTATAACTGACGATACTGAAATTATTGCCGGAATATGCGATATATCCCACTAAATATAGCACTGACAATATGAGTACCGGCAAAGGCATGAGCAGTATTTTCCGTCTCGTCACTTCATGTGAAAACATGAGCTCTATCAGAGCGAAAGTCATCAGGTACATCTGGAAATAGAAAGCCGCAGGAACGATAAACTTTTTCAGGATAAAACAGCCCACGCCCATCGAAATGAATACTGCGGACATAAAATAAGTGATCGAGTCGATCAATAAGCTGTATGCCAGATATCTGCGGACTTTGACGAAAGACCTCTCTTTTTCCTGCTTGATATGTATCACGAACAAGAATATGGAAATCACGACACATATCGTACTGCACACTAAATGTATAGAAAAAGCCAACAAACTCATTTTGTTTTTCTTTAACAAACACCGCTAGGCGGAACCAACACAGACGGAATAAATACACTTTATGTCATAAAGACACAATTGCACTAAACGACGACAGTCTAGAGTCAATCATATAAAAGTATGATTTTTTATAAACAAAAGCAAAAAAGTCAGAATCTCATTCAAAAACGACAGTGGAACCAAACCATCAGGCATTATTCGTTTTGGCTTGCAGATTCGCCATTTGGTAGTAATTTTATACTCATCCGCTGTGATATTTTGCCATTTGATAATAAAACGCTATATTTCGGACACTTGAATAGAAAACACATTATTAAAATAACTATTACAATGAAAAAGTTCATTTTTGCAGCTGCTGCGGCAGCTCTCATGTTCTTCAGCATAGACGCATCTGCACAGCTGAGCGTCGGTGCAGGTTTCGCGAAATCTGACCTTAAGGAAAAGGTAGATATCAAATCCATTACCCAGAAAGAGACTGCCAACGCAAATGGCGTATATGTAGGCGCTGACTATACCTTCAAGTTCAAGTATGGTCTCGGCTTCACACCAGGCGTCGAGTGGGTTTTCGTAGGCGACAAGGACGTCAAGGAACTCGGATTTGGAAACATCAAAGGCGAAGCAAAATTCAAAGAGCACTACATCAATGTTCCTCTCCATCTGAACTGGGGCATCGATGTAAAGGTCGTAAGAATCTTCGTGTTCGCAGGTCCGACATTGTCCTTCAACATTTCCTCAAATACCAAGACTAAGGGCAGTGCACTGGGCACAGACACTGGCACTTCCAAGGTAAACACGAAGGATTTCTTCGAGAATCTCGGCGGAAAGTACGGTAGCTTCGACCTCATGATGGGCGCAGGTGCAGGTGTAGACATCGCAAACATAATCAGAGTCAAATTCGGCTATGACTGGGGTATGGTGAATAGAGGTGACAGCGACATCCAACTTCACAGACAGCAGCTCAAGCTCGGTATCGCTTTCCTGTTCTAGAATACGACATACATGATGACAAAAACGAGACTGACCCAAAAGGGTTGGTCTCTTTTTTTTATATAGGGTGTCGTAGAGTTG
>OGRU01000101.1_pt1 | contig 80183 bp, 52 predicted proteins | sample 1553541 | NCBI WGS metagenome assembly OGRU01 (sample SAMEA2580068, study PRJEB22360) | human gut metagenome | biome: human gut; feature: human-associated habitat; material: faeces | place: Denmark | collected 2008/2010
TACCGCGGCGGGCCCCATTCCGCTCACGAAGCCGCGGACGGCTACGCCGCTCCGAAGGCCCCTGCCGGCCAGCCATGTTTGGACGATGATGAATTATTTCCGTGACTGACCACGCTAATTTGGTATTGACCTGAACAAAAAAGGTGAATGATAACACGGCAAATTACGATGTCTCTCGAAAACGTGACTACACTTGCGGGACAAGTCAACACGGAACATCTGAATTGTTTACGTCGTCTGGACAAAGCCCTTTGATTTTCGACCCTCTTGGCAACGGCAGTCCTGTATTACATATTGACAATCAGAAAGTTAGCCGACTCAATGAATGTCAAGAGGCAGGTTCGTAAGGGGGTCTTGGCATGAGCATTGGGACGGCCTATACATATAAAATACTGACACACAATAAATTACAACAAAAAAAAACAAAACCAACAAATGTCAAGAGGGTCGAAAACTATACACATACTTAAAAATCGATCATTAGTCTGCAACAACAGAAGCCGCCCCGAAATCCGGGACGGCTTCAATTATATCGTCAGGCTTGTATGCCTGAAGGAATTATCTTACTTGCTCTGTGCGATAGCAGCCTGTGCAGCAGCGAGGCGGGCGATAGGCACACGGAACGGTGAGCAAGAAACGTAGTCAATACCGATCTTGTTGAAGAACTTGATTGAATCAGGATCTCCACCATGCTCTCCGCAGACACCGCACTTGAGTTCCGGTCTCTTAGAGCGGCCGCTCTGGATACCGTACTCAACGAGCTTGCCGACACCCTTGGTATCGATGGTCTTGAACGGATCAGCGTCCAGGAGTTTGTTTCCAAGGTATTCACCCATGAATGTTCCGACATCATCACGAGAGAAGCCGAAGGTCATCTGGGTAAGATCGTTGGTACCGAATGAGAAGAACTGGGCTGTACGTGCCATTCTGTCACCGGTAAGGGCAGCACGAGGAATCTCGATCATAGTACCGAACTGGTAGTGGATTGTGGTGCTGTACTTGCCCTCAACCTCAGCTTTCACTCTGTCGCAGATAGCCTTCTGGAAGCTGAGCTCACGAGCTGAAATGGTTACAGGAATCATGATCTCAGGAACCGGGTGCAAACCCTCCTGCTGGAGTTCGGCGGCAGCTGTAAAGATTGCCCTGTACTCAACCTCGGCGATGAGAGGGAATGACACATGGAGACGTACTCCACGGTGACCCATCATAGGGTTCACCTCGTGCAACGACTCGCCACGCTTCTCGATTTCCTCAACAGAGACACCGAGTTCCCTTGCAACCTCAGCCTTCTTCTCCTCAGTTCTAGGAACGAACTCGTGGAGAGGCGGGTCGAGCAGACGGAATACTACCGGCTTGCCATCCATGATTCTGAGTGTGCTCTTCACTGAAGCCATGATGAACGGCTCAAGTTCTGTAAGAGCAGCCTTTCTCTCTTCGTCGGTATCGCAAAGAATCATCTTGCGGAGTTTTGCGAGAGGTGTCTCTGAATTCTTTCCGTAGAACATGTGCTCGAGACGGAAAAGACCGATACCTTCAGCACCGAATGAGAGAGCCTTCATTGCATCCTCAGGTGTATCAGCATTGGTACGGATACCGAGTTTGCGGAACTTGTCTGCGAGAGCCATGAACTTCACGAACAGTGGATTCTCTGATGCGTCCATTGTCTCGATCTTCGCGTTATATACGAGACCTTTAGTTCCGTTGAGACTGAACCAGTCGCCCTCTTTGAACTTCGCATCGTGTCCCGCGAAAGTCACAACCTTGTTCTCGAGGTCAATGTGCATTGCATCGCAACCTACGATACAGCACTTGCCCCATCCGCGGGCTACAAGAGCAGCATGTGATGTCATACCGCCACGGACGGTAAGAATACCTGCTGCAGCACGCATACCCTCGATATCCTCAGGAGAAGTCTCCTCACGGACCAGGATAACCTTTCTGCCTTCCTCAGCAGCACGTACAGCATCCTCAGGAGAGAATACCAGTGTACCTACCGCTCCACCTGGAGATGCAGGAAGTCCCTGGGCCATAACCTTTGCCTTCTTCTCTGAAGCAGGGTCAAGGATAGGGTGGAGAATCTCGTCGAGCTGTGCAGGAGAAACACGCATAACTGCGGTCTTCTCGTCGATCATACCTTCCTCGAGCATATCGATAGCCATCTGGAGTGCTGCAAGACCGGTTCTCTTGCCGATACGGCACTGGAGCATCCAGAGGTGACCTTCCTGAATGGTGAACTCGATGTCCTGCATATCGTGGAAATGCTCCTCGAGTCTTGTTCTGATACCATCAAGCTCTGCATAAACCTCAGGCATAGCCTTCTCGAGAGACTGCAGATCTTTATTTTTCTCTGTCTTGGTAGCCTCGTTAAGAGGATTTGGAGTACGGATACCTGCTACGACGTCCTCGCCCTGAGCGTTGATAAGCCACTCACCATAGAACTTGTTGTCACCGTTTGCAGGGTTACGTGAGAATGCAACACCTGTAGCAGATGTGTTGCCCATATTACCGAACACCATTGACTGCACATTGACAGCTGTTCCCCAATCATCCGGAATCTTTTCAATCTTTCTGTATGTGATCGCGCGTTTTCCGTTCCATGACTTGAACACGCCGCCGATTGAGCCCCAGAGCTGCTCTCTTGCAGTGTCAGGGAAATCCACGCCGAGAACTTCCTTCACTTTTGCCTTGAATCTGTCGCAAAGTTCCTTAAGTTCATCAGCTGTAATTTCGGTATCTGAAGTATATCCTTTCTCAGCCTTGAGATCTGACATCATTCTGTCAAGCTGCTGACGGATACCCTTGCCGTCCTCAGGCTCTATGCCCTCTGCCTTCTCCATAACGACATCAGAGTACATCATGATGAGACGACGGTATGCGTCATATACGAAACGAGGATTGCCAGTCTTCTTGATCATTCCAGGAAGGGTAGCAGAGCAGAGACCGATATTGAGGATGGTATCCATCATACCTGGCATTGAACTTCTTGCACCTGAACGGCAGCTTACGAGAAGCGGGTCGTTCGGGTCACCGAATTTCTTGCCCATGAGTTTCTCTGTAGCTTCGAGTGCCTCGGCAACTTCCTGCTTGAGTGCGTCCGAGTAACCTCCGCCAAGAGCGTAATACTCAGCACAGCACTCTGTTGTAATGGTAAATCCTGCCGGAACAGGCATTCCGAGAAGGTTCATCTCGGCAAGGTTAGCGCCCTTTCCTCCGAGGAGTTCGCGCATGGTACCGTTTCCCTCAGCTGTCTTGCCTCCGAAACGATAAACCCTTTTCTTATTTTCTAGCATATTGTAAATATAGGTTTTGATTTTTCAAAAATTCTCATTGAAAAAAACGTCCGCCGTGTCTCTATCACGGCATCACACTGAACAAGAGCGCGAATTTAATCATTTTATAGCAGTTTCGCAAATATGGACAACATCATTTCTTTTTGTGTCCGTTCTCGAACAACTCCAGAGAGTTGATGAGATTCTGCCAGATACTGTAAAGCCCGCCTGCGACAGAGGTGACAGGAGTCAGATACGAGTAGCCGAGCCATATGAGGAAGCCCGAATTCTTCTGGCCGAGCGCCTGGCCCGCAGTTATGGCATCTGACATTGACCCTTCCTCATCTTTCGCAAGCATACGCCCCGCGGCACGCCCCACCGCAAACTGTATAAGGGTGCAGGCCAATGACACCAGAGCGATAAGCATGGCGCCCCAGACCGAAATCCGGCTGGTAACCAATGCCCTGGTAGCCAGATAAATGGCAAAGGTCAATGCCCCTCCCCACACATAGAAAGCCCAGTCGGCATACCTCATAAGCCACCTCTGAAGCGGACGTACAGTATATCTTATCAGCCATGCCACCAGCAGAGGCATCACCAGCAGAGGGAAAACCTTCATGCATATTGCTGAAAAGCTCCTGAAGAAAGTCGCATCAGGAGACGAATTGAAAAGCGGTATCACCAGCGGAATTATGAACGCCGCGGCAACATTGATAAGAACCACATAAGAGACAGTATCGGAGAGGCTTCCGCCCAGCTTATTGGTAATCACCCCGGCAGCGGCCGCTGTAGGACAGACGAAGCAGAGCATCGCACATTCTGCCAGAATCTTCCCGGTTCCGTCAGGAAGGATTACCGCCACCCAGGCAAATACGACAAACAGCACGACCTGGATTACAAGGGCAACAAAATGCCACTTGCGGAACCTCAGGTCATGCGGAGAGATCTTGTTGAACTGAAGGAAAAGCATGATAGCCATCAGTACCGGCTGGATATTCTTGGCAAATACAGAAAAGCCAGGTTCCACGTTCTCAGCCAACGCAGGAACAAGATAAAGAATCATGTAAGACACTATCCCCAACACGATGGCAATAGGAAGCATCCAATCTTTAAAGAATTTCAACATTATGATTTACAACAACTTGGAAGCGATATCAGACAATTCACTGCGCTCCCCTTTCTTCAGAAAAACATGTTCAAAGAGTTTCTGCCCGGCCATCTTCTCTCCAAGATGCGTAAGGCCATTGGACCACTGGTCCAGATATGGCTGGTCAATCTGGAAAATATCTCCGGTGAAGACCATCTTGGTTCCCTCTCCCGCACGTGTTATAATAGTCTTGATTTCATGCGGAGTCAGGTTCTGGGCCTCGTCAATGATAAAGAACGCCTTGCCGAGACTGCGTCCCCTGATATAAGCCAGAGGAGTGATGAGCAGTTTCTCGTCCTTCAGGAGCCCCTCGATATGCTGGTACTCCCTGCTGCTTGGACGGTACAACGCCTTGATGACATTGAGATTGTCCATCAGCGGCTGGAGAAACGGGCTCATCTTGTTCTTCTGGTCGCCCGGCAGGAAACCGATGTCCTGATTACCGAGGATCACGGTCGGACGAGAGAGGATTATCTGGTCGAATTCCTTCTCAAGTTCCAGAGCCGATGCCAATGCCAGCAGAGTCTTTCCTGTTCCGGCCCCGCCTGTCAATGACACGAGCTGGATCTTCCTGTTCAGACAGGCGTCAAGCGCAAACTTCTGTTCGTCATTCCTCGGCTTGATTCCGCAGGCCTCACGTTTGCGGACCAGCATAATCTTGTCCATGTCGGCATCATACCTCGCGCAGACAGTCTCTCCGTCGTGGCTGTTCCACTTGAACTTATACAGTTGATTGGCCGAAGGACGGTCCTTGGACACTGCCCTCCAGTCGATTACATTGTCCTTACCGTAAGCCAGTTCCTGCATCACATCATCAGGGAGACTGTCAACGAACTGGACCTCCTTCTGGGAGAACTCCACCTTATCTTCCTCCACACGGTCTGTCAGATAGTCCTGTGCGACCATCCCGGCAGCCTTGGCCTTCATGCGGAGATTGATATCCTTAGTGACAAGAGCCACAAAACGGTCAGGATTGTTGTCCCTCACCCATATAGCCGTAGCAAGAATCCTATGGTCCTGAATATCATCATGGAACAAGTCCTTCATACTGTCAGGGAAAGGATGGTTAGGTTCAATCTTGATATTCCCCAATCCCTTTCCGAGCGGAACACCCGACTTGCCGAACATCTTCCCTTCGGTAAGCCTGTCAATGTCACGCATGAATCCTCTGGCATTGAAACTCAGCGCATCCGTACCCTTCTTGAACTTGTCAAGTTCTTCGAGAACCGCAATAGGTATGACAATGTCATTGTCCTGAAACTTCCTTATCGCCTTGTAGTCATGCAGGACGATGTTCGTATCAAGCACGAATATCTTCGGTCGTTTAGGGCCGTTTCCCCGGCTGGGGACATTAGCATATTTCTCAACCATAGTCATCAGTATTTCAACATGTTATCATAATATGTCAATTCAAGTCCCGCAGCGCGCAGAACCAGAGTAAGTCAATCTTCGCCCTCCGGCGCGGTATCTCCCTGGCCCATAAGCGCATGTATGATTCCGGCAATCCCGCCGCTGCCGGTCCTGATTATCCTCAGGCCAGCCTTTCCCGGATGTCCCATAGGGTAATAGGCAACATCCTGAAGCAGCATCTCCGCATCCACATAATCGAAATCAACGTCGCGGATTTCTATCACCACTCCCGGAACTTCTCCGAAAAGCACTTTCACCATATCGGTTTCCCCATAAGACTGCATGAGCCCGGAAAGGTCAGCATCAATGCCGGCAGACCCGGAAGAATCGCGAGAGGCCATCCTGTCGAGTGCACATATCAGACCGCCATGTCCTGTTGCGGTACCTGCCACCACGACCCCGTCTTCCACAAACTCCCTCACGACCTCGAAACAGTCAAGGAAATAATCCGAATCCATTACCTCTGGAGCCTTTCCGCCCGCAAAGCCTTCTTTCTCGGCCAGCAGAGATCCGCCAAGCCTGAATTTACACGTATCGAAAGGTATGTATATCAGCCAGTTGCCCGCATTGTCAGACACATGTACCTGGCATTTTCTGTTTTTTCCCAAAACAGGAGACTCTGTACGGAAAGGGAACTCGCAGAAAGGAACCGGCGGATTCATTTCAGGAGTATTGAGAATCTGCCTGTCGATGGTCTCGGCGATGTCAGCCGGTTCGACATCCTCATCCGGCACAATCGCATTGACATTATCCGCAACTGCATTGACCTTGATTCTCCGGCTTCCGGCCTTTTCCGAGTATGCGTATGAACCGATCCGCACCCCGAGCATGTCAAGATATCCGCAAGCAGCCTCGACAGACCTGTAAAAAGCCGCCATATTGCCGACCGGAGCGGAATCCCACACCCACTCGACCGAAAGAATGAGGTCCCCGAGCCTGAAATGACCCGACTTCCAGATGATTTCTGTCAATGCCAATGCAATTTCCGCCCTGGTAGATTCTTCAGGGCAGAACAGAGGTATATTTCTCGCCTGTCTTGTCGCAGGTGATACCAGTTTCAGATAATCTTCTGTCTTCGCGGAATCAAACTCTTTGCCGTCCGGAGCAGGATCCACGCTTTCATCCACAATCGGCTCCGCCTCACAGGTCGCGGAGGGTACTTCCCTTCCCGAAGCCTCTTCCAAAATCTGTCTGGGTGTCAAGTCCATTCTGACGCCATCAATTATGTATTCCGAATCCAGTGCAGAAACAAATCCACTCATATCTGACATTTTCCCGATATTTTTTCAAAAATAGGAAATTCTCCCCGCATTGTCAAGCGGGAATTCGTTAACTTCGCGGAATAAACAGTTATAATCAATGAGAAAAATCGAGGTTTGCTGCACCTCTGCAGAGGATGTCAGAGAGGCAATTCATGGAGGCGCGATACGCGTTGAACTTTGTTCAGCAATCAGTTGCGGAGGGGTAACGCCAAGTCACGGACTGATTTCCGAAGTCGTCGCGGCGGCTGCCGGAAAGATACGTGTCAATGTCCTCATACGTCCGCGTGAAGGCACTTTCTGCTACTGCGAATCCGAGGTCAGGACAATGGTTTCCGATATAGAATTCTGTAGGGAAGCCGGCGTGGACGGGGTCGTCATAGGGGCATTGACACCGGAAGGTGACATTGACATTGACATATGCCGGAGGATGGTTGCGGCAGCGGGAAACATGAGCGTCACTTTCCACAGGGCGTTCGACGTTTGCAGGAATCCAAGGCAGGCGCTGGAACAGGTCATAGGACTCGGTTGCGACAGGCTTCTCACCTCAGGGCAGCAGCCAAAGGCTCTTGCTGGCGCGGAACTTCTGGCAAATCTGGTAGAACTGGCCGGCGGACGAATTATTGTCATGCCGGGATCTGGGATCAATCCGGGCAACATCGCTGAAATCGAGCGCATTACAAAGGCTTCCGAGTTTCATTCTACAGCGAGGGTATCAGTTCCGGACCCGGACAGGCATCATGTGCCGGCACTTGGTTTCGACGAGTCTGCTGACACCGGGGTCATTCTCCGCACGACACGGGAGGTAGTGAAGGCGCTTGTAAATCCAGCATAAAAAAAAACTCTTCCCTTGCTGCCACACCCTCCCAGAGGCATGTCAGCAAGGAAAGAAAACACGAACCAATTATTAAGTAAACCTTATTACTTTCTCACTTCTTCAAAAGGGTTTTCCGGGACACCGGTCCAGCGATAAAGCACAGCATCACAGCTCTGCTCGCCTGTGGCCTTGTTTTTGGCATTCCTGGAAATGTACCAGAGTCCGTCTCCGAGAGGATTCAGACCTGTGCTTCCCCACTTGAAACGCCATCCGCGGATTCCGGTAGCCGGGTCTTCGACACCGAGATTGTCATTGAGCTTCAGTTGTGTCGCCGATGCGAAATAAGGCACGCCGTCAAGAGCAGCCTTGAAAGGCTTCTGGTCGATGCTGAAGGCATAAAGGTCATAGTTCGGATATTCCGGTTTCTTGCCCTTGTAAACAGCCATGAAGAAATTGCCGGTGGACTCGTCATATGCCAGATTCTGGACTCCCCAGTTGGTATTGCCGGTATAGACGAAGTATTTTGCCGCAGGCTTCTTCGGACCTGAAACATGAATCTGGCCGAAAACGACAGGCTTTGCCCATTTGGCAAGACTTGCGAGGTCGTATTTCAGGATGACCTGATAGTCATTGTCCTTTCTGGCGAGGTCACCGTAAATGCCGTAAGCCACATAGAGATACAGTTTCTTGGCATCAGCGAACTTTGTCGCTCCGCCACCCACTGCGGGCGCTATGGCCACGCCGTCGATTCCGGAGCAGCCGAACCTGTGTTCCAGCTCCGTTCCTCCTACATTGACCTTGGCATCATAATCCGCGCAAGCGTCACGGACGCAGACTGTCTTAAGTATTTCTCCGTCCTCAGGGTCGGCGCCGATTTTGTCCAGTTTGTCAACATCGATGATGGCGATATAGAACACGGACTGCTTCACCACATCTACTGAGAGGACTTCGGCGATTCCCTGTCCGATGATGTCATCCTTGCACTCCAGCGACGCATAGACTTTCCTATCCTTCGGGTCGAATGTCATGGCTCCGAGATGCCCCTGGATTCTGTCAATGGAAGCAAGTATGTTGCCCTGCATGTCCACTTTCAGGAACCTGCTGGTGAATGACATGTACATGCAGTCAGCCTCGGCGTCATAAGCGATACCCTGGACATGCTGCTTCTGTCCTCCGACAAAGACATGCCCGGGAAGATCGCCGCCCGCTTGAGCCTGGACCGCCGGCATTGACAATAACGCGGCCGCCAGTGCAAAAGCACCGGCCAGCCTCTTTAAAATATCAAATGTCCGTTTCATCAGCACTCGTAATGACCGCCCTTACCGAAAAGATACTCCTCGACCTCGTCCATCAGACCTGCCCTGTAGATAAGGTCAATGCCGGTGAACCTGTTTCTCATGAAAGGTATCGCACGGAATGTAGAGCGGAGTTTCTCGCGGCTCACGCCAATCATCTCAGGCTCATAAGGAGCGCCTGCGCGTCTGAGGCAGTCGTGGACCTCATCGAACGGAATGATCTGGTTTCGGATTTTCTCACGGAGTTCAGGCCATGTGTTCTTGATGATTTCCAGTTCCTTGCGGACGCCTTCCCTGTCAATGTACTTTCCCTTGCTCTCCACGAGACCCCTTGCAAGGTGTCCCGGCTTGCCTTCGAATGTGGCACGGATTCTATGCTCCATTTCATCCCACTCAGGCCACTCGGCAACAGCCTTGTCGATATCCATTGCTCCAAGATCCTTGCTGATGAGATATTCCAAACATGCAGTGGAAATGAGGGTTCCGATGGAAACCTTGAATCCGTGTGAAACATGCTTGCCCTCATAGCAGAGGCCTTCCATGTCCCAGTAGTGGCTAAACTGATGGTCAGTTCCTGATGCAGGACGGCTTGAAGACATGGCCTGCATAGCGAAACCACTCATAATCAGACCGTCAGCAAGCTTGCCTGTAGCCTCCACGTCACCAGCTGCGACAGCGTCAGGGTCTGACAATGCATCGCGGAGATTCTTCTGGACAAGTGAGAATGCAAACTCGTCGATCTTCTCGCTGCCGACAGCGTCTGCAATAATCCAGTCAGCGCCTGCAGGAATCTTCGCCATAAGGTCACCATAACCTGAGGCGGACATTCCTTCCGGAGCGGCTGCAGAGATGGCAGGGTCGAGAACCATGCCGAGAGGTGCAGGACAGTCAAATGTCTGCTTATTGCCTTCGAATGTAATGGAAGCGCCATAGGCGGTGTAGCCATCCATTGAAGCAGCTGTACCGACGATGATATAGCGACGTCCGAGATGACTCGACACGAGCTTGGTAAGGTCATTGATGACACCTGAACCCACTGCAACTGCGATGACGTCACGCTCCTTGAGGTAAGCCTCGAGCTGTTCTATGTATTTCCACTCTGCGAAGAGTTCCGGGTCAGTGAAGATGAACGGCTGTTCAGTCTCAATTCTCGCATTTCTCAGATATGTGTCTACTGCCTCACCAGCGACCCTGTAGGTATTGTTGTCTGCTACTACGATAGCCTTCTTTCCCGGAAAGAGTCTGCTGAACATTGCAGGGACTTTCTCCATCGCACCGGCACCGAATTCAAGAGCCTTAGTATCTCTGGCTCTTTCCAATGCCATTTCAATTTCTGTCATAATTATTTTGTTTTGTTTTGTTTTTACTGGCCGGGAACTAGAACTTGTCCGGATAGTCCTCGACCTTGTTTGTCGTGATATAGTCCTGTTCGAAGGTCTTGCCGAAACGGTCCGTTGCAACGACCTTGACAGCAGCGGAAGGATTCTTCAACGTATAGTGATACATGTGCGAATTTCCTGTCCTGTCGTAATTGGTACCTCTTCCCTGTACGCCGCAATGGTAGCCTGATGCCCATGCGTCACGGCATTTGCCCTTGGTTTCGTTTCCGAAGAGTTCCATAGTGCCTGTGGCGGTACCGTCCTCATAAACCGTCAGTTTCCATGCGCTGTCCGCATTCCAGACATTGGCGACAAGGTCCTTGTCCGTATTGTAGTAGAACTGATAAGACGGCTTGTATCCCTCGAAGAACACGTCCTGACCCTTGTAGAGGCGGAGCTGGAAGTTGTCATCCTCACCCGTAGCCTTGTAAGTCCAGTCTGTAATCTTATTGCCTTCGACCTTATAGACTGCATAGCCATTAGGTGTACCATCGGTATTGATGGTCGAGTGCCACCATGCACCGCAGGCAGCGCCGTGAACATGCTCGTAATGGTCTGAGTATTCGTCATTTTCAGCATAATGCGTATGGCCTGACATCACATGTACAGATGAATATTCTCTGAGAAGATCGAGAACAGCCTGCACATTCTGGTTCGTGCTTGCACGAAGAGGAACATGTACGCAGAAGATAATCATCCTATCTTTAGGGACATTGGCAAGGTCCTGCCTGAGCCACTCTACCTGATCATCACGGAAACCAAGTGAATAATCGTCATGGTTAGGGAAAATCATATCATCCATACCGATTATGTGAACCTTGCCGCGGTTAAATGAGTAATTGACCGGTCCGAATGTATATTCGAAGTTCCTCTGGACCTTGATATCATGCGCTACGGTATAATCAGCCTTCTTTACATTGAGAACCTTGTAGTCGTGGTTGCCCATAACCTTGAAAATAGGCATTCCGGCGTTTTTGTCGGTAGAAAGCGCAATTTTCATGAGCGGGAATACGGCATTGGTGTAGTCGTTATTGTAGGTATTATACCCGATGTCACCGAGTGTCATTCCATAGACCGGAAGTTCACTGGCATTGACCTTTGCGACAATATCAGGGACAGTCTCGTTCATGTATCGGCTCACATGGGTATTGTTCTGGCACTGAGGGTCAGCGATGCAGAACAGATTGAAGCTCTCCTCTACTGCCGGAAGTTTCTCCAATGTGAAGTCATAGCGCTTCTGGCTCTCAGAGAGTTGTTTCCAGAAATGTGGCTGGCCTTCCTCGATGGGAATCTTGCAGTCTGCCGGTACTGAGACGAAGACCTGATATGAGAATTCGCCGCGCTTGAGCTGATATACTCCGTTCTGGTCGGTGACCGAGCAGTTGTAGCCGTCGCTGACTGTAACGCCTGCAAGTCTATTTCCGTCAGTATCTTCGACCACTCCGTAGATGTCGTTGCCGGCACTGATTTCGGTCCTGATCTTAGGCAGGTCATCCTTGTCGCAGCCTGTCAACACGATTGTTGACAGGGCCGCAATCATTATTGTGCTTTTTATGAAAGTTTTCATCTCCATTATCTCCAATAGTAGTTTTGTCCGAGATTTTCATTGATATTGGTGGCAGCCTTAGGAATAGGTCTGATGTATCTCTTTTCCTCAAAGTTCCTTGTAACGCTATATACAAGACGGCCGCTGTTGCCGTTTTCAAGAGTATAGCCTGAGTTTGCACCCTCGAGAACAATATATGAAACGCCAGTCTCGTTGCCGGCTTTGTCTTTTACCACACAGACATCATTGATGCCGTCATTGTTCAGGTCATAGGCTGTGTCCATCGCAGGGATATAGATTCCATACCACTGTTTGTTCAGGAGTTCGCCAAGGTGCCATCTCATGAGGTCATCATATCTGCGTCCTTCAAGAAGGAGTTCGATCGCACGCTCTCTTCTGATTTCCAGGATGTCACAGTCATTGATACCGTAATAGCCCTGGAGGTATGAGTCTGCGACAGCAGGTCTCTTTCCATCTACGCCGGATCTTTCGCGGAGCGGCTTGATTGTCTTGTTCCATACATCGTCATTGAACTCTCCGAGCTCTGCCTTCGCCTCGGCATAGTCGAGAAGAATCTCGGCATAGCGGAAGATAGGAAGCGAGTTGTAGCAGATAGATGCCGACTCATAACTCTTGTCATCAATGTTGAATTTGATTACCTGATAACCTGTAAGAGTAATGGCGAAATCAGGAGCGGTCTGGGTAGGTACACCTCCGACGAGCTTTGAATAGCCAGGAGTGATTACGCACTGCTGGAGTCTATAGTCACGGTTCTTGACCTCTTCAGTGAAACTCTCACCTGTCGCTGTGTGGCGAGATCCGTCAAGGTTAAGGTATGTCTTCACGAAATCCTGGTCGAGGGACCATCTTTCACCCATACTGCCTGAGGTATAATACCATGTAAGCGAGTGGAATGTGGTGAGACCGGTATTCCTTTCGAGAGCCCAGATTGTCTCAGTGTGGTCCACGGCCTCCTGGGTAAAGAGTTTCCTGTACTGTGTCTTGACGTCGGCAGGATTGTTCACGAGAGAGTACGCGCCTGAACTGATGAGTTCCTCGTCTGCCTTTACGCATTCGCGGAGGAATCTTTCAGATGCTCCCTTGTCCTCCCAAGCCTCGCCTGTAGAAGGATCCACACTGTGGTATTTCCTGTATGTACCTTCGAAGAGGCAGATTCTGGATTTAAGGGCCAATGCCACAAATTTGTTCACTCTGGCATTGTTAATCCACGGATCCTTGTCATAGCAATTCTCACATGCGAAAGTAAGGTCCTCGAGAACTTTGTCCATGACAAACTCGCGGCTGTCGCGGCCCTTGTAGAGATTGTCAATGTCACTCGGGTCGATAGGTGCGTCATACCATGGAACTGCACCGAAAGTCTTGACCTTGCTCCAGTATTTCCAGGCTCTCCAGAATCTTGCAGTTCCCTCATAATGCCTCAAGGCAGCCTCGGAAACGCCCTTGGCTTCACGGAAGTGCGCAAGGAAATAGTTGATGTTATAGATGGCATTCCAGTCGCCGGAACTCCAGCCGCCCTGAAGGTCCGCATTCCATGAAGGGTTTGTAAGGAATGAGAACGAGCTCTTGGTAGCGACGATGTCAGAGTATCCGTCACCAAATCCAAGATCTTGATAGTCAGGAGTATATTTCTGGAGGAATCCGTTGGTATAGGTCACCAGCGAGTTCTCGTCCGTAAAATAGTCTCCGGAACCGATTTCCGCTATAGGTTCCCTTGAGAGGAATCCCTCGCAAGATGTCAGCAACAATGCTGCAGCGGCAAACAATGATATATTAAGTTTCATCATCTATCTAATTAAAATGTGATATTCAGACCGAATGTAAATGAACGCATTGTCGGATATCCGTCACCATCACCATAGTTGTCGGAACCTGACTTGTTCGTACCCCAGTCCTGATCTCCAGGATAAAGTCCTTCAGGGTCATAGTTCTTCGCATGATGTCTGAGCGGAGTGAAGGTAAGAAGGTTCTCACCTGAGAAGAACACCTTGAGGTTCTGAAGTCTTATAGCCTCCACAATCTTCTTAGGGAAACTATAATCCAGTGTAAGGTTCTTCATTCTGATATATCTTGCACTCTGAAGATAACGTGTATTCGGCTGGGACAAGATTCGCTGGGCACCGCTTGCCTGGTAAGCCACAAGTCTTGGCCAGTAGGCGTCACGGTTGTTCTCGGACCATCTGTCGCTGGTGTGCCATGGCAGAGCCATACTATATGGACGGCCGTACTGTCCCCAGAAATATCCGGACTCCTTGGCAGGATACCAGTCACGTTTGCCGACTCCCTGCCACATCATGCTGAGGCCGATGCCGTTCCAGTTGATGCCGCCCTGGATGCTGTACTGGTATCTAGGATTGGTGTTGCCGATCTTGATAAGGTCACCATGGTTTCCGAGAGTATTGTTTCCGTTGTTCACATATCCGTCACCATTCAGATCCTCGAACTTAGGGTCACCTGCAGACCACACGACATTGTCACCGTTGAATTTCGCATAGTTCGCATGGGTCTGGGCCTCTTCATCACTCTGGAAAAGACCTGTACACTTGTATCCCCACAACTCACCGAGGGTCATTCCCTCATAATAGTGGACCGCATAGTTTGTAGGAAGGGTGTTGGTCTTGCTGGTATAGCGGGTAATCTTGCTCACATAGTCCCAGACGGAAGCCTTTATATTATAGCTGAGAATCTTTCCGCCCACTTTATATGAATCTCTCCATGAGATACTGAACTCCCATCCGTCAGTTCTCATATCAGCGTAGTTACCCTTAGGGGCGCTGTTTCCATAAACTGCAGGAAGCTCATCACCAGTCACATACATATCCGTCGTAGCCTTTCTGTAGATATCTCCGGAGAAATTCAGACGGCCGTTGAATGCCTCGAAATCAAGACCTGCATCATAAGTTGTAGCCTTCTCCCAAGTCAATGAATTAGGAATAGGAACAGGTGCGGAAGTATAGTTGAATACAGCCCCGTTGTTCAGCACTGACGACTGGGAAATACCCATCTTGGAAATATATGCATACGCATTGCTGATAAGTCCGTTACCTGCAGTACCGGCAGAAACACGGATCTTCAGGTTATCCAGCCAGTCGGCATCCTTGAGGAAGCCTTCCTCTGAAATACGCCATCCAAGAGAAGCTGAAGGGAAGAAACCCCATCTCTGATTCGAAGGGAACTTGCTGTTTCCGTCATAACGTCCGCTGGTCTCGATGAGATACTTGGACTTGTAGCTGTAACTGATACGATAGAACGCACCGACAAGTGCTGATGAAGAACTGCCGTTGTCAGCGATTGTCATGGCCTCGCCGTTGAGAAGGTCGAAGTTAGGCCTGTCGGCTATCATGATACCCTCACGGTTAATGAGGTTTGTCTTGTAATGGTAGTCCTCGATATTCCAGCCGGCAAGCACTGTAAGAGAGTTGTTCTTGCCGAGTTTCGGGGTATATGTCAATGTCGCGTTGCCTGTAAGCCTGTTGCGGTTATATGACCTCTCCTCATAGAGTGAGCCCGCAGGTCTCTGTGCGGAGTTGGTAGGAGAAGTATAGAATGTATAGCTGTTGACAGCCTGCCTGCGCTCGGTCTGGTTGTAATAGATGCTGAAATCCGCACTGGCGACAAGCACATCCTTGACAATGTCAATGGTAGCGGCAGTCCTGTTGGTCATGTCGAACTTCTTGTCCTTTCTCCAGGAATTTCCCTCTACAAAACCTGCCCAGCCGGTATAGACCGCGGCCTCTGTCCAAGTCCCGTCTGGGTTTGTCACAAGAGCCACAGGATAGCCCTGGTGGTTCAGCATTCGGTTTATGTTCACAGGAGTAGTGTCGATGCCGGTGTGCGCTGTAGGCTGGTGTGAGTTCCTGAGCATGAAGTCAGTGGTATTCTCAACCTTGAACCAAGGACGGATCTTCACAGAGCCCTTCGCCTTGACATTGAACTGACGATACTTCTCGTCACCCGCATTGTAGATACCGTCCTGCTCGAACATACGTCCTGAGACATAGTAGTTTGCGATGTCCGAACCTCCGGTTACACTGATGTTGTGCTGCTGTCCGGTAGTGAACTTCTTATAGAACACGTCATACCAGCTGGTGTTTCCGAAATACTCGTATGCACCTTTATTGTTGATTGCCCACTTCTCGTAAGAAGGGTCGCTGTTTCTCTTTTCAAGCTCCTTGTACCATGTACGGGAGAATTTGAACACGTTGTTGATGTTCGCAGGGTCGGTACCCTTGGCATTGATATAGGACTCGAGGAAGGTGGTGGTGAAGTCATATCCGTTGGTGACAATCTGAGGGGTCACAGTTCTCTTATAGACAGAGAATGTTCCGTTATATGAAATCTTCGCCTGGCCCTTGGAAGGAGTCTTGGTGGTGAGTAGAATGACACCGAATGTACCGCGTGCACCATAGACGGCCGCTGAAGAAGCGTCCTTGAGGACTGTCACGGATGCGATGTCATCAGGATTGACAGTGGACATGTCGGCCTCGACACCATCCACGAGGACGAGTGCGGAACCGCCTGAGCCGATGGAGTTTTCGGCACCTCTGATCCTGACTGTGGCTCCACGGTTAGGCTTGCCGTCGGAGAATGTCATGGTAAGACCCGGAACTGCTCCCTGGAGAGCACGGGAAATACTCATTGACGCACCCATTCTTTCCTGCATGTCGTCAGTGGTGATGCTCTCTACGGCGCCGACGATGTCACGACGTTTCTGGATACCGTATCCGACGACCACACTCTCTTCGAGAGAGGTATTGTCAGTGTTCAGGACAATGTTAACAATGTTGCGGCCTGAAACTTTCTCTGTAAGTTTCCTGTAGCCGACACAACTGAATTCCAATGTAGCATCGGACGGCACCGTAATGGTATATGCGCCGTCCAAGTCTGCTGTAGCGCCTTTGGTTGTCCCCGGAATGAAGACAAAAGCACCCACGACAGGTTCACCGTTCTCATCGAGAATTTTTCCCGAGACCGTGATTTCACCTGTCTGTGCCATAACCTGTCGGGGACAGGCAATCAGGAGAACCAAGACCGACAAAAGTACGGTCAAATTATATCTCAACTTCATTTTCAATTACAAAAAACAGGATACATAATAGAAGCCGTAATAAAACTGCTTCCCGTTCTTGCCAGATTCCGGATCCCGTTCCCGATAATTGAAGTTAACTAATTGATGTAGTACTAAATTTTACCTTTTTGTTTCATTTCCGCTAAAATCGCAAGCATAAACGTTTTTAGCTTTCATTTCTATGTGCAAATCTACGTATAATTTTTCATTTTCAAATTATTTTCTCCAAAAAAGTACAACAAAATGAAAAATTTCAACAAATTGTATTATCTTTGCGGTGCCAGACTTCCGGATTCCGTCCCGCTAAGACTAATCCGAAGAAGAAATGAAACTAACAAAATCATGGATCCTGTCCATACCTATATTAATAGGTGCATCACTTCTGTCGGCCTGTACAGAAGAAACGGAGGCTCCCCTCAGAAGGGCTGCCGATGCCGTTGACCTCACATACAATGCCGGTGCTTCTTCCAAGATTTCCGTGAGATACAACGGAAACTGGTCAACCCGCGTCGAATGCGCCAATGCCGAAGGGACAAGTTCTCCGGCATGGTTCACCGTCACTCCGTCAGAGGGAACAGGTGACGGCAAGGAATATCAGTGGATAGAGATCCAGGCCGAACGAAACCCGGGAGACAAGCGCACAGGAAAGCTTTTCCTCATTGGCGGAGGCAAAGAACAGGAAATCACGGTAACACAGGCCGACGGCCATTTCTCTGTGGGTGACCCTATCGTCAGCGGTTCACTCAAGGCGGGCGTAGAATCCGCAGCATCACTCGAAGTAAAATGGGACAAGGCATTCGGCGGGGAGAACATCTCCATCGCAGCCAAGCTCAGCGGAGCGTCAGAGGGCCTTTCCATCCAGGCATTGACAGAAACCACAATCGAAAAAGAAGGCAACGGTTCACTGTCAATTCCTATTTCAGGAACACCGGCATCCCTCGGTGAACTTGTCTGCTCCATCGTGTTCAAGATGGACGGAAAGGAATTGTTCAAAGGCGACATCACCGCAGCCGTAAGTTCCACAAATGAAATTTTCTCTGAATCATTCGACCTTTTCGTTTGGGGAGGCCATTATGATACGAACCAGGCAGGAGTAGCCCCAGGCGGAAAACAGGCAGGCAAGGAATGCAATGGTACAGAAGCAGGCGAAGGCTCCATCACAGCCGGAACTGACGGTGCCCTGGACGCATTTAACACCATGACCGAAGTATACCGCGTAAACAGAGGCATCGAAAAATGGTCCGGAAACAAGGTATATGAGCATCCGGGATACCTGAAACTCGGAACCGGAAGCGCAGGCGGCTGGATTATGACACCTGAACTTTCGAACCTCTCATCTGCACCGGAAGACGTCGTAGTCTCCATGGACCTTCTCAGATTCGACAATGAAAACGGAACATATATCGTGACGGCGGAAGGCGCCGGAACAGTTACGAACGGCGTCATCTCAAGTTCAGTTCTCCCTGCCCAGACCTCAGCAAAGGACAGGAAGTGGACCACATTGACTTTCAATGTCAAAGGAGCGACAAACAAGACCCGCATCAAGCTCGCATGCGAGAAATCCGAGGCCGGATACCGTATCAATCTTGACAATGTCAAGGTGATGGGAGCGGCAAAGACAGTCGTGACCGAAAAGCTCCCTGCCCCATCAGCGGAGACCATGAAAATCAGACCGGGAGCAAACTCCCTTCACATCGAATGGGACGGCATCAAGGGCGCAAGTTCATACGACATCTCTCTCGCAGGAAAAGAATCCCCTGACTTCAAGAATTCATTGAACACAACTGAGGCATCGCACACTTTCGATAACCTTCAGCCAGGCTATTACTTCTTCACTGTCAAGGCTTTATGCGATGACAACCACGCATTCGACTCCGATGAAGTCCAGATTATGGCTGGCACATCAGGGTTCGCCGTCAAGAAACTCGACGCTCCAGAAGACTTCAAATGTGAGAAGAGTACTCCTTCGACAGCAAGCTTCACATGGACAGAAGTAAACGGAGCATCCTCATACAAGCTCACTGTCAATGAAGAATCATACGTTACCTCCGGCACCTCATATAGCGTTTCAGGCCTCAAGCCGGGAACGGCATACACGGCCAAGCTCAAGGCCATGGTAGGTGACGGAAGCAGCGACAACGAGTTCGACTCAGACGAGGTTTCCACCGAATTCACCACTTCAGACCCAGACCCTCTCACCAAGCCGACGCTCTCGCTCTACAGCAAGACATACGCATCAGCAGTCCTGAGTTTCGGTTTCAATGCCGATGAGCAGGCTGACACCAAGTTCAGCATCAGACTCCTCGACGGAGGCAAGGTGATCCGCGAATACGTGAACTTCTCATCATTCAGCGTGAAGTACACCCACTTCGGCGTGAGATTCCAGTTCGCCGGACTCGAGGCATCACACACATATACAGCCCAGATTCAGAGAATCAGTCTCGATGCCAACGCATTCAAGGATTCCGAGTGGAGTGATGCATTCTCATTCACTACCGACGCAATGCCTGACAAGAGCGGCTATCTCCTCTGGAATGATTTCAACAACCATCCGTGGGGAGGAAATGGCCCGATGCTCGCATTCGGTATCGCACCATCCGAATCCAACAAGGACTTCAATGTCATAACAGGTGAAAGCAAGAAATGGAATCTCGCGACACCTGTAAAGAATCTGGACAACCTTACCAACGGCGTAGGATTCAATATCGAAGGCGGCCAGAACTATTATCTGACCACATTCATGCCGGGCTGGGATCCAGAAGAAATCATCGCTGCAGGAAACAAGAACACAAAGGGCACAGGATCGGTTTATCTCACCGGCGGTCTCATGAAGTTCGGAACAGGCTCCGCATTCGGACGACTTGACTTCCCTAAATTCAAATCATTGACCGGAGCCTCCACACTCGAAATCACCTTCGATGCAAGCCCATACGTCGAACCTAACGGAACGACAGGTCTCATCGAGGAATCACCTTCTGTCAATGAAAGTGAGGTCTTCGACGTCAAGATTGTTGCAGGCCCGGGAACCATCACCACAGCTGACGGAGTTTCTGTCAATGCTACTTCTGCCGAACTTAAGAACAAGACTGTCAAAGAAATGAAGGCTGACACTCAGGGATTCATTTCAATGACATCACACAAGGTCATCATCAGCGGAGCCACAGCAGAGACAGTATTCTCCGTCCAGACCAAGGCCAAAGGCACAGGCGGTCCACGTATGTGGCTTGACAACGTAAAAGTGAAAAAGAACTAAGTTTCAATGAAGCGCATTTACTTGATTATCGTGCTCCTGTTTACGGCAATTGCCGCAGGAGCACAGATTAAGGTCTCAGGAGGGCCTTATCTCCAGAATGTCACAGAAGACAGTTTCACGGTAATATGGACAACCACGGGACCGGCTGTAGGCTGGATAGAAGTGGCTCCGGATGACGGCACCCATTTCTACAATTCAGACCGCCCAAAATACTATGACCTCCGCGGCATGGGAAGAAAGCCGATAGGCACCCTGCACAAAGTTACAGTAAGCGGACTGAAGCCAGGAACCACATATCGTTACAGGGTAATGTGCCAGGGCGTGCTCTCGCAGGAGAACAGGGCCAGAATCGTCTATGATGCCGGTTATGGAATTGACCTCAAGAAACGCCCTACCAAAGTTACCACAAAGGCGAAAGAATACGACCATCTGGATTTCAGTGTCGTCAATGACATGCACGAGCACGATTCACTTCTGCAGGTGCTTTTCAAGGACGCGAAGGGGAAGTATGATTTCGTATGTTTCAACGGAGACATGACTTCTTCCATTGACAGCACTCCTGTCATAATGGACAACTACATGAGGAGCGCATCTAAACTATTCGCTTCTGACACACCGCTTTATCTAGTCCGCGGAAACCATGAGTACAGGGGCAACGATGCGATAAAGTATCTCGACTATTACCAGACTCCGACAGGAAAGACCTATTATTCTGTCTCTTACGGCAAGTATTTCTTCCTGTTCCTGGATTCTGGCGAGGACAAGGTGATGAGTGATGTCAGGAACCTGGATATCATGATTGCAGATTCCTATGTAGAAGAGGAAGCCAAATGGCTGAAACAGGTTGTAGAAAGCGACGAGTACAAGAATGCGGCAATAAGAATCGCTTTCTGCCACATGCCTCCTGGTGAGAACGGATGGCACGGCAACTACATGGTCAGCAAGCATTTCGTTCCGCTCCTGAATGAAGCCGGACTGGATCTCATGCTTTGTGCACATAACCACAAGTACAAATTGGTCAAGCCGGGAACCACCAATGCCAATTTTCCAGTCTTGATTAATGCCAACCAAGAGCGTCTGGACTGCCACCTTGACGACAAGGGCATTTCCATAAAGATTTTCGACACAGACGGGGCTGTTACCCACAGCGTCAATTTCGGAAAATAAGCATTACAGAACACGTAATAAGCAAGCGGGCCGCCATTTTATTGCCGGCCCGCTTTTTTGTCGTAACAGATGATTAAAAAGTATCTTTTCAACGTCTTTTGGCACTGGATTGAAAAGAAACGAAACATCGAATTTCCTTTTGGAGAAATTTTTGCGTATATTCGTAGCCTATCTAAGAACCTAACGCTAGTTGCAATATGATTAGTATAGCAGAAAGACATAAATACATAAAAGAGCAGCTCGTGAAGAACGGCTTCATCAGAGTTCTTGACATCGCCGAACAGTTGGGCGTAACAGGAGCCACCATCAGAAAAGACCTCCGAATCCTTGAAAGCCAGGGAGTTCTTTACCGCACCCACGGAAGTGCTTCGCCGGTAAAACCGCACGTGACGGACATCAGCATTGATGAGAAGGCTTCCCAGCACGCCATTGAAAAACAGGCGATAGCCAGGGCCGCACAGACATTGATAAAACCCGATGACGCGATTATTCTCGCCTCCGGCTCGACTGTGACCGCCTTCGCGGAAGCCCTTTCCCCTGTGGGTATGGTCAATGTAGTTACGCCTTCGCTGGGTATCGCTACCCTGATGAACAGAAGGAACAATGTCAAGGTTTTCATACTCGGCGGCGCCTTGTATAACAATTCATTTTCCGTGCGCGGTGAATATGCCGAGGCCGGTCTGAAAAATGTCAGCTGTTCAAAACTTTACATCGGCTGCGACGGCATTGACCTCGCTTCCGGTATCACCTGCGCCACCATTGAAGAGGCAAGGCTCACCAATGCCATGATGTCCGCGGCTTCCCAGACTGTCGTTCTTGCTGATTCCTCCAAGTTCGGAAGACGCGGCTTCGGCAAAATCGGCATGTTGGAAGACATCGACATCATCATTACCGATTCAGGTATTCCGGACACTCTGCGCGAGAAAATCGAGGACGCAGGTGTCCAGATCATCATTGCTGAATAAATTCCTTACATATACGAAATCAGCCATCTCTTCATCGGGGATGGCTGATTTTGTTTTGGTCAATGGGATAGCCATTGACCGGTACTATATTTTGGAAATATGCTATGCGTTTCCGTATTCTCGGCGAGCCTCTTCGAGAATCTTGTCTGCCTTTTCATATCCGTCGGCAGGAGCCTTCCAGAGAAGGGCAAGGAGGACGATGCCTACTACGCCGAAAATGATAGACACTTCGAATACGGAGTTCCATCCGTATGCATCAGCAAGGGCTCCGAAAAGCAGACCTGAAACTGTCGTGCTGGCATAGCCGAAGATACCTGCAACACCATTGGCAGAAGCGGCTGCCCGCTTGGTGGCATGATTTGAACATGCGATTCCGATGAGCGCCTGCGGCATATAGACAAAGAAGCTGGCCATGATAATCGATGCGATGGCGAGGACATTCATTCCCTTAGGAAGGAGCCAGAAGATCAGGAAGCAGATTGTAGCGCCTATCAGGCCGAGGAGACAGGTGCGCTGGGCACGGCTCTTGAAGAACTTGTCAGTCGCCCATCCCGCAAGAAGGGTTCCGATGATACCTCCCACGATTTCAGATGAAGCCACCACTGTGGAAGCGACCTGGATGCTGAGTCCCCTATCCTGTGTCAGGAACGTTGCGCCCCAGTCGAGAATGGTGAATCTGATGACATATACACAGAAGTTGGCCACAGCGAGAATCCAGATGACAGGATTCCTGAACACCATCTTCTTCACAAGTTTCTGATAAGCAAGCTTGGTGAAGCCCTCATCCTCCTGGACAACTTCCTTTACAGGAGCATTCTCATCCATCGACTCCGGATCAGGAAGACCTACAGATGCGGGTGTATCCTTCAGCCCGAAGAAGAGCAATGCTGCTCCTACGATTGCCAAGCCTGCAGGGACGAAGAAGCACCACTGCCATGCAGCGAAAGAATAATACTGGAGAATCAGAGTACCGCAAAGCAACGCTACAAGTCCCGCTCCGATAGAGTGGGAGCTGTTCCAGATGGACTGCTTGGTAGCAAGTTCAGAAGGTTTAATCCAATGCGCCATAAGGCTTCCGCATGGCGGATAACCCATTCCCTGCGTGTATCCGTTTATAAGCCAGAGACTTCCGATGAAGACCACAAGACCTGCAGTAGCTTTTCCCTCCGCATCGAGGAAATTGAAGATTCCGTTCATCTCAGGGCTGAGACCGATGAGGATATTGACAACTGCCGAGAGCAGAAGTCCGGCAGCCATCATTTTCTTGCGGCTGACGCGGTCTGCAAGGAATCCGTTGACAAATCTCGACAATCCGTAGATAACTCCGTTTAGTGTAAGGAACAGTCCGAGTTTCGCCTTGCTGATTCCGAGTTCCGACTCAAGGGCAGGCATTGTGATACTGAAATTCTTTCTGACAAAATAGAACAGCGCGTAACCTATCATGAGAATGATCAGCGTGCGCCACTGCCAGTAATTGTACTTCTTGATAATCTGTTTATCCATTGTTGTTAGTTTTATATGCAAATGGTTGCGCAAATTTAACTCTATTTTCGTAGATAACAATGTTTTTAAAGCAATTTAGCTCAAAATAAAACGAAATGAAACAAATACTTTCATTTCATATTTTATAAACACACAGACCGGATCCTACTTGGCAGTCCCGAGCACCGCGACAGGGCGCTTCAGCAGCCCCTTTGCGAAATCGGCTTCAGAAACGAGGAAATTCAGAATTCCTGCTTCAGGGAAATGAATATCGGCGACCTCGTCATCCCCTATTTGAAGCAGGTTCTTGTAACCGGCAAAATCAGCATTGACAGTATCTGAAACGGAATTTCCGAGAAGTTTCAGACCGGCAGCATTGTCCTCACATGCTTCGAAAGACATTTCGAGTACAGGGTCAGTCAGAGGCTGGTCGTCTTCATCTACCATGATGCAAGCCTGGAAAGTCTCCATATTTATGGTTTTGGAGTACTTCACCACCACTGAGCCCTTAGGCCACTCCCCCGCCTGGAGGTGGACCGGAGAATCATAGCCGGTAAACTCGTCCATCGCAGCGAAGAAATACAGCATTCCTTCATGTGGCAGCAGGTTTTCAGTATCAAGTTCAGCGATGTCTTCGCACCTTACCTGACAGATGAAAGTCAGAGGATACTCGTATGTCTCACAGCCGGATACATTGTCATTGGCCCGGACAATCCTCGTGCTTCCGTCAGGGTTCTCGCACACGGTCATCATCGGATATTCGGCATCCGCCGGCAAATCCGGATCTCCCCACCATTTGCTTTCGCAGAACAAAGGTTTAGCAGTCTTTTCCAATCTGATTCTTATCGCCATAACTAGATAATTTATAATGATTTTCGAATAAAATGCAATCTTGTCTCTCTGGTGCGGAAAGTGATTTTTCCGCGTCTCAGGTACAAAAGTAACACATTTATCCATATTCGGAATTATTTATTTTCAGCGGCCTTGACTTTCATGGTGGAAATAAATGGAAGAAAGTGGTAAAATTTGTAAAAGATTCACTATATTTGCGGAAAGAGTGTACCCGAAAATTTCAGGTCATTCCAGGAAGGTGATTCCAGCACCTTCCGACAAGCGTGAAACTATTGATAATTAACGAGATGGTGAATTTCATCGGAGAATATACAGCTAAAGCTGACGACAAAGGAAGACTCGTCTTTCCTTCGGCGTTCAAGGCTGTCATGCCTGCCGATGGAGACATGCGCTTCGTGCTGAAAAAGGATATCTTCGAGGACTGCCTCGAGATGTATACCTACGAAGAATGGGAGAAGCAGAGCGCTGAGGTCAGATCTCACCTGAATTTCCTCATCAGAGATCACGCGGCATTCTGGAGAGAATACATGAGAGACCGCGCCATAGTCGAACCGGACGGTAAACTCGGACGCATCTCGATCCCCAGAAAACTTCTGGAAGCGATAGGAGTCCAAAAAGAAGTGGTTTTCGCTGGCAACGACTACAAAATCGAAATCTGGGCCAAGGAGAAATTCGAGGCTTCCAGACTTTCAGAAAACGACTACATAGCGCTGGCCGGGAAACTCTCCCGTTAGACTCCTCATTTACTTGATCCAAAGGAGTTTGAAATGTCAGAATACCATACGCCAGTACTTCTGGATGAGAGCGTAAGCGCTCTGATTACCAATCCGTCAGGAATATATGTCGATGTCACCTTCGGTGGCGGTGGACACACAGCCGAGATTCTTTCACGCTTGTCTCCGGCCGGAAGAGTCATTGCCTTCGACAGGGACAGCGACGCCATACGGAACAGGATAGACGATCCCCGCCTCATTCTCATCCGAGCGGATTTCAGATACATCCACAACTTCGTAATGTATGCGGCTCATGAAGGCGCTACAGGGCAGCAGATAAACACGCTTGCCGAAGACGCGAAGGTAGATGGGGTCCTGGCGGACCTCGGCGTTTCATCTCACCAGTTCGATACCGCAGACAGAGGCTTTTCATTCCGTTTCGACGCCCCGCTGGACATGAGGATGAACACAGAAGCCGAAACCACAGCGTCAGACATTATCAACAGCTACGGGCAGAAGGACCTGGAAAGGATTCTGAAAATCTACGGAGAGGTCGATAATGCCAGAAGAATCGCTCAGCTTATCGTCGCGGGAAGAGAAAAAGGCGAAATCAAGACGACAGGCGAACTGGATACCGCCATCAAGCCGGCACTTCCGGATTTCGCGAGCCACAAAATCCTCGCAAAAATCTACCAAGCTCTCAGAATCGAGGTCAATCATGAAATGCGTTCACTGGAAAAGATGCTTTCAGGTGCCTCAGAATCATTGAAAGAAGGCGGAAGGCTGGTAGTCATCACATATCACTCCCTCGAGGACAGGATGGTAAAGAACTTCATCAAGTCCGGCAGGACAGACGGAGAAATGGAAAAGGATTTCTACGGAAACGTCCTCACACCGCTGAAGGCAGTGAACAGGAAACCGATTCTGCCGCAGGAAAGTGAAATAGCATCCAACACAAGGGCAAGAAGCGCGAAACTGAGAATCGCGGAAAAGACAACTCCAAATAAAGACTGACATGAATATAAAAGCCATCGGCACATCCATAAAGAATCTTGTCATCGCATCTTTCAGGGGCGAACTGCTCATGAGACTGGGATGCGACAAGGTGTTCCTGCAAATCGTCTATACGTTCATGCTGTTCTGGGTAATGATTATGCTCAACATCCTGGTAGAGAATACATTGAGCAAAGTCGAGAGGAACAATGACATTCTGACGGAACTGCAGATTTATCATACCGAAAAGATGGTGCAGCTGGCATCCATGGGCAGAATCACGAAAACGGAAGAACTGCTGGACAACAAGGGTTCGAAAGTGTGCCTTCCGAAGAAACCGGCATTCAGAATTGACTCAGACGAATAAGCAGACATGAGCAGAACCAACGATAATGACAAGGAACAGGAGAGTTTACTCCTCCGAATAGTATATGCGCTCTTTACTGTCATGGCCTTCATCATGATAGGAAGGATCATGTATATCCAGTACTGCTGGAGGGATAGCGACCCTAACCTGAAATACTATCGCGCCAAAAGCAGCAAGGAGAAACTGACTCCTACAAGAGGAGCAATTCTGGCATACGACGGAAGACTTCTTGCCATTTCCACGCCAATGTATCAGGTGGGAATCGACTGCGCAGTCCAGAAAGCGGAATATGCGGCCAGAGACAAGAACGGAAAACCCCTGAAATTCTCAGTGAGAAATCCGGAAAACCCGAAGAAAAGAATCAAAGTTCCCGGAGATGAGATGGAGAGAAGATGGAGGGAACGTGCACGGGAACTCTCGGCAGGGCTCGCCAGCATCTATGGAATGAATGCCGACTACTGGTACAGGACCATCATCAACGGACGAAATGAAGGCAAGCGATATATGAAAATCGGAGGCGGCATCGACCATGAAACCCTACAGAAAGTCAAGGAACTGCCTCTTTTCAGGGAAGGCGCCAACACAGGCGGTCTCATAATCGAGCGTATGGACACGAGACAATATCCGTACGGAAAACTTGCAAGAAGAGTCATCGGATATGTCAAGGACAACAGCCGCGCCGAAGGCGGACGCAACGCCATCGGTCTGGAGGGCAAGTTCGACTACAAGCTGCACGGAAAGGAGGGCTACCGCTGGAAAAGGAAGACCGATGCCAGACGCATCATGAACAAGGACAGCACATGGGCCCCGGCAAAGGACGGCTCCGACATCAGGACGACTCTTGACATTGACATGCAGGACATTGCTGACAGGGCGCTCAGAAGACAATTGAGCGAACAGCCCGGCATCGCAGACGGCTGCGTAATCGTGATGGATGTAAAGACCGGAGCCATAAGGACAATGGTCAACCTCATGAGGGACTCGCTTTCCGGCAGACTGGACGAGACTTACAACGTCGCCATCAGTATGACCAGAGAGCCCGGTTCAGTTTTCAAGACGGCAATCCTGATGAGCCTTTTGGAGGACAACAAGGTAAAACTCTCTGATAAGATTCCGGGCAACAACGGAATAATTCCGGGATTCGGACAGGACAGCCACATGAAAGGCATCTCCGAAATATCCGTACTGCACGGTTTCGAGATTTCCTCCAACTATGTCTTCAGGAAACTTGCCATAGACCACTACGGCAACAACCCGCAGAAACTGCTCGACAACCTCTACCTGTACAAATTGGGTGAGGCATACGACTTCGACCTGGAAGGATTCCGTGAGCCATATCTTCCGAAACCGAAGACCGCAGGATGGAGCGGTACGACTCTAGGTTCCATAGCCATCGGATACAACGTAGAGGAAACGCCTCTCCACATCCTGACCTTCTACAACGCGATTGCAAACAAAGGAAAGATGATGAAGCCTTATCTTGTGGAAGACTTCGAGGAAAACGGAATAGTCAAGGAAAAGAGAGGTCCGTCGATTCTGAACGGTTCGATATGTTCGAGGGCAACGGCGGACAGCCTCACCAAGGGCCTCATGAAGATTACAGAAGAAGGTACTGCGGCAAGGCGACTCGGCGGAGCTAAACTCAAGGTGGCCGGAAAGACCGGAACCTCCAAGATCGCCTTCGAAAAAGACGAAAAACCAAACCCGAGGGACCCTTACCAGGACAGGAAAGGACGCAGGAAATACCGAGGTACATTTGTGGGATTCTTCCCTGCGGAGCAGCCTAAATACAGCATCATCTGTCTGATAGACTCCTATCCGGGCAACGAGACCTTCTACGGAGGAACAACCCCGGCCATGGTAGTCAGAGAAGTTGTCGACAACATCTACGCGATGGATGAAAGTTACGGACAGCTCCTGAAAAGCAGCGGCAAGATGCCCGACATGTCGCCGGAAGCACCGCTGACAGCCAAAAACGGCAAAGTGCCAAATGTCAAGGGATTAGGACTGATGGACGCAATCTACGCGATAGAGAACGACGGATACAGGTGCAGCTACTCAGGCGTGGGACATGTCGTCAGCCAGAGCCCGGCGGCAGGAAGCAAGCTTGCAGAAGGCGGGAAAGTAACGATAAGACTGGAATAGTATGATACTCGAAAATATTATAAAGAATTGCGGCGTCACCGGAATTGCCGGCGACAGCAGAAGAGAAATAAGTTCAATCTGCATTGACTCAAGGAAAGCAACTCCGGGGTCAATGTTCATTGCCGTCAAAGGACACGGCACGGACGGGCACCAATTCATCGCATCCGCGATAAAGGCCGGAGCCGCAGCAATAATGTTCGAAGACAGGCAAGCACTTGAGAGTCAGGTCAATGTCAATGCCAATACGGATGTCACGTTCGTGGAAGTCAAGAATTCCCGACACGCTTCAGCATTGGCGGCTGCCGATTTCTACGGAAACCCTTCACGAGAACTGACATTGGTCGGCATAACAGGAACAAACGGAAAGACGACTACAGTAACCCTGCTCTACAACCTCTTCAGAGGCCTCGGTTACAAGTGCGGCCTCCTTTCTACCATAGCAAATTATGTCGGCGACAAATGTCTGGAGACAGCCAACACTACTGCCGATCCGCTCACTATCAATGAACTGATGCGACAGATGGTAGACGAAGGCTGCAAGTTCTGTTTCATGGAAGTCAGTTCCATCGGAATGGAACAGGAAAGAGTAGCGGGACTGAAGTTCAAGGCCGGCATCTTCTCCAACCTCACTCACGACCATCTGGACTACCACAAGACATTTGCGGAATATCTGAGATGCAAGAAACTGTTCTTCGACACACTTCCGTCGGACGCATTCGCCATCACCAACATTGATGACAAGAACGGCATGGTCATGGTGCAGAACACCAAGGCAAAGGTCGTGACATATTCATGCAGAAGCCTTGCGGACCACACATGCAGAATCATTGAAGAAAGCTTCGACGGAATGCAGCTCCGCATCGACGGGAAAGAAATCTGGACCAGGCTCATCGGTCAGCACAATGCATACAATCTTCTGGCGATATACACCACTGCCGTACTCGTGGGCGCAGATCCTGAAGAGGCATTGATCCAGCTCAGCAGACTGGAGTCTGCGAAAGGCAGGCTCGAGACCATGCGCGGCCCGAGGAAACTGTCGGTTATCATTGACTATGCCCATACTCCTGACGCTCTGGAGAATGTGCTCAAGACTCTGCGCGACATCGGCCCGAAACAGCACATCATCTGCCTGTTCGGCTGCGGAGGCGACAGGGACAAGACCAAGAGGCCTGAGATGGCAGCGGTTTCCGAGAAATATGCCGACAGGATTTTCGTAACATCGGACAACAGCCGCACAGAAAAGACCGAGGACATCCTTGAAGATATCCGCAAAGGATTCAGCAACAAGGGATTGGCAAAAGCATTGTTCATTTCCGACAGAAAGGAGGCCATAAGGACAGCCATTACTCTGGCACCTGAAGGCTCAGTCATCCTGCTGGCAGGAAAAGGACACGAAACATATCAGATAATAGGTACGGAACACAGACATTTCGACGAAAGGGAAATTGTCAATGAAGTGTTCAAATCAATGGAGGACGCGAAATGATATATCATTTGTTCCAACTGCTGAAAGATTATGACATTCCCGGACAGGGACTCATGAGTTACCTGTCGTTCAGGGCGATGCTGGCCAGTGTCACTGCCATGCTCATATCATTCTTCGCAGGACGCAGAATCATAAGATGGCTTCAGAAGAAGCAGATCGGCGAGACCATCAGGGACCTCGGACTGGAGGGACAGATGCAGAAGAAGGGCACCCCGACAATGGGCGGTGTCATCATCATTCTGGCGATAACGGTGCCGGTCCTGCTCTTCTGTGACCTCACCAATATCTATACCCAGCTATTGCTGCTCACGACTCTCTGGTGCGGCGGAATCGGCTTCGCAGACGACTACATCAAGGTCTTCAAGCACAACAAGGAAGGCATGAGCGAAAGGGGCAAGCTGATCCTCCAGATTCTTCTCGGTCTCATCGTCGGCCTGACGGTCTGCTTCAACAACGACATCGTCGTAAGGGAGAAGGTCAATGTTGCCGAGGCGTCCAACGGGACGACTTATCTGCCGCAGGGCAGTTCAGATCTGGATGTGGACAGCGAGACTATCGTAAGTTCGAGCGGATGGAAGATGGAGAATATCGTCAAGAGCACCAAGACCACTATCCCGTTCGTAAAGGACCATGAGTTCGACTACAAATGGCTTTCGCCTTTCCAGGGAGCCTGGGGATGGTACTGCAAGTGGGCCATCTACCTTCTGATGATTGTCATCGTAATCACGGCTTGTTCGAACGGCACAAATCTCACTGACGGAATGGACGGCCTGGCCGCGGGAAGCTCCGCCATAGTCGGAATCGTAATCGGTATCATCGCATGGCTTAGCGGCAACCTCATCAATTCGAATTACTTGAATATCATGTATATACCGGGGTCCGGAGAAGTGGCGGTATTCATGTCCATATTCGTGGGAGCGCTGTTCGGTTTCCTGTGGTACAATTCCTATCCGGCTCAGGTTTTCATGGGTGATACAGGCAGCCTTGCCATCGGCGGCATCATCGGAGTGAGTGCCATTCTTATAAGAAAGGAGCTTCTTCTGCCGATGCTCTGCGGAATTTTCTTTGTGGAAAGTCTGTCAGTGCTCATCCAGAGGTTCTATTTCAAATATACCAGGAAGCGCTACGGAATGGGTCAGAGGATTTTCAGGATGGCTCCGCTTCACCACCACTATCAGAAGATAGACATTCCGGCCAAGATACAGTGGCCGTCACACCCTATCCCGGAGGCGAAGATCGTCACCAGGTTCTGGCTCATAGGAATCATCCTCGCAGTCGCCACCCTGGCACTCCTCAAGGTCAGATAGGGCAGCATAGCTGGCCACCGCGACCGGAGGGAGCGAAATCGCCCCGAGGGGCAGTCCGACAGGACGGGGGTACGACCTCGACGATGAGCGCATGCAGACACCCCCGAAGTAGGTGAAAGAATTTGAGAATATACTAATTATATACGAAGATGGAAAATAATCAGCGAATCGTGGTTTTAGGCGGAGGCGAAAGCGGTGCAGGTGCCGCAGTCCTCGCCAAAGTTAAAGGATTCGACGTATTCCTTTCAGACAGAGGAAAGATAGCCGCCGAACACGCAGAACTTCTGAAGAAATGGGACATCCCCTTCGAGGAAGGCCATCACACAGAAGAATTGATATTGAATGCCGACGAAATCATAAAGAGTCCCGGCATTCCAGACACAGCCCCGATGATCCGGAAAATCGTCGAAAAAGGCATACACATCATTTCCGAAATCGAATTCGCAGGACGATATGACACCGCGAAGAAAATCTGCATAACAGGAAGCAACGGCAAGACCACCACAACATCATTGATCTACCACCTGATGCAGGAGGCCGGTCTCAATGTCGGACTCGGCGGCAACATCGGAAAGAGTTACGCATATCAGGTCGCAACCGAGCACTTCGACTACTACGTCCTGGAAATCAGCAGCTTCCAGCTCGATAACTGCTACGATTTCAGACCGGACATCGCCATCATCACCAACATAACCCCTGACCATCTGGACAGATACGGCTATGACATGGAAAACTACGTGAAGGCAAAGTTCCGCATCACACGCAACCTCAGACCTGAAGACTGCTTCATCTTCGACTCAGACGACGAGATAACCATAAACCATCTCGACAAGATAGTCATCAAAGCCAAGAAGCTGCCTTTCACACAGAAAGACAGAGTGGAAGAAGGCGCATGGCTGGACAACGACAAAATCGTAGTCAAATACGATAACGACGAATGCGACATCTTTCTGAAAGACCTCTCGCTCGGCGGAAAGCACAACATCTATAACTCGATGGCGGCAGCCCTCGCAGCCAAGGCCAGCGGCATTGACAATAAAGTAATCCGCGAGTCCCTGCAGTCGTTCGCCCCTATCGAGCACAGGCTCGAACCGGTGCTGAGCGTGAAGGGAGTGCTTTACATCAATGACTCCAAGGCAACCAACGTCGATGCGGCATGGTACGCGCTTGAATGTCAGACAAGGCCGGTCGTATGGATAGTCGGAGGAACTGACAAAGGCAACGACTATAATGTCCTCAAGCAGCTTGTAAAGGACAAGGTAAAGGCCATCGTCTGCATGGGTGTAGACAACCACAAATTCCATGAGGCTTTCGAGGAAATCGTCGGCAAAGACAAGATAACGGACACACTCTCGGCAGAAGAAGCTGTAAAGGCGGCCGCAGGATTTGCAGAAGACGGAGATGTAGTACTTCTCAGCCCTTGCTGCGCAAGCTTCGACCTCTTCACATGCTACGAGGACAGGGGCGAAAAATTCAAGGATGCCGTAAGACACCTATAGTAAGATATCCGTAACTTCAGGACAACGGGACAAAGATAAAAGACAAACGGAATGAGTCAGAAAAACAACAGGACAGGATTCTGGAACATGCTGGACAACCTGGAGGGAGACAAGGTCATCTGGACCATCGTCTTTCTCCTGATGATGATATCCATCCTGGCGATATCGTCATCCACATCATTGATGGCAATCGCCAAAGGTACTTCCAGGCTCACTTACATAAGCGGGCAGGTAGGACTGTGCATCATAGGAATGGGAGTCATCATAGGATGCTATTATATAGGCAAGATCGGCATATTTTGGATATTCTCCCGGTACGGATTCCTGTTGTCATTCCTCATGTCGGCTTTCGTGGCCTGCCACATAACTTTTATCCCAGGCATAAAGGCAAGTACGATAAACCACACCTGGAGGTGCATAAGTGTATTCGGACTTCAGCTGCACGTCTTCGAGTTCGCCAAGATATTCATGGTCATGTATATTTCCTGGGCCATGGAAGCCATCCGGACCGGTCAGACGACCATGGCGGACGAACTTGGCAAACTTAAGCATCTGGAATACCTGAAGACAAAGAACGGAAAATATCTGTTCTACGTAATCCTCCCGATCATTATTATATCGGCATTGATCCTTCCCGGCAGTAACACAAGCGCGATTTTCACCGGAGGCATCCTGTTCATCACCGCCCTCATCGGAGGTCTTCCGATGAAGCATGTCCTGGCACTCGGAACCGCCTGCATCATAGGATTCGCCGCCATATTCGGATTATACAAGGCAACAGGCTGGCCGGAGCGTATGAGCACATTCGAGAGCCGTCTGCAAGACAAGAACTGGCTGGAACAGCTTGGACAACTAAAGCCAGGGACACTGGAGTTCCAGAAGATCCTGGACAAGAGCAAGCAGCCCATCAGTGCCAAAATCGCGGTAAGTGAAGGCGGATGGCTCGGAAAAGGCCCCGGACAGAGCACCCAGCGATATGTCACGGCGGTCATGTACGAGGACTACATGTTCAGCTTCATCGTAGAAGAATACGGAATCGCGGGAGCCATCGTGATCCTCCTGATATACGGCAGCCTTCTTTCGAGAGGCTCTACAATAGTCCGGAACTGCGACAACCGCTACGCCCGCACGATGATAGCCGGCCTCGTGATATTGATCTCACTGCAGGCAATGCTGCATATTTGTGTCAATGTCGATATCGGGCCTCTGACGGGACAGACCCTGCCGATGATAAGCCACGGCAAAAGTTCTTTCATCGCTTTCTGCCTGGCTTTCGGCGTCATCCTGTCCATCAGCAAGATGGCCAAAAAGAAGATGGACCGACAGGCGGCAGCGGCAGAACCGATATTCGTATCAGGAAAAGAGACGGAAACAAACAACTCTGAAAAACAAGAAAATGATGAGCAATAAGGCATTGAGAATAATCATCAGCGGCGGAGGCACAGGGGGGCATATCTTCCCGGCCATATCCATCGCCAAGAAAATGAAAGAGCTCAATCCGGACAGCGAGATACTGTTCGTGGGAGCTGAAGGCAAAATGGAAATGGAGAAGGTCCCGGCAGCAGGATTCAAAATCATAGGCCTGCCGATAGTCGGTCTCCAGAGGCAGCTTAATCTGCACAATATCATCAATGACTTGAAGGCTCCTTTCAAGGTGCTCTACAGCATCAGGAAAGCCGGAAAAATCATACGCGAGTTCAAGCCCGACATCGCAATCGGCGTAGGAGGATATGCAAGCGCTCCCCTCCTCTGGGCCGCTGAGAGACAGGGCATCCCGACATTGATCCAGGAGCAGAACGGATTTGCGGGATTGACCAACAAGATTCTCGGCAAGAAGGCCGGACGCATCTGTGTCGCCTACGAAGGGATGGACAAATTCTTCCCTGCCGACAAGATTGTCCTGACGGGCAACCCGATACGCAAGGAAATCGTCCCTGCCACAGCCGAAATGAAGGAGGAAGGACTGAAATATTATGGGCTCAATGCCGGAAAGCGCCACATTCTCATAACAGGAGGAAGTCTCGGAAGCGGCACCCTGAACAAAGCCGTAAAGAAATGGATTGAAGACGGCTGCCCGGGCGGAAACGACATCGAGATTCTCTGGCAGTGCGGAAAATATTACAAGGCAGGCGTGGATGAGTTCATGAAGAACGCCAAGGCCCTCGGCAAAAGCGGAGAAACATTGAAATTCATCCATCACAGCGACTTCATCGGCCGCATGGATCTGGCCTACGCGGTGGCAGACATTGTCATTGGCAGGTCCGGCGCCAGCACGGTATCAGAATTGTGCGCAGCACACAAGGCGGCAATCTTCGTTCCGTCGCCGAATGTCGCCGAAGACCACCAGACCCACAACGCGATGGCTCTCGTGCGCAAAGGAGCCGCCGTACTGGTAAAGGATGCGGACGCGCCGGAAAAGCTTATGGCTGAAGCCGTTGCGCTTGCATCTGATGAAAGCAAGCTTAAGTCAATGCAGCTGAACATCGCCAGACTGGCAAGGACAGACGCTGCAGATGTGATAGCAAAAGAAGCATACGAACTAGTTGAAAACAAATAATGTCATGGCAAATTATAAAAACATATATTTCATAGGTATCGGCGGAATCGGCATGAGTGCCATCGCAAGATACTACAATTTTAAAGGTCTGTCAGTATCAGGATACGACAAGACTCCTTCAGAGCTTACACATAAACTGGAAGAGGAAGGTATCAAGATCCATTATACGGACGATATCTCCTTCATCCCGACTGACATTGACAATACTCTGGTCATCTATACGCCGGCAATTCCTCATGACATGGGAGAACTCGTGTATGTGCAGGAGCACGGATACAAGGTATTGAAAAGATCCAGGGTCTTGGGCGAAATCACCGATGGACAGCATTGTCTGGCCGTTTCAGGAACACACGGAAAGACCAGCACAAGTACATTGACAGCGCATATCTTTACTGAAAGCGGGGTCGGCTGCTCGGCATTTCTCGGAGGCATCTCGAAGAATTACGATACCAACCTGCTCACCAGCCACACACCTGTAGTTGTTGCCGAAGCGGATGAATTCGACAGGTCATTCCTCCAGCTTCATCCGGAGATTGCGGTGATTACAGCCATGGATGCAGACCATCTGGACATTTACGGTGACCTGGAGCATGTCCATGAGGCGTTCAAGGAGTTCGCGTCACAGGTTTCGGGGACAGTCATCGCGAAACTCGGCCTGGACATCACAGAAGCAGACACCAAGGCCAAAATCCTGAGGTATCATTTCAATGACAGCAGAGCAGATTTCTACGCGAGAAATCCACAGCCGGACAAACTCGGATATTTCTCTTTTGACCTCGTCTATCCGGGCGGAGTGATCGAGAATGTAAAATGCGGTACACCTGGCTGGGTCAATGTCGAGAACAGTGTAGCTGCCGGTGCCATCTGTCTGACCTATGGCCTCGAGCCTGAGGCTATCCGCCACGCAATAGGAACATTCCAGGGCGTCAAGAGAAGACTTGACATTCATCTGAATACTGAGAAGCTGTCTTACATTGACGATTATGCACATCATCCGAAGGAGCTTGCAACAGCAATCAGTTCGATGAGGGATATTTTCCCGGGCAGAAAGCTGACTGCGGTTTTCCAGCCGCACCTTTATACCAGAACCAGGGATTTCGCAGCTGATTTCGCAGCTTCACTGAGCAAGGTGGACAAGCTGATTCTTCTGGACATCTATCCTGCACGTGAGGAGCCTATCCCGGGTGTGACTTCTGAAATCATCTTTGACAAGGTCACTGCTCCAGAGAAGGTATTGCTGAAGAAGGAGGAACTTATGGATTACCTTCAGAATGAGCCGCTTGACGTGCTCATCACTTTCGGCGCGGGCAACATTGACAGATTCATTGAGCCTATCACGGAGATGCTCCGGGAAAGAGCCGGAATTTCGAATTCGTAAATTGACATTGAACGTATGAACCTCGGAAAGACATTGAAATACGCTGTCGCGGGACTGATAACGGCCGGTATCCTGGCCGTGCTTTTCCTTTGCGGCCAGAAGGCTTCCGCTACGGCAAAAGAGCGCACATGCTCCGGAGTCGAGGTGGAGTTTTTCGGCAATGACGGTGCGCATTTCATTACCGAAAAAGACGTGAAATCCTACATTCTGAAGGGTTACAAGAACGTCTCGGGGATGCGCATTGAGGAGATCGACCTGAAGGAAATCGAGAATGTTCTGGACAAGAAAAGCGCAATTCTGAAAAGCGAGGCTTACACGACCAAGGACGGTGTGCTCCACATCATGATTTCCCAGAGGGAGCCGGTTGTGAGGCTGGTATGCGGAAGCAACGGATGGTACGCCGACGATACCGGATATATCTTCCCTCTTCAGAAGAACTATACGTCCAGAGTTCCGATAGTGGACGGGGAAATTCCGCTCAGGATAAAGGCCGATTTCATGGGAATTCCTTCTACGGCTGCGGAGAGACAGTGGCTGGACGGGATTCTGGGGCTTGTGGAGTTTCTCGGAAAAAACAGGAAATGGGATGATTCGATAGCCCAGATTCATGTTCAGGATAAAGGGAGGCTTACTCTGGTTCCGCGCAAGGGCAGGGAGAGGTTCGACCTCGGCCGTCCTGAGAATTTCGAAAAGAAGTTTGCGAGAATCGAGAAATACTATAGATTTATCGCTCCGGCAAAGGAAGGAAAGGCATATTCGTATGTCAATGTCTCCATCGACGGACAGATATATTGCAGATAAGAAACATTGAAAAATTATAAGATAAAATGGCTACAGATAATAGTTTAGGCGAAAAAATGATCGCGGCTGTTGACCTGGGGTCCAGTAAGATTGCCCTCGCCGTGGCCCGTGTCGAGGGTAACAACACTCAGATTATCTATTATAAGGCGGTTCCGTCCAGCGGCATCATAAACAGTGCCGTGGTGAATCCGCGTCAGGCGAAGAAGATTCTCGGGGATCTGATCATGTCTGCTGAGGAGGAGCTCAACCTGAAGATTACCAGGGCTGTCGTTGGTCTGCCGCGTTGCGACGTGCATCAGGTCGATGCTACAGGAACTTTGAAAAGAGAGATGCCGGATGACTGCATCACTACCGAGGAGGTGGATGCCATCAAGTCGATGGCCCAGTCCCAGATTTCGGAGAGCGTGAATCCAAGCAAGGAGAAGATGTATAGTGTCATCGCCCAGTCTTTTTCCACTGAGGACTACATCCAGCTTATAGAGAATGACATTGTCGGCATGACAGGTGAGGAACTTTCCGGCCATTTCAAGGTTTTCCTCGGAAAGAAGGCACCTATCGTGAATCTGACCAAGATTTTCAATGACTTGGGTATTGCTATCGCTCGTACTTACTTCTCTCCTCTTGCGACGGCAAAAGCTGTCCTTACTGAGGAGGAGACCAGCAACGGTGTCGCTCTCATTGACCTTGGCGCCGGCGCCACTTCCATCAGCATTTTCGAAAAGAAGGTGCTCGTGGATTATGCTGCAATTCCGTTCGGAGGCAATACGATTACCGGGGATATCCGCACGGAATGCGGTATCAGCGAGTCACTTGCGGACAATATCAAGAAGGCTTTCGGCGGATGTATGCCTGACCGTCTTCTGACATTGGGCGAGAAGACAATCCAGATCGAGACCAATGACATGAGCGCGTACAAACAGATCCTTGTGAAATATCTTTCGGAAATCATCACTACCCGCATGAAGGAAATCATTGACGCGATGCTTTATGAAATTCAGACCAGCGGCTTGTCAATGGATCTCAGAAAGGGTATTGTCATCACGGGCGGCGGTGCAGAGATGCTGAACATTTCGAACTATATCAAGGATCTTTCCGGATACAATGTACGTATCGGTTATCCTAGGCATGGTTTCATGGCTACAGGATGCGAGGACATCCTCAAGACTGACGCTGCGACCATCGCCGGCCTTCTGCTCCTGAGCAGGGATGAGAATATCAATTGCTGCCTGTATGACGAGGATGCCGAGCATCCAGCTGAGACCCCTGCAGGAAAACCTGAGGAGGTGGATCCAGCCGATGTGGAGGAGCCTGTCAATGATGGTGTTCCCGGAGATAATTCCGGTGAGGAATCGGGCGAAGTTTCGGGTGAAGATTCGGGCGCGGTTTCCGGTGAGGATTCAGGCTCGGTTTCGGACGAAGTTCCTGGCGCTGTTTCAGACGGACAGGTAAGACATACGAAAAAGGCCGAGGAGCCTGGGAAGAAGAAGGAAGAGAAGCCTGAAAAGCCTAAGAAACCTAGTCTCTGGGACCGTTTCAAGGTAGTTGTCAAGGGTATTAACGAGGAAATAAACAATCAGGAAGCATGACGGACTATATAGGTGGTGTCCTCCCTACGGATTGGATACCGGAAAATTCAATGATTAAGGTTATCGGTGTCGGCGGTGGCGGTTGCAATGCTGTCACTTATATGTATAACCAGAAGATCCAGGGTTGCAATTTCATTGTCTGCAACACTGATTCCCAGGCACTTGCGAAGAGTAACGTGCCGATTAAGGTTGCCATTGGTGATGGTCTTGGAGCTGGTACTGACCCGAGCAAGGCCAGAAAGGCTGCGACAGAGTCCCAGGATATCATTGCAGAGAAGGTTCTGGATTCCGGGACCAAGATGCTTTTCATTACGGCGGGTCTCGGCGGCGGTACTGGTACAGGTGCATCTCCAGTGATTGCCAAGATGGCCAAGGACAGGGGCATTCTGACAGTGGCCGTGGTCACTATTCCTTTCGAGGAGGAGGGCCGTCTGGCATTGGCAAAGGCCAGTGACGGTATCCATGAGCTTGAGCGCAATGTGGACAGTCTGCTGATTATCAACAACCAGAAGCTCTATGAGTTCTTCGGAAACATGCTTCTCCAGCAGGCCTGGCCTAAGGCGGATGAGGTAGTGGCTACAGCAGTGAAGGGTATCATTGAAATCATCACGAAGCCTGGTTATATCAATGTAGATTTCCAGGATGTCATCACGATGATGAAGAACAGCGGAATGGCATTGATGGGCTGTGGTCAGGGCCACGGCAAGGACAGAATCAAAGATGCTGTCACTCAGGCGCTTGAGTCTCCGCTGCTGAATGATTTCGACCTCAAGACAGCCAAGAATCTTCTTGTGAATATCACTGCCGGCAAGAATGATCAGGGTCTTACGATGTCAGAGTTCGGTGAGATCAGCAAGATGATTGCCGAATATACCGGCCAGGTGGACAAGTCCAAGAGGGGTCTTATCTGGGATGACAATCCTGAGGTCGGCGACTCTATCCATATCACTGTGATAGCGACCGGTTTCAAGGCGGACATTTCCGACATCACCGGCAATGATTACAGCAAACTGATCATAATCAATGAGGATTTTGTCTATACCGATGACTATATTTCCAAGTCGGGCGAGGTTTCGATTCCTGATGAGGCAAGCATAAACAAGATCGGTTATAACACGATGGAGAATGTGCCTCATTTCCACTATGATTCGAAGCCGATTCTGATGGTGACAAGCCAGCAGGACAAGAGCAATCTGGAATACACGGCAGCGATTCGCCGATGTGAGAAAAAACCGCAAAGCCAGGAGTAGGGATTGTCGCTCTTTCAGCGTAAGCGTCTCCGGAGTTACGTATTGACGTGCTTTCATCTGACGCCTTGCGGGACGGCGCCACATGGACGCTCGTAACACATTGATAATCAGATACCATTTAATTTACGTGTGGATACACAGGCTATTTTTGGCCAGTAATCCACACGCATTTTTATAACAACCTACAAATCAATGCATTATAATCAAGGGCGTGGCACCGTCCCGACAGACAGATAACTGGAATGTCTATTTATGGTTTCAAGATTTGGTATCGCCGTTTACATGGTCTGTATCGCGCCCGGCGGAGGTGCAGCCGTGGGAGGTTCGCTTCGCTCATCTCTGTCGGGCTCGCGCCCGACATCCTAGGCTTACCTTAGATAATATACTTCGACCATCATCAAAGACTTAACACATTTGCTTACCAGGCATATATTCTGAAACCGTTGTATATTCAAACCGCCAGGCTCCGAGAATTACAATCAGAGCCTGGCGGTTAAGTGTATTAAAAAAAACTTAGTTCCCAGAGGCAATAATGAAGCCAAGTCCGGCTATGAATAAAAGGAACATTGCTCCTAGAAGAATATTGACATTTTTGTCTGAGCCCTTGAACTCCTTCCATATGAAAACGCCCCATATGGCAGCTATCATCGGCGCGCCCTGTCCAAGAGCATAACTGATGGCAGCTCCAGCTTTGCCTGCGGCTATGTAACTGAATGCTGTTCCGAGACACCATATTGCTCCACCTAGAACTCCTACCAGATGGGTCGAAAAAGAACCTTTGAAATATTGTTTATAAGTCACGGGTTCACCGACAAAAGGCTGCTTCATAACAAATGTATTGAAAATGAAGTTACTCAAAAGTACACCAAGTGAAAAGATAAAGATAGCCGTATATGGAGTTACCATTCCTGGAGTCGGATGCTCGAAATTGCCGAGATCCATTGCCTTTGCCACAAAACGATAGAAGAAAGCCATCAGGACTCCGGCACACACAGCGAGAATGAGTCCTTTTCTGTTGCTTTCCGGGTCAACACCTTCTTTCTGAACTTTTCCTGAAGCGACCCCGTTGCAAATAATTGCAACAACAATAAGTGCAATTCCAGCAAACAACAGCACAGGGTTGCCCTTAGGAGCACCAATGTAGTTCACAACCGTTCCGATTACAAGAGAAAGCCCTACACCAAGAGGAAACGCCACAGAGAGGCCAGCCAGAGAAGTCGATGCTGAAAGCAAAATATTGGATGCGTTGAAAATTACGCCACCGAGTATCACCCAGCCTATGTTGGCCACATCAGCTTGACCGAGGTCCTCAATAAATGGACGCCCCTCTGAACCGATGCTACCCATGGTAAAACAAAGAAGAAGCGAGAATAGAACCATTCCTATGACATAGTCCCAATAGAAAAGTTCATACCTCCAAGATTTTGCCGCAAGTTTCTGGGTATTGCCCCAAGAACCCCAGCAAAGCATAGTCACGAAGCAGAATACCACTGCCAGCGAATAACTGTTGACGATAAACATATTGTTTGATTTAAGGACAGCATTGCCGGACAGAACCGACAATGCCGTTGATGCAACAAGAATACTAATCTACTTCTTTATCTTTTCCCAAGTGAAAGTAACCTCATTATCCTTATCCATTCCGGTAGTATCAGTTTCGTTCCATACGCCATAATATTTGGTTTCTTTTGTAACGAGCCCGTTGGCATCATACTCATATGTGTACACGGCTGTCTTTTCAGCCATGACATCACCGAAATTGTGCCAAACGCAAGCTTCCATAAGATTTACAGAAGTGTTTCCGAAAAGACGTGCTTCCCAAGCCCATCTCTTGAAGCCCAGGTCTTCAGCCCAATGAGTCTGGATACAACCGATATTAAGTTTGTCAAGATAAGTGGCATCCTTCATTCTCCAGAAGTTGTTCTTGTCGTCAAAACGCGTCCAATAAAGTATGTTTCCGTCAGAAATGGACTGAGATGTGCACTGTACGCCGTCTTTTGTGCCCTTAATCATATAGCCGTCTGCATCATACTCAATAACCCACTTGTGGTCAGCATTCTCAACAGCAGTAGCAAAACCCTTGTTATTGAGAGTCATCGTGTACTCAATCACATCATTATCCTTGATGGTGAGTTTGTTGCCGCTGTATTCAAACACGCGGTTGTCATCCTTGCTCACAACAGAAGCCACCTTACCGTCAGAATTATAATTGTAAGTGTAGCCGGACATGGTTTTTACCCTCCACTCACGCTCGATTTTCACAGAGCCGTCGCCATTACCATCATTTTTCTTGTCGTCCTTCTCACAAGAAATGAAGGACATTGTCACAACTGCCATAGCAGAGATTGCAAAAAACTTTTTCATGTTTTACGTGTTTTAAGATTATTAATAAATGAAGTTATTTTTAAGAATCACTTAATAAGTCAAGTATGACTTAAGTTTGGACAATTCACGAAGCCTGTCCTCTGCTGCGTTTCCACTACCGTCAATCACCCGATATTCGAAAGTTGCTCCAGACCGTTTACAAGATCGGTAAAGATTGTCCATCCCCAAATAAAACGGAGAATCATCCGTTTGTGCAAAATACCATTTTTGATCTTCTTCCGTCTCAAATTCAGGCACAAAAGCATCTGCAAGAGCAATCCACACGAAATTATTTCTCAATTCAACAGCGTCTTCTCCAGCCTCTCTGAAAGCAACAACCGCTTTTGAAGACATACTATATTTTCTCGTATATGTTTCAATCCACGCTTCTGCACTTTTTTCAGTAAGATCGCAAGGAAGAAAAATGAAGTTAGCCTTAGTGTTGGGTGTATAAACCACTGACATGGCATTCTTCACGTCTTCCTCAGACAAGCCTTTGTAAAAGAAGAACACACCGACACCATTGCCTTCTGATGCATAAAGCGAAGACTTCAAGCTATTGTCTTCTCCGAAAGATACATCCTGCTTCGAATAAGTTGGACGACTGCACTCCGGCCATGATGCCGCACCATTCATACAACAATCCATCCACGGGAGAACTTCATTGAGCGCATCCATCCAATAGGAAGACGAATGAGCGCCATTTTCCACTCTAAACTCGTGGGCAAAATTTCTGTCTCGAAGTATCACGTGAAGTGAATCATTTGCAATCAGCAACTGTTCCTCGTCATCTCCACAGGTAAAGAACCACTCTACACGTTCCAACTGAGGACGGTTGGCATCACAGAACTGTCTGTATGGATTATGATCAATATAATAATCCGTCAACCTTGACGCACCAAATTGTCCCACACCTCCGAAAATTCGTCCCCACTGACCGTCCCAACCGCTCCCCGATTCAGTCATATACTGCGCATCTGTTCTGAAAGACATACTCAATGGAGCACTGCAAGAAAACAATTCCGGATGTTTTTCAGCCAAAATCATCGCGCCGAAACCACCCATAGAATAGCCGGTTAAAGCCCTGTGTGCACGATCAGCGATAGTGCGGAAAGACTTGTCGATGTGAGGCACCAGTTCTTGGACGAACATATCCATATAATTATATTTACCATTGTAGTAGTTGCAATAGTATGAATTGTAGCCGGCAGGAAAAATGTAAATCATTTCGCCGAGTCCATTTTTCTCGAGAGCCTGAATCCGGGCATTGGCATGAAGATAATTCCCATTCCAAGAAGTATGGTTATCACCATATCCGTGAAGCATATAGACGACAGGATAGCGTCTGTCAGCATCGTCGCGGTAACTCTCGGGCAAGAGCACTCCAAACTTGACATCCGTGCCCAATATATCGCTATGCATCACAATCTCTTGAGTATAGCGCTGAAAAGGGCCTAGATGGTCCGGAAGGATGCGCTTGGAACTGCATCCCATAGTACTTATAAAGAGAAGAGCCAGCAAAAAAAGAATTCCGTTTAACCTATTCATCTTTATCATAAATTACCATTTCCTGTGCATTAATTTCAAAATCCGGATGAGGATTGAGAAGTTTCAGTACCAGACTATGATTTCCGCTATCAAAACAGTATCTCGAAAATATCTCGTATTTCCTCGTTATGTAGTCATATGGCATAGTGAATTCCTCCACCAGGCCTCCATCAAGCCAAGCCTGAATGTGCGCCTGATACGCATCGTCGCTATGTCCTGTCTTAACTACACTACCCTCGACAACAATAGAGTTGCCATCAAATTTCAGTTCCAGCGAATCGGCAAAGTGCTTTTTCAGCACAACTTTCTCCACTGGTCGAATGCCTTGGAATGACTGTTCCCACGCCACCTGATGAGGAGTCTGAACATTGAACGAAATGCCTAGTTCAGAAACAGAACCTCCATTGTCGGCAACAGCCGTCTTAATCAGATCCATATTCTTGGCACAAGTTTCATCAAGGCTTAAACTCGTGTAAGGAAATGGTATGGATGATATTTTCTCCGCAGCTTTTCTATACTTTTCAGGAATGGCCTTATAACCTTTCATAACCCCGAGCACACCTGCCGCTGAGGCCGGATTACAGTCGGAATCCTGACCACAACGAGTTGCTATATCCATAGTTCTTTCGAAATCACCTTCTCCATAGAGCAGTCCCATAACCACATAGGCAGCGTTAATAACCGCGTCAATGTTAAACCCGTTCCATACACCTTCAGGACACCCGATATCGAAACTGTGAAGTTTATCAATCTCAAACCAAGCCTGTTTCCAATCCCTAGGATATTTAGAGTGCAATTTGATTACATCGTCAATACAAGAACGGAATTTCGTTCCTTCAGGAATAATCTTCACAGCCTCTCTGACCAAAGTGGGTATATCGTTGCAAATATAGGCGAGAGAGTAGAGTGAACTGATAAAGACACCGCCATACCACCCATCCCCATAATTCATAATATGTCCTATACGGTCACAACACTCCGACGCAGAATTCAACATACCAGGATAAAGCATTCCGATAAAATCTGCTTCAATCTGAAAATCGATATCATCAGCATGTGGATTATTCTTCCAATGACCAGATTCCGGAGGCATTATCCCATTGAGAATATTGTAGCGGGCTGCTTGGTTCGCATGCCAAAGCTTGTAATCAGCATTTGCAAACTGCTCCGCATAGAGTTCGACTGGAGCATCAAGTCCGTTCTCAGCCATCACCTCAAGAAATGTCAAGTCCATATAAACATCATCATACAGACCCGGATCCTCAATGAAAGTATCGTAGATATAGTTGTCGTACCATATTATAGGCTGGTTATCCTGAATCAAACCGCCCTTGAATTTAAATTCTGTCGGACCGCCGTATGTACAGCCTATGGTCTGAGCAAACCACCCGCCACGAATTTTGTCGGCTAGCACATCTTCCGAGAGAGTAACAGTCTTCCCGTAAGGCATAACAGTTTTTCCGCTGCATGACACAGCAAGAAGAGCCACAAGAATATAATGAAGACCTTTATTCATTTTTAAATATATTTTAAGCCAACAATCTTAATTGTGATAATAAGGATCGGTTAAAGGATGTTCCGAATAATATTGAATTGCATTTATGCGTAACAGATATGTCTGTGGACGAGGATTACGCCAAATCATCTTGACAGTGTGATGGCCCTCATCCATTCTGTATTTCCACGCAGGCTCCAACTTTCTGGACGTTCCTCGCATCGGAAGGATTGAGACTTGATCTAGTTTTCCATCAATCCAAACCTCGATTTCTGCCACATAGTCGTCATTCTGCTCCGCCATTGCGAAAACTTCCGAGCCAACATGTTTCTTTGAAACCCTGTCAGCATAGTCTCGGCTTATTCCGCGAAGACAAACAAGATTTCCCCAAATACAGAAACCGTTTCCATTGAAATCAAATTCATATTCCTTTTCCATCCATGCGTCTTTCTGATCGCGAAAGATAGGATATGTATCAGTAAAATTCTGTTCAAGAACAAGTCCATCTATGGGATACTGCGGAATCTGGACAGCATCGGCAGTAACATTTCCTCCATTTCGAGATATCAGTTCAAGTGCGTGTTTAAAGGAATAATCCGAACCTTTTGCCAAAGACACATCAGTTCCCTCAAAATCTTTGTTCCAGATTTCCTCAAGCGGAAGTTTCCAAAAATCAGGAATCGCTTTCTTTCCATACATTACGCCCAATACGCCACCAACTGTAGACGGATTGCAATCACTGTCCTGTCCGCAACGTGTGGCAATCTCTATTGATTTCGCAAAGTCGCCATCACCATATAGAAGCCCCATGGCAACATATGCGGAATTCAGTTTCGCATCAATATCAAAACTTAAGAATACTCCCTTCGGACAACCGGTGTCTGAGCCCCATTTTTTCAGAATCTCAAACCAAGACTGTTTCCAGTCATTCGGATAAATTTTATGCAACTTGCGGACATCGTTCACACACTGCCAGAAACTGCTCTCCTGAGGGATTCCCTCTAGAGCTGCGTCAAGTATGTCTGACGGCTTGCGAAGCACAAACGCGGCAGAATATAGTCCGGCCACAAATGCTCCGCCATAGAATCCGTCACCACTATTCATTATGTGTCCGACTTTGTCGGCAATGTCAAGAGCATTATTCACCATTCCTGGAGACATCAACCCAATAAAATCAGATTCAATCTGAAAATCAAGGTCATCCGCATGAGGATTGTTCATCCAATTTCCTGACATCGGAGGCATCACACCTTGACGGATATTATAGCGTCCGGCTTGATTCGCGTGAGCAAGGTGATAATCAGCATAGGCGAACTTCATTGCTAGTTCGGAAGCTGTACAATCCAGTCCATATTCTTCAAATGCTTCAGCAAAAGTAAGGTCATTGTAGATATCATCAAATAGTCCAGGTTTGCGTTCCCACCAATATTTAACATATCCCTCTCCCCAAGAAATCGGCTGAGAGTCAGGAATAAGTGTCCCCTGATGCTTGAACTCCGTTGGAGCGCCATATACAACACCGATGGTCTGTCCGGCCCAACCTCCTTCGATTCTGTCCCGAAGCTCATCCTTGGACATTGTCACCAGCCCGGTCACTTCCGGCTTGGCAGACTCGTAAACTTCAATTTCAGACACCGATATGAAAGCAGAAACATCCTTGGTGTATTTATGCCAATGCTTCTCGACATGGTCGTCTCCAATTACCCTGACACCACGTGAAGTGACGGGCCGAAAACTGAACAGAAACTCCGCATTATGAGGCTGAATAAACACCACGTCGCTCTTAGGAAGTGCAGGAGAGACAGAAGAAGTGACGGGAATCCAATCGCCTTTTTCATCAAGAACCTCAATTCTCATATTTTTATACCAACCGCCAAATTCCTCAAGACAACCATAACGAAAGGCCAATTTGTCAAAAGTTCTCGTTTCATCCCAAGTATAGCCGAACCAATCTTGCCTTGGAGCATTTGATTTTGACGACAGCGAGCAGAAAACCGAGCCAGCCCCAGAAAGGACTCCATCATTTATGACATTGACGCTATCCGCATAGTATGCTCTGGAATTTGTAAGCCAGCAAGAATCCATAACCTCAAAATTAGTTTTCTTTACTGATGCCACGACCTTTCCCTCAGGAGCAATATTACGTCCGCGAACGGTAATGACAAAATCCTTGGTGATTGTTTCCTTGCCATCTGAAAGCGACAGTTTGATTTTCCAGTCACCTTTCTTTGATGTAGTGCCGCTAAGACGGCCGTCATTGAATTTCAGTCCCTCAGGAAGAGTCCCTTCGACAAGCTTCCATTTATACTGCCTGTTGGAAACGCAACTGAAGTCATAATCCACAGGCTCTCCGCATACGATACGCGGCTGAGGTCCAACACAAAATTCAAGAGGCGCATGAAATTTAGCTGCCGTGTTAACAACAAGATACTTGACACCGTCACGCATTTCGACACGTCCACCATTTGCCACCGCGACTTTCGCTGCGATTTCCACGGTACGGTCAATCATATCATCGATAGATGCATCCGGAAGATCATATCTTGTCACATTTATATATCTGTCATTGAATGGCTTTGTCCAATGTTCAAAAGGCATTGACCACTCTTTAGGAACATTTTCTCCGCCATTTATCACTCCCAATATTCCGCAAGTTGTCGCAGTTTGATTGTCCGCGTCAAAACCGAGGGCACAGCCAATGTTTAGAGTCTTTTCAATATCCCCATTGCCATATAGAAGGGCAAGCATACCCATAGCACCATTAAGGTTTGCATTCCAGATAGTTTTCGTGAAAGATGGCTCTTCATCATAATACTTTTCCTTTATAAAAGCCCTCGCATCGTGCCAATCCTCGGGATTCTCATCATAAAGACGCATGCATTCACGTACCGTCTTCGCAAATTTGTCATCAGCAGGAAGATAATCAAGAGCACCTTCCATTAGTTTTCTTATGTCCGATTCAAAGAACGCAGCTGAATACATGGCACCATAGACAACCGTCGGGGAAGTTGCCCATGAGTCGCTGGTAATGCGTGCAGCCCAATCTGAAATACCCGCTGCATAAGAAACCATTCCAGGAGCCGTATATGACCAAATTTCATTTATAAGTTGCGGATCAATCTGAAACCAATGAGGGTTATTTGCCTCTGTTCCCGTAAACGGAGGCGTAAGTCCGTAATGCATTGCTCCGAGGGCTGCCCTATTGGCAAGCCACACCCTGTCTCTAATGTGGTACATCCACCCCTCTCGCATTTGTTCGTAAGTCGGATGCACTCCATATTTCTCCATCATAAGCAAGTACATATATTCCACATCCGTATCATCGTCTGAGAATGCGCCATCAACCGCAGTCATCTTACGCATAGCCTTATTCCACACGAATGGTCCCTCTCCAGGTTGCTCAACAAACTTGTTTTCATACTCAAGTCCGTAGATATTTCCCACCATCTGTCCTAGCCAGGCACCTGCAATCTTGCTTCTAAGCTCATCAAAAGATATCGCCCTTTCGTTTTCAGAAGTGCCAGTGCAACTGGCCATACAAAGGAGAGCCAAGGCAAATAAAAATATGATTTTCTTTTTCATATGACATTATTTGTTATATCCGTTATTCTGAATAAGATTAGGATTATCGCCCATCCTTAAATCAGGAATCGGCAAAAGTTTCATATAGTCCTCGCCTTCAGGCTTTGCCCACCATGACTTTGTATATTTCCCGAAACGAATCAAATCCTGACGAGACCATCCTTCAAGGGCGAGTTCGTGCTGACGCTCTAGCAAAAGGTTGTCAAGTGTAAGTTCTGATGCGCTCATAGGGGCGAGTCCGGCACGTTCCCTTATGCGGACAAATTCCGAAACAGCGGCAGCTTCAACCGTCTTTCCCTGACGGACAAGTGCTTCAACATACATAAGCACCACATCGGAATAACGCATCAGATAGAAATCATTCTCCATAGATATCCTGTAAGAACTCAATGTACCATCGGTCTGATATGGCCACTTGATTATTCTTGCTCCCTCAAAACGACCGATGCCCGTGACATATTTGCCCTCATCAATCGGCGAGCCTGACAAAACATAATCTTTCATTACAGTACTCTGATTACCAGAAGCATCTATCGTCACTTCTTTGTACTGATATTTCGTCCCGTCAGGATTGTAAACCTGCCCGAAGAGCCATGTATCAGACTTTCTGGTATCCCCCGGTTCATAAGAGTCAAAGAAATCCGGCTGAGCTATAAGGGAGCCATTCCATGTATCACCTATGTTGAAAGCCTTCTGAAGATCGTCATTAAAAGTCATCACATAGATGTAGAAAGCATAATTGGTATAGACGCTGCTATGAGGAATGGCAAAAATTGCCTCCGGACCATTCTCATTGTTAATCGCGAAATTTGCAGAATAAGTAGATGCAAGTTTATACTGTCCTCCTGTCATTATATCGGAACATATTTTTTCAGCTTCCTCATAACGAGCAACACCGGTCCACTCCTCTGAATTGAGATAAATTTTGGCAAGAAGGAACTGCGCAACTCCTTTGGTAACTCTCCCGTAAGTCAACGATGAAACATTTTCGTCAAGAATGTCTATATTCTCCTTGATTTCATCCTCAATAAACTTGAGCATAAACTTGCGGTCCTTCTGCTCAGGATAACTTGTTTGTGTCTTGTCTATCGAGAACGGCACATTTCCCCAGCAGTCCACGGCAAGAAGATAGTAATAGGCACGTAAGACCTTTATTTCAGCTGTACTCTTCAGCACCAGATCCGTCTGCTCTTTCACCCTCTGCAATTCGTATATCGCGTCATTGCAAGCGGCAATACCGTCAAAGCAGAAATCCCATCCGCAGCGTACCAGCTTGTTCCCGGCCGGAATTGAATGTCTCTGCAGTTCGCTATACCTTGATTCCGCCCAACTGCCATTGTATGCTCTCGGGATTGCCGCTTCATTGGAAAGTTGGAATATCAGAGTCAACATACTCTGCTCGGATCCCCAACTCTGTAATGCGGTATAAGGTCTAGAAGTGTATAGAGCGACATTTGCATCGTCGCTGAGAAATGTATCTTTTGGAATCTGGGAATATATTTCCTCTTCCAAATTTGTGCAGGATACGGCAACCATTGCCGCAACCGCAGATATTGTGAAAAGACGTTTCATCTCCTTAGAATTTAATGCTTGCACCTAATGTGAATACTCTTGTTCTCGGGTAATAACTCAATCCTTCAATTCCCGGAGTCAAACCACTTCTCTTGACTTCAGGATCAACTCCTTTGTAACCCGTGAGCACAAAGAGGTTCTGACCAGTCAACGAAAAACACAGACTCTTCACGAAATTTCTGTTCTTCAAAGGGATATCATAACTCAAAGTCAGGTTGTCAAGTTTGAGAAATGATGCATCCTCAAGATATTTAGAACAATATACCACCTTCCCAGTGTATTCCGGCTCATCAAGCCATGTTCCGAGAACATTTTTCAAACCAAGTTCATTCACACACTCATAAACAGCCCTCATTTGATTGAAAACCTTACCTCCGATGGATGCACGGAAAGTAGCGCTCAGGGTAAAATCCCATAATTTCAGGTTGTTGCTCCACCCAAGGTCGCACACAGGATAGGCACTTCCAAGTTTCACCCATTCTTTCTCGGTTGCCTGCTTTACCTTTATCGTTCCACTCGCTCTAAGACCATCATATTCCGGCCCATAGAAAGAACCGATACTCTCGCCTTCAATCAGACGCTGACAGTAGCAGCCAAGAGGTGTATTGAGCCATCCGATACGATATTCCTGACCGGAGAATTCATCGTTAGTAAAAGAGACAAGTTTATTCGCATTGTGGGCGAAAGTGAGAGTCGTAAGCCAGCTAATATTCTTCGTCTTAACAGGTATTCCACTGAGAGTCAGTTCAATACCGCTATTGCTAATTTTTCCAACATTCGTAAATAGTGTAGAATAGTCGTAAGGAGGGACCGGCACCGTGTAGTTATAAAGAAGATCAGTGGTAAGACGATAATAATAATCGACAGTTCCGCTGAGACGTCCATTGAACAAGGAGAAGTCCATACCTACGTTGTACTCAGTTTTTTTCTCCCATGAAAGATTAGGATTGGCATTGCTTGCAGGGGCATAGGCAGTTGACCATTTACCGTCATAGTAGAAGTTTCCACTGGTTTTGACGAGGAAAAGTGACTTGTAGTTTTCAAAGTCCTGATTTCCGGTCATTCCGAAACCCGCACGCAACTTGAGGTCGTCAAGCCACTTCACATCTTTAAGGAAGTTTTCTTGAGAGATTCGCCAACCAAGGCTGACTGCCGGGAACCATCCCCATTTGTTATTCAATCCGAAACGACTAGATCCGTCACGGCGCAATGAAACAGAAGCTATATACTTTTCATCATAATTATACATCACCCTTCCGAAAAAAGCAATATAGCGGTTAGCTTCTCTGTATGAATCAAGACTGGCATTACCGCTAAGCAGAGCCTTGCCGCCACCAAGATTGTTCACACCGAACCAATCTGTATCAAAGTCGTAATTTCCTGCGGAAGAACTGTAAGAATCATGCTGCTCGTAAGAATAACCGAGAACCGCCTGAACAGAATGTTTGCCAAATTTCCCGCCATATTGGACAGTACTCTCATACTGAATGTCGCAAGTTCTTGAGTTAGAAATCTCTGCCGAGCCGTTCAGTCCCCATTCGCCAGGATAATATTTGGTCTTATAGTCCGTATAACGGCTGTTCTCAGTCGTCCACGCAACGAAATTATCCCATTTCAAACCCTTTACAGGCAATATATTCAAGGTTGCCCGTCCGTTTGCAGAAACTGCATCAACATCATAATTGCTCTTTCTTTCGTTAAGCATGGCTACCGGATTATAATAGTCCATTGAGGAAACCGTGTAATAACCGCCATGTTCCGTATCTGTCTCATCATAAACAGGTTCTGTGGGATTATGAAAGAACGCTTGACGGAAAATTCCGGTACGGGTACCCTCGTATTTACGTTTTCCATAACTCAGATTATAGTCAAAAGAGAGCCAACCTTGTAGGGCATCCTGATGAACATTGGTCTTGATAAGATATTTTTCCGCATTGTTGTTCTTGAGAAGACCCTGATTCTGCTCAACATTCAAAGTCGTTCTGTGAGAGAACACATCGGAGCCTCCTGCAACAGCAAGAGAGTGTCTGTGTGAGAATGGTGTCCTAGTAACTTCCTTGAACCAGTCTGTCTGCGCCCCATAAAGAGAAGATGATAACGCCGGTTTGTAATTCTCGATTGCATACTTAAACTCTTCTGCCGTCATTGGAACCGCCCGAGAAAGTACAGACTGTACAGAAGCCTGTGCATCATATTCAACAGAGGTCCTTCCCGCCTTTGCTCTTTTTGTAGTTATGATTATGACTCCATTAGTTCCTCGAGTTCCATAAATTGCAGCAGCAGAACCATCCTTAAGGACATCTATGCTCTCAACTTCCTGAAAGTTTATACTCCGTATATCGGCACCACTGACACCGTCGATAATAACAAGCGGTCCCTGACCTGCTGACAATGTATTCGTTCCGCGAAGAAGAATCTCCATTGAGGCATTAGGATCCGCACCATTCGGATTCGTGATTGAGAGGCCAGCGACTTTTCCTTGCAATAGGGCAGATGCATCCGCAAATGCACCCTTATCGAAATCCTCCGACTTAAGGCTTGTAACCGAACCTGTGATTTCCTTCTTTGTGGATGTTCCATAACCGATAACAACTGTCTCGTCCAGCATTGTTGCTGCCGAAGGAGTAAGCGTCACGTCATATACTTTTGAATTTGTAACTGTCACGTCAGAATCGTCATACCCGAGATATGAAACACGAAGAGTCTCACCTTGGGCGGCATCAATTGAGAATTGACCGTCGATATCGGTAATGGTATATTTCTGAGTACCCAGAACAACCACGGTAGCACCTGTCATCGGAATTCTTTTTTCATCCATGACAGTTCCGTTCACCTTCCCGGACTGCGCATAGGCATAATTCCACACACAGAGCAAGGATAAGGTCGCAGACAGAATCAAGACAAATCTTTTCATTGTAACTTCCAGATTAGATGGTTATTATTCTACTATTTCTTTCCTATATGGTATTGAAGGCTGGGCCCCCATCCGAGTGACAGAAATGGCAGCAGCCTTCGCTGCAAATCTGCAGGCATCCTGCAAATTACGTCCTTCAGATAGAGCAACACAGAGAGCACCATTGAATGTGTCGCCTGCTGCAGTTGTATCAACAGCTTCCACCGGGATAGACGGAACGATACCACGGAAATTTCGGGAGAACACATAGGCTCCCTTCGAACCGAGAGTTATCACCACATTTTTAACACCTTTGGCTGCGAGAGCCTCTGCAGCCTCTGCAGCCTCTTGTTCATTTGTAACAGGAAGACCCGTAAGCAGCTGAGCTTCAGTACGGTTAGGAGTAATCAGCCATAGTTTTGAAAGCAAAGAATCAGAAAGACTTGCTGCTGGAGCCGGATTGAGAACTATTCTGGTGCCAGATTCAACAGCCTTGGAAGCGGCAAACTCAACGGTTTCCATCGGAGTTTCCAACTGCATCAAAACAAAATCCGCTGAAGAAATTTCAGCAACTGCGGCATCAATCTCATTTTGGTGAAGTTCAGAATTTGCCCCAGGAGCTACAACTATCACATTCTCCGCTTTCGCATCTACAAATATCGAAGCGACGCCTGATGGCACACCCTCCTTAACTGTGATGAAGGAAATATTCATTCCTTCTCTACGATAGTTCTCAAGTGAATTCCGACCAAAAAGGTCATCTCCCACACACGCGACAAAAGTGACATCCGCACCAAGTCTCTGCGCTGCCACAGCCTGATTTGCACCTTTTCCTCCAGCAGCCATCATAAACTTGCCGCCGAGAACTGTTTCACCAGGTTCAGGTATGCGCGAAGTATTGATTACCAGATCAGTATTCGCGCTTCCTATCACTACGATTTTTCCCATTTTGCAATTTGTGTTATAATTATCGGTTACTTTTCGACACTGCAAAGAATCCAAGCCTCTGCACAATCGTTTGCGCAAATATATTCACGATATTTCCGAAATTATTCACAAAAACTCTATTTTTTAATGAAAAAAGTCAATATTTTTGCGCAAACAGACCAAATTTGTTGCGCAATCAGAACGAGTCGTCAACAAAAACAAGAAAAAGAAATAACCACACGTATGAAAACCACACTAGAAACAATTGCCGAAAAAACAGGGTATTCAACATCCACTGTATCAAGAGTTCTGACCGGAAAATCAGAACAATTCAGAATTTCCGAGAATGCTAAAGAGACTATCCGGAAAACAGCTTCTGAACTCGGATATACCCCTAACATTATAGCACAAAATCTGCGCAACGGAAAAACTGAAACAATAGGGCTTGTCGTACCAGATATGTCAAACCCATATTTTGCCGAAATCTCTAGTGTTATTGTTGCAGAAGCTAAAAAGCATGGATACACGACAATAGTTACAGATACAATGGAAAACGAATCTTCTCAAAAAGATTCTGTTTGCGCGCTGGTTTCCAGGAAAGTTGAGGGAATGATAATAGTTCCTTGCGGTTCAGCCCCCGATTATCTTGAGGACCTCAACAAACGGGTCGCACCCATCATCCTTGTGGACAGATACTATGAAAATTCTTCACTTCCTTTTGTAGTGACAAACAACTTGCAGGGAGGCGTTGATGGAACTAACATTCTCATAAAAAACGGGCACAAAAAAATAGCTTGTATTCAGGGAAATCTAGACTCCATGCCTAACAGAAAAAGAACTGAAGGGTATTTGTCCGCACTGAAAAACGCAGGATTGGAGGAGTTTCAACAAATTGTCGGAAATGACTTCACAGTTCAAAACGGATACATTGAGACAAAACTGCTTCTAAGCAGTTCAAACAAACCGACAGCAATCTTCGCTCTCAGTAACACCATAGGACTAGGAGCTATTCGTGCCATCAGGGAAGCCGGTCTGAAGATTCCTGATGACATATCTCTGGTATCTTTTGACAACAACATCTATCTAGACTATTTCGTTCCGGCTGTCACGCGCATCGGACAAAGGGTCGAAGAGATGGGACGTATGGCGGTGAAACTTCTCATAGGAAGCATCCGGAGTCAACGCCCGCTCAATTCCCAAATAGAACTCTCCACAGAGACCATTCTACGAGATTCTGTCGGACCTCCAAAACATTAAGTCACCGCAATTGCCTTCTAACGTCCAAGCATAAACAATTCTTCAGCTACCTGGTCGTAACAAAAACAAGCAATGTTTTGCTTTTTGATTCTCGTAAGCCTCTTACGAATCGACTACTGTCTTTCCCAAGAAAAGCAAGACAGAACTGCAACTATCCAGATTCATCATTCGACCTGAGAATCAGGCCCCTACAGCAGGCGCCATTTGCTGACTTCGCGGCTGAGGACCTCGTTGAGAGGGGGCATGGACGGGCGGGAGGGGGACTTGAAGAGATTTGTGAGGGTTGCGGAAAATGATGCAGATGAAGAGGCCTTGGCATCTGCGTTTTCCAGCCAGGCATGGTATTTCATGGCATCGGGTGACCCGAGGTCGATGAGATGACGGATATTGCTGAGACAGAGGCGCTCCAGGAGGGCATGAAAACGGGGGCCGTGATTCGGCTCCTTGAGGTGACATAGTTCGTGGAGGAGGACGTAGTCACAGAGGGGTTCTGGAAGACAGATCAGATTGAGGTTCAGATTGATGTTGCCGGCACGGGAACAGCTTCCCCAGTTGGAAGAATTATGCTTGATGGTCACCTTGTGGAAATGGAATCCATACTGGTCGGAAAAATATGAAAGTTTCTGAGGCAGAAGGATTTTCGCTTCCTCACGAAGCACTTCGACAAGGACATCCCTAAGGGCCTTTTGAGAAACGACATTCGGCTCCGAGAAACCGGCAGGTACTTCGATGATACGGATATGGGTGGGCTTGTCGAGGCTGAGCCACAGACGGCCGCTGTCCTGAGGATTGTCAATGACAGACGTGCGGATCCTGAAACTCAGTTTTCCTGCCGAAGCCGCAGAAGGCAAAACTGGCGAAACCTCTCCGGAAGGACGGAAAACAATCTGGGACAGGAGGGTACGCATGACGAAACCATCATGGATTTGCGCACCGGCATTGACCTTTTCCTGCTTCTTCAACGCCTCCCGGACCCAGTCCCGGCGGGTATTGAGATAATCAATGCCATCCTGCAAAGTTCTTGAATACGGGACAGTTACAGAAATGCGGCAGCCTGTCCGCCCCTCAGAAGCACGTACACGGATGCTGATGGAGCGGCTGCGGGAATTCTTCCGGACCATTATCGGCCCGAACTCCTTATCGGTAAAAATCCTGTTCAGAATCATCGCCAAATCACTCTGTGGCATTGGACTGGAGAACCGATACCGCCTGTCCGACAGACAAGGCATCCTCCACACGGAAACCACCGGTACGAGTCCTGCGCAAGCCGTCAAGATGGGCACCGGAGCCGAGAGCCTCACCGAGGTCACGAGCCAAAGCCCTGACATAAGTACCTTTGGAGCATGCGACACGGATGTCCGCATGAGGCAGCCCCAGCGAACTATTGTCAGTCACGTTGATACGGCTGTTGCGTAGATTCACCGAACCGTCGGGATTATGAAGACCGACGTCGCACTGTTCGAGACTGTCGGCAGGAATGCCGTCAGGACAGAAACGGATAAGGTCAATGTCAATGATATTGATGAGTTGCTTGCTTAGCGTCTCCACGGCCGAATGGTCGAAGCCGACAGCCTGACCTTCGGAAGCGGAAGCCTCCGCCGCACTGGCATTGACCTCAGCCTCAACAGGTTCAGCCTTCTGCGCCTGCATCCGTTTCCACTCCTTGCGGGCGAGTTCATAGGCACGCACGCCATCCACGGACTTTGCGGAAAAAAGCGGGGCGACCTGCTCCTGCTCGCCAAGGAATCCCGGAAGGACACGGCGGAGAGACTCCTCGCTCACGCCATCCACAGGATACCTCGCGTCAATTTCCTTTTCCAAGTCATAAGACGGAGTCGTGGCGCCAAACGTTATTCCCGCAACGTACTCTTTCTCATGCTTCTGCAGGTCCTCGGCCAGTTTTGTGGCCTTACCGATGCATACCAGCAGCACACCGGTAGCCAGCGGATCCAGAGTGCCGGCATGACCGACTTTCAGATTCTTCTTGTGGAAATGCCTGCATGCACACCACTTGACCTTACGGATGACATCGGCGGATGTCCAGCGGTAAGGCTTGTCTATAGGAAGAATAATCCCCTCCGGATAATCATCAATGTTTCCGGAGAGGACCAATCCATTTATATTTTCTTTGCTTAAGATCAATGCCATCAGCAATAGATAACCGTTATGTAAATCTGTCAGAATCCGTCTGTAACATCCAGACGATACCGGATGTTACAGACAGGGCAAAAAATTAGCGACAAGCTATTTTCTCCACACGTCTTTCGTGGCGGCCACCCTCAAAAGGTGTCTCAAGCCATGCCTTGGTAATCGCCTGAACCATTCTGAAAGAAATGAAACGGGCAGGCATCACGAGGACATTGGCATTGTTGTGGGCCTTTACCAGACGTCCGATTTCAGTACCCCATGCAAGACCGGCACGAATTCCCTGATGTTTGTTCAGAGTCATAGCCATTCCATTGCCTGTACCGCACATTGCAATTCCACAATCAACCTTGCCACTTTCAACAGCCTCAGCCAAAGGATGCGCAACATCCGGATAATCCATGCTCTCAGTAGAATGAGTGCCGAAATCCTCTACTGCATAACCCATCTTTTCAAGATAAGGAATGAGACGACTTTTGTAGTCAAAACCAGCGTGGTCGCTGCAAATACCGATTGTCATAAAAACAAACTTTAACAATGAATAATTTATGGTTGGAACTCCTGTGTCGAGTTCACTAGTAGCGTACTAAACCGACAACTCAAGTCCCGCTTATGCAGAACTTGAGCCATCATAACTATTCCCTGCCCAATCTCTCTCCGGCATAAGCCATACGGGCCTTGAACTCATCCTTGCCGATAAACGAAAGGATATCAGCGATTCCGAGGCCGCTGGCAGCTCCTGTAATAGCCAGACGGATGCAGTTCATGACCTTGCCCATCGGCCAGCCCTGCTCGCGGATATAATCTTCAAGGTATGGTTCAATGTTTTCCTTCGTGAATGCGCCGTCGAATCCGCAGACATGCTCAGTCACCTGATATGCAGGCTGATAGCCTTCAGGTTTCCAGAACTTGTCGGCATCTTTCGCTAGGAACGGAGCCGTAAGCGTATCGTCATAAACCTTTGCACGAGGGTCAGCGGCACGTCTCGGGTCAGCCGGCTTGGCAGCCTCTGCCGCAGCGCCTGACTTGACACCGTATTCCTCATATTCGAGCGGTGAAACGAACAGGCAGGATGCATTCAGCCAGATATCCTTGATGAAAGAAGCCCTTTCCTTAACAAAAGCGACAACGTCATGGACATATTCCTTAGTAACAATATGATTCTTGAAGTCAACGCCTTTGCCGGCGAACTGAGCGCCTGCCGTCAATGCACATGCAGGACACTCCACGACATTGATTCCGTGCTCCTCGAGAACCGGAACAAACAGGTCAGTGAGTTCATCGTCGGACTTCATGCGGAGATACTCCTTGTTGTACCACTTCGCCTTTTCAGGATTGAAACGGGCGCCGGACTTGATGACGCGGTCGAGGGAGAAGACATTGACAAGTTCATCAATGCTGAAAATCTCCTGCTCGGTTCCAGGATTCCATCCGAGCATTGCAAGCATGTTCACGAACGCCTCCGGGAAATAGCCGTCCTCACGGTAGCCGTGGGAAACCTCACCTTCGGCATTGACCCATCTGAGCGGGAAAACAGGGAATCCGAGCCTGTCGCCGTCACGTTTGCTGAGTTTGCCTTTTCCGTCAGGCTTCAGAAGGAGTGAAAGGTGCGCGAAACGCGGCATCGTCTCTTCCCAGCCGAAAGCCTTGTAAAGCATATAGTGGAGAGGCAATGAAGGGAGCCACTCCTCGCCGCGGATAACCTCCGTGATTTCCATAAGATGGTCATCCACAATGTTTGCCAGGTGATATGTAGGAAGTTCATCAGCCCTCTTCCAGAGAACCTTGTCATCCAATGTGTCGGTATTGACCTCGATATGACCGCGGATGAGGTCATCCATTTTCACGACCGTATCGTTAGGCATCTTGAAGCGGATGGTCCAGCTGTCTGTGGTCTCCAGCAGTTTCTTCACCTCATCCTCAGGGAGAGTAAGGGAATTGCGAAGCTCCATCCTTGTTTCCTGATTGTAAATAAAAGTCTTTCCGGCAGCCTCTGCCTCAGCGCGTTTCGCGTCAAGTTCCTCAGCGGTATCGAAGGCATAGTATGCGTAACCATTCTCGATAAGCTGGTCAGCGAACTTGCGGTAAATGCCTTTTCTCTGGGACTGGCGGTAAGGCGCATGCGGATGCCTCTCGGACGGTGTTTCAACTACGTTTCCGTTCTCATCCACACCTTCATCAGGATGAATGCCGCACCAGTTGAGTGCTTCAATGATATATTTTTCCGCTCCCGGAACGAATCTGTGGGAGTCAGTGTCTTCGATTCTGATTATGAAATCTCCTCCGTTCTGCTTAGCGAACAGGTAATTGTAAAGTGCCGTCCTGACACCGCCCATATGAAGAGGGCCGGTAGGTGACGGAGCAAATCTTACTCTTGTCTTTCTTTCCATTTCAAAACTTCTTGCTGCCGGAAGCACCATTGCCCCGGCCAATCCACAAAATTAAATAAAAACTATTGAAAAGCCACCAGCCAACCGCAACTATTATACAAATAACCGTTTTAGTATTTTGCCAATAGACAAAGTACTTGTAACTTTGTGGCGAAATTAGCTAGCACAACATCATGAGTGAATCATACAAACTGCAGGCACCGCCGGAAATGATGGCGAACGCTACAGAAGGCCTGGAACTGACAGAGGCCGAAATCAGGGTCATGGAGAACGTAAAAGACATCCACGAAAATCTTCAGAAAAACAAAGCCGACAACCAGCTGCTGTCATTGAGAAAAAGGCTGGACCTGCTGCTCAGGACCGGACAGCTTTTGCTGGAAAGCGCAGCGGACACTAACCGAATCCGCAGAAACATGGTAAGAGCAGCTCTTTTCCTCGGTTTCAACGAGGAAAACCTCCATATCTTCATTGACCATAACATCCTGATGGTAAACTTCAGCGACGAAGCCCACTCTTTCACGAAATTCCAGAAACGAGTCAAGGACGGCATCAACTTCACTACCATCGAAGCCATCAGCCACCTCACATACAAGGCCGTGCGCAAACATTTCTCCGCCGAACAATACGAGAAGGAACTGGAGAAAATCGCCGAAAGGCCACGCAACTACAACCAGCTGGTGACTTCCGCCGGTGCAGCATTGGCCTGCGGCGGATTCTGCATCCAGTTCGGCTGCGACTGGATTGCGTTCCTCTACGCATCGTTCGCTGCTTTCCTCGGATTCAACTGCCGCGCCACTTTCAACAAGCTCGGCGTCAACAAATATTTTTCCATCGCCATCGCGGCGTTCGTTTCCACAATGGTAGCGTGGCTCACCACATATCTCCCTGCATGGACGACAACTCCGCTCCATCCGCTTCTCGCATGTGCTCTGTTCATCGTACCAGGAGTTCCGCTTATCAACTTTGTGGATGACATGTTGGACACCAATTTCAGAATGGGTCTGGAAAGGGCCATCAACACCATAATGATGATGTTCGGAATGGCCTTCGGAATCCTGCTGGCATTGAAAGTGTGCAGCTGGACCTTCCATTTCGCGCCGGACATCATGTCGATTCCGATGGTTCCGGAGCACCCGTACTGGATGTATGCCACCGCCGCCGCAATTTCCGCAATGGGATTTTCAATGATTTTCAACATCCCTATAAGGCTTCTTCCTGTCGTTGCCATAGGCGGCATCATCGCTGTATGTACCAGGAATTTAGTAAGTCTTCACCCTGACATGTACTGTTCTTTCAGCCTCGGACAGGGAGGTATAATCGGTTCGCTTGCCGGGTCAACCCTTATTTCCGTCATCTGCGTCAAGGCTGCACACGTTTTCCATACACCGCATCAGGTGATTGCCATCTCAAGTGTGATTCCAATGGTACCTGGAGTGCTCATGTACCGCTGCCTGTACTCGCTCATCATGGTCTCAGGCACAGCAGATGAACAGATGAGCAACTTTGTATGCTCCGGAGTAAACGGTCTCAATGCTTCTCTGATAATCGGAGCTATCGCCATAGGCGTAGCAGTTCCAAACATCATCTCCAGAAAAAGTATCAATGCTTCCAAACGTCGTGCTTTCGAGAGACAGATTAAAGAACAGAGGGAGCGTGGCGAATTCATTGACATCACCAAGCTGTAGAACCAGCTTCAGATATATTGATTTTTTGATGGCCGGAGTAGTATTTCCGGCCATTTTTCGGTATGTTTGCAGAAACACCTGAAAAGCATGAAACGTCGAGAATTTCTCAAGAAGGGCGCACTGGCGGCCGCCGGTGCCGGACTCATAGGCAGCGCACCAACCTTAGCCAAGGGGCTTGAACTGACAGAAGACAACAAATCCGTAAATTTCAATGTCAATGGAAGGGCAAGGATGAAACTTTCATTCGAGCCTTATGAACTGAAACTGAAGCATGTATTCACAGTATCGTCGTTTTCGCGCAGCACCACGCCTGACGTCCAGGTCCGCATCGACTATGACGGATATACCGGCTATGGGGAAGCGTCAATGCCACCCTACCTCGGACAGTCCGTGGATAGCGTATGCTCTTTTCTGAAAAAGGTAAATCTGGAGCAGTTCCCTGACCCGTTCTGCCTGGATGACATCCTCACTTACATTGACAGTCTTTCTCCCGGAGATTCTGCTGCGAAGGCAGCCGTGGACATTGCCCTGCACGACCTTGTGGGCAAGATTATCGGTGCGCCGTGGCACAGGATGCTGGGCCTGAATCCTTTGAAGACACCTAACACGACATACACTATCGGCATTGACACTGACGAGATGGTAAAGCTCAAGACCCGTGAGGTTGCGGGCCAGTTCAAGATTCTGAAGGTCAAGCTGGGAACGCCGCGTGACAGGGAGATGATACGGGCCATCCGCGAAGTGAGCGACCTGCCGATTGCAGTGGATGTAAATCAGGGATGGAAGAACAAGAAAAAGGCTCTGGACGAGATTTTCTGGCTGAAGGAGCAGGGCATCGTTATGGTCGAGCAGCCTATGCCGAAGGAGATGCTCGATGCCAATGCCTGGCTGACGGAGAAGAGTCCGCTTCCGACTTTCGCGGACGAGGCAATCCAGAGGCTCAAGGATATTCCGGCAATCAAAGGGGCCTATACCGGCATCAATGTCAAACTGATGAAGTGTACCGGAATGCGCGAAGCATGGAAGATGATGAATTATGCACGAGCCGAGGGCATGAAGGTCATGATCGGCTGCATGACAGAGACTTCCTGTGCAATAGCCGCAGCCGCACAGCTCTCCCCTGCCGTGGACTTCGCGGACCTCGACGGCAACCTGTTGATTGCCAATGATATTTTCCGAGGGCCGACTGTCGTGGACGGCAAGATCACGCTGAACCAGCTGCCGGGAATCGGAATAGAGAAAATCTGATATAATAAAATCTGATAAAATGAAAACAGGCATTTTCAGTGAGCGGAAAACGCTGCTGCTGAGAATGCCTGTTCCTGTATAAAAACACTTACAACAAACACTATCTTGTAAGGAGATTGAGAGTCTTGTCAGACTTGAAGTAATCTCCGGCAGGAGAAGTCAAAGCCTTGACATTGACCTCAACCGAAGAACGGATGTCACGTGAAGAAGCACCGACAAGGAAATTCCAGTTGCCGCCTGCAACAACCCATGAAGAAGACGTAGTGTCGAAAGACGCAAGGTCTGCAGCGTTCAATGTCAATGTTACCTTACAGGTCTCGCCAGCAGCAAGAAGTGGAGTCTTGGCAAAAGCCTTGAGTTCCTTCTCAGGCCTGTCGGCAGCCTTGCTGTCAGGAGAAGCGGCATAAAGCTCGACAACCTCACGACCGGCCACATTTCCTGAGTTGCGCACCTCGACATTGACCTTGTAAACGCCGTCAGCGAAGTCAACGGAAGGCTGGCCATATTCGAAGGTGGTGTAAGAAAGGCCATATCCGAAAGGATAGGAAACTTCCTTGCCAAAGCTGTCGAAATATCTGTAGCCCACGAAGATATCCTCCTCATAATCAGTATAATCCCAATTGCGTCTGCTGCCGTCGCCTTCCTTCATATTGGCAAAATCCATACTGCTCATGGCACCGTCGAGAGGGAAATTGGCAGAAGATGCCGCATCCTGGAACCTTACAGGGAATGTCATCGTAAGTTTGCCTGAAGGATTGACCTTGCCGCTCAGGACATCTGCAACACTGTTGCCGCCCTCCTGGCCTGCCTGCCAAGCGCAAAGGATTGCATCAGGTCTGTTCTTCCATGAAGAAGTCTCGATGACGCCGCCGATATTGAGGACGACAACCACCTTCTTGCCTGCGGCATGGAAAGCGGAGCATACACCTTCGACAAGTTTCAGTTCATTTGCAGAAAGTTCGAAATCAGAAGCGGTCCTGTCAAGGAATTCTCCGGACATCCGGCCGAGAGTAATTACAGCGATGTCAGCTGCGGCAACATTGGCCTGAAGAGAAGAAGCAGACGGAACGATTTCCTCAGGACGGGCCAACGGCATGAACATAGCCATAGGATTGCCCTTAAGAGCCTCTTTCTTTTTGGCTTGGTCATCGGCGATATACTTCTCGTATGTATCCTTCAGGGTCTTGTCCACTACAAATCCTGCATTCTCAAGACCCTGGATCATTGATACTGTATATGCCCTGTTCACATTCCCGGAGCCGGTACCTCCTGCGATGAAGTCATAGGAAGTGCAGCCATAAAGCGCCACTTTGGTACCCTCTGCAGAAACAGGAAGGGCGCCCTCATTCTTGAGAAGGACCATACCCTCTGCGGCTGACTGTCTGGTAACGAGAGCATGAGCCTTGAGGTCAGGATTATTTGAATACTGATATCCCCTGAAACGAGGAGTCTTGATAATCATCTCCAGGACACGACGCACATTGGTATCAATCACACTCATGTCAAGTTTGCCCGACTTGAGAGCCTCCATGATGGCATCATACTGCTTGTCAAGACCTGGCTGAAGCATATCATTGCCGGCAACCATCTGAGCCACTGCATCCTTGCCGCCGAACCAGTCAGTCATGACCATGCCTTTGAATCCCCATTCGTCACGAAGGACGGAAGTCTGGAGTTCACGGCTCTGTGAAGTATAGACGCCATTGATCTTGTTATAGGAAGACATTACGGTCCACGGCTGGCTCTCCTTCACTGCAATCTCAAATCCCTTCAGATAAATTTCACGCAAAGCCCTCGGAGAAATCCTCGCATCATTGTTCATACGGTTGCTCTCCTGATTGTTTCCGGCGAAATGCTTGATGGAAGTACCTACGCCATTGCTCTGGATACCATTGACATACGCCGCAGCGATTTTTCCGGCAACGAGAGGATCCTCCGAATAATACTCGAAGTTCCTGCCGCAGAGCGGATTCCTGTGTATGTTCAATGCCGGTGCGAGGAGCACGTCAGCGCCATATTCAAGTACCTCATTACCGATAGCCTTGCCGACGTTTTCTACGAGATCAGTGTCCCATGTGCAGGCAAGCAGAGTTCCGATAGGGAAATGTGTACAATAATAAGTGGCATTGTCGCCCTCTCGGGTCGGAGAGATTCTGAGGCCGGCAGGACCGTCTGCAAGCACTACGGAAGGAATTCCCAGACGAGGAATCGGATATGTGGTTCCGGCAGCACCCGGTACGAGATTCTTGGTTTCTCCTACCACAGCGCTATCTCCGGCGGAAAAGCCTTCCATACCGGTTCCTATGAGCAGATGCACCTTTTCTTCAGGTGTCATTGCGGCAATCACCTTGTCCAATGACGCCTTTCCGAGTTTTGGTGTTCCAGGTGCGCACGAAAGCATGGAAACGCCCGCCACCAATGCGAAAGCCAATGTTAACTTTTTCATAACCAATCAATTATTTAAACAGCTGAGGCACAAATTCGCTCAGATAAATTCTCCAGTTTTTCCAGATATGACCCTCGCCGGTCTCGAAATAAGTGTATTTGTAACCTGCGTCATCCAGTTTCTTGCGGAACTCCTCGTTAGCCTTATACAGGAAGTCAGTATTGCCGATACCTATCCAGTAGAGGGCAGGTTTCTTGGAGAACTGAACGGCAAGTTTCTCATCGAAATTGTCGTAGATCGGAGATTTTACTCCCTCGTTAGGAAGTATCGCAGCAGAGAAAAGACCCACATAATTGAACATGTCAGGATACTGCTTAGAAATATGGAGAGAATGGAAACCTCCCATTGACAAACCTGCAATGGCACGGCTTTCCTTCTTGCGGATCGTACGATAGTGACTGTCAATGTAATTCACGACATCAGGGAACGCTGCTTCGAACTCACCGTCCATAGTCTTCGGAAGCTGCATGCTTGGCTGGAGAAGTCCGAGTGCTGACTGCCCCGGAGCCGCCTCCTGGGAAGCATTGCCGTTGGTCATGACCACAATCATCGGCTTTGCCTTTCCCTCTGCAATAAGATTGTCGAGAATCTGAGATGCCCTTCCGAGGTCCATCCAGGCCTCCTCGTCACCGCCCATACCATGGAGAAGATAGAAGACAGGATATCTGTTCTTGGTATTATCCTCATAACCGGCAGGAGTATAGACAGTCATTCTGCGCTTCATGCCGAGCCCCGGGCTGTCATACCATACCTTGGATACAGTTCCGTGAGGTACTTCATTGACACTGTACAGGTCTCCTCTTCCTCCTTTGATTATGAAGATGTTGGTAACGGAATTCACATCCCGGTTCATATAGACATTGGCAGGGTCCTTTACCTGAAGTCCATCCACGATAAATGAATAGCTGTAAAGTTCAGGTGCGAGCACATCGGAAGTAAACTCCCAGATGCCGTCCTTGCCCTCCTTGAGGTCAGCGACGCCTGGACCGTCAAACTCACCGAAAGGTGTCTGGATCTTCTTCGTAGGGAGAAAATCTCCGGTAACCTGGACCTTGATGGCCTTTGGTGCCGCGAATCTGAAGGTTACGGTATTGTCCGGATTGACTTCCGGAGATACGATCTGTGAGCCGCCCCAAAGAGCCTGCTGCGCAAAAGCGCTTGTAGCCAGCATCAATGATGCCGCAACAGTAATGATTTTTGTGATAGTCATATAAGATTTATTTCAATTCCATAATAAATTCATTTCCCTTGACGCAAGGTTTCCACTGAGGAAGTCCCTCGCCGTCAGGATTTCCGTTCTTCGCGAAATTGGTCCAGTACTCCACCATCTTCGCACTCAAGTCATAGTCATGCTGTTCCATCGGCCTCCAGCACCTTCCCAGTGTTCCGAACATGTACCAGAGTTCAGATGAATGGAAAGCGCCTTTCATGTCACCGAAGCCTCCTGACGGCATGGTATCCTCACCTGGAAGGTCCCTGCTGAAGCAATAGACATAAGCCGGACGACGGCCCTGGCTTTCCAGAAGAAGACTCCAGTCGATGGCAGCCTTCTTCATGACCTGAGGAGCGATATCCTCTGAGACGTATCCTATCATGTATGGGATATCCATCTCATTCCCGGCCTTCGCGACATTGTCAGAACTGTCCTCAAGCAGAGTTCCGTCAATGCAAGGACCATATGGAAGTCCTCCGAAAGTCTTCTGCTGACGCATATAGCTGCCCAGGACTTCATCAAATTTCGAAGCAGGGCAGGCACGCATCTGCTCAAGCGTCGTCATGCCGGCGCCATCCCACATTGACTTTCCCTTGGCCTCCGCATCCTTGAGCGGAGTTGCTGCGATAATGCCTCCGAGACCGCCGCCGCTCTGGATTATAGCCTTGTTTATCAAGCCTTTGGCCAATGGCGAACTTATCAGAGTCTGGACGCTTCCTGCACCCGCGCTCTGTCCGAAAACGGTAACATTGTCAGGGTCACCGCCGAATGCCGCGATATTGTCATGAACCCATCTGAGGGCCGCAATCTGGTCATACAGGCCATAATTGCCCGAACCGTGTCCGCAGTTTTCCTCATCCAGAAGAGGATGCGCCAGAAAACCGCACATTCCGAGACGATAGTTGAGAGTCACGAGGATCACGCCTTTGGAAGCGTATGCTTCTCCCCCGAACTCGATTTCATGACCATAGCCGTTCATATAGGCGCCGCCATGAATCCACACCATCACCGGCATTTTCTTGCGGGATGAAGATGTCCACACATTCAGGTAAAGACAGTCCTCACTCATCTCAGGGGCACCGCCCTGATAGAACTCCTTCCAGTAGAAGCTGCCTTCGGCAGACCCGCCCTGAAGGGATGCCGGACCGAATTTGTCACAGGCCCGGACACCTTTCCAGGATTTTGCAGGCTGCGGCTGTTTCCATCTGAGGTCACCGACAGGAGGTGCAGCATAAGGAATCCCCTTATAGACATTGACCCCGTTCTCAACGACTCCGGAAACTTTGCCGGAAGCAGTCTTCACTATTGGAGCCTGCGCCGCCGCTGACACAGTCATAAGCAGCGCAATTCCAAACAAACCTAATTTCATCATAAGCCAAGTTCTCCTACATATTCCGCGAAGATGTCATCGTTCTTCACTGTGATTGTATATGTGGTTCCTTTCTTGGAAACGGTAATATCACCTGATTCGATGTGGATTCCGGTCGCGGCGTCATTGGCCACTGTGAACCAGCAAGTTCCCCAGTTATAGAACTGCGTGCCCCACATCTCTGTATCATAGCCTTTAACGTAATTGCCGGCCTTAGCCTCTCCGTTTGCAGCAGGAGTATATGTCCCCTCTTCCAAAGTCTGACTGCCGCACACAAAATCGACAGCGATATAATTTCCGTTTCCGCCGATTGTCACGCCATACTCACCAGGAGTCGCTGTAATACCGGAAGTTCCGGCCTTCACGGTGATGATATTGGAGCCGTCAGCCTGAGCCTGGGCAGAAGCCGAAAGGAGAGCAGGAAGCCTCAACGCCTCGATTACCGGTTCGTAAACGATTTCGCCCTTGAAATGGACCTTGATCACTTTGGAATCCGTCAATGTCAATGCTGCCTTGAATTCATAATTGTCGTCAGCCTTGGACACCTTCAGGTCTCCGCTCTTCACCTTCACGGCACTGCCGCCCTTCGGAGTCCATGAAGTATTGAAATACGTTCCGTCAGTACCGGCAGACTCGGAGAAAGTATAGGTTTTCGGCACAAGGAAATACTTGTCAGCCGTAAAATTGGCGTCGAACGTTCCCTCAGCACATTCAAGCTTGACGGCAAACGTACGCAGTCCGCTCTCGAGTTTTTCCTCACTCTTTCCCGCGACCGTAGCAAACTCAAGGTTCTGCGGTACAGGATACACGCCTGCCAACGGATCAATAGCACTTTCATCGCATCCGAAAGCAGCCAGACATGCAAATGCTAGTATCAAATATTTTTTCATGATATGTCAATTTACCAGTTAGGGTTCTGTTTCACATTAGGATTCAATGTAACCTCGGTCTCAGGGAAAGGAAGAAGTTCATGTTTGCCCGTCTTGTAGCCGTACAGGGACTTGTTATAGACTTCCCATCTGGTCGTTCCATTGGAGGCAAACCAAGGAATCTGTTTGCCCTGGTCCTTAAGCCTGTCAGCAGCTATTCCCCATCTCTGCATATCCTGGAAGCGCACACCCTCACCGCAAAGTTCGAGACGTTTCTCTGTCATGACGTCATCCATGGTCACAGAACCGAGTTCAGAAAGATGGGCACGGGTCCTGACAGCATTCAGATAATTGGCTGCCTTTGCCTTGTCTCCGCCTTTCACATGAGCCTCGGCAGCAAGAAGGAGGACCTCAGCATATCTCATATAACGATAGTTGTTATGAGATGAGAAAAATCCACCGAGAATCATCTCATCGGCGAGGACTCTGTTCTTCCACCAGAAATATCCCTCATGGTCATACATTTCCTTGCCGTCCAGAATCTTGTCTCCCTGTGCAAGAAGTTTATCGAAAGACTTCATGGTGGCGTTCAGACGATATCCGTCCTTGCCCTCAACAGCCACGAAAGCATCATACAGATCCTTCTTAGGATTACAGAAGCCCCAGCAGTTAGGATAAACACCTGACGAAATGCTCATACGGTCACCTCTCCATCCCACCATTGCAGAAAAAAAAGACCAGTTTGTAAATGCGTTATTCGGGTCATTCAGACGGTTGACTTCAAAGAGAGACTCGCAGTTGTTCTCGGCATTGTACATGAGAATATCAGCATAATCTCCGCGATACAGGTCGTACTTGCCGTCATCTATCATATCGTCCAGAATGGTGCAGGCATCAGACCATTTCTGCTGGAAGACATAAGCCTTTCCGAGCAGGGCCTTTGCGAACTGAAGCTTCACACGGTATGAAGAATTGTCATTGACACCGGACTTCTCCTCGAGTGAGCCGGAAGCGATGGCGTCCTTGAGATCGGTCTCGACGAGACTCCACAGAGCCTCAGGATTGCCGTTAGGCTGCTTGTACTCAGACGGTTCGAGCGGCTTGTCCACAAGAGGCGGAGTTCCCCAAAGTGAGATCAGGTCAATGTAAATATATGCCCTGAACACCCTTGCCTCCGCACGTGCTCTCTTCTGAATCGGACTCCCGTCAGGAACATATTTCAAGACAATGTTACTAAGATAAAGCACCTCATAATAATTCTTGAACAAGTCTCTGATTATAGGATGGTCCGCACTGAAAGTGAACTCGTTGAGTTTCTCAAAGTCGGCGTTGTCACCGCGTCCGCCGCCTCCGCACCAGAAGTCATCCGACAAGAGGTTCTTCACGAAATAGTAGTTGTAATAGATGCCCGCGAACTTGGCATACACAGCCGTAATGGCCTCCTCTGCCTCCTCATCCGTCTTATAGAAAGTTTCCGGAGAAGTGGCTCCGTGCTGGTCGATATCAAGCAGGCCGCTGCATGAGCAGAACAGGCCGGAAATCACCAGCAGGCTTATCAATATTTTTCCTATATGTTTCATTGTCAAATACATTAGAAGTTAAGATTAAGTCCGAATACGACTTTCCTTGCTGACGGATAATAACCCTTGTCGAGTCCTGTTGCGCTTCCCACACCTGTAACCTCAGGATCGAATCCCGGATAAGAGGTGAATGTAAAGAAGTCGTCCAGAGAGCAGTAGATTCTGAAAGAATTGATGCCGATCTTGTTCAGGAATGACTTAGGAAGAGAATATCCCACCTGAATCTGCTTGATCTTGAAATAAGAACCGTCGAAAACCATTCCGTCACTGAGCCAGTACTTGTCAATGTCAGTAGCGCCCGGTCTAGGTCTGGAAGCGTTCTTGTTGGAAGGAGTCCATCTGTCGGTATAGAGGAACTTCATCTTGTTCGCCTGGAGACGGTCTCCACGGTTGCTGCAGTTGAAGACATCATTTCCCTGTGAACCTGTTCCGAACACTGTAAGGTCAAATCCCTTATAGGCAGCATTGAGAGTGATACCATAAGTAAAATCCGGAATGCCGCTTCCGATCATCATCTTGTCGGAATCATTGATAGTTCCGTTCTGGTCCACATCCACGAACACAGGATCTCCACTTTCAGCATCGATATGGTCCACCTTGTATCCTCTGAAATACCATGCAGGATAACCTTTCTCGAATACGGTCATACCGGTTGCAGTATGGAAACTTGCACCATTGATGCGGTCGAGAGACTCATGGATATATGTCACCTTATTCTTGAGTGTAGCGAGGTTTCCTCTGATTCCGTAGCTGAAATCACCGATATTGTCTTTCCAGCCGAGTTCAAGTTCAACACCTTTGTTTTCAATGTTACCCGCATTGACAGGAGAAGCAGTGTTTCCGACGATAGTCGAAGGAGTGATGCCCGTGACGATCAGGTCCTTGGTCTTCTTGGAGAACCAGTCTGCGGTGAACGAGAGCCTGTCATTGAAAAATCTCGCATCGATACCGAGGTCGAGCTGCTCTGAAGTCTCCCATTTGAGTTCGTTGTTACCTGTAGAAGACGGCATTGAGCCAATCTGATACTGAAGCTCGTTGGTATAAGGATAGGACATGCCGGATGAAATGGATGAAAGGTATGAGTATGAGCCAAGGCTTGAGGTCGTACCGTTCTGTCCCCAGCTGCCACGCAGTTTCAAGTGCGAGAGCCAAGTCTTCGCATTCTGCATGAAGTTTTCCTGAGAGATTGTCCATCCCAAAGATGCTGCAGGGAAGTATCCCCATCTCTTGGTAATCGGAAGAACTGATGAGTCTGCCGCATCGGCACGAAGAGAGAACTGTGCCATATATTTTCCGGCGTAGTCATAATTCAGACGGCCGAAATATGCGAGTTTCCTGCCGATAATTTCCTCACCGCCGGAAATTGATTTCACGGCAGTTGCAGTAGCATAAGCGAAATAAGCATAACGTGGGTCATCTTTCTTGAAACCGAAGTCGCCGTCACCGCCTGTAACGCTTCCGCTCACAGAGAATGAAGAATTGTCGATATAAGATGTTCCGAGCATCGCATTCAAGTTATGCTTTCCGAAACTGTGCATGTAGTTCACGAAGTTCTCCCACTGGAGATAAATAGGGGTGGAAGCACTGGCATTGACAGACATGTAGCTCTGATTTATTGTGGTATTCACATAAAAATCATTGTTTACAGTATAGCTCTTGGCAGCAGAGAGACGATATCCCAGACGTGAAGTGATGACAAGGCCCTTCACCGGCTTGAGATTGGCATAAATGACGCCATTGATATTGTATCCGCTGTTTGTGGAATTGCTCTTGTCCCTCATGATATAAGGGTTATAGTTGTCTGTCTCCTGGAAAGCAGATGTGGAATAATAGTTCCCATCCTTATCCTTGAGATACGTCTTTCCCGCATTGACCATAGTCTGCATGTGCTCAGGAAGATTGTCCGGAGAATATTTCACAGGAGTCAGAGGGTCGAGCATGATGACAGATGAAAGCAAGCTTCCATATTCAGAGCCCTCGGCAACCGCCTTGCGTTTGTAGTATTCAATCTGATTGTTGGTTCCCACCTGGAGCCATTTCTTTATGTTGTAATCGGCATTGATGGTAGCCGTGAGACGCTTGTACGTATCGGCATCGCCGACAACATAACCGTTATTGTCGAGATAAGTCAATGACAGATAATAGGTTCCCTTGTCGTTTCCGCCCTGGAACGCGAGATTGTGCTTCTGCATTCTGGATGGCTCGAACGCGACCTTCGACCAGTCGGTATTTGTCTTGAAATCCCAGTCAGCATTGACCTTGTCCATTGAAAGATAGTTCGCCTCGGTCATATAGCCGATATACTGCTCGGCATTCATGACCTTCGGGACATTGGCGATATTCTGGATGGACAACTGGAAATCATAAGTGACGGTTCCCTGTCCCGCCTTACCTTTCTTGGTCGTTATGAGGATGACTCCGTTACCGGCCGCCGCGCCGTAAATCGCAGCAGAAGCAGCATCCTTGAGGACCTCCATCGACTCAATGTCATTAGGGTCAATGCCGCCGATATCGCTGGAGATACGTCCGTCCACAACATAGAGAGGATCGCACGAACCATTGGAGTTGATACCGCGGATACGCACAGTAGGAGATGCTCCCGGAGATGCGGAAGACTGGAAAATCTGGACACCGGCCGTCTTTCCCTGTAGCGCCTGCTCAGGTCTGGTAATCGTACGGTTCTGCATGTCTTCATTCTTGACCTGGGAAATGGCACCGGTCACAGAACTTTTCTTCTGCACGCCATAACCGACAACGACCACCTCATCGAGAAGTTTCTGGTCCTCTTCGAGCACGATGTCAATGACACCGGCCACGGCCTGTCTTTCCTGAGAGGTAAATCCGATGCTGGAGAATACAATCACGGCACCTTCAGGAACACTGATGGAATATTTGCCGTCAATGTCAGTGATGGCGCCGTTGCGGGTTCCCTTTTCGAACACGCTTGCCCCAATCATAGGAGAATTTTGCTTGTCTGTCACCGTTCCTGTCACCTTTACCATGTTCTGCGCAAACAGGACATTGCAAAAGAAACACAGGCTCATCAGCGACAAAATGATTCTACTGATAGTTGGTTGTTTCATAATACGTTTTATTGGTTACAGTTTTTACTTGAACTTTCAGTTTACATATATTATATGGTATGGCATTCCCTCAAATGCCGATGCAAAGTTAGCCACGATAAAAATCAAACGTTTTGCATTATGTGTTTATAAGTTGTTTTTCCATTCATTTCCGCATGTCAATCCGTTCAAAAATTTGGCTATTTGTTCATAAACACCCATTCAAACTCATTGGGCAGCAGCGACAGAGCCTCCGCATCGAAAAAAAGAGTATCTTTGGGGAACACTAAAACAAAACTGGAAATGAGAAATATCTTTTTGCTTGCAATACTGGCGATATTCATATCCTGCGGGACCTCAGAACCGCAGACTTCCAAGCAGGAATACGAGCCGACAATATCATACGATATCTCCAACCAGCAGATCAATGATTTCGAAGAGGACAAGGACGGACATATCTGGATCGCGACTTTCCGCGGGCTGAACAAATATACCGGCCACGAGTACAGACAATATTTCCACACCTATGCTCCGGGCAGCATTTCCGACAGTCAGGTCAATGATATTTTCCGGGATTCAAAAGGGCAGCTATGGTTTGCCACCATCAACGGACTGTGCAGATACACCGATCAGGACACATTCGAGAAAATAACATTGCCGGACAATAGGCACAACGTAAACAAAATCACAGAATCGGCTGACGGCAGACTTCTGGTCATGGCCTACCCGAAATTGTATTCATATGATCCGGAAACAGGAGAGATTTCCACTGCCATAGAAGATCTGGACCCGGTCAAGACATTGGCTCTCAAATGGTATCCCGACGGCAAGGGCAATCTATGGATAACTGACACACGACAGCTCAGATGCTACAATCTTAGAAACTTCCACCTGGACACTGTCATTGACATGCAAGGATGGCAACAGTGCGTCGGACTGGTGGACAACTGCCTCTGGATATCCTCCGAATCGAAAATACAGGCATTCAATATCATTGACAAGGAATTCGTCAGTCTTTCTCCGGCATTGACGAGAAACAAGAAATTCATGTCGGCAGACATTGTTTACGCACATGGATACGAGGACAGCAACATAATATTCTGTACATCTTCCGGCGAGATGTTCTACTACGACAAACTGAACGACCTCCTTACCCACAGCTCGGAATCCGGATTTCCTTTTGACGCACCTGCATTCATAGTTAACACGATGTTCACCGATTCGAACAAGAACCTGTGGATAGGCTCGAATGACCAGGGCTTCAAGACCATATACCACTACAAGGAAAGATTCAACGAAGACAATACCATCAGGTCAGCGTTTGCCGGAAAATCCGTAAAATCAGTGGTTTCTGACAAACAGGACAACTTGTGGGTTTCCACCTATCTCTACGGGATGTTCAAATATGACATGACATCAAAGACCATAGAAAAAATCAAGCATGTACACAGAGCAAGTAATCCGCTGGAATCAGACACTGTATATGGCTCTTTCATTGACAGGGACGGCTTCCTGTGGACAATGGAAGTAGGGAAAGTGACGAAGAGTTCTATAGCGGACGGCAGCATGACTCCGATTTCATCGTATAATGTCTTCCTGCCGATGTCAATGTCACAAAGCGATGACGGGACAATCTGGATAGCCTCTGCCAGCCAGTACGTATCATACCTGCGCCCCGGCGACACCGAAGCCAAAAAGCTGAAACTCTTCGAAGGATATTCGTTCATCCCTTCAGTTTCCCGATATGACGACAAGTCAATGCTGGTGTGCGGATTCAGAAACAGAATGAAACTTATCAATGTAGAGACACTGGAAATCAGCGATTTGCCTGTCAAGGAAGAGGAGTGGGAGGCTTGCCTAAAGACACCTCTTTTCATTCCGACTGATGCATATCAGGACACAAGAGGCAACATCTGGATAGGGACAGTATCCAACGGACTTCTCCGGTACAACAAACATGACGGGTCCATCATTCCCGTTCCGGGGGCCGCATGTACAGACATATCATCGATAGAAGAAGACAATAAAGGTTTACTTTGGATAAGCACCCTGTACGGATTGTCCAGACTCGATCCGAAGACATTGACCTATACCAATTACTTCGCGACTGACGGTCTGGGAGGAAACCAGTTCTACGACAGGGCTTCCTGCATACTGTCTGACGGACGTCTGGTATTCGGCGGAACTCACGGACTTACATTGTTCAACCCGGAATACAAGAGAGACACCACGAGGATTCCTATAGTTTTCGAAAACCTGAAAGTCCACAACAAGATAATGGTTCCCGGCAAAGGCAGTTGCATGGACAAAGTACTTTCCTGCTGCCCGGACATTCACCTGAACCACAAACAGAACAGTTTCAACATCTCGTTTTCAGCACTGGACTATAGCGAACATGAAAGAATCTATTACAGTTACATACTGGAGGGCTTCGACAGCTATTGGATCGAATGCGGTCATAACCGCGAAGCCTATTATGCAAACCTGCCTGCCGGCAATTATGTATTCAAGGTACGCATCACGAGTAATGACAGCAGCATTGAACCTACTGAAAACTCCATCCGCGTATCTGTAAAACCTTCGCCATGGGCGTCCTGGTGGGCGTGGCTGATTTATCTGGCATTGGCAGGAGGCCTGTCAGCATGGATAATACACATCAGCCTGAGACTCCGCAGGGAGAGGAAAGCGACTGAGAAGGCAGAACGAGAAAAGGCTCAGGAACATCTTATCAATCAGATGAATATGAGTTTCTTCGCAAACATCTCACATGAATTCAGGACACCTCTCACCCTGATTTCCGGACCGGTATCGCAGCTGGCCGAATCTCCGGACATAAAGAGTTCCGACAGGAATCTTCTGATGATTGTACGCCGAAGTGTGGACAGGATGCTGAAGCTGGTGAACCAGCTGATGGATTTCAACAAACTGGAGGAGGATACGCTCACTCTCCAGGTCGGCCTTACCGACGCCATCTCCATCATCTCCAAGAATCTGGATGTTTTCCGTTACAATATGACGAACAAGAACATCACGCTTCAGACGAGCGGAATCGAAGACTCGTTCATAACATGGCTTGACGAGGACAAACTGGACAAGATCATAGGAAACCTCATGTCCAATGCCCTGAAATTCACGCCTGCCGGCGGCAAAATCGAGATCAGCTTCGATGTTGTCAATGCTGATGAACTTGTGCAGTCCTTCGGAAAAGAAGTCACGAAGTGGCACAAATACATAAAGATTTCCGTCATCAATTCCGGCTCTGACATTCCTGAGGACGAGATGAACAAGATTTTCGGAAGGTACTATCAGATAACGAATCAGCCGGCCGAAACCCACACTATGGGAACGGGAATCGGACTTTATTACTCCAGACGTCTGGCAATGCTGCACCATGGTTTCCTGAAGGCAATCCAGCCGGAACAGATGCACGGGGCCCAGTTCACACTGGTAATTCCTGCCGACGAGGCAGCCTATGCAGACGACACCAAGGTCAAGCGCAGTGTGGAGCAGCAAGAGGTATTCCCGCTGCCGGAAAGCAAGGAACCGGTATCAGTAATCGAGGATGAGAAGCTGACCGTAATGGTGATAGACGATGATACGGAAATCGCACTGTATCTCAAGACTTTGCTGTCTCCATATTACAAGGTCATCTGCAGATTCGATGCTGACAGTGCCATCAAGACGATGAAAGAAAATGCCCCGGACTGCATCCTGTGCGACGTGGTCATGCCGGGAAAAGACGGCTACACCCTCTGCTCGGAAGTGCGCGAAGACATGCAGCTGTGCCATCTTCCTATAATTCTCGTCACCGCAAATGCCGCAATGCAGAACCAGGTCAAGGGTCTCAACGTCGGGGCCAATGCCTATGTGACGAAGCCTTTCGACCCGGATTATCTCTTGGCCATGATACACTCGCAGATCCAGAATCAGGAAAATGTCCGCAAGATTCTTTCTTCTTCCACCAGGACCGGAAATATGGAAGAAGACGTACTTTCTCCTCAGGACAAGAAGTTCATGACAGAACTTTACGAGCTGATGGAGAATGAGTTGTCGAATTCGGAACTGAACGTTGTGGAGATTGCGGAACGTATGCACATGTCCAGAACGAAGTTCTATTACAAGGTGAAGGGCCTTACCGGCGAGAATCCGGGAACGTTCTTCAAGACCTACAAACTGAACAGAGCCGCAGAAATGATTCTGGAAGGCAAATACACCATATCCGAAATCTCTGACATGGCTGGATTCAGCACTGTCTCCGTATTCTCCAAGTCATTCAAAAAGCAGTTCGGCACTGCACCGAGCAGCTACAAGGAATAAAATTTACGACAAACGGTCTGCTCAGCGACTTTCCGCAATTTTTATTTTGATAATAATACAACTCAGCGCAAATTTATATTGGACATGATGCCGGCTGTCCGCATTTTTAGAGACAGAAAGTGTATCTCAAAATAATTTCTGCGAGAAATCGCAGAAATCTCAATATTTATTGAAACAATATGAAATCCGCGGACAGGATGATGCTGAGAATCCAGAAACAGGAACAGGTGTTGGCTTGGGTGAGCAACTCCCGAAGGATCAAATCGGAACTCTGGCGGAGCCTTCCGACAACTCCAACTTACCTTATATAATCGAGTGAAGGTGTGTCAAAACTCCTTTTTTGAAGAAATCACCCCTGTTGCAGTTATCTGTAGCAGGGGTTAACCTTTCTATTTGGGCATTATGACACACCCTCACTTTCGTTTTCAGCTTTCCTTCCTCCATAGAGTTTCTTCATCAGACTTACTTCAAATAAAGTCCGGCCCTTCCCTGCGTGTCGATATTAGGCTTATCAGCTTGGACAGGCGCAAAATTTCGACCTTCTTGACAGGCGTGATTCCGGACACATTCGCGGTAAGATTCTGAAATTGAGCGCATTGTGAGATTAGAGCCATGAAAGGGATCTGCCAAGACCACCTTTCATTGACACCTCTTGGCAAGAGACTTATCACTTAATCAATTAAGATACAAGTAATTACAGACAAATTCACCTGTCAAGAGGGTCGAAAATCGAACCGAAAATCATACCGGAAAGCAAAAGAACGGAAACGGCTGGCAGAGAGCAAAAGTACTGAACCGCTGGCAGCGCGTCAATAAGCAACTCCGGAGACGTTTACGAAAATCACACAGCGAAACAGACGACACGGACACAGACAAAAACCTGAGACTAACTTCAAACACTTGCAAATATCTTCAGTGACTGTAAACGGGCCTTGGGCGATTCCGGATAGTTATCGGACTTCGATTTCTTCTGTAATCTTATCCTCGCCCTTAGGCTTCATATCGGGTTTCTGTACGTCAGACCAGATGTTTGCCGCCGGCTTCCTTCAGATTCCGTATCGCGGCGGACCCCCTTGCCTTTGGCTGTAACCTTCCCACTATCAGGGCGGTTTAGTAACCTTCCAAAAATAACCAGCCTCATCTTAAGGAATCTTTTAGGTCTATATCTGTTTTCTCATCAGTCATGTGCCACCGGCACACTCCTTCTTCGAA